>OAUX01000183.1_pt1 | contig 38392 bp, 44 predicted proteins | sample 1501311 | NCBI WGS metagenome assembly OAUX01 (sample SAMEA2580066, study PRJEB22360) | human gut metagenome | reverse complement strand
GTAAACTTGAAAAAAAATCAAATTCGTTATTGACACTTGAATTTAATTCATGTTATTATGAGGTCACGATAAGGAGGTGGTAGTAATGCCAAACAAATTTTATATTTCCGAGTTGAGGGCTCGGAAAGGGGCAACACAGGCACAAGTTGCCGCCGATCTTGGCATATCTGTTGCCACGTATAATGCGTGGGAAAAGGATATATCCAATGTGGCCATTAGTAAAGTAGTGGCACTGGCGGAGTACTTCGGCTGTACGGTTGACCAAATTTTTTTGACCAGAAACTTGAATTAAAATCAAGTTAAGAGGAGGGGCAGTGCACATGATTAGAAAAGTGATTTCGGTCGCCCAAATGTCGACCGTGCTCGGTGTTAGCCTAACAGCTATCCGAGAGGGAATCGCAAGAGACCGATTTCCATTCGCATACGCCTGGCAGTCGCCGGGTAAGAAATCCCGTAGCTTTGTCATCGATAAAGAGGGGTTTAGGACGTTCCTTGTCCATTCATTAGGCTGGGATGTGAAAGTAGTTGATGCGGAATTTAAATCCGCAGGAATTCATTAGGAGGAATTAATCATGAACTGGGGTAATACATCTTACCATTATACAATTTCCGTAATTAAAGGAATTGTAGGCGGTTTCCAGTATAGCCTCGACAGAAAATGTAATACAAAACGATGGGCGCTGATGGAGCTTGAAGAATTAGGTACCTCGAATTGGGGATTTTCTAACTTAAAAACGCGATTAATTGACAACGCCATCCGGGAGGCTATCAAGTATGTTAAAAACACCGACATATCAAACTGTCAGGTGTCGACTGTGTATCATTCTGGATTTAGGCACGTTCCTGGTTATTTTAAAGGTTTAAAGGAGATGTAAATCATGAACTGGATTGACGTGGGGATGCACTTGAGTTTAGTTGCATCAGTAGTAGCATCTATTTTATCAATGATGATGTTATAAAGGAGATCAAATTATGGGTTATATGTTGTTTGGGGCATTTTTGGTCGTAGGTTCTATGGGAGCCTTAGAAGTTGACCATATCGGATGGGAACAGTTTATATTGCAATCGTTAATCGGATTGGTTATATCCCTATACGGCTTTTATAAAGATAAAGCCGAAATGGATGCAGAGGAGGAGAAAAATGTCACACACATCCCAAGAGTGAGAACTCACGGCGATTATTGTAAAAACCCTTATTACAACTAAAAGGAGACAGAAAATGGCAAAATCGTATATCAGTAAACAAAAAGTGAAAGACTTTATTTTCGACATTTATTGTGAAAAACGGGATGAAATTTATAAAGCGGAATCGGCAGCAATAAATCAAGCGGTCGACGCTACAGAATCCTTTAAGCGCCTTGAGGACGCCTTAAATTCAGCTCGTTCTATAGCTGAAGAAATAGTACAAGCTGGGTTTGGTGATAGTTTTCTAAGTAAAATTCCAACTCTTAGGAGTTTAGCCAGCGAGGCAATTTCTAGAAGTAAATATATGTATTCTGACCCATTAAAGTCTTGGGAGACAATTTGCGAAATTATTAAGCCTTTTGAAGAGCAGCTATCTGAGCTGTCCCTTGCTAAATGTGACGCATATAAAATTATCGATAATGCACAAACAGGACGAGCGGCGGCAGATGCACTGAAAGAACAAGGCTTAGACTTTTTCTCTTGGCAAAAGAAAGAAGTGGAGGAAAATCTCGACATAAGCGCTTTGAAGGGTGGTGATTAAATTGCGAGACTGTAACAAATGTCCAAAGCGAGACTACTGCATTCCTGATGAATGCGAGGATTTGGGCATAAAAAATGAGCCTGATGATGCGGCAACATCAACAAGCTCAAATTAGAAAAATATTATTCTAGGTTGATTATACCACAGAAAGGACATCTTATGGAATTCTTATTAGTTACTTACGATACAGATGATTTCTACTGGCCAAATAATACGCCAGCTCATGACCATGATGAATATTGGTTTAGATATTACGAATCCGATACAAATGTTCCAATCGATAACATTGGTGTTGGTGACTGGGTTGTTGTTAAATCAAGAAACGGCTTAGGTCTTGCCCGTGTTTTGAAAAAGGCAAAAGACCTTGATACTGTTCGGATGCAAGGTTTTAAAGGGAACATTGTTAAGCAGGTTATAGCCGTTGTTGATACTTCTAAATGTGATAAACGCGAAAGTGATCGAGCTAAGCTAGAAGACATCGAAAATAAACTCGAGCAAAAGGCTAAGAACGCTGAGCGCTTGACAATGTATCGGTTACTTGCAAAAGATAACCCAGAATTCTCGGCATTACTTACTGAGTATGAATCTGTGAAGGCGTCTGTCGATGAATTATAACGCTTTCATCAACTCCAAGTCTAAAATGTCAGAATCTCATGGATTTGTTATTGACGCAGGTATGTTAAACAAACATTTATTTGACTTCCAACGAGATATCGTTAAATGGGCCTTGGCAAAAGGTAAAGCTGCCATATTCGCAGATTGCGGATTAGGTAAAACTTTAATGCAGCTGTCCTGGGCGTATGAGATTTATCTACATACAGGTGGATCAGTTCTCATATTAGCACCACTAGCTGTGGCCGCTCAAACACAGTCCGAGGGTGAACGTTTCGATATTCCTGTGACTATATGCGAATCTGATGATGATATTGTGCCAGGCGTTAATATTACGAATTACGAGAAATTGGGTCGATTTAATACCGACAATCTGATAGGTGTCGTGCTTGATGAATCGAGTATCCTAAAGTCATTTACTGGTAAAGTACGTACGGATTTAATAAATCGATTCAGTAATACACCATATCGGTTGGCATGTACGGCAACACCTGCACCGAATGACTATATGGAGCTTGGTAATCATGCGGAGTTCCTCGGCATCATGAGCCGTAATGAGATGTTATCTATGTATTTCACGCACGATGGTAGCGATACCGCTAAATGGCGATTAAAAGGTCATGCAGAGAATACCTTTTGGGAATGGATGGCGTCATGGGCAGTCGTGTTAGACAACCCGGCATCCCTGGGGTATGAAGATGATGGCTATGAATTGCCTGAGTTACAAGTACATGAAATCGTAGTTGATAAAACTGGCGAAGATGTCCCTACTTTATCCTTACTGGAACGCCGCAGGGCTCGCAAAGCATCTCTTGAATCAAGATGCAGAGCAGCAGCTGATTTAGTCAATGCATCTAATGAGCAATGGCTAGTGTGGTGCGACCTTAATGATGAATCGACTACTTTGAAAGAAATGATTGATCTCGCAGAGGATGTCAAAGGTAGTGATAAGGCAACTCGAAAACAGGGCATGATGTTAGGTTTTGGTTCTGGATTCCTAAAATGCTTGGTAACAAAACCAAGTATCGCTGGATTCGGAATGAACTGGCAAAACTGCCACAACATGATATTTGTCGGGCTGTCTGATAGCTATGAACAGTATTATCAAGCGCTTCGTCGATGCTGGCGATTTGGCCAAAAGCATGAGGTGAACGCATATATTGTAATTTCTGAAAAAGAGGGCGCTGTTAAGGCGAACATCGAGCGTAAGGAAGCGGATGCTATAAAAATGAGGGACGCTATGATTGCGTTAACCCGTGACGCTGTTCGTACTGAATTATCTAAAACTAGACGGGAATCAACGGAATACAATCCGTGTGTGCCGATGGTGTTACCTAACTGGGCAGAAATGAGGGCTGTTATATGACTAAAATTTACGTTAGCCATCCATTCGGAGGGTTGGCTAAAAACAAAAAGAATGCTGACTCCGTATTAAAGTGGCTGCAGGAAGATATGGGTGTATTTCCAATAAAGGAACCTTTTGGCAGTGATACGCATAACATATTCCTTTCACCTATACATATGTTTGGGCATCTGTACAATAAGGTCGATTATGATACCGGCATAAACTGGTGTATTGACCTTCTAAGTGGCTGCGATGCAATCGTAATGTGCAACGGCTGGGAGAACTCAACCGGGTGCAACTTGGAATTAGCTTATGCTAAGGATCATAACATAAGAGTCATCCACATCAATGGGTTAAAAGCAGCCAAATTAACTAAATTAGCTATTGATGCAGGTATGAATAAAGGTATAGCCGCTCTTGCTGGAGTCGCAACGCTGCAAGCGCTAAATAAGAAAGCAAAGGAGGACCTACAACGTGAACGTGCTAAATCAGTTAATTGAGTCCCGATTTGCAATTTATAATGGCGACTCAGTAGAAGTGCTGAAAGGGCTACCTGATGATAGTGTTCATTACTCTATATTTAGCCCTCCATTTAGTAGTTTGTATGTCTACTCTAATTCTGATAGAGATATGGGCAACTCATCTACTGATAGCGAGTTTTGGCAGCACTTCAAGTATTTAATTACTGAATTACATCGTGTAATAATGCCTGGACGATTAGTATCAGTTCATTGTATGGATTTACCACTCACGAAATCCAGGGACGGTGTTATCGGAATGAAAGACTTTCCTGGTGACGTTATTCGAGCCTTTCAGGATGCTGGATTCGTGATGCATTCTCGTGTCACGATTTGGAAAGATCCTCTCATTGAGGCTACTCGGACAAAGGCTCTAGGGCTTTTACATAAGCAAATTGTAAAGGATTCTGCCATGTGTAGAATGGGGGCGCCTGATTACATCGTGACATTGCGTAAACCTGGTGACAATCCGGAGCCCATCGCGCATCCAGAAGGGTTTACCCAGTTTTTCGGTCAAGAGGAACCTGAGGGAATCAAAGGAATTGAAAGACCTGCGCCCGATCCAGATTTGTTTGATAAAAAGCAAAAATACAATACGGAGCCTATGTATAGTCATCAAGTATGGCGCCGATATGCTAATCCCGTATGGGCCGATATCCGCCAAACGCATACGCTGAATTATAAAGCAGCTCGTGACAATAAGGATGAACGTCACATATGCCCGCTACAGCTAGATACGGTGGCGCGATGCATCGAATTGTGGAGTAATCCGAATGATATCGTACTTGATCCATTTGCCGGTATAGGGACTGTCCCAGTTATGGCACTTCGTATGGGCCGTAGGGCTTTAGGTTTTGAATTAAAAGAATCGTATTACAACCAATCAATTATTAATATTCAGGAGGAGTTAAAGAATGATTAAAGTTGAAGTTCAAGGAGTTAATGTACTAGATGTATATAATCAGCTAAAAGCTGTGTTAAATCAATTCAAAAGTTTTGTAGATAGCGATAGAGCAATGGATGATAGAGCCCCTGGCATAGTAGATACAGTGGTATCTACAGTAGCAACACCGTCCATGTGCGTATCTAATCTAGCTCCGCAAGATACAAATCAAGGTGTACCTACTACAACAGTAGCTGCGCAACCAAACTCCATATCCATGACGGCACCTAATGCAGCTGTACAAGTTACTCCTACTCAAGTAGCTGTTACGGCACCAACTGTCAACGTGGCAACTGATACCCCGGTACAAACAGTTACCGCACCTGTGCAAACACCTGTTACTGCTCCAGTATCTCAGGAAGTTAAGAAATATACATTGCCTGAAATTCAAGCGGCACTTGCACCATTACTTGACGCAGGAAAAGCTGTAGAATTGCAACAATTAATGGCACAATTCGGTGTTCAATACTTGGGTGAAGTACCTGAGGACAGATACCCTGAATTAGTAAATGCAATTAGAGGATTGGGGGCAAGAATCTAATGGCACCTCGATCACATGCATTATTAAACGCATCGGGGTCGCACCGGTGGCTGCATTGTACAGCCGCCCCTCTTCTAGAGGAGAACTTTCCCGATAGTACATCTGTGTATGCAAAGGAAGGAACCCTGGCACACGAACTGTGTGAGTTAAAACTACAGAAGTATACCACGGCCATGGCCAAATCCACATACACTCGCAAGTTCAACAAAATCAAAAAGGATGAATTGTGGCAACCAGAAATGGACGATACCTCGGAAACATACCTTGAATATGTCAAAGGTGTTATGTTAGGTTGCACGGCAACTCCTGTAGTGGCTATTGAAAAACGCGTTGATTTTAGTCGTTATGTACCCGATGGATTCGGCACGGCTGACTGTATCATCCTATCCGGGGACATCTTGCACATCGTTGATTATAAGCACGGAAAAGGGGTAGTCGTTGATGCGGAAAACAATCCGCAAATGATGCTATACGCCCTCGGCGCGATTGATGCGTATAGATTACTCTATATGTTCAATACGGTCAAAATGACTATCGTGCAGCCCCGTGTTAATAATATCAGCGAATGGGAAATCCCTACAGCAGAATTACTGGATTGGGGTAATATATTCGTCAAACCTCGTGCAGACGAGGCTATATCTGGCAATGGTAAATTTGAACCCGGCGACTGGTGCAGATTCTGCAGGGCAAAACAACAGTGCAAAGCCCGATATGATGCAAACGACTCATTGCACAGTGCGCTAGTTGCTAATCATGATCCTCGACTTATCTCGATGACAGAACTTGGTGAATATCTTCGTCGAGGGAAAGACGTCGCTGCTTGGCTCGAGGATATGAAAGACTACGCACTCACTGAATCTCTTAATGGGGTGACAGTCCCTGGCTGGAAAGCCGTAGAGGGTCGTGGTAGTCGAGCCTTTCAAGACACCGATGCTGCTATTGATACTTTAATCAAAGCAGGTATTGATGAAAGCATTCTGTATGAACGTAAGACATTAACATTGGCACAGATGGAAAAGACCATCGGTAAGACCCAATTTAATGATATGGTAGGCGACATGATAGTTAAGAAAGCAGGCAAGCCTACCCTAGTTGAGGAATCCGATAAGCGCCCTCGGATTACCAATCAACCTACTGCGGCGCAAATATTTAATGTATCTAATGATAATAATGGAGGTAATTAATTATGTCATTCGTTCCACAACCAACTGAAGTATTATTGCAAAATGTTCGCGTATCCTACTGCCATCTATTAGAACCTTGGGCTAATTCCACACAGCCTGGTGCTAAACCTAGATATTCAGCTACTATTCTATTACCTAAAACTGATGTAGCTCAACATCAAGCACTTATGAATGCTATCGAAGCTGCTATCCAATCAGCTCGTACTAAATTTGGCGCACGTGTTCCAGCACAGCCTAAAGTACCAATTCATGACGGCGATGAATACACACAATCTGGTAAGGAGTTTGGTCCTGAATGTAAAGGTCATTGGGTGTTTACAGCAGCGCAAGATGCTAGCTATAAAGTTGAAGTAGTAGATCTTCAAGGTAATCCTCTCACAAATCCTACACAAGTATATTCCGGCATGTATGTCAATGTACTCGTTCGATTCTTCTTCTACTCCAATCAATCCACTGGTATCGGATGTGGTTTGGGCCCTGTTCAAAAAGTACGCGATGGCGAAGCGTTGGGTAGCATGCCTGTTGCAGCATCCTCTGTATTTGGTGCACCTCAAGGTAGTGCGGCTAATGTTTATACCGGTGCTCCAGTAGCAGGTCAACCTGTGCAACAACAAGCAGCTCAACAGGGTTATGTACAACCGGCATATGCTACGACACCTCAGCAATCTGTACAACAAGCTCCTGTAGGGATTAACCCTGTAACTGGTCAACCTTACTAATAGGTGCCTGATATGAGGCATCTAAGTATTGATATAGAAACATATTCATCGACTGATATCTCATTCGGAGTGTACAAATACACTGAATCGCCTGATTTCGCCATATTACTATTTGCGTATTCCTACGACTTTGGTCCTGTTGAAGTTGTAGATTTAGCGCAGGGAGGAGTAATTCCTGACAGTGTAATTCGTGATTTATTAAACCCAGATGTAATCAAGCACGCTTACAATGCACAATTTGAAATTACGTGTCTAAATCGTGCAGGTTTACTCACATCTGTTGATCAGTGGCAGTGCACGATGATTCACGGTGCCTACTTAGGATACCCTATGGGCCTAGCCTTACTCGGCAAGGCCCTGGGGTTACCTCAGGATAAGAAAAAGGACACATCAGGCAAAGCACTCATCAAGTACTTTTGTACACCATGCAAGCCTACTAAACGTAATGGGGGCCGTACCCGTAATCTACCTAGGCACGATATGGATAAATGGAATGCTTTTGTCGAGTACAACCGCCAGGACGTTATCACTGAGATGGAATGTTATCACAGATTAGCCTCATTCCCCGTACCTGATGATACGTGGAAAGATTGGTATCTGGATATCCAAATCAATAGTAGAGGTGTACGCATTGACCATGAATTGGTTGAGGGTGCCTTATACATTGATGAGGAAAATCGAGAAATGTTGATGAATGAGGCTTATCAAATCACGGGACTTAGTAACCCTAATAGCCGGAATCAATTACTTGATTGGCTAAATAATAATACTAATGTCAGTCTTGAAAAGTTAACTAAGGACACTGTGGCTGATGCTCTGATGGATGCTGATGACGTTGCCGCAAAAGTACTCATGATTCGTAAAAAGCTAGCTAAGTCATCGGTATCTAAATACACCATGATGGATGGTGCTATGGGCGCTGATCTTCGTCTCAGAGGAACATTGCAATTCTACGGCGCCAACCGTACCGGACGCTGGGCGGGTCGTCTTATCCAGGTGCAAAACCTACCGAGAAATTACATCGAGAATCTTGACACGGCTCGGCATCTCGTTAAAACCAAAAACCGTCAAGGGTTAGAACTTCTATACGGCGATGTATCGGATACGCTATCTCAATTAATTCGTACCTCAATTATTGCTGAAAAGGACAATACATTATGTGTGGCAGACTTCTCGGCCATTGAGGCTCGTGTTATCGCCTGGTTATCGGGAGAACATTGGCGCCAACGTGTATTCGCTGAGGGCGGAGATATATACTGTGCTTCCGCATCATCGATGTTTGGTGTTCCCGTTGTTAAGCATGGCGAGAATGGTCACCTTAGACAAAAGGGCAAAGTCGCTGAATTGGCACTCGGCTATCAAGGCGGAGTGAATGCATTAAAAGCTATGGGAGCTCTTGATATGGGACTCCATGAGGAGGAATTACCTGAAATCGTAAATTTATGGCGCAACGCATCGCCTAGAATACGAGATTTATGGTATGCCGTTGAGAATGCGGCCGTGTACACCGTTACTACCGGGAATCCTATAGGCCTTGACCACGGCATTATGTTCCGTTTGGAAATTGATCCAATATATGGATACCGTTATATGACGATTGAACTACCTAGCGGACGTAAGCTATTTTATCCTAGCCCAAGCATTAAGCAAAATGCATTCGGTAAGGATGCTGTACATTTTAAGACTAAAGTAAACGCTGCATGGGTTACTGAAAGCACCTATGGAGGCAAATTAGTCGAAAACATCACACAAGCAGTCGCTCGAGATTGCTTAGCATTGACGCTGCGCCGATTGGAGGATGTAGGATATCAAATTATCATGCACATCCATGACGAAGCTGTACTTGAAATCAATAAGGATAACGCAGAATCAACATTGGATGATGTTAACGCTATATTCTCAATCGCCATACCTTGGGCAGATGGGCTACTATTATCATCCGCAGGATTTACTAACGACTATTACATGAAAGATTAGGAGGGGATACACTTGCAAAACGATAAGCTGATTACCATCAGTATCGGTGCGAGTCGCACATCAAAGCAATGGACCCGTACGGAGATGTTATGGTCCGAGTTTTGTGAGCGCCTCAAAATCCCCGTTCGTACAACAGAAACCGTGGACGAATACCATAGATTGCCAAAATCCGAGAAAAGTAAGCTAAAGGACATAGGCGGCTTTGTTGGTGGTACGTTAAACGGTCTACAACGTAAAGCTATTAACGTGTCTGGACGTGACCTGATTACTCTTGATATGGATGCCATATCGCCTGGGGAAACTGAGAACGTCGCTCGCACGATTGACAGCCTAGGCATGGCTTATGTCATATACTCAACCCGTTCTCACACTGTGCATCGTCCACGGTTACGTGTTATCGTCCCTACTGATAGAACGATGACACCTGATGAGTATGAGCCTATCGCCCGTAAGCTGGCAGAGCTCATCGGCATTGGTATGATGGATGGAACTACGTTCGAAGCTTCTCGGCTCATGTATTGGCCATCATGCCCGAATGATGCGCAATATGTATATTATGTAGGCGATAAGGCGTTCTTATCTGCTGACGGTATTCTCAGCCAATATACTGATTGGCGAGATGTGCGTTCTTGGCCACAAGTCCCAGGTAAGGAAGCATCGCAGCATGAAAAGCAGCTACTTGCAAAGCAAGCTGATCCGAGAGAAAAACCAGGTATCGTAGGTGCCTTTTGTCGAATATATGGTATCCGTGAGGCGATTGATAAATTCATACCTCATGCATACGTCGATGTTGACGGCAGCGAGGACCGCTTAACGTTCGTTACTGGCTCAACGGTAGCCGGGGCAGTTATATATGATGACGATACATTCCTGTTCAGTCACCATAATACTGACCCGTGTAGTGGTCAATTAGTTAATGCCTTTGACCTTATCCGGCTGCATAAGTTCCACAGCTTAGACGAGACTGCTAAGGATGGGACACCTGGGCATAAGCTGCCATCTTACATGGCTATGTCTAAACTAGCTATGCAAGATACGGTAGTCGTTAACGAACTCAACATGGCCCGTGCCCGAGAATCAGCATCAAATGTATTTGCTGATATTATCACGGATGTATCGGCTCACGCTGAGACATCCGACCTTGACCCTAATGCGTTAACGAACGTCGACTGGATGAAAAGTTCGACTTTAAAGTACGACGAGAATGGTCGACCTAAGAACACACTAGATAACATGCTTAAAATCATGCACCATGATCCGGCGCTTGTCGGTAGACTTGCCTATGATAGATTTGGTTCGAGATACGTGGCAAAAGGGGCCCTACCATGGAACCCAACACCAGGACTTCGCATATGGACAGACGCAGATGATGCGGGCTTACGGTGGTACCTAGAAAATAAGTATGATATCACCGGAAAAGATAAAATCATGGATGCCCTCATTATGTGCGCTGAGCAAAATGGATTTAATGAAGTACTGGATTACCTTAACGGGTTATCCTGGGACGGCATCGCCCGATTAGATACCATATTCATCGACTACTTAGGGGCTGAGGATAATGTGTATACCCGTGCAGCTGCTAGAAAGTCATTTACGGCGGCAGTAGCGCGAGCGTTTGAGCCTGGATGCAAGTATGACACGATGCCAATTCTTATCGGCGGTCAAGGTATCGGTAAAAGTACTCTTATCCGCACGATGGGCAAGAAGTGGTACGCTGATGGCTTAAATACCTTTGAGGGTAAGGAAGCTGCAGAAGGTATTCAAGGTAAATGGATCATAGAAGCCGGTGAAATGGCTGGGTATTCGAGGGCTGAAGAAAATGCATCCAAGCAATTCCTAAGTCGTCAAGTAGATGTATTTCGTCAGGCTTATGGCCGACGTACGCAAGAATATCCACGGCAGTGTGTATTTTTTGGCAGTACGAATCAGTATGAGTTCCTAAAAGACATCACAGGCAATCGCCGATTTTGGCCTATTGATCTTGAAATGACGACTCCACGAAAGAACATATTTGTTAATCTTCCGGGAGAAGTTGACCAGTTATGGGCGGAGGCTTTGTATCGGTATAAAAGCGGGGAAAGCCTCATTATCGAGGATGACCCGAATGTACTAAAACTGGCTGATGCGGCTAGAGAGGCGCATATGGAATCAAACACCAAAGCAGGACTGATTAATGAGTTTTTATTAATTAAGGTACCTTTAAATTGGAATGTGATGAGTCGGAGCGCCCGGAGGACGTACCTTAGCATGAATGCTAAACCTGCCGAGGGTCAAGAGTTAGTATATCGTGACCGTATTTGTGCGGCAGAGGTATGGTGGGAATGTTTTGGTAACGACCCAAGTCGCATGAAGAAGATCGAGACCAGGGAAATTAATCAAATACTGGCGGACTCCCCATATACAATGGGCGGAAGTCAGTTAATGAGATTTGGTGAATACGGACATCAAAGAGGGTTCAGAATCAACGAGTCTAAACTGAAATTATAGCGTTAACATTCTCAATTAAGCGTTAACATTCTCAGTATTTTTGTTAACATTAGAATGTTAACGAATTCGGAGAATGTTAACGTACTATGTTAACGCATAAAGTCAGTATTTATCTACATTCATATAGGTTGGTTAACATTGTTAACATTATATACTGGTAAATATCAAAACAAAGAGTTTTAAGAAAAAATACGCCCTTTACAGCCTTAATTTGAACCCTCATATACGCGTATGTAAACATGTTAACGTTTAAAAATTTCAGAGGTGAGAAATGTTAGAAAAGGATATCGAGAGAAAATTAGTTGCAGGCGTCAAACGTTCGGGAGGTAAAGCATATAAGTTTGTATCCCCTGGCAATATCGGTGTGCCTGATCGAATCGTCATATGGCCAAATGGTGTTATTCATTTCGTAGAATTGAAGACATCCAAAGGTGTACTTTCGAGATTGCAGGGAGTCCAAGCGCGTGAACTTCAAAAGCTAAATCAAAAAGTATTTGTGTTAAAAGGTGATGATGCCGTGGCTGGTTATCTGGATCAATTCATAGAAGAATTTGGGGTGAAAGCGTAATGCAGTTTATTCCGCATGCGTATCAGCGATATTGTATCGACAAGACCGTTAATCAAAATAGGATAGGGTTATTCCTGGATATGGGTTTAGGGAAAACGATTATCACGTTATCTGCTATATACGAATTGAAGTACTCCCGATTCGCCATTCGTAAAGTGCTAATCATAGCGCCTAAGAAAGTGGCGGAGGCTACATGGCAACGCGAAGCACGAAAATGGGACGGCGTAGGTATATTAAGGATATCTACTGTATTAGGCAGCTTGAAAAAGCGTATTAAGGCTTTAAACACACCTGCTGACATCTACATCATCAATCGCGAGAATGTAACGTGGTTAGTTGATTACTACAAGAATGCATGGCCGTTTGACATGGTAGTTGTGGATGAATCTAGTTCCTTTAAAAACCACACAGCTAAGCGTTTTAAGTCATTAGCCTATATGTATAACCATATCAAGCGTATGGTGTTGTTAACTGGTACACCAGCCCCTAACGGATTAATCGACCTATGGGCGCAAGTGTATTTATTAGACAGAGGTGAGTCGTTAGGTAAAACGTACACAGGATTTAGAGATTACTATTTCGAGCCTGATCAGAGGTCACGCGAAATGGTGTACTCCTATAAACCTAAATCCGATTCAAATGACAGTATCATGGCGGCAATATCTGGGTTATGCATATCCATGAAAGCTGATGACTATTTGGAATTACCTCCAGTAATCAACGATATTAAATATGTGCAGTTAGATGCGAAAGCCAAAAAAGCCTACGAAGATATGGAGCGCACATCTGTATTAGAGTTGATTGAAGCCGGCGAAGATATCACAGCTTTGAGTGCAGCAGCATTATCCACAAAGCTACAACAGTTAGCGAACGGCGCTGTATATGATGGCGACAGAAACGTTCACGAGATACACGGCTGTAAGATTGAGGCTTTTATGGAGCTTGTAGAACAGTTAAACGGCAAGCCTGCATTAGTGTTTTACAACTTTAAACATGACTGTGAACGGTTAAAAGCAGCATTAGCTAAGACTAAATTACGAGTCTGTGAGTTAAAGGGGGCCGATGATGAGATAGCGTGGAATGCTGGAGAGATTGATATTCTATTAGCACATCCGGCTAGTACGGCATACGGGCTTAACTTACAGGACGGCGGTAACCACGTAATATGGTTCGGGTTAAACTGGAGTCTTGAGTTATATCAACAAGCTAATAAGCGGTTACATCGCCAAGGTCAAATGGAGAAGGTAATTATCCATCATCTAATATGTGAGGGAACTCGTGATGAGGATATGATGGATGCGCTAGCGCAAAAGGACCGGGCGCAGGAATATGTGTTGCAAAGCTTAAAAGCGAGAATTGATAAATACAGAAAGGATGATTAATATGGATCAATTTATAATGGCAGGATTAATCGGGGCCATCGTGGTAATAGTGAGTTACACGATTATTCAAGCTATAGATATCGTTGATAAATATCTTGATAATCGAAAATACATGGCTGCATTGGGGCTGACCCCGGGTAGATTGTATGAGAGACCCAATAATCCCCCGCCGCCACCTATTAAGTTATCAGCTAGCGAGGAATTAGGGCGATATATAGCCGATGAAAGATTTAGGCATTTGGGAAAAGTAACGAATCAATTTGGGATACATATGGGTAAAGTTATAGCAGATAAATCCCCTAATCGCATAATTAGTCAATGCGATGATATAAACCACCCAAGCCATTATACACAAGGAGATATCGAGGTTATCGATTACATCGAAGACAAGAAACTTGGGTATCGATTGGGTAATGTAGTGAAGTATGTATCCCGAGCTGGTCATAAGGACGATGCTATTAAGGATTTGAAAAAAGCCCGTTGGTATCTAAATCGGGAAATTGCAAAGAGGGAACAGTATGACAAAAGTCGAGCGACTACTAATTAACAAAGGGCACTATCTAGATGACACGTATCATCTTGTCATGGATATAGTTAAGGTTGTAGATAATCTCAAGGATAATGTTGCTGAGAGATTAGATGATGACCTGAGTGATGATGCGTACGCCATGTGCGAAGAGATGTTTACTGCTGTCGAACAATGCAAAGCGGATATGGTAGAAGCCATCGAGGATATTGTCGAACGTATGGAGGTAAAGGATGCAAAAGCGTAGAAGCAGAGCAGATGTGATTGTAGGTGCCATACAGTCAGATTTAAGTCTTGCCATCATACGAGCCCGCAATAGACAACTGAGATCACCTATGCTAGATGATAGAATTCGTGAAAGCGGATACATTGACGGATTACTACGAGCACAGATGATTATCAGTAAATATGGGGACTATCGCATATGATGGCTAATGAAGAACTACAAGCTGTCCGTCATACTGAGCAGCGAATGCGTGCGTTAGAGATTCAGCTAAGTGCGATTAACCGAGATTTACATTCAGAAGCTATACAGATATGTGAATCGGGAGATGCTATGCCACGAATCAGTATGCACTTACAAGAATGTAGGGAGGAGCTGAACAGAGAATGGGATGAATTGATTGATTCTCGAAACAAGGTCAAGCAAGTCATCAACCAAATAACTGACGGACAATACAGGGATGTACTGAATCTCAGATACATTAATGCATTGCCATGGGAGCAGATAGCTGTCGAGCTAGGGTATTCGTGGCGACAAGTTCACAGACTTCACAAGAAAGCAATAGCTGAATTTGAAAAGATGGCATAGAATGGCACACTCTTAATTTAATATAATGTAAATGTAGTAGATAGCAGGCAGTGTCTGGCCCGCACAATATGTCTGCCTGCTGCACTGCCCCGGGGTAGACCTTACTTAGTTGAGGTCTACCCTTTTTCTTATTGAGTATCAATGATAATTCCTAATTGAGAAAAATGAAAATTTGGAAAAGGTACTCCGCGGGCGAAAAATGGCCGCTGGTCGCCCCCGCGCGATGGCCCTCTCTCTGTGAGAAAAATTTTCCTGTTGAATGTAGAAAGACGATTTAAGAAAGGAGTACACCTATGGCGGACACAAAACCGAGAGTGAAATTTGATGCTGCGGGCAATCTGCTCGTATCTAGCACTCAACTATGTGACCTCTTGCGGGTCACTCCGGAAATTATTTCTCGCCATCATAAAGCAGGAATGCCTAAAGCCTCTGTAGGTTGGTGGAATCTCCGAGAAGTCCTCGTATATTTAGGGCAGGCGAAAGGTGATAACGCTAAAAGCAAATCCGCATCAACTCGTAAGTTAGAAGCCGAAGCAGATTATAAAGAAGCAAAGGCTGCGCGTGAAAAGAAAATGCTAGATGTGCTAAATGGCGAATATGTCCCTCGTGCCGATGTGGCGCAAGCATGGGCTAATCGAATATTGGAGTTAAAGACATCCTTTACCAAACTAGGTAAGCGTATCGGAAGTGAGTTCACGGATCCTGAGGAACGTGCTCGTGTAGAAAAGGTGGTGAATGGCCTTGTCGAAGAATACCTCGAAAGCTACGCACGCGAAGGCGAGTACACGCCGAAATTCAAAGCCGCGGGAAAAGCAAAGACCAAAGGTTGACTGGTTCCCCGAGGAACTGGAAGCATTCAAGCCACCTGAAAGATACACCGTTTCGGAATGGGCGGATAGGTACAGGGTACTGACTAATATATCTGCTGAACCTGGACGATGGCGTACAGCGCGGACACCTTATCTCAAGGAACTTATGGACAAATTTACAGACCCTCTTATTGAAAGCATCTCGTTATGTTTCGGGGCGCAGATAGGTAAGACGGAAGCCGAACTCAATATGATCGGATATGCGTTACATCAAACTGCATCACCAGTCATGATGGTGTATCCGACGGATACTATCGCGAAATTCGCTAGCGATAAACGTGTACAACCGATGATTAGGAGCGTAGAGCCGCTTGCGAATATATATGACGAAGGCAGTAAGCTGCTGGAGTTAGACTTCGTTAATGGGAACTACATGGTGCTTGTCGGGGCGAACTCACCAAGCAGCTTATCAAGTCGGTCAATTAAGTACTTATTCTTTGATGAAATTGATAAGTATCCAGCTTTCTCCGGCAAGGAAGCGAATCCGATTAAGTTGGCTGAGGAACGTACCAAGACATTCGTTGATAAGAAGATTGTAAGAGTATCAACTCCTACGATTGAAAGTGGCAATATTTGGCAGTCATATATGGACGCAAATGAACGTAAGCAGTATTTCGTGCCATGTCCGCATTGCGGGGTGTCGCAGACCCTCAAATTCAAACAGATAAAATGGCCGGAGGAACACCATGGCAATGCGGATATGATACGTGATACCGCATATTATGAGTGCGAACATTGTAAGCACCGTATTGATGATAAGCACAAGATGGATATGCTCCGGCAAGGCGAATGGCGGACTGTGAATGAATCACAAGTCCGAGTTACCCGGTCGGTAGCCTATCATCTGTCATCCCTTTATTCTCCCTGGGTTACCTTTGGTGATGTGGCGTATGAGTTTGTTAAATCAAAGGATAAGCCCAGTGAGTTGATGAACTTTATCAACTCGTGGTTAGCGGAGCCGTGGAAATCTGCGAAAACTAAAAGCACACAGAACCTCGTGTTTACACAATCGGAAGTTCCTCGCGGTATTGTGCCCCAACATGCGCCACTACTCATTGCGTCTGTCGATGTGCAGCAAGATCATTTCTGGTGGGAAGTTAGGGCCTACGCTCATGGCGTATCAAGTTACTTAGTTGATTATGGTCAAGCAAGTAGTTGGGCAGACTTAACCGAGATACTCATTGATAGAGAATATCCATCAGAGTATGGTGAGGCTCGTAAGATTGTGAGGGCCGGTATCGATAGTGGCTACCGAACAGACGAAGTATATCAGTACTGTGCGCAGTACCCAGAAGTATGTGTGCCAGTTAAAGGTGATTCGTCGCATAGTCCTCTAGCTCCGCCGTATAAGATGAGCAGCATCGAGAAGGGCGTCATCGGTGGTATGAAGCTGTACGTAGTGAATACCGATTACTGGAAGGACTTCATATTTGCACGTATGGTACGCCCGGCCAATGAGGCTGGCACAATCCATTTATTTAAGGATTGCCCGGAGGAATATTCGGAGCATCTCCGGTCGGAGGAAAAGCAAGAAATCCGAAATGTAAAGACCGGGGCAGTTACAGTGCAATGGAAACCGTTAACCAGTCACCCAACGAATCATTTGTTGGATACGTGTGTATACAACGCCATGGTGGCGGATTCGGTAGGTGTTAAATACTTACCTGAATATAATCTGGATACCGATGAGGAGGACGAAGATACGGATGATGAAGACTTTAATGCAGATAGCCGAGGTTGGTTTAGCTAAGAAGGAGGTGAGACCATGAGCGCAAGAGAAGACTTGGAACGTATTCGAACGATAATCGAGGAAATTGAGACGAACGGATATGCCGAGATGTCTGTAGGTGGTAAGCGATTTAAAACGCATGATCTGCCGACATTATATGCCCGTGAGCGTGAGTTAATGGCTCGCGTTGATGATGAGGAAGGTAATAACACGACATCCTACGTGTCATGGGAGCGACGATGAATATTCTTGATAAGGTAATAGCCTATTTCAATCCGGAACGAGCTGCCCGTAGAGCATATTTCCGTAGTTCGCTTGAACGTGGATATGATGCGGCAGCAACAGACCGATTAAGTGGAGACTGGATGCCTGTATTTGGTACAGCCGAACAGGTAGCATCTGGACAACGTGATTTAATCCGTGGCCGTGCACGTGCAGCAGAACTTAACAGTGATCTTGCTGAAAGTGTCGTTTTGGCGCTACTTCGGAACGTAGTAGGTACCGGAATAAAGCCACAGTGCAAAATCAAGACCCGCGCAGGAAAGCTAAATGAAAGACTCAATAAGAAAATTGAGGAGGCTTGGGCTGACTGGGTAGATAAAGAGAACGCCGATATTCGAGGAATATCTACGTTCTATGAATTACAGGAAATGGCTCTACGCCGAATGGTCTATGATGGGGAAATCCTAGTTAACATGACCTACGAAGGTGCAGATATACCGCTATCATTACAGTTTATCGAGGGCGAGAATATCGGAGCCGTATCGGTAAGTGAGAATGGCAATAGTATTGTTAATGGCGTGGAAGTTAACAAATACGGAAGGCCAATAGCCTATCACGTATTCCAAACAGATCCGTTAGGAATACGGTCGTTTAACGAGGCAAGGCTGCCAAGTAATAGGGCTTTTCTATTACATAAGCCTCGCAGACCTAGTGAACTGCGCGGGGTTAGTATGTTAGCACTCGTATTAAAGCGTATTCACGACGTAGATGAATATATGGATGCTGACCTTATAGCGGCTCGTGTAGCCGCCTGTTTCGGTGCGTTTGTAACAAGTAGTACTGGAAGTGCCCCGATGGTTGCAAATAAGATTGACAGTAAAGGCAAGAAAGTCCGATCGATGGCACCAGGGATTATCCAACATCTACGCGCAGGTGAATCTATTTCGTTTGCGGAGCCTAAGCGAAATGCAGGAACCGCATCAGAATACTCAGCGACTCAAACAAGACGCATAGCGTCGGGCATGGGTCTAAGCGCGGACATAGTGACGCGCAACATTAGTGGTAACTTCTCCGCAGCTCGGCAGAATATGCTGGAGGACCAGCAATCATTCAAGCAGATGCAGCGTTTTATAATTGAGCATTTTTGTATGCCTGTATGGCGGGCTTTCATTGAAGCATGCTACCTGAAGGGTATTATCCCGGCCAATGATTATGCAGCGAACCCAAAACTTTATAAAAAAGTAGCGTGGTTAGCTCCAGGCTGGTCTTGGATTGACCCAGTTAAGGAAGTTAATGCTAACAAGGAAGCTATTAAGGCAGGACTCACAACGCTCGAGGACGTATGTAGTGCATCTGGTAAGGACTGGGAAGAAGTGCTTGAACAGCGGAAGCTGGAACAGGACCGCATTAAGGAATTGGGTGTTGCCCTTGATATGAATGGGGACATAACAAATCTAGCGGATGATAATACCACTGATATGAAAGGAGATGATAGCTAGTGGGGAAATTTGCAAAGCAGCTCTTAGGTAAATATGCCCGAGAGGCGCAAATTACAAATATCGAAGCGAACGATGATCGTACCGTCGAATTGTCATTTTCCTCTGAAGAGCCATATGAAAGATGGTTCGGAACAGAGATATTGTGTCATGACGACGGATGCATTAACCTAGACCGATTTAATAACGGTTTAGGCACAGTGTTATTCAATCATGATCGTGATGCCGTAGTCGGACACATTGAGAATGTGTGGATTGAAGACAATCGTGGCAAAGCGATTGTTCGATTTGATGAAGACGATGAATCCGAAAAGATTTATCAAAAGGTGTTAAAAGGCACGCTACAGGGCGTGAGTGTCGGATATTCCATAAGCCGATACGAGGAATTAATTGATTCCGATTCTAAAAGCTCCAATGGTCGGTTTACTGGCCCAGCGTATGTAATCACAGACTGGGAGCCGTTGGAAATTAGTATTGTGTCCGTCCCTGCGGATCCAAGTGTAGGGGTAGGCAGAAGTGTAGATGATAATGAGGAGGAACCTATGAAAGGTGATGCAAAAGCAAAAGGCACTGAGCAAAACGTGCCACAAGTAGTACCGGAAGTACCAGAGTCCGGAGTTAAAGGTTTTAATGCAGATGATGCTAAAAAGTTGATTGCGGCAGAACGTGAACGCGTATCTACAATCACAAGTTTGTGCCGTGACTTTGAAGTTGATGGCGTAGATGAATTCATCAAATCTGGCAAATCTGTTGCCGAAGTTCGTGAGGTTGTAATGGATGCGTTGCGCGAACGTAATAAACCAGTATCCATTAAAGTCGGTGAAGCAGATTCTGATAAGTTCCGCATGGCTATGCAGGACGCTTTGATGATGTCTGTGGGTATCCCAGTCGCAAATCCTGCACCTGGTGCAGATGAACTCCGTTCCATGTCCTTGATGGAATTAGCACGTGAGTCTATAGTTCGTGAAGGTCTAACTGTTAATTACTCCGATCGATTTGAATTAGCTCGTGAAGCTATCAACTCCACATCCTCTTTCCCAATCGCGTTGTCTAATGTAGCAAATAAGGCCTTGATGCAAGGTTATGAAACAGCACCATCTACATTTGCAACTTGGGCAGGGAAAGGTAGTAATCGTGACTTCAAACCAGCAAAACGTTTTTTACTTTCCGAAGCAGCTGAATTGAAACTTGTCCCTGAGGGCGGACAATTCAAGGATTCCCAAATGAGCGAAGCAGGTACGAATGTTAGCGTATTGACATTCGGACGTACGTTCAGTTTAACACGACAAGCTATTATTAATGACGATTTGGGTGTATTTAACGATATTTCTTCTAAATTCGGTCGTGCAGCAAAAAATAAAATCAATAACATGGTATATGACCTTTTAAGCGGCAATACTGTGTTAGAAGACGGAAAGGCCTTGTTTAGTGCAGACCGTAAGAACTTGGCAACTACAGGCTCCGAGTTAAGTGTTGTATCTTTAGCTGCAGGTGTAGCGGCTATGCGTCGTCAAAAACATATTGGTGAAAATCGCAATTTGAATATCTCACCTACATATTTGATTGTTCCACCTGAGCTCGAAGCATTAGCATATCAAGTAGTTAAATCTGTGGTAGACCCTGCTCGTAGCAATGATACAGTCAACCCATTCAGTGGTCGATTCACTATCGTTGTAGATGCAGCATTAACGGATCCGCATGCTTGGTATTTGGCATCCCGTCCTACAGATGTTCAAACTATCGAAGTGACGTATTTAAACGGTGTTGAAACACCTCGTTTAGAAACGCAAACAGGCTTCAAGGTTGACGGCATCGAGTACAAAGTAGCAATCGATTGCAACGCAACAGCAATCGACTTCCGCGGCTTGTACAAAAATCCTGGTAAATAATTAGTAATTGATTAGGAGGTAAATAGATATGGCTAAATTCATTCAAGAACTAGACCGCGTCGATTTTAAGAATACAACATCTGAAATGATTGAAGTAGGGGACATTGTGCCTATCGGTAAAATGCACGGTGTGGCAATTACAAACATTGGCCCCAATACAATCGGTGCAGTTAAGGTAACAGGTTGTTTCGAAGTGGCGGCATTAACATCTGACTCTTTTGCGGTAGGCGATACCGTGTATTTCGACAAAGATCAAAAACGAGCATCTAAGGTGGATACTAACCCAGTATTAGGCGTGGCTCTCACAGAAAAACGCCCAGGTACTACAGTGTTGGAAGTCGCACTTATACCTAATGTAGAAAAGTAATGTAAGGGCGGGCATACGCCCGCCTACTCCATAGGAGGTAATGCACTATGAAATTAGGATACAAGCCTAATGCACTGCTTTCTGTATTCGGTGAACGAATCACCTACAAAGGCCAAGATATCAAAGCTAGCGTGGAGATTGGCGAATATGATGGCAAAGGTTCCGGATTCGTCGACAAAGCACTAGCCGATAAGGCTCAAATTTGGGTGCGTGCTAAGGATGTTCCCGAACCTCGGTCAAAAGACGAAGTGTATATCAATGGCGAGAAATGGTACGTTGATCACATTTCCAATTTTGACGGTACGATGTATTGTTTGGAAATCGTCCATAACGTAAGGGCGGTGAGACCGTAATGAATAATGAGCCTATTACGATTACAGACACGGCTACTCCGTATCTGAATTTCATTGCGGAGACTAAACCGGACTGGATGCGTAAAGCGCTAAAATCCACAGGGTGGATGATGCAAAAAGAAATTAAGCAGGGCATTCGGTCGGGTGCACCTGGTGGACGTAAATATCCTAACTTCATGGCACCGGCTCGACGGGCTGCATTTGAGTCAGCATTCGGAGCTAAACTTCGTAAAGTTTACCAAAGCGGAGGACGTGCAGAACGAGAAGCCTGGGGCTCGAAATCGCGAAATGCCTTACTCGATATGGGCATTAGCGCCAGGACAATCGGCTATAGTCCTCTAGGTAAGCTATCGAATGCAGTCGGATATCAATACGACAAGGGCAAGCAATCCGTTCGAGTTGGGTGGTTATCCAATTCGGCTAAACGGTTAGGTGAACGCATCGAAGAAGGGTACACTAAGCAGATTACAGAGCCTATGCGTAAGAAGTTATTTGCTGCAGGTGTACCTTTACCTAAGGGTAAATCGATGTTCAAAATTCAGCCACGTCATACTTATGGACCTATGAAAGCAGCGTTACAGCCTAAGCTTAAACCTTATATTGAGGGTAAGATAGGCGATTACGCTATTTATGGACCGGCGGCACAATCCGCGTCTCGACGTAATTACAAGGTAAGGTGATTTGATGCAACAGACAATTCCACTGTCGCGCATCGTTGAACGTTGGGCTGAAGCCCTAGCAAATGATGAAGCGTTGACTAAATTTTGCAATGACAAATACGGAAAGCCGGCGCAACTGTATGTCGGCTATGACGATGTCGAAGCACCGCTTGAAGAAGATTGCCCTTGCATCATATTACTACCGAGTAGTAAAAACGAAGGGCTTGCTGATACCTATACATACTCGTTAATGATTGTATGGGGTATTGTCCATAAAGGTGCAACTCGCGTTAAGAATATCATTCGATATGACGGAGCGCTCGAATCGGATAACCTAGGGCAGTTAATCATTGAATGCATTTGTAAGGTTAATCCAGCCTTCCCGGTAATCGACATTGACTATGAATTAGACTCAATGAATTGGCGCCCAGTATTCACTGGACGTTTAACAGCTACTATAGAAATTCCGCATGTAATCGGCGGGAATATTGAATATTAAAGGAGGAAATGCATATGGCAACAGCGAAACGTGCACAGGGCTCTCAGTCCCATGTGGCGATTGCGTTTGAGGCGGATTTTGGTACAACACCATCCACTGGCGGTGTAATCACGCCAATCATATCCAGCTCTATAAAAGCTAGTCAAAATTTAAACGATTCCACCGTAATCCGTGGTGATCGTAATCCTGCAGCGCCATTTCGTGGCAACATCGACACGTCTGGTAGCTTAACCGTGCCTGTTGGTGTAATCGACATTGGATACTGGCTAAAAGCTGCATTCGGGCAACCGACTTCTAATACAACTGGCCAAGCGCCAAATAAGAAGTCTGAGCACGTGTTTAAAATCGGCAACACAATGCCGTCGCTAACTATTGAACAGGGCTACCCTGATGTTAACGTATTTCAGCAATTTTCGGGTGCGCGGGTTAGTAAATTAGGATTTAAGTTTGGCGGTGACTCCGAACTTACAGCATCTGTGGATGTAATGGGTTGTAAGGAAACCTTAGCGGCTACTACATTCGATGCAGCAGCCAAGACGGTAAATTTCTTACCGTTCCAAAACCTTAACGCAACCATTAAAGAGGGTGGCGTTACTGTGGCCAATATTTTAAGTTGTGATATCAACTTTGATTTTGGCTTGGACGGCGACTCTTACGCTATTGGCGGTAAAGGTTTTAGAACATACATCGACCCAGGTATTGCGTCAATTTCCGGTACGATTAAAGCGTTCTTCCAAAATAAGGACCTTTTAAACAAAGCGGTCAACGGTACGGAATCCAGTTTGGAATTACGACTTGAACAAGACGACTGGTCGCTTACATTCAAGTTGCCTGAGCTTGTATACGAACGACAATCTCCAGGCATTGACGGCCCTCGAGGCGTCAATATTGAATTACCATTCAAGGCGTACTATCGCGCGGATGCCGGCCGTTCTGCATCCATCATTACTTTAGTTAATAATCAAGAACAATACTAGGAGGTGCCCATATGGCATTTGAAGATATCAAAGTAAGAGGCTTAACATTCGCTGAACGTGGTGAATTAATTAAATCTGGTTTAGACCCATTGTATACCCCAGTTCCGGAAGAAGCACCGGATACAGAACGCCTATTACGTTCTCGTGAGCTTGCACAATGGATTATGCAGCATATCTACGGCTTAACTGAAGATGAAATCAATGCAGCACCTGACAATGATCTTATGGAAATTGCGCTTGATACCATGCGGTTTACTCACGAAAAAAAGGCTGAAATCGAAAAAAACTAATTGATGCAATACTTTGGCTTAACTCCGATAAGCCGAAGTATTGCTCTGATTGTATCAAGATGCAGCGTGAGACCAAACAGCATTTTGACTGTTCGGAGTGTGAGTTTAATTCCCCGCATCAATTAGATGGAACTAGACAAGCAATGCGAGTATACAACGCTAGCCGGATGCAGCGACGTTGGCATTCAGGTGGTATTGCTGGATTCGATATGCCAGCGGTGTTAGAAGTGGCGAAGGCTTACGGCATCGAGCCACTACCGCACCTTATCGATCTGCTTGTAATCTTGGAAGCTAAAGAGTTGGAGGTGGCGCACAAGAATGGCCAATAATTTAATTGATATTGTCGTTCAGCTGACCGATAAGAATACGGAAGCAGGACTCAAGAAAATTACAGCTAGTGCCGAAGGCGCCAAATCCGCCCTTGGCAAAATGAAGAATGACCTCATGGCGATAGGTGCCGGTGTTGGTGTTGTAGGCATCGGTGCCAAATTAGCCAAAGAGGCTATTCAATGGGATGTAGCCGTTAAGAAATTATCCGGTATCACTGGTGCTACGGCAAAAGAAACCAGTGAACTATTAGCAGTAGCTAATTACATGGGTATTGCTATGGAAGATAGCGCGGGTGCATTTGCTAAGTTCTCTAAGAACGTCGGAGCGGCCAAGGAAAAAATGGAAGTCGCTCGAGCAGAAGGAAAGCTCGGTACCGATATATTCAGTAAATTAGGCTACACGCTTGAAGATATCAAGGGTAAGAATACCGTTGAAGTGTTCAAGATGATACAAGAACGATTAAGAGGGATGAAGGACGGGGCTGAGAAGACTCGTGTCGAAATGGAACTCTTTGGACGTACTGGGTATCAGATGCACGCCATGCTTAATATGTCCGCCGAACAGATGGACAAAGTGGCAGAACGTGCTAAAGCAATGGGACTTATCATCGACGATGAGACTGCAGCTAAATCTGCAAAGCTAAATCGGGAATTAAAAGATTTAGAGAATACAGGGAAAAGGCTTGCAGTATCTATCGGTCATGAGTTAATTCCTGTTTTTAATGACTACGCAAAAGGCGTGTTAGACGTTGCTAAAGAATTCGAGTCGATGACCGCTGAGCAAAAGGAAGCTATCGGCGGAATTGTTAAATTCGGTGCAGAAGCCGGAGCAGTAATCGTAGTTATGCGATCACTAACCAGTGCACTCGGATTTATGCGGTTAGCCACACTTGCGGCTGCAGGGCCGTGGGTAACATTGGCTACAGTAATTGGACTTGCTGGGAAAGCACTACTTGATTTCCGATATAACGAACAGACAAAAGCATCTTATACTGGCGTAGAAGTTGACGGTAAACGTATTCACAAGAATACTAATTCCACTACAGGTATGAGCCAAGCCTACATGGATAAGCATGATACTCGATATTGGATTGAGGATAGTGCGTGGCTCGGACTCGTAAAGAATGACCGTTTAGCTACTAAAGAAGAAGGCGCTAGAATCGATGCGGCATTAAAGCAAAAAGAAGAAGCTGATGCTGCAAAAGCGAAACTCGATGAAGAACTTGCAAAAGCGAAAGAGGACCTTGCTAATGGCGGATTAACCAATACCGAGGCTATCAATAAAGCGAATGAGGAAGCAGCGAAAGCGGCCAAAGCCCAAGAGCAGGCAGCTAAGAAAGCCCAACAAGCGGCTGAAAAGTTGACGAGTGCAGTGGAACGCATGGCCGATTTGTATCGGTCACTTACTTTACAAAGTCTGCAAATTGACGGCAGTCAATACGAAATCGATAAGCTAACTGCCAAGAACCAGTACGAAGCTAACAATAAGAATATCCGTGATATTATCCGCTCTGTTTCTGGATTGAGCGGAGGCGTTACTGGAGAAGCTGTAAGCGTACTGGACGCAGCTAACGAGCAACTCGGTAAGGCATACGAGTTAGGCGCAGATGGTACATGGGCAACAGATTGCGGCAAGCTATTCTCTGACTCTGTACTTCAAGCGTTTGGTAAGGATGTACCGCGATATGTTCCATCTATCATGGACGCAGCAAGAGCCGCTGGTGCTTGGCATGATGAGGGCGATGGATATGTTCCTAAAGCCGGAGACGGGGTGGTTGTACTTGGCGATAATCATATTGTAATTAGCGACGGAAACGGCGGATATACTGGCGCTAATTCAAGCACAGGTGTAATTGCTAAACCATCTGTTACAGGCGATTTTGGTGCTATTACAGGGTACGTAGACACTAGCTTATTAGCAGGTGCTTCGAGTTCTATGGCTGATACAGCAGGTAGTGCGGCAAATGCCAAGAAGCTTGCTGAGTCTAACTTAACTGCCCAAGTTAGAGCTAAGAACGAAGAGCTGTATCAAAAGCGATTAGCTGAGGCACAACGAAATCAGACTATCCGTGTTCGTAAGATGAACGAGGATATCAAGAAACTCGATCTTGAACGCACAGGCGACCGATTGCAATTACTCAAAGCGGAAGCTGAAGCACAAAAGGCGCAGATTGATGATAACGTCCGTGAGTATACAAAGGCTGTAGGCGATAAGGAACTCGCTGAAAAGAAAGCTCAAGCAGAGCGCCTAAAATTGGCATCTGACACCGAGCAGAAAATCAGAGAGTTAGCATACACTCAAACAAGTGAAACCGTTGACCACTTAACCAATATGGTTACTCTTGGTCGTTTATCTCGCAGTGATGCTGACGCACTGCTTGCAGAAGAGCTAAAAGCTTATATTGACTATGCACGGAGTGAAGTCAATGAGGCTCAGTTAACGGCTACTCAAAGACTACAGATTGAAAAGAACCTATTGGAGTCTCAACAGAAGCTATGGGAACTTGCAGGTCGCAGTCTGAAAACGAGCCTACAAGAAGCCGCACGCCAATATAAGCAAGAGACTACGAATTATGCAGATTTAGCGAAATCTACTTTTGACAGTACGATGAGCTCTATCAATTCAGCATGGACAAATAATCTCGAGGCTATGGCAACAGGAACGAAGTCATTCAGTAAAGGCATTAAGGACATATTCAAGGATATGACAAATGCCATTATTAAGATGATGATTCAGTTAACGTTCCAACAATACATCATGCCTAAGTTGCAAGGATTATTTGGTGGTGCAGTAAGTGGTATTGGCTCACTAGGTGCTGCAAAAGGGACATCGTCCTTTGCCGGCGGTAGTTCGTTTAGTTCTGCATTTACAGGAAATCGATTCGCTGCCGGAGGAAAAACGAATCCAGGGCTTATGTTGGTTGGTGAAAACGGACCGGAACTATTACAGTCCTCTGGATCGCACCGCATTTACACAGCAAGCGAAACCCGCAGATTAATGGGTGGCGGAGCTACAAGCAACAACGTAGTTGTTAACATTGTTAATCAGTCTGGCCAAGAACTCGAAAGCAAGCAACAGAACTCTAGGTTTGATGGTGAGAATTATGTTATCGATGTAGTAGTTCGTGCTATGGAATCAAACAAAGGAGGTATGCGTGACGCCATCAAGGCATCCGCAGTATAACTATGGCAGTATTTCCAGATATTCGATGGCCGATATACCCAATTCAGGAGACTACTCCAGATATTTCGTATAAAGGTCAAGTTGAAAACATGACGCTAATCACTCGTAAGAAAACAACTAAAACCAAGCGAACATATTCCGTAGGGTACAAGTTGCCAACAACTGATTACTATAAGCTTCGGGCGTTCTATGACGAAGTTAACTGCTCCGGTATATTCGATTGGGTTCATCCGGAAACACGGGAAACACTAAATGTACGATTTGCTGATCAGTTAGACTTTGCGGCGAATGACTACGGAGTGTGGATGGGAACCGTGAAATTACAGGAGGTATAACATGTTACCACTCTCAACGGCATCGATTTTAGAGAAAAACCAAATATCGGCCACAGGTGTGTGGTTAATGCTGTTAGAAATATCCTATAAAGGGGATACGATTCGATTGGTATACAATACGGAGAATATCCAATTTCAAGGCAATACCTATATTGCATTTCCATTCACCATTCAAGATGTTACAGAGAATGCGACGGATTTACCTAATATCAAGCTGTCTGTGTCTAACGTGACTCGTACAATTCAGCGTATGGCAGAGTCTAATAATGGATTCACTGGAGCCAATGTCATCATTCGTGTAGTAAATACGAACATACCTGATGTGTGCGAGCAAGAGGAGCATTTCGTAATTACAGGAACTCATGCAAATGCTGAATGGATGGAGTTTACTCTGGGTACTGACTTTAGTTTTACTCGACGATTCCCATTAATCCGTGTGATGAAGGATTTCTGTCCGTTCAAGTTTAAAGGCGTTCAGTGTGGATATAAGGGGCGTGAAAACCAGTGCAATAAAACCCTAGCGCGATGTCGTGAATTGGGGAACAGTACTCGATTTGGGGGAGAACCTACTATTCCGCAAGGAGGACTATATGCATCCAATAAGTGATTTGACTGATATGATAGGTACCCCATTCTCGGAAATGAAATGCTGGGATGTAGTTGTTGAGGTATATCGGCGTAGTGGAATACCACTACCCGAATATACCCAAATCCAAATGGATGAATGGCGCGAGGTTCGTGAGCCAATGCCAGGGAGTGTTTTGGTATTTGCTCTATATGGTAAAAATCTCGATCATGTAGGGGTTTATCTTGGTGAAGGTAAATTTATACACGCTACTGAACACAGCGGCACCTGTATAGAGCATATATCAAAATACGTGCCTCGACTAAAGCACATTTATGAAAGAAAGGAGTAGCAGATGGTTAACGTAATTATTGTAAATAATCCGTTCAAGCCAGAGCAACGGGATACAAAATATTTGCCATTTAAACAGGGCAAGTCTATCAGCTATTACTTCAGTGCACCTGGTGAATGGGCGTACTCAGTAAATGGACATGAAGCAGCGCCGGATACAGTTGTGAACGATGAAGACTACATTGTAGTAATGCCCCGAGTTGAGGGTAAATTCTTTGGCGTTCTTCTATCAATAGGGATGGCCGTATTTACCGGTGGTATTGCTTCGGGTGCTATCTTTGGTATCCAAAGCTTGATTTGGCGGTCAGTCATCGCTATGGCGGTAGGGATGATAGGTAATGCTATCATTTCAAAGTTAACTGCTCCTAAGGTTGACCGTTCGAATTCCGAACAGTCAAATACATATGGCTGGGGAGGTACCGAAACTGTTACTGGGCAGGGCTACCCTTTAGCCGTGACGTATGGCCGGATGAAAAGCGCTGGGTTATTATTATCCCGCCATGTAATTAGTGATGGTGAAAAGCAATATCTTAACCTTTTATATTGTGCAGGTGAGGGCGAATTATCAAAAATAGAAGATATTCGTATTAATGCTAACCCAATCAGTAATTATAAAGATGTGCAGGTGGATATCAGAAAGGGCACAAATGACCAAACAGTTATCCCAAATTTCAATGATAACTTTGCGGATCAATCCCTAAACTATGAATTGACTGAATCATGGAATACACAACAGGTACAAGGCGATGCGTGTGACGCGATAGAGTTAACTGTTGGATTCCCAAACGGATTATATTATTCAAATGATAGCGGCGGCGCTGACCGTACGTCTGTCACGTTGAAAGCAGAAATCCGTAAGGTGGGTGATGAGTCCTGGCAGGCATTACCTTTAGCAAATCAAAAGGGCATGGCCGGTCATATTAAGCGTCGTGAAGCATGGAACTTTATTAAGTCAGATAATAGCGTGACAAATACAGCTGATTACGCAGGACGAATTGAAGAGGCGACAAATAATGCGTTTTATCGTGTATTTCGCTTTGACAATCTCGAAAAGGCACGTTATGAAATCCGTATGCGATGCAGCGCGAAAGATGGGAAAAGCCTGCGCCATGTCAATAAGGTCTACTGGGTGCAGCTAACCCAAATTATTTATGATGATTTCGTGCATCCGGGGAAAGCCCTTATTGGAATTAAGGCTTTGGCTACATCTCAGCTAAGCGGCACCGATCCAAAAGTGACATGGATTCAAGAGCGCTCAGAGGTGTATGTGTTCAATCCGTATATCAATAAGTACGAAGCTCAACCAGCTGATAACCCGGCTTGGGCTGCTTATGATTTAATCCACATCTGCCGTAAGATTGGCGGTGAATATATTGTATTCGGACAGCCCCATATGCGCCTTGACTATAACGCATTTAAGGCATGGGCAGATAAGTGCAAAACAAATGGGTTTACATTCAATTATATATACGACACCGCTATGCGATTATGGGATGCGTTAAAGTATCCAGAAGCAGTAGGTCGAGGGAAAGTAATTCCTGTAGGAACCAGGTTTACATGTGTTAGTGATTATCAATCTACTCCGGTACAGTTGTTTACTGTGGCCAATATAAAACACGGTAGCTTTACTGAAGAGTTTCAAGGTGTAGAGGCTAGAGCGAACTCTGTTGAAATATCGTTCCTTAACAAGGATAAGGATTATGAACGAGACGTCATCCCTGTATATGGGGATACTTACGACGAGTCGGATACATTAACGAATCCGGCACAAGTTGAGCTCATGGGGTGTACTAGCCTTGAGCAGGCATATAAGCACGGTAAGCATTTCTTGCGATGCAATAAATACGAAATACGTACTGTGACAATAGAGGCGTTTACGGATGCCATAGCGTGTACAGTAGGAGATATCATTCTAATTCAGCACGACATACCTGAATGGGGCGAGGGCGGTCGTGTGGTTGCGGTAAGCGGCCAGACGATTACACTCGACAAGGAAGTGTCGGTACAACCAGGGAAGGACTATCAGTTGCTGATTCGTAGCAACTCTACGGATATCGTCTCTACGTTTAACGTAGTAAATGTATCAGGTCTCAATGTGATTGTTAAAGAGGCTATACCGGTGCAGCCTGATGCGGTATATGCATTCGGAGAGATTTCTAAATCGGCTAAGCCATTTCGTGTGTTAGCTATAACAAAGACACTGTCAGAAATGACCCGTAAGATCCAATGCATGGAGTATTATCCAGAACTTTACGTATCGGATGATGGCACGGTGCCAAGTATTGATTATACGAATCACGGTGCATCTGATATTCAATCAGTAGGGTTAGTGAGCGATGTCTATGGTGCTAATGGCATCATGTATTCACGCATAGGTGTAACGTGGCAGTTACCTCGCGATGGAAAAGTCTCAAACGTAGTCGTGAATTACCGAAACGTAAAAAGCGATACGTGGACATATATCGGAAACTACCCAGCATCCACAAATACTACCACAATATCCGATGTGCTGCTAGGCGCGAATTATGAAGTACGCGTGCAGGCAATTAATGAGTTAGGCCAGCTGACTACTGGCGTGACAAAATCTATAGCCATACCTAAGATGCAGACGCCAGAGGATGTGCAAAATTTGCACGTACTCAGTCGATATAATCAGACTGCAGATAAGAGCGTGTACTATGATTTGCAAGTGTTATTTGACCCGCCTAGTAATCCTGCCAACTTCGATGTGGCGGAGATTTGGTATCTCTTAAAGTCAAAAAGCGGAAAGCCTGTAACGGGGCAAGAGTGGCAGTACGCAGGTAGTAGTAATAGTCAAGTTATTATCAAATCATTAGGTCCAGGTGAGGAGTATCGAATCAAAGCAATCTCGGTTGACCGATTTGGTAACAGAGCAGAAACAGCTCAAATGGTTGATGTGATAGTCAAACCGATGGATGCGATACCCGATATGCCTAGTAATTTCGGTATTACTTTCAGTAGAAATGCCACCGCATCATGGAATGAGGTGCTGAATGCTGACGTCGACTATTACGAATTACGTACCGATAATAATCCTGGTAAAGATACGAATGCTTTATTGGCAAGAGTTAAAGGTACATCTGCTGTACTTACCCTATCTAAACGAGCAGATACTGTTTATCTTTATGCTCGCAGCACGTTGGGCAAATACTCGACTGCAGCAACGTACGAGTATAACGTTCCGCAGTTGGCCGCGCCTGAGCTTGTAGTAAAAAATCAGTTAGGGGGATTTAATCTTTACTTCTCAACTAAGCCCGCACAAGCGTATGCAATCAGATGCCACGTGATCGGAGATGAGCGCACCGATGATTTTGAAACTACTAGCACCATGCTGACGTATTCGAACTCAGCTGGAATATACCGGATACGTTGCTCGTTTGTGGATGTGTTCGGAGATGGACTCGTTAACGAGAAGCAAGTCGTGATTAAGACACAAATTGATGCTAGCTTGCTAGACCTTGAGTCTCTTGGGCTGAATAAAGTTGATGAACGAATTAAGGAACTTGATAAGAAATTCAATAAGAATTCTGAAGAGACAACTAGAAGAATTACGAATTTGGCGTCACATATGGAATCTCGCATTACTGAGTTAGCTGGTAGCATCGATTTGCAAGTTAAAAAAAGTATTGGCGAGATTGATGGTGGTGAGTTGGTGTCTCGTATTAACCTCAGTCAGTCCGGTGTATACATTGCGGGGAAATTGATTCACATCACCGGAGCGACTAAGTTCGATGATAACGTCATTGTTAATAATATGATTCAGGCTAACGCAGTTACTGCCGACAAATTACATGTTGATAGTTTATCGGCGGTGTCCGGTACAATCGGGTTACTTCGTTCGAGAGAGACCGGTGCTCGTGTTGAGATTCAGGATAATCTTATTACAGGTTTTGATGATGATAATAACCCTCGGATTAAACTTGGATGCTGGTAGGAGGTATTATGGAACCGCATGTATTAGCTTATGATGCTAACGGAAATATCATACTAAATCTCAAGGAAAGGCTTACACGTATCGAGGGGAGGATGTATGTATCTGACATTCCTAATCGACGTCAACAAATTACTGTGAATGGATTGCAGCCTGGTCAACATGTCTGGGCTGCGGCCATGGGACAGTACTTAGTGGCAGAGGTTAGGGGCAATATCATAACATATTATTTTGCAGTGTCCCAGGATGAATATAATATCAATCGTCAATTTAAGGATCTTACATACGAAGGGTGGTTGGCGTATGGAATTTATTAACATCCAAAATAAAGAAGGCGTCACGATTATAAACGATACCTATGATAATCTATTATATCTTAGCTTTCCTAAACAAAAAGATGCAGTTCTCTACACAGGGGCAATGAGGGGGATAACGCCAACGGTTCAAATTCCACTCAATCCTGTGGCTTACACGCCTATGCTGGTGCCTACAAGTAAATTTCAATATGGATACATTGCAGGGGAGGCTAACGTAATCCAAGTCTTTTATATTACTAATCGCATATATCATGGCGATGCACCTCTTATAGCAGTATCAGTTCCGCAAGGATATGAATTCGCGGCTCAGTGGGTTCATAAACGTCGTGAGCAGTTAATGGTACTGGTAGTGGATGTAATTAAACCAGGCGAAAAGGTAACGCAAGCAATGGTTGATGAAGTGAAAGCTGGTATTAAATTCTATTGTTTTGGATACTTCGAGGACGTTGCGACCAATGCGAATGCACCTCGTATCAGATTCGTTGATAAGGTAGGAGGTAGCAAATCTAATATAGCCCTGCAAGTTTTAGGAAAGCACAAATTTTTCAAAGCACGCTGGGAGGATAACAATTTCAAGAATGACGTGATATATGATAGCCGCATCAGATACCTACGCATAATCGATCATTACGCGCACGATTGGTATAACCAGTTATCAAACTACGTTCCGGATACTTTTACAAACATGGCCCGTGATCCAAAGTCATATGGCGTTAAGGTTGCAATTATACCCATGTCCGTAATCGATGCATCCGTTTGGGGGCCAAATATTAATAATGGAGATAAAAAGTCACACACGGGGCGAGTGTGGCAAACGTTCAGATTTCATGACGAGAGTACCGTATCGTTGAAATCGTATCAGTTCATTGATTGGAATACAGTCACCACGTATCCTGTAGGTTGCTCGGGTAAAACCACATCTCAGTATTTGGTAGTCGATGTGACCGGGTACGATAAACAAGGTACGATTCCATTCAATTAAGGGAGATGATAAGTAATGAATGTAAAGGATATAGACCTCAATATTGGCGAGGATTTCGGGATAGTTTACGCAGTCCAAGATGACAATGTAGATTTGACTGGATTCAAGTCAGTATTCGCCATACGAAAGCGAGCAAGTGGTCCACTTGTTATTAAAGTACAGGGGGTAGCATCAGGGAAGATTGCGACATTCAATATTTCCGGAAAGGATACCCTAGAAATTAAGTCCTTTGGTGAGCATGTGTATGATGCTTTTGCATATAAGGAATCGGAGCCTAGCCGATATTACAAACTGGGTATGGGGGTAGTTAACATAATTCAGGATGTGGCCATGCATGATTAGAGGAGGAATGTATTATGCAAAATGAAGCGTTACCAGTAAGAATTGAAGGTCCGATTAAAGTAGAGGCGGAAGTAAAAGCAACCATGGTAGGCAATACCGGGAAAAGTGCTTATGAAATTGCTTTAGCACATGGATTCGTAGGAACCGAGGCGGAGTGGTTGGAATCCTTAAAAGTGAAGATGCCTAACTTATCAGGCGTTGTTTCAGCACTTCAAGGTAAGAATATCCTTATTAATAGTGGTACCCTTGAAGCGATATTATCTGCTATTGTCCATGCATTGGCTGAGCAACCTTATGCACCACTTACTTTTAACGAGCCAAGAAAAGGGGATACGGAAGTTCGAGTATCTGGACAAGATGGCTTTAAAGTTCGAGTGCGCGGTGAGGAAGAAGCTGTTGAAATCCAATCTGGGAGTGCAACTATTAAAATTCAGCCTTATGGCGCAGATGATATTTATGTTGAATATCTTAACTTAATTGAGCACGTCGTTGATACTGTTAAAATCAAAGGTCTTGTTGAATTCAATCCCGAGACAGCTACAGAAATTTTGCCTAAGCAATTTTATGGGCGTAGCGATTTGGAAGGTGAACTCACCTGTCCGAACGTTGTTAAAGTTGGTGCATTAGCATTCGTCGGAACCGAGCACAATATTATCAATTTGCCAAAGGCCACTGATATTGACAGGGATGCTTTCGCTAACAGTTCTCTTGCCGTAATCAATATCCCCGCATTTGTATGGGCAGATGATAACCTTGATTTAAAATCTTATGACCTCATTAGAGTTAATAAAATGACTGTTAGCGAGGAATCTCGCCCACCACGAGAAGTCATGATGCAGAAAATTTCATTAGAGGTCTACAATCCAGATCACACCAAGAAATGGAACCTTTACGGTGAAAAATGGGAGAAAGCGGAGGCCTAAATGGACGAAATTAGATTATTGCTAATGGACTTCGGAATTCCACCGTATTTCGCGGACATTGGCTTCTGGGTAACCCTATTAGGGGTTATCTGGGCCGCCCTTCGGGGCTCGTTTCGTGCGATGGTGTGGTTCTTGGAGCATACCTCGCTAGTTGCGGTTAAGCAAGAATTAGATGACCATTTGGCTCGACGAATGGATAAACAACGTAAAGATTATGACGATAAGTTATCTGATGCTATCAACAGTATCGCTGAATTAACAAAAAGTAATCAGGAAATACTAAAGCAGTTGGTCAAGTTGGAAGAACGAGATGCTGCGAAGTTTCACAGGCTCAATAACCTCGAAACCACAGTTCAGAGTCTGAGTACTGAACTGATGCATATCCAAGTTCTAAATAATATGCCCATAGGAAGAAGTATCACGCTTAACACGGACGATATAGGAGGTGACTGATAATGAAATATCAAATCATGAACCGACTAAAATCCGCATATAGTGCTGTTCGTGTTGCTAACATTAGACCTACTGGAGTACTAGCGACACGGATTCTAGTACTTGTTATGCTAATTCCTATTTGGCTAGTCATAACAGAGTATGTTATGGCATTTGCTAGAGGTTATGTATCAAATGAAACTAATAAGCTGATTGATGTTGGGCTCAATATTATTGACCACATATTCATTCCTAGCGTATTGACAGCCGTAGTAGGCTTCCTAGGACTTTGGTTGGATAGAAATAATAATGGTGTCCCTGATAAATTAGAAGGAGGTAGTAGTAATGACGAAAATATTTATAAATCCAGGTCATGATATTGACCTGGACTCTGGAGCAGTAAATCCTAACACAGGACGTCGTGAATGCGACGTTGCTCGTGATGCAGGAAAGCTATTAGCTGGATATCTGCAAGCAGCAGGGTGCGACGTTCGAACCCTACAAAATGACGACTTAGGCCTTGTGTGTGCAGAGTCCAATGAATGGGGCGCAGATATATTTGTATCCTTACATTGTAACGCTTTTAATACACAAGCTCGTGGCACTGAAACTTTGTACAAGTCTTTCAATGGCCAACGTCTAGCGAACGATATCCAATCGCAAATCATCCGTAGTATTAATACGGTTGATCGTGGTGTAAAACAGCGTACCGATTTATGGGTATTAAACGGCACGGATGCAACAGCTGTGTTAGTTGAAATGGCATTCATTGATAATGATGAAGATCTAGCACTACTTAACAATGACCTTGATACAATCGTGCGTGCTATCGCAAGGGGCATTACGGATTATGCAATAGGAGGGGTATGATGTATGACAAAATCAAAGTATTATTTAATCACCCTACTTACCGCTATATTATTATCGGTGGTATTGGGCTCGTCATCTGTCTTTGCCTCGGATACATCTTCTATCAACCAAACGGAGCCGACTATCAGCGTGCCCGTGAGTCAGTGGAACGAATTGAAAAGCAACAACGAGAAAGCCTTGAGCTTAATAGAAGCATCCAACGTTCCATTGACAGAAGCGCAGACTATAGTCGTGAAGCAGCGACAAGAATTGAACGAAGCACACAATACAATCAACAAATTGGAGAACGAATTGATGCAAGCCAAACTTCAATCAATGAAGCAAGAGGTTACCTTAAACGAAATGCAGAACTCTTTGACCGAATTGAAAGGTCAAATAGAGAACGACAAGAAAACAATCAAGAGATTACGGATGCAACGCAACCTATCCCAAATACTGGGAGCGGGCGCGACAATCGGAGTAGTAATTCATCGATGACTGAGAGGTGATCCAAGCATCTCCCTACCATACGAGGGCGGACGTATGGATTGACCGTAATAATGTAAAAGACCTTACCAGGATATAACTTGGTAAGGTCTTTTTTTATATTTAATTTATTGCATACAATCTAAAAATATGGTGTAATTATGGTACATAAGAGGAGGTGGATGAAGTGCTGAAAATTCTTAATTGCAATCCACATTTTATGAGGGATCCCGTGCCCGTATCAAACTATGCTGAAGCATGGGAGGTCATATGTTCCATGCAAAGGGAGTTAGGCGAAGAGATCCTTGCTGTTGGCAGGGAGACTTGGGAGGACCTTAAATTGGCTGAGTGTTTCCCTGAGTTTGTTTGGAAAGAGAAAATAAAGGTTGTCTACATTAATAGTGATAAAACCTTACTAATTCCTGCGCCACGGAGATATAGTAGAGCTAATGTTTTGAAACTTATCAATTTCTTCGGACTCCACTATTCTATCCGAGAAATATAAATGTGAGCGCTTTAAAATCCGTTTTAGTTTAAAACGGTTGCTTAACCGTTGCTCAACCTTTTGTGCGTTGAAATAATGATAAATACATAATTTATGCTGATAGATAGCACTTATATATGCTGTGTGCAATACAAGCAGTACGAAGAAGGTC
>OAUX01000182.1_pt1 | contig 38622 bp, 62 predicted proteins | sample 1501311 | NCBI WGS metagenome assembly OAUX01 (sample SAMEA2580066, study PRJEB22360) | human gut metagenome | reverse complement strand
CGCACGACGTGCTGCTGGCAGGTTTTCCGTGCCAGCCGTTCTCGCTGGCTGGCGTGTCGAAGAAGAACGCGCTGGGACGCGCACACGGCTTTGCCTGCGATACGCAGGGCACACTGTTCTTTGACGTTGCCCGGATTATTGATGCCCGCCGCCCGGCAATTTTTGTGCTGGAGAACGTCAAGAATTTAAAGAGTCATGACGGCGGCAAAACCTTCCGCATTATCATGCAAACGCTGGATGAACTGGGTTACGACGTGGCGGATGCAGAGGACATGGGGCCGGACGATCCGAAAATTATCGACGGCAAACACTTCCTGCCACAGCACCGGGAACGCATCGTGCTGGTGGGCTTTCGCCGCGATCTCAATCTGAAAGGCGATTTTACGCTGCGTGATTTGCCTTCGCTGTATCCGGCGCGCCGACCGACGGTGGCCGATCTGCTGGAGCCCGCCGTCGATGCGAAATTCATTCTGACGCCGGTGCTGTGGAAATACCTCTATCGCTATGCCAAAAAGCATCAGGCCAAAGGCAATGGCTTTGGGTTTGGCATGGTCAATCCGCTTAATCCTGATAGCGTGACGCGTACGCTGTCGGCGCGCTATTACAAAGATGGCGCGGAAATTCTTATCGATCGCGGCTGGGATAAGGCGCTGGGCGAAAAAGATTTTGACCATCCCCAGAACCAACAGCACCGGCCGCGGCGCTTAACGCCGCGCGAGTGCGCCCGCTTAATGGGCTTTGAGACGCCGCAGGGCTACAGTTTTCGCATCCCGGTGTCGGATACCCAGGCCTATCGTCAGTTTGGCAACTCGGTGGTGGTGCCAGCCTTTGCCGCGGTAGCTAAACTGCTGGCCTCACGCATCAGCAAGGCCGTTCAGCTTCGTCAGAGCGAGGCCGTCGATGGCGGACGTTCACAATAAGGCCACGCGCAGTAAAAACATGCGTGCCATCGGCACGCGTGATACCGCGATTGAAAAACGGATCGCGGGCCTTCTGACCGCCGCCGGGTTTGAATTCAGGGTTCAGGATGCCACGCTTGCCGGGCGTCCTGATTTCGTCATCGACGCGTACCAGTGTATCATCTTTACCCACGGCTGTTTCTGGCATCATCACGACTGCTATCTGTTTAAAGTCCCGGCGACACTCACCGACTTCTGGCTGGAGAAGATTGGCAGAAACGTCGAGCGTGATAAACGCGATGTTTCTCAGCTTTACGCTCAGGGCTGGCGGGTGCTGATTGTCTGGGAGTGCGCGCTGCGCGGAAGAATGAAGCTGAATGACGTGGAACTGACGGAGCGGCTGGAAGAGTGGATCTGCGGCGGCGGTCAGGCCGCGCAGATCGATACCCAGGGCATTCACCCGATCACGGTTTCTCCACCTCACACGTCTTGACAATCGGTTTTGCGGGCAGCAAATATTTACCCAGCGTGACCAGCACCACGGCAAAGACAATCACACCCAGCGCCAGCCATTCAATCGTCGACAGCACTTCGCCCGCAAAACCGGTACCCAGCAGCACGGCAACCACCGGGTTAACGTAGGCGTAGCTGGTGGCAACCGCCGGTGAGACGTTGCGAATCAGGTACATATAGGCGTTGATGGCGATAATCGAGCCAAACAGCGCCAGATACCCGACGGCCAGGAAACCTGAAAGGTCTGGCATCGCCGTCAGTTTTTCACCCGTCAACGCGGAGGCCATCAGCAGCACAATGCCCGCCGCGAGCATCTCAATCGCACCTGCCATCATCCCGGAGGGCAGCTCGATGCGTGAACCGTAGACCGAGCCGAAGGCCCAGCTCATGGAGCCGATCATGATCAGAACGGCAGCCCAGGGGTTCCCGCTCAGGTTACCGCCGCTGTTCAGCAGGATGATACCCACAAGCCCAATCGCGATGCCCAGCCATTCGAGCTTACGGGTGCGGATCCCGAAGAGGCGACTAAAGCAGAGCGTAAACAGCGGCACGGTTGCGACGACCACGGCGGCGATGCCCGACGGCACGTTCTGGTGTTCGGCGACGGTTACCGCGCCATTGCCCACCGCCAGCAGCAGCAGGCCAATCAGGGCGGCGTTAAGCAGGGGACGCCGCGGCGGTAGTCTGTGGCCGCGCAGCAATAAAAACGCCATCAGCAGCACGCCGGCCGTAAGGAAACGAATACCGGCCATCATCAGCGGGGGCCAGCTTTCCACGCCTATACGAATGACAAAATAGGTGGACCCCCAGATGATATACAGGGAAAAGAGTGCTCCAATGAGCGGTAATAAATGCCGGAAACGCATAGTCCCTCACGACGAAATAAAAAGTTCGCTCATAGTTAACGCCAAAACTATCAGCCTGGCGAGTGCTTTAATTGTGTTGTTGATGTGAAATTTTTGTTGACGCGAGGTGCCAGTTTCCGGGCGGTGAGTTTTGTTCCATACTATTCACTTAATTAGCAAAAAAAGAAGGAAAGAGATTTTGGCAGGAAGTAGCTTATTAACATTACTGGACGACATCGCCACCTTGCTGGATGACATTTCGGTTATGGGAAAACTGGCGGCGAAAAAGACCGCCGGGGTACTGGGAGATGATTTGTCGCTTAACGCGCAGCAGGTCAGCGGCGTGCGGGCGAACCGTGAGTTGCCGGTGGTGTGGGGCGTTGCGAAAGGGTCCTTTATTAACAAGGTGATCCTCGTTCCGCTGGCGCTGCTGATTAGCGCCTTTATACCCTGGGCCATTACGCCCCTGCTGATGATTGGCGGGGCGTTCCTGTGCTTCGAGGGTGCCGAAAAAGTGTTGCATATGTTCGCTGCACGCAAAGAGAAAGACACCCCGGAAATGCGCCAGCAGCGTCTGGAAGCGCTGGCCGCACAGGATCCAAAAACGTTTGAACGCGATAAGGTCAAAGGCGCGATCCGCACGGACTTCATCCTCTCAGCCGAGATTGTGGCGATTACGCTGGGGATCGTCTCAGATGCCCCTCTGATGAACCAGGTGCTGATCCTGTCCGGCATTGCGATCCTCGTGACGATAGGGGTTTATGGCCTGGTCGGGCTGATCGTCAAGCTGGACGATATCGGCTTCTGGCTGGAAAAAAAATCCAGCGCAATTGCGCGCGGCATTGGGAAAAGCCTGCTGGTGCTGGCGCCGTGGCTGATGAAAACCTTGTCGGTGGTGGGAACCCTGGCGATGTTCCTGGTCGGCGGCGGAATTATCGTGCACGGTGTTGCTTCGCTGCATCACATGATTGAACATTTTGCGTCAGGCCAGGGAGCGGTAGTTGCTGCAATTCTGCCCACACTGCTTAACCTCGTACTGGGCTTTATCGTCGGTCTGATTGTGGTAGCCGTTGTTAAGCTGGTTGAAAAAGTACGCGGGAAATCGCATTAATTATTGCTGACCCCGGATGCAAAAAGACCATTCCTCGTCTAAATTGAAAACGTTTCACCCTGATACAGGAGGCAGGTATGGTCTTTTTGATCAGTGATGAAGTTAAGCCCAAAAATGGTGGTCCAGGTATGATCGTCACCGGGTATTCCAGCGGAATGGTGGAGTGTCGGTGGCATGATGGATACGGCATTAAGCGGGAGGCTTTTCGCGAAGACGAGCTTCAGCCTGCTAATAAAAGGCAAAAACGCGACAAGGCTTAATCACACAACGCCCGGCCTTGCCGGGCGTTTTTACTGGCAGAAGACTTATCATATCGGATGGTGAGCGACAATCAGGGAGTGTGTGTGCAGCACGATACCTTTGTTGTAAAACAATCTTTTTTGCAGTGGCTGCATAAGCGTAGCAATCCCCGTTTGATTGTTAACTTCTGTTTTATCGTTGTCCTGATCTTTTCCACCCTCCTGACCTGGCGCGAAGTTGTGGTACTGGAAGATGCTTATATCTCCAGCCAGCGTAACCATCTGGAAACGGTTGCCAGTGCGCTGGACAGACAGCTTCAGTTCAGCGTCGATAAGTTATTGTTTTTTCGCCACAGCATGCGTGATGCGCTGGAAACGCCGCTGGCGTTTGGCGTGCTGCATGATGCGGTAAAGCGTTTTGCGCATTTGCGCACGTCCCCCAGCTGGCAAATTGCGGTTGATAAACAGCGCACGTTACCGATCAACGGTGTTTCGGATGCCTTCGTTGAAAAGACGACCCTTCTGAACCGTGATGATGAGTACCTTGATAATGAACTGTCCGCCGCGCTTGAAGTGGGGTATTTGCTGCGTCTGGCATCCAGCCCTTCCCGCAACGAAGAGCGCGTGATTTATGTCTCTCGCGCCGGATTCTTTCTGGAAACGGATACGCCGGGAAATTCCAGCGATATCGTGCAGCGCTATTACCATCTGGTCACTCAGCCCTGGTTTACCCAACAGTCCGAGCGTGAAAACCGTGCGCGTGCCGTGCGCTGGTTTATCTCGCCGCCTTCCACCTTTGTCGGCAAAAAGCCGCTGATCACCGCCAGCGTGCCGGTTTATTACAATCACGTCTGGTATGGCGTGGTGGCGATGGATTTCACCTTTGCCACCCTGCGTCGCCTGCTGGTGGAAGCCGTGGGCGATAACCCGGAAGGGGAATACCAACTGTATGACAGTCGGCTTACTCAGCTTGCAACGTCTGAATCACCTGCTGCGGACGTTAATCATTTTGACGCGCGCGAATTAGCGCAGATAGCGCACGCGATAGAATCGGATTCCGAAGGCGGCATTCGCCTGGGGAGTCGTTTTGTCAGCTGGGAGCGTCTCGACCATTTTGATGGCATCGTCCTGCGCGTGCATACCCTGGATGAAGGGGTGCGCGGTGATTTCGGCAGCATCAGCATTGTGCTGGCATTGCTTTGGGCGCTGTTCACGGCGATGCTGCTCATCTCATGGCTGGTGATCCGGCGCATGGTCAGTAATATGTATTCGATGCAGAACTCGCTGCAATGGCAGGCCTGGCACGACCCTCTGACCCGGCTGAATAATCGTGGGTCGCTGTTCGAGCAGGCGAAAATGCTGGCGAAGCAGTGTGAACAGCAGTCGCTGCCTTTCTCGGTCATTCAGATCGATCTTGATTGCTTCAAGAGCATCAATGATCGGTTCGGGCATCAGGCGGGTGATAAGGTGTTGTCCCATGCCGCGGGTCTGATTGCCAGCACCCTCCGGACTAAAGATATTGCCGGACGCGTCGGGGGCGAAGAGTTCTGTGTGGTGCTGCCGGGCATGACGCTTGAAGAGGCGGCGGAAGTCGCAGAGCAGATCCGCGAGCGTATCGACAGCAAAGAGATCCTGATTAAGAAAAGTACCACCCTGCGCGTAAGTGCGTCGTTTGGCGTCTCTGGCGCGCAGGAGAAGGGCAATTATCACTTCGAAAATCTGCAATCCACCGCCGATGCGCGTCTGTATGAGGCGAAACAGCGCGGGCGTAACCGGGTCATCTGGCAGGATCACGTCAAAAAGTAATCAAGCCCCTCGCACCAGCCAGTCGGCCCGGTGTGCTGAGTGTGATAAACCCGGGCGGGATCGTTGTTCTTAAGGCTGACGCCCTCCCGGTTGAAGCCTTTCACCACGACGGCAAAGCCTACGCTGTCCAGCAGCGGGGCATCATTCGGGCCGTCGCCCAGGCCCAGCGTCGTCGGTTCGGAACCCTCGTGCAGGCGATACTGGTCCACAAGCCAGTGAACCGCCGCGTCTTTGCCGCAGCAGGTGTCCAGGATATGCCAGAAGCGTGCTCCCAGGACGATCTTCAGCCCCTGCCGGGCGAGTTCGGCGGCAAAGCGTTCCATTTGTTCATCACTGTCACGCCAGATCAGCGTCACGGAAGCCTCGTGTTTACGCGCAAGCACTGAGCGGGGACGACTCAGCCCAGTCCATCCGGCGACCACGCGCTCATCCACGTCATCGAAGGTGGTGAATTTAAGATGCATTTCCTGACGTACCCGGGCAATACACTGCCGGATCTCGTCATGCTTCTTTTCTGAGATGAACCGTGCGGCGTTTTCCCACCGTACGTCAGGCTGGATCACCGCGCCGTTTTCCGCAATATAGGGCAACCCGCCAAGCCCCAGCTCCTGCTGGATGTCATCCATCTCGGACGCGGTTTTGCTGCTGCACAGAATGACCGGTACCTGTTCATCCATTAACTTTTCCAGCCAGGGGGCCGCAGGCTGCCAGTCGAGTGTGTGAAAATCCAACAGCGTGCCGTCGAGGTCGGTAAAAACAAGCAGAGTCTCCTCAAACGAAGGCATAACGTCTCCCGGGTGATGATTTCACCTAAGATAAATCTTAAAAAAACAGGCATTGACGCGCCGTTGAAGTGGAAACGATCCCGACAAACCCACACGCGGCGCATGTTTATACTCATAACCAAAATTCACATGTATAAAATATAATATTCGCTAAGAGAATATATGCTTGTAAGACTATTCCGTTGGGGATAATGTCTTACCTGCATCAGATTTCCTGGTGTAACGAATTTACAAGTGCTTCTTGCATAAGCAAGTTTGATCCCGGTCATCCCCATGACCGGGATTTTTTTCGCCTTAGCGGTTCGTCTCCGAGACGCTAAAGTCATGGATATCCAGCTCGAATGCTTCAGCCAGTTCACGGTAGGTATGGTAATCCCTACCATTGACCACGACACGGTCGGAATTATCCTCCGCGCGATGAACTTCGGACTCACTGATTTCATTGATGGCGGCAAGCAGGGCATCGACATCCACTTCAACCTCACGCTTAATGGTGTCGCTGTACTCTTTGTCGGTCTTCATGGCGGGTTCCTCATTTAATCGTCTCAACAGTTAAGTATAGACCGCACACAAAAACGCCATTCGCGCCAGGTGGCGATGCCAGGCAATGCAATTTGTTCTACACTGGCTCAAAACCACAGGAGGAATGTATGAAGGTCAACGATCGGGTAACCGTCAAAACGGACGGTGGGCCGCGCCGCCCGGGCGTGGTGCTGGCTATAGAAGAGTTTAATGAAGGCACAATGTATCTGGTGTCGCTGGAAGATTACCCGCTCGGCATCTGGTTCTTCAACGAACTGGGGCACCCGGATGGGATCTTTGTGGAAACGGCGGAATAGGGCGGCGTCGGGGGCATCTTCTCCCCGGCTCCGGCTACTGAAAAGCAAAATCTCTGGCCAGGCCAGAGATCAAGGTAGGGTACAACATGGCCGTGCAAATTAGCGCATATTAACGAAAATCCCATTCGTCACATTATCTGTCAGGCGTACGACATGGTATATGACTTGCTTATTATGCGTTTTAATTTTCCTTTTAATATTTCCTTTGTGTGACGATACTGTTTTTGCCTTGATATTCATCTGGTCTGAGATCTGAATTGTCCCTTGTCCAGCCATCCACATTCTTAGCATACTTGATTCAGTTCTGCTTAATGATAGGGTGGGTAAGTTAACCGCCCCTACATTCTTAACTTCTTTATTCAAATAATCGCCCAGGATATCATCAAGCGACTCTGGTTTAATCGATTTCGAACTGATTAATAAGTTTTTACGCACCAACAAATACTCATCGAAATGAATATTGGCGATCGCCATAAAAACAATAAACAGGGTCTTAGGATGCTGATTAATGATCTGCTTAATGTGCTGACTGTTAGCGGGGTCGTGAATGAAACAGTCCTCATTAATAAACACCACGCCGGGCTTGTGGGCGTCACAAGCGGCTGCGAGTTCTTCAACGGTGTGTGCATCGTTGATGTCTCTCTTTCTTACCCCTCTGCTTGCTAAGTACCCGGTTAACCCTAGCCGGGTGTAGCTGCATAAATCCATAATGATCGTTGACATGGCATACCCTCACTCAATGCGTAACGATAATTCACCACCTGCCTGAGAGCTCATAAACAGCCATACGGGATGGAAAAAATCTAATAAAACCTGTGAGCATGACAAAGACTTTCAGGCGAACTCACTATCCCGTAAAGTTACGTATAATTTGCCAGGAATCATCTTAAAGTAAAGTAAATATTAAGTATTGTGAGGTGGTTAGAAACATTTAAACCGCGTCAGATATATCCTGGTAGATGTTTTTCGAGATTATTTTTAGGAATATCCTCAGAAAGACATTGCAAACACTGCGGGTTATTATTTGCGTGGAAGTTCGCTGACAATATCCGCTAACAGATTGAATATCTCACTGAATAAATGCTCGCAGAAGGGGGCGATAAGTGGCATCAATAATGACATTAATAAAAGGCCAACCGTCAAAGTCACCGGAAAGCCGATGACGAATACCGACAGCTGCGGAGCCATTCGGTTGAGTAAACCTAATGCGAAGTTAACGGTGAGCAGCAGGGTAATGATCGGCAGCGCCAGCATCAGCCCGTTGAGGAAGATCAGCCCGGCAGCCCGCACCAGCGCCAGAAACGCGTTGCTGTTTACCGGGTTGTCGCCAATCGGCAGCGTGTGGAAGGTGTCCACCAGCATCGAGATGAGCCACAGGTGGCCGTTGAACGAGAGAAACAACAGCATCGCCAGCAGGTCGATAATACGCGCCAGCACGGGCATATTCAGATGGCTGCCCGGGTCAACGAACGTCGCGAAAGACAGACCCATCTGCAAACCGATAAGTTCACCCGCCGTTCGTACCGCGGCGAAGGCGAGCTGCATCGTAAACCCGACCGCCACGCCAATCATCACCTGTTGCAGGGCAATCCAGATCGCATTCGGGGAAAAGATCGGGATATCCACCGCTGGCAGGGTAGGGGCAACGATAATCGTGATAACGATGCCCAGCCCAATTTTGACGCGTTTAGGCACCGACTTTTCACTGAGTATGGGGGCGGTGGAGATCAGCGCCATGATGCGCAGCATCGGCCAGAAATAGATCCCGAGCCACTGAACAAACTGATCGCTGGTGAAATGCAGCATCGTCCGTCAGCCGATGATGTAAGGCAGATTGGTGAACAGGTTGCGCATATAGTCCAGCAGCAAATTGAGCATCCATGGCCCGGCAACGATAATCGCCACGAAGACGGCAATGATCTTCGGGATGAACGACAGGGTCATTTCGTTAATCTGCGTGGCGGCCTGGAGAATACTGATAATCAGACCGGTGACCAGCGCAACCAGCAGCAGGGGCGCGGCGACGGCAATCGCGACTTTCATCGCCTCCGTGCCCATCATCATGACCGACTCAGGCGTCATTGCGCGCTCCTCAACTGTAGAAACTCTGCGCCAGCGAGCTGACCAGCAGCTGCCAGCCGTCGACCAGCACGAACAGCATGATCTTAAAGGGCAGGGCAATGGTTGCGGGCGGGACCATCATCATCCCGAGCGCCATCAGGACACTGGCGATCACCAGGTCAATAATCAGGAACGGAATGAAAATGGTGAAGCCAATCTGGAACGCCGTTTTCAGCTCACTGGTCACATACGCCGGGAGCAGAATGCGCATCGGCACCGCTTCCGGCCCCTGTAACTCACCGGTGTTAGCGAGACGGGCAAACAGGGCCAGATCCGCTTCGCGCGTCTGGCGAAGCATAAATTCACGTAATGGCTGCGCGCCCTTTTCCAGGGCAACCTGCATGGAAATTTTATCTTCGCTGAACGGCTGGTAGGCCTCGGTGTAAATCTTGTCGATCACCGGCGACATAATGAAAAAGGTCAGGAACAGGGCTAAACCCAGCAGCACCTGATTGGGCGGCGCGGACGGCGTGCCGAGCGCGTTGCGCAGCAGGCCAAACACAATGATAATGCGGGTGAAGCTGGTCATCATTAGCAGGATCGCCGGGATAAAGGTCAGCGAGGTGATGAATACCAGCGTCTGCACGGACAGGGACCAGCTTTGTCCACCGTTCGCCAGCGGCGTGGAAACCAGCCCCGGCAGTTGCGCATACACAGAGGGCGCGAACAGACCCAGGCCTGTCAGCGTAAGGAATAACAAACGGCGCATCAGGATCTCCCGGGACGCTTGAGCAAACTCTTCATTACGGACTGGAAATCCGCAGTGGCCTGGGCGTTAGCCTCCACCGTGACAGGCGCAGGGGGGAGCGTGTGAAGGACGTTAATGCTGGAGGCGGTCACGCCCAGCACCAGTCGTGCATCTTCCACCTCCACAATGACCACGCGCTCGCGCGGTCCTAGCGGGGTGCTGGCGCTGACCTTCAACCCGCGGGTACCGGCCGTTTTCCCCGCCAGACCGAAACGCTTTGCCAGCCAGGCGGCGATAAGGATAAAGGCAATAATACCGAACAGCGCGCCGCTCACCTGGAGCAGCGGTGAGCCGGGTACGGCGGAGGGCGCGGACAGTGTTGCCTGGGTTTTCATACTTAACGACTCAGACGACGCATGCGTTCGGAAGGGGTAATGATGTCGGTGATACGTACGCCGTATTTATCGGCCACCACCACTACTTCGCCCTGTGCAATCAGGTAGCCGTTGATCAGAATATCCAGCGGCTCACCCGCTAAACCGTCAAGCGCCACCACGGAACCCTGCGTCAGGCGCAGCAGCTCTTTAATGGTCATGCGGGTGCGACCCAGCTCAACGGTCAGCTTGACCGGAATGTCCATAATCAGGTCGATGTCCTGCAACGTGCCGCTGACGTCGCCGCCGCCTAACTGCTGAAAGACCGCGTCTGCCGCGCTTTTCGTCGGCGTCGTTTTCTGCTCGTTTAACGCGTCAGCCCACAGATCGTCCAGTGCTCCGCTGTTTTCATCGGACGGATTGTTCATGTCACTCATTTGGGCTGTTCCTCATTCAGCGAATTCAAAATCGGGTTGATCAAGTGCTCAACGCGTAACGCATACTGGCCGTTAATCGTGCCGTACTGGCTTGTCAGCACGGGTACGCCATCCACATGGGCAATAATGCGGTCAGGTTTATCTATCGGCAAAACGTCGCCGGGTTGTAATTTCAGGATCTGCGATAACCGCATGGAGATGTCGGCGAAGTTGGCTACCAGCTCCAGCTGCGAATGCTGCACCTGACGCACCAGGTTTTCACGCCAGTTCTGATCTTCGTGACGTGAGTTCTCCAGCGGCGGGTTCACCAGCAGTTCGCGCAGCGGTTCAATCATGCTGAACGGCAGGCAGATGTTGAACTCGCCCGTCAGGTTGCCGATCTCGACGTGGAACGGGGTGTTCACGACGATGTCATTCGGGGAGGTGGTGATGTTGGTAAACTTCACCTGCATCTCGGAACGCACGTACTCCACTTCCAGCGGGTTAATCGCTTTCCACGCGTCGCTGTAGGATTCCAGCGCCAGCTTCAGCATGCGGTTAATCACACGCTGTTCGGTATGGGTAAACTCGCGGCCTTCCACTTTGGTCGGGAAACGGCCATCGCCACCGAACAGGTTATCCACCGCGATGAACACCAGGCTTGGCGAGAACACAACCAGGCCGGTACCGCGCAGCGGTTTCAGATGGATCAGGTTAAGGTTGGTTGGCACCGGCAGGTTGCGGGCAAACTCATGATACGGCTGAATGCGGATCGCACCGACGGTGATATCCGGGCTACGACGCAGCAGGTTAAACAACCCCATACGGAACTGACGTGCGAAACGTTCGTTGATGATCTCCAGCGCCTGTAAACGCTCGCGCACCACGCGACGCTGGGTATTGGGATCGTAGGGACGAATATTATCATCGCCGGTCAGACCCGGCTTCGGTTCGTCACTTTTATCGCTGTCGCCGTTGAGCAGCGCATCGATTTCTGCCTGAGAAAGAATACTGTCGCCCATGTCGTTACCGCAGAATGAAGGCTGTATACAGAACGTCAGTGACTTCCTGCTTAGGTTGGCCGTTTACCAGCGGGGTCGCCAGCGTCTGTTTAATGGCATCGACCAGCTTTTGCTTGCCCACATCGGTGGCGAGCGCGGAGGCATCCTGACGAGAAAACAGCAGCAGCAGACGGCTACGCACTTCTGGCAGGTAGTCGTTCAGGCGTGCACGGGTCGCTTCATCTTTCAGACGCAGCGTAATGCCCACGTACAGCACGCGATCCGCATCGCCCAGGTTAACGGTGAACGTATCCAGCGGAAAGAAGACCGGCGCCGGCGGAGGCGGCACGTCAGCTTTGGCGGCTGCGCCGGAGGGCTCCTGCTGCATACGCCAGTAACTGTAGCCTGCGGTGGCGCAGGCCGCGAGGGTAATCAACACCAGCAGCGGGATCCAGATGGAACGCTTGCTTTTTTTGGTGATAGCGGAGTCTGTCATCTGATACGAGCTTCCTGTTTCGGTACAGCTTAATACGGTGATTATCCCGTGTCCGGCTTAGGTCAAAGCGTGGAAAAGACGGAGATAATCACGTTACCTCTGGCGTTTAGGCAAAGATGTCTACGGCACGGCTGCCGCGCGCGGCGGATTGCAGGGCGGCAGGGGCAGGCAATAACTCTTCGCTCTCATCGTTAAACCCGCCATGCTGGCCGGAACGCGAAGTGTGCTGTTGCTGCCCGGATGAGGACTGCTGTTGCCCGGCAAAGCCCTCGCTGCTGACGCTGCTTTGGGAAAGCTGAATGCCGTTTTCCGCAAGCTGCGTGCGCAGGATCGGCAGGGCCGCTTCCAGCGCCGCGCGGACGTGGCTGTGGGGCGAAACCATCTGCAACTGCGCCTGGTTGTCATCCAGCTTAAGCGAAATTTGCACCTGACCCAGATCCTCCGGGTGCAGACGCAGCTCTGCGGTCTGCTGTCCCTGCTTTGTGAACAGGGTGATGTGCTGGCTCAGATTCTGCTGCCATTCGTGCGTGCCCAGCGGCTGGCTTAACACCGGCGCTGTCGCAACGGTAGCGGCAGGCTGTGAAGGCGCCAGCGTCGCGGTTGGGCTGGCGGCAGACGACGCCGCGCTCGCTACGTCCTGCTTCTCTGCGACGGCGGCGACGGCTGGCGTAACGGCTGCCGTGGCGGGCAGCGATGTGTCGCTGTCCTGAACCGGCATTTTTTCCTGACCCGTTAACGCATGGCTAAGCGGCTGATGCTGGCCGTTGTCCGTCTGGGCTAGCGCAGAGGGGAGGGCAGTTCGGGGGGCGATCTCCCCGGTGCTCGCAGGCTGCGTCGCTACCGGGGTGGTGGTCTGCTGGTGCGGTAACATCGCCATCAGCGCGCTTAACCCGGCCAGCTCCTCTTCTTCAGTCGTGGTCTCGCTGTTTGTTTTCGCCTCCGGCTGGGTCAGCGTCTTCAGCGCATCCGTATTCGCGGCGGGTTTCAGGCCGGAGACGAGGCTTTGCAGGGAGACGGCGGTATCTTCACCAGTCAGGGTCTCCTGACGGGAGAGCAGTTCGGCGATTTTGGCCTGGAGCGTGGTATCACCGTTTTTTTCCTTTGCCGCTGTCGACAGCTTGTTGCCCGCCGCTTTCAGATCCGCCAGCGTCAGCGGGGCATCTTTGCCTTTGCCGGTGGTCTCGGTCAGCGCGCCCGCCAGCAGAGAAAGAAAATCTTGCGCGCCCTCAGCGCCTTTCCCGGTCAGCGTGCCGCCGGACGGGTCGCTGTCGGTCATCAGCAGTTGTTGCAGTGTGATCATTCTGGTTTCCTCATTGATGCGCGCTGGGCAAACTCATCCATTTTTTTCTGATCCAGACGGTTTTCCGCCAGGGTCGAGGCTGCAATCTGCCGGTCCTGTAAGGTTTGCCAGGCCTGCAACCGCTGTTTTTTCTCGCGCCAGAAATTCAGCGCGGTATCGACTTTTTGCGTCCACTGGTTAAGCTGCTGGCGATGCTGCTCAATCGCCTTTTCCAGCGTCTGGATAAACTGCTGATAGTTAATCCAGCGCTGGCTACCAATGCCCTGCGTCATGTCGGTGTTAAGGTTGGTGCGATATTCATGCTGATAGTCGATTAACATCTTCAACTGTTCTTCAGCCTGCTGGCACCCGCGTCGCATTGCGCCAAGCTGCAATGCGGCATCATCAACTTCTTTTTCAGCCAGATCTTTCAGCGTTGATAACGCGCTGTTCTGCGCCATGACCTTCGCCCTCCACCTGTGTTACACCTGCGGGAAAATCAGCTCCAGTGCCTGGAGGGAATCTTCCCAGTCGGCGCGTTCAAAAATACCCTGTTGCAGAAATGCCTCCAGCTGCGGCCACAGGGCAATCGCTTTATCGAGCATCGGGTCGCTGCCTTTGGCGTACGCCCCGACGCTTACCAGATCGCGGTTGCGCTGGAAGCTGGAGAGCAGTTGTTTGAAGTTACGCACGCGGGCGTAGTGTTGCTCGGTGATCAAGGCCGTCATCGCACGGCTGATCGAGGCTTCAATATCAATTGCCGGATAGTGCCCGGCTTCGGCCAGACGGCGCGACAGCACGATATGGCCGTCGAGGATCGCGCGCGCGGAGTCGGCAATCGGGTCCTGCTGGTCATCGCCTTCGGTCAGTACCGTATAGAACGCGGTGATGGAGCCGCCGCCGCTGATGCCGTTCCCCGCGCGCTCAACCAACGCCGGGAGCTTGGCGAAGACCGACGGCGGGTAGCCTTTGGTCGCGGGCGGCTCGCCGATGGCCAGCGCAATCTCACGCTGCGCCATCGCGTAGCGGGTCAGGGAGTCCATAATCAGCAGCACGTGCTGGCCCCGGTCGCGGAAATCTTCCGCAATACGCGTGGCGTAGGCGGCACCCTGCATACGCAGTAGCGGCGACACGTCCGCAGGCGCGGCGATCACTACCGAGCGGGCGCGGCCCTCCGCACCCAGAATGTTTTCGATGAAATCTTTGACTTCGCGACCACGCTCACCAATCAGGCCAACCACGATAACGTCCGCCTGGGTATAACGCGCCATCATGCCGAGCAGGACCGATTTACCCACGCCGGAGCCGGCAAACAGCCCCATACGCTGGCCGCGTCCCACGGTGAGCAGGGCGTTAATCGGCCGCACGCCGGTATCCAGTACGTGCTCGATGGGCGTGCGTTGCAGCGGGTTGAAGGGTTGGGTGATCAGCGCGCCGGATTCGGTGGTATCAGGGGAGGGCAGGCCATCGAGCGGTTTGCCGCTTCCGTCCAGCACGCGGCCCAGCAGCGCCGGACCGAGCGGGAGCTGTTTGCCGCTTTGCAGGCCGTCACCGCTGATGTTTTTCGCGTAGACGCGGGCGCCGGGCAAAATCCCTTCCACTTCTTCAAGGGGCATCAGAAACAGGCGCTGACCGTTGAACCCGACCACTTCGCTTTCCACTTCACGCGTCTCCCCCCCGTCCTGACGCTCAATCACGCAGGTGGCACCGAGCGGAAGTTGCAGCCCCGTGGCTTCCAGGACCAGACCGGTGGCGCGCGTCAGGCGTCCATAACGACGAACGGATGGCAGCTGCGCCATCTTCGTTTCAAAATTATCAAGCGTGTTAAGCCATCGCGTAAGGCGAGCGGTCATCAGACGACTCCCGGTGCCGCCAGGCGGCACAGTTCCTGCCAGCGGGTCGCGACGCTGGCATCCAGATCGCCCTCATCCGCCGAGACCTTACAGCCTCCGTGATGGAGCGACGGATCGCCGCGCAGCCGCCAGCCGTGCAGGCTCAGCGTCGCGCCGAGGCTCTCTTCCACGCGCTGCAAATCATCAGGATGAACGCGCAGCTGCGGTTTGCCGCTGAACAGCGGCTCCTGCTGGAGCAGCCCCTGGATCTGCTTAATCAGCGCGGCGTTATCCACTACCGGCGTCTGGCCGATCACCTGACGGGCCGCCTCCAGCGCCATCTGCATCAGGCGCGAGGCAATCACGCTGTCGAGCGCATCCAGCGTGTGCTGAAACTCGCTCACCAGTTGCTGCATGCGGGCATGCAGCGGCGCCTGCTGCTGGCGCGCCTGCTCGATGCCCTGCTCTAAACCTTTCGCCAGCCCTTCCTGATAACCCTGTGCGTGCCCGGTCTGACGGCCTTCGTTCATCCCGGCGTTGAAGCCCTGCTCGTGCGCCTGCATTTGCATCTGGGCCAGCATCTGGGCGCGCTGTTCCTCTTCACTCAGCTCGGGTATGCCCGCCCCGGCGTCGCCCTCGTCGGACGACACAACGGCAGGGGTGAACTCTGCGGTGGGAGGGGAGAGGTCGTCAGGCGTCCAGCGCTTCCACGACAGTTCATCAGACATAGGTGTCGTCTCCGCTGCCAATCACCATCTCGCCGGTTTCTGCCAGACGACGAACAATAAGCAGGATCGCTTTCTGTTCGTTTTCCACCTGAGACAAACGCACCGGGCCACGGTTGGCCAGGTCGTCGCGCAGGATATCGGCCGCACGCTGGGACATGTTGCGCAGGAATTTCTCGCGCAGCGGCTGCTCGGCGCCTTTGAGGGCGATAAGCAGCGATTCGGAGTCCACCTCCTGAAGCAGGCGCTGGATACTGCGGTCGTCCACTTCGACCAGGTTTTCGAACAGGAACATCTCGTCGATAATTTTCTGCGCCAGCTCGCCGTCGAACTCGCGTACCGCCGTAATAACCGCCTCTTCCTGCTGCGTTTTCATTAGGTTGATGATTTCCGCTGCCGTTCTCACGCCGCCCATTTTGCTGCGCTTGAGGTTCTGGCCGTCGAGCAGGTTGTTCAGCACTTCGGTCAGCTCCGCCAGCGCGGCTGGCTGGACGCCGCCGAAGGTGGCGATACGCAGCATTACGTCGTGGCGCAGACGCTCGTCGAACAGCGCCAGAATATCGGCCGCCTGGCCCCGTTTGAGGTGGACCAGAATGGTGGCGATAATCTGCGGGTGCTCGTCGCGAATAAGATCGGCGGCGCTTTGCGGCTCCATAAAGTTGAGCGTTTCGATCCCGCTGGCGGTGTCGCGCGTTTCGAGAATATCTTCCAGCAGGCTGGCGGCGCGCTCTTCGCCCAGCGCCTTAACCAGCACGGAGCGCAGGTATTCGTTGGCGTTGACGTTGAGCGCGGCAAACTGCTCGGCTTCCTGCTCAAACTCCGCCAGCACTTCTGTCAGCTGCTTGTTGGAGATCTGGCGCACGTTGGCCATCGCCGCGCTGAGGATCTGCACTTCTCGCTGGGAGAGGTGTTTAAACACCTCCGCCGCACGATCTTCGCCAATGGTCATCAGCAGGATGACGCTCTTATCGGTGCCTGTAAGCGTATTACTCATGTTCGTTACCCATCCAACCGCGGATGACCAGCGCGACGACGCGCGGATCGTTATCTGACATTTCGCGAATGCGCTGGCTCATCACCTCTGCGCCCATACGCTGGTTAGCACGGCGCTGCTGCATCTGTTCATCTTTGCTGAGACGAACTTCAACCGCTTCTTCCTCGTCCGGACGCGCGTTCTTCTGTTCCAGCGCGGCTTTCTCGGCTTCAGCACGGCGCTGTAGCTGAGGACGAACGCCCTTACGCCACAGCAGCCACGCGACAATCAGCACCAGCAGCCAGCGACCTGCGGACATCAGCTGATCGAAGAACGCCTGCTGTTGCCAGAACGGCAGTTCGCCACCGGTCTCATCCACCGGGTTGAACGGTGAGTTCACAACGTTGAGGGTATCGCCACGTTTTTCAGAGAAGCCCATCGCTTCGCGGGTCAAATCTTCGATCTGCTTCATCTGCTCCGCCGTGAGCGGCAGCGGTTTACCGTCCGGCAGCGTTTTGTAGTTCACCACCACGGCAACAGAGAGACGCTGAATATCGCCCGTGTTCAGTTTGGTATGGCGGATAGTCCGGTCGACTTCGTAGTTGGTCGTTTCGTTACGGCTGCTGTTACGCGGGCCGGTACTGTTCGCGGTCGAGGTCGTCTGCTGATTCGTTTGCTGACCGTTCTGCGGGTTTGCCGGCGGGGTGGAGATTGGCGCGGCGTTGGCAGGCGCAGGCTGGTTAGAGAGCGCGCCCGGCACACCGCCAGGATACTGGCCGCCGACCTGTTCCGTCTCATTGATCTGACGCGAGCGTAACACGGCGCGGGAGGCATCCCCGTTCGGAGCGTACTGCTCTTCGGTCTGTTCTTTATTCGAGAAATCAATCTGCGCGGTGACCTGCGCGTGTACGTTGCTGCTGCCGACCACCGGGCCCAGAATCGCTTCGATGCGACGCTGGAGACGGCCTTCCACATCCGCGGCGTATTTCAGCTGAGCGTCGTTGAGATCGCGCCCGGCGGTGTTGGACTGCGTCAGCAGATGACCACTCTGATCGACAAGCGTAACGTTACCCGGCGGCAGACCGGCCACCGCACTGGAGACCAGGTGCGTGACGGCGCTGATCTGCCCTTCATCCAGCGCACGGCCAGGTTCGAGGTTAACGGTCACAGAGGCCGAAGGGGACTTTTGTTCACGGACAAACAGGGACGGCTTAGGCATCGCCAGGTGCACGCGGGCACTTTTCACCGGGCCTAAGGTTTCAATCGTACGGGCCAGCTCACCTTCCAGTGCGCGCTGATAGTTAACCTGCTCGCTGAACTGACTGATGCCGAATTTTTCCTGATCCAGCAGCTCAAACCCAACCGCGCCGCCTTTTGGCAGCCCCTGCTGGGCGAGACGCAGGCGAAGCTCGTGCACTTTATCTGCCGGTACTTCAAGCGCACCACCGTTATCGGCAAAGCGATACGGGATGTTCATCTGGGTTAACTGGGTGACGATGGCACCGCCATCCTGGTCGGAAAGGTTGCTGTAGAGCGTGCGGTAATCCGGGCTTTTTGCCCATAAGACCATCGCGACAACGATCGCAATGGCGGCAGCGCCTGCCACAATCAACGGGATCTTAGGGTTGGCGCGAAGGCGGTTCATCCACTCGAGTGATTTATTCTGTGGCGCTGTCGATGCTGCTGTCGCACTCATTGCGCACCTCTTAAATCCTGGTGGTTTACGTTATTCGTGTAGAGAAACAAAACTGACTCCCGGGTCGGCAAACACGACAAAAGTTCCATACTGATGGCCCTGCCATTATTTGATGATTCGGGATTTTCTATGCGTCAAATAACCTGGTTTTTTAACGCTATTTACCGCCATTATCTTATTGACAAGCTGTTAGTCTTGACCTCGTAAAAAACCATCCAGGGGAGAGTCATGGCTATACAGGGCATTGAAGGGGTACTCAGTCAGTTACAGGCAACGGCGATGACCGCCCGTAATCAGAGCGTGGCTGACCAGCCGCCGGGCGTTAGCTTCGCCGGTCAACTGCATGCGGCGCTGGACCTGATCAGCGACAAGCAAAACGCGGCCCGTACCCAGGCTGAGAGATTTACCCTTGGCGAACCCGGCGTGGCGCTCAACGATGTGATGGCCGATCTGCAAAAAGCGTCGGTGTCATTGCAGATGGGGTTGCAGGTGCGTAACAAGCTGGTGTCGGCATACCAGGAAGTGATGGGCATGCAAGTTTAGGTTAACTAACCTAATGAAATATATAATTAATAACCATCCGATCCCACCGCATGGGGCATGGATGGGGCAAACTCACTCAATTTCTGGTTAAGGATGAGCACCTGGTCCTGGTTATTTTCAGCCATCCAGGATCCGTACACCCGGTAAACCATTTGCGCGTCGGTGTGGCCCATTTGCTTCGCGATGAAGTTCGGGTTAGCACCGGCAGCCAACGACCAGCATGCATACGTGTGTCGGGACTGGTATGCTCTGCGATAGCGAATCCCGGCGCGTCGCATCGCTGCCTCCCACGACTGGTTAATCGACCCCACTGCGTAATGATGCCCGGCACGGCCATTACGGGATGCGATCTGCGGGTTGAACACGAACGTGCATGGATGCACATCGGTACGGCCATACTCGCGCAGTTTCACCTCAACCTGATACTGCTTACCCAGGCGTGTTAACTCGGCCTGGCTCTTCAGCACGTCGATCGCTGGCTGAATGAGGTTGATGATACGGTCCGTCCCGGCCTCTGTTTTCGGAAGGGTGAACTCCTTCGTTAACGTGTGGTTCCGGCGGATCATCATCGTACCCGCTTTCAGGTCGATATCTTCCCAGGCCAGCGACACAAGTTCTCCGTGGCGCACGCCGGTGTAGACGGCAAGAGACCACATGTTTTTCAGTTGCTGGTGGGCGCAGGCGTTAATCAACCTGACAAACTCATCGCGCGTCAGCGGGTCAGGCTCGCATCGTGACCGCTTAAGCATGGTGATTCCGGTGAACGGATTCACCCGTACATAACCGCTATCAGCGGCAAACTTAAACATCCCGCCCATGGTCTTCATGTAGTTGTTGACCGTTCTGACTGAGCGGCCCTTAACCGGCGTTTTCTGCCCGACTTTCAGCGTGTGATAACCGGTCAGCAATTCCTTCCTGATAAACAGCAGATCTTCCTGCGTTACCGCAGATACCAGCCTGTCGCCACCAATCCTGGGCACCATGTTGCGCGCTATAGATGCATAGCGTGACATCGCGTTGGTGCTGATCTCCATACGCTTCAGTTCAAGCCACTTGTTCGCCAGCTCCAGCACGGTGATTTCCTTGCTCTCCACCCCAAACCTTTTCAGGTTAGGCGAGTCTGGGAATTGCGCTGCATAGTTGAAGTTGCCGGTCTTAATCGAAAAGCACACCGACGCGCGCAGCTCGCCAGCGACCTTTCTGTTTTTTGGTGTATCCGGCACGCCGAGGCTTTCACGCACCCGGCTGCCTTTATAGATGAACCATACGCGGAGCGTCCCGCCATGGTTTTCCACGCCTGTTGGGTATGCTGACTTAGCCATTATTCCCTCCTGACGTCCAAGAGCCCGCTAAGCATAAACGGATCTTCATTGGCGCGCACCCGGCTGTTTCTTTGACATGCTCTCAACCCACTGGTCGACAGCCTTTCGGTTGTACATGCATTCGCTGTTTTTCTTCGGCACGCCGTCCGGTGAGACGTGAAGATATTCCCGTCCTACCATCCAGCATTTTTTGCGTGCCCGCTCGATAGTGCCAGGGCGAAGGCCGGTAATCTCGACGAGCTTTTCTTCGGTTACCCAGTCGTTGGGCACGATTAAGGTCATTTCGCTCATGTTCGCTCCTATGACATTGTTTTATAAAACTGCGGGCCGTCGGGTGTGGCCGCGCGTAATTCGTTTTCCGCGTGCACTGAATAATTGCCGTCATCCCATCGCACCCAGGCTTTCGGGTGATCGCCTTCCGGCTCCAGTTGGCTATCAACCACGCCATGTATACCGCCGGTCTTCTTCTGGACTAATGCGCCCACATTAAAAGCAGCCATTGCACACCTTCCGGTTCGTGAAAAAATGAGATGAGAGCATCCAGCGCCATAAGTGCGGCGATGAGCCAGTTCATGGGGTTTGATTGCATGATTAACTCCCAAAAGAAAACCCGCTCAGTGGCGGGTTCTATTCAGGTGAGGCAGGGATGTGGCGAACGGTCTATTCGGGCATTAAAGCGAGGAAATCTTTTTTATAAAGTTCTTTCAATTCAGACATAACCTCGGCAGAGGCCATTTCATGGGTAAGCAAAGTTCTGCCCAGACGTTTCTCAGCATCCTGCTGAAAATCAGAAAAACTCCCGATCAATACCCCAGTGTAGCCAGTTAGGATGGTGCACTGCTGCTGTGTCAGTTTCATCTAATTCCTCCTTTATGATTACGGTATTCTATCGCACTAAATTTTAGTACCCAATAGCCAGCTCATAACTGGCTATCAGTTGCGTCATGATTTGATGTGGAGGCGCGGCTCGCCGTCTTTCGGCTCCGGCCACTGGCGCGCCATATTCACCTTAAGCTTTTCTTCCAGCGCCGCGGTGATTTGCTCATCGGTGATACCGGCGCGCCGCTGTGCGTCCCATAGCAGGAACTGAATATCAGCCCATTCGCTGAGGTCGCCGGGATCGGCGGCAGCTTCCAGCGCCTCTTTCGACAGATGCTTCAGCGGCCCGACGGGGCCGACATTGCCGAAGGTCTTTTCTGACCATTCAGCGTGGCGCCGCCGGATCAGGTTTCTGGTGAACTGCGATTTCTTCGATTCGTAAGGTTTCACGCTCTCTCCTCATGCCGCACACCGGGCGCACAGCTTAGAATTACTTACGCCAGGCGAAGCTAATCGGCTCCGGCGTAATCCACAGGTGGCGCATGTTCGCCACGTTCACCACATCAGAATCCCGCGGGTAAATCTCCACGGCATCCCGATCCCCGTAGCCAACCGCTGACTTTATCTCCTGCAACGCATCCCAGCTGATGCCGTCCTTCCACCGACCTGAACTGCCAATACTGGTGGTGTTCACCGTCAGGCGAATGACGCCGTTCTCTTCCTGAAATTCCTGAACAAGAAAGTAAGAGTTAGCCCACACGTAGCTCCGCTTGGGGTCGTGGCATCGTACCGGCCACTGCCATTCCGGTACCGGCTTGAGTATTCCGATCACTTTTAAACTCCCCTCTGCTTTTTCTTCAGCTCTATAACGCTCTGGCACTCCGCGCACGTCTGGCAGCCTGGAACGGCAGCGCGCCTTGGCTCGGGAATTGGTTCATCGCATTCTGCACAATGCTCAGCTGATACGGCGTTGCGGTTCAGTCGGTGAGCGGAAAGGGCAGCGTTACGCTGAAGCTCTTCTATCTCTGCTGCTGTGTCGATGATGTCAGCCATGTCGTGCTCTCCTGCGTTTCTTGGCGGCTCTGCGTGCCGCGGCAATGCCAGTCCTCCCACCACTAACCGGGTAGCTATTTCCGGTATATAGGGAAGGGGGAATTTCTGCGATGCTCCACGACTTCACCGACGCCAAGGTCCCAGCCATGACAGCTAATGCGATGGATGTTCGTTTCATAGATGCTCCCGGAACTGTCGGTTAATTCGGTTGAAGGTGAACGCCAGCAATAAAAAGGGAGCCTTAAGCTCCCGGGCGATTTTGGATTTCATGATGGCAATCCCTTCACTGCAAGGAAGGTCGCCATCGACTTATCGACCAGCTTAGTGTTGTGGTATTTAGCGATCGCCCAGGTGATGGCAAAGAGTATCCAGCGGAAGTGGCTGGTGTAGGTTTTGAACGTCAACCCGTCGCAGACATCCCACGCACTCCAACTTTCGGGCCAGTCAGCGTTATAAACTGCCTGATATGCTTCCCAGTCATTACTGAAATCGCTACGGCATAATTCACGGACCGCCTCACGGACCTTGGCTTTATCACTGTCTGGAGTATCGTCTTCATCATCCCAGTCTTCGTCGTCCTGCTGATCATCGTCAGAATCATCAAGATAATCTTCCATTGACTCCTTCAGGCTGTGGCAAAATGCTTCATGGTCATACTCTTTCGCCAGGAGTTCACACGCCGAATGTCCAGCGCCAGCTTCCAATTTTTCGGACCAGTAGCCGGTATTTATCCCGTCCTCCCATGGGCCGAAAAAGTCGAACATGTCCGCGATACGGGAGAATGTCCAGGTGCCCATGTCGCCGGTGACAGTCAGATATCCCGGCCAGGTGATAATGTCGAAGTAATAACAGGACGTACCGGGCTGCTTCATGCGCAGGTGGCGGTAGAGACCGTCATCACGGATTATTTCAAGTCGGTGAAAGGCGGTATCAAGCAGAAATCGGGTTGATGTATCGATCTGTCGGCGAATCATTGTTCGGCTCCAAACCGCCCGTTAAGGCGGCCAGTTTTGACGACGAACTCCAGGAGACTAACCCCCAGAGCTTCAATTTTCTTGTGATGCTTGTTGATGATGGGAGGCACCGTTTCGTTCCAGTTTGGTTTTGGCTTCTTGCGCATGGCCTGCTGTATTTCCTCGGTGCAGCGGCGGCAGGCGGAACGGATGGCGTTGTCTGTTTCTGACGTCATGCAGCCTCCGTTTTCACAACATCAATGGCGCATCCGGGCAGCAGTTCCACCGCGGAGGTGGCACACTGATTTCCCCAGTGATCCCAGCCCGGCGCCGCGCTGCGGCTAAACAGCTCAATGCGCGGAACATCTCCGTAAAGCAGTTCCAGTCGGTGGCGCACTTCCCACGGCTTTTCGCTGTGCGCTCCGAGCGGGCTATATACCACCTGCTTAATCCCTGCGTGCTTTCGTTCCAGCCCGGCGCCGCGGGTGGCAATCAACAGGTCTTCTGTATTGGCCCGGGTGTGATTGCCGCCGTTCATGCGCGTCTCGGCGTTAAGCAGATCGAGGAAATCGTAAAAGTCGGTGACTTCACCCTCGGCCAGCGCCTTGTTGATGCGCAGTTCCGCGTTCTGGTTCAGCTTCACCCAGGTAAAGCCCTTCATCGTGCGAACGGTAAAACCCCAAGCCTCGGCCAGCTCGATAGCCTCCTGGTTATGCGTGCCGGTGTACCACATCGCCAGCACCGCATTTTCGGCGGCAAGCTCCCACACTGGCAGACGCTTGATGTCGATTAACTTCATTGTGGTGTAGTGGTCTGCGGCAGCGCCGTTGCTGATGGTGTTGCCGTAAGACCAGGGTGGATCGACATACAGAAGTGAGTATTTCGCTGTCATGCCGCCTCCTGCCTTTCCCGATATTCCTCAGCGAGCCGCTGGGCCTTTAATGGATTGCTGACCACTTCACCCCATGGCATTAGCCAGCCGTTACCAATGAAGGGAAGGCACATAGTGCCAACCCTGATGTCGTCGTGAGCGTGAGTCATAGGATGGACTCCATTTCGTCGATGTAGAGGCCCTGAGCAATCAGGCGGCGACGGCGTGCGGCACGCGCTATGCACGCCTGCCGCCTGCCTTCTTGCGACTGCTCTATGGCGCGCCGGGTGAAGAGGCGCGATTTACCTTGAGGCGTGATGACTTTTGGCTTCGTGACCAGGTCGAATGTCCGGTCACAGATGCCGTCCTCGTTGAGCCATTTTTTCGACTCAACGATCTGCGCTATCTGTCCGGTACCGCGGGTGATGCCGTTGGCGACCCGGTTGAACTCGATGAGCGTTACGCCGAACTTCTCCGCGATTTCGCTACCGGTTACCGGGCGGCCGCGCGTCTGAATCATCCAGATAACGCGCTCACGGAGGCCAGAGAATTGCCCGGTTCGCCCGGGCCTGCGGTAGAAGGGAGTGCGTTTCATGCTGCACGCTCTGTGATTTTCTGAATTTCCGATTCCAGATCTGCAAGGAAGCTCTTAACCTCAGACTCGATTTCGCGCGCCAGATCTTCATCGAAATGAATGCGCTTCTTGAAATAGGCGAGGTCAGGCGGCAGGCGATCATCGAAACTAACGAAATCACACCATTTCCGCCCGGTGCACATCATCTGTGCATGCATTTGCAGCATGTACTGGCGCTTTGGCTCGTCAGTTTTCAGCGTTTCAAGATGGGTCCAGGTGTTGGGGCATTTGATTTCGATAAGCCCGTCGTCGTTAACAAGTCCGTCCGGGCTGGCTGCGAATCCGGGTATGGTTGGGTGATCGATGAGTCCAACTTCAGTGATTTCCGCATCGAACTCATTCAGCGCGTACATTTCGCGCGCCACTGGCTCAAGTTCAGTGCCGCGCATCATCGCGGCATTCGAAAAACCTTCCTCCAGCTTCCCGGTCAGTCGTTGGCAAATCAGCTCGGCCATGTAGTTCTGGCGGCTGGCGGAGTAGCCCGACTTAGTTCGGGCCATGACATCAGCCAGGCGGCTGGCAGTGACCTTGCCGCAGCGCGCAGCAAACCATTCAGGGGTGCGTTGCTCCATCATTCAGCCTCCGTCTCTGCGACATTGACAGGTTCGGCGTTATCGACAGCAAGACTCATGTCATACATGCGTCGCTTCTCAACTGCGCCGATCACCTGCTTCTCTTCAGCGCTCAGCGCCACCCAGAACTCTTGATACTTAACGGTTCCAAGGCGTGCGGCAGACTCACCTTTTGCGATCAGATCCGGGCGACGGCTATCTGATTCATGGCCCGCATGAACCTCTGCCGTTGTTCCTTCAATAACTCGCTCTGCCTCGTCCTGGTCGAAGATGCCAGCGAAACCAAAGGCCAGGCGCGCGCATTGGATAAGCGTCTTGTGGCGAAGCATGCGGGTAGGGTGGGACTGCCATGGCTGAGTGTTGCGCTTACACTCTCCCATGTACTCGGTGACGATAGTCGGGTGCTTACGGTCTTTGCGGTAAATCTTGCAGGTGCACGCGCCTTCCTCTTTGTCGTAAGAGAACTCCATGCCGTCAAACTGAGGATGTTCGTTGATAATGCGAGCCCATCCATCAACGCCGACGACCGGGACAATCCCGCCTTTATCTGGGAATGCGTAAATCTCTTTGGTCCATGGGTTCAGGCCGTACTGGTTGGCGACGATCAGCAGGGCAGTAAACTGCTCGTCGGTGACGTTACCGCCTTTGAACGCTGTGTTCTTCAGCGTATTCATCAGGTCCGTACCGGCATCCATGCCGAGGCGTGCGGCCAGTTTCCCGGCCATGGTGGAAAGTGCAGTACTCATTGTTAATCCCCTCAAAAATTAAAACGGACAGCCGGTACGGTGTTCCCAGTCGTGTTCCGCCTGGGCGTAAGCAACTGCCGAAATGAAATCGTTGTAGGCCTCGCCAGCTTTATCGCTGCGAAGTCCTTCGTATGGGCTGGAGTCAATCGGGACCGTGAAGTGGAAGAGGCCGGACGGCTCTTTCGGCATCATGTCGATGATTTCCCGCGCCCGGTCGCCGATCCACTTCTCTTTTTCGTCGGTGAGTTGCTGCTCAGCCCATCGCCGATCTTCGATGCGGTCGTAAGTTAGGTATGCGTTCATGGTTGCCTCAGTAATGAATTTTCGCGCAGGGGATCAGGTCATCTTTTAGAGCGGTAAGAACTTCGATAGCCTGTTCGCGGGTTAAGCTGGTATTGCTGGTGAGCGCGTTAACGATGTTGGTGCCGACCGTCTTGCGGTGCTTCACGTCAGCTTCACGTTTTGCCTGTTCGTCGGCGATGCGCTTCTGCTCAGCCAGACGGACATCTTCTGCCTGCTTTGCCTTAAGGCGCTCAGCTTCCACTGCCGCGGCTTTTTCGCGTCGTGCACGCTCTTCCGCTTCCTGCTTCTCACGTGCTGCACGCTGCTCCGTTTCGATGCGCTGGCGCTCCGCCAGCTCTGCACGTGCTTTTCCTTCAGCTTCACGGCGTGCCGCTGCTTCCAGCTCAGCTTTGTGTTTCGCTTCCGCATCGCGGCGGGCTTGTTCTGCCGCCTCCTGCTTAATGCGCTCTTCGTGTTCACGCTGAGCCTGTTCCGCCAGGCGGCGCTGCTCTTCGCGGTCACGGTCGAAATCCTTGTTCATCAACAGAGCCATTTCGTGGTCTGCTTCGATCTGAGCAGCACGTTGGCGGTCGAACTCTTCGTTCAACAACAGCGCTTCGGCGTGCATCGCGTTCATGGCTTCTTCAGCCTTGATGCGCTCCTGCTCGGCTTCCCATTCGGTGAGTGGGCGGCGAACTTCATCTTTCAGCGCATCGAGACGTTCACGGACAACGCGGCGGCTTTCGTCGATCTGCTTCGGCAGGGCTTTAAGCTCGGCAACCAGATCTTTACCGGCGTTGTCAATGTAGGTTTTGGAACGGGCAACCTTGTGCGCCATGGATGCGATAGCGTCGCGGCCTTTGCGGGTCGACACATCTGGTACCAGGCTGCGAGCTTCTTTCTCGATCGCCTCAATAATCGGGTCGAGTTGCTCTTTGGTGGTGAATACCGCCATTGCGTTCTGCTTCTCAATGACGACTAAGTCCGTTACTTCGCTCATGGGTTCTCCTGAAATTTGGATGTGCAGATCCCGCCCGCAGAAGCCAGGCCGATCGGTTGAATAGGGTGGTTGGTATCAGTGAACCATCGGCTCGCCGCGCTCATTCAGCAGCACAACGACGGAATCACTTTTGATGATGGTTTTTTCGAAGATGTTGAAGGCGTACAGGCCTTTCTCAACGTTCGCAGAGGCGCGATAAGTTTTACCGTGGTGTTGCAGCATTGTGCCCGGTAAAACCTCGCCACGTGGCACTGATGCGGTGCCGTAGTGCATTCCAATCATACCTTCACCTCTACCTGTTTCAGGATGCCGGCGATATTCATCTGTTGGCGGTTAAGCGTCATCTTTTCACGCGGGTTTGATACCGACGTCAGCTGCCACTCGTTATCGTTGAGCTTTTTGGCGGTGTACTGCTTGCCGTTGTGGGTGACTGTCATGATGCCTCCCGCTTTTCTTTGATGTCGGCGCGGAGGTGAATCTCTTTCCCATCAGCTGTCGGGAATATCAGGATGTCATCGCGAACCGCGAGAAGATGGGCCACTGCAAATAGCGCCTCGTCTGTGACATCAAATTTCTCACCGGTGAACTCGCGAACACCGGGCGCCAATTTGCTCGGCTTTGAACGACCCGCGAAAATTCGCTTCGTCAGGCCTGTAAAACCTACTGTGATTGGGTTGCTCATAAATCCTCTTGGCCTTATCGCGGCGAACGGAACGGTTAATACAAGACTTCTGCGCATTTATTCAGTGTTTCATTGGGCGGTGGATGGCCGCCGGTTGTCATAAATGGGCAGACTCGAAAATCTGCCTATGTATGGCCGATAAAAAACCCGCTGGAGCGGGTTAATCTTCTTTTTCTCTTTCAACCGCGTCGGCTAATGACTGATCAACTTCAATGGTCTGCATGAAACATTCGTCATCAACGTCTTCGTATTGCTCCCTGAAGCTATCGGCGAGAGTGGAAACTGGATTCCATCTCATACCGCCAGCTGCATGCTCCGCGTCACCATCTGATCCACAATCCCAAGTGGAACCATCAGGTTCTCGCTCTAAAAAACCGACACACTCTGTCTTCTGTGGATTCCAGACCAGAACAACTTTTGCCATCGCTTTACCCTCTGTCGTTACCCGCTGACGGGCGTAAAAAAGGCCGCCTAAGCGACCTCTGGTTAATTCGATACAACAACTCCCTGATACCATTTCTGGAAAATTACCTTCCTAACCTTTATGGTTCCCAATCGGTAATTATCTCCAAACAGGCTGATACCAAAGAATTCATTCCAGCCTATATTCAGTTTAGAAACAGTCATCAATTTCCCATCATGCTCGACCGTGTCTCCCGGCTTTATTTGTGAGATGTGACACTCAACTATGCGCATATAGCCTCACCTCAATAAGTTGTTATCCCCACCAGGAACCATTTTCATCTATCCATTCACACCATTGGGCAACCGTCCATTTAGATGAATCGGCATCAGGAACGCGGCATGAGTAAAGCCCCTCTCTGTAAAGTCGGCGCTTAGTTTTTTTCAGCATATTGCCCTCAATAAGTTCTCATTAACGCGAAATGTTTTGGCGATTGGATGGCCGGCACTGTTATCTGATGCGTGAGAACTCGCGGTGAAGAAGCTCGGATTTCTCACGATAAGCTGCTGATGCCTGCTGCTCGGTATCGTAATAACCGATAGTGATTCTCTTTCCTTGATAGCCAATCTGAGCCATCCACTTTTTCCTCTTTGGTTGCCAGTAGCATCCCTTGCTATTCATCCCTACAGGCTTTCTGTTGAAGCAATTCTCGGCGTGAGTAGCAGACCTCAGGTTTTCATGCCTGTTATCACTTCTGTTGCCGTTAATGTGATCAACTTGCTCTGGCCATGCTCCTGTGAAAAGTAAATGGATCAGTCGATGTTCCCCGTAAGACTTTCCTTTCAATCTGGTGTAGATGTAACCATCAGGTCTGAGATAACCTCGCTTACCTGTTGCCTTCCTGATCAAGGCACCTTCGGAATAACTAAATTCCTCAAGAATTTCCTTCCTGCTTGGAGCCATAAAACCTCCTGCGCATTCATCCAATCCCAAAACATTCCAGTTATTGCCGGGGTATTTATCCGCGCCCGGCGCGCGCTCCCTTGCTTTCCACAGTCAAAGGAATGCCGTAGACTGATATTTCCACAGTCATAAAAAGGGTTTGTTATGTCAGAAAAGATTAGAGTCCAGTTTTCCTGCCCTGATTGCGGCAGTAAATCGTTCGTATTTAGCTCCGAGCCTCACTCGATGGATAACGTCGAGTCCTGCGCCGGTTGCGGCAGGGATATCAGTAAAAACGATATCATTGAGCACAGCAGGCAGATTGCTAAGAACCGTGCTGATGAGATTGTCAGGGATATCTTTAAGCGCTGAATCCAGTAGCGCCTGCAAGGAAGATATTTGCCCTACTAATTCGGTGGTGTCTACACCAACAGATACCACCAATTTTCCCACGTTGTTCATGGCCACCTCTCTGTTTGTTTACCGTCAGCCCCTCGCAAAGAGCTGCTGGTAAAGATTCCCCGATGTTCGGGAACTGAGCAGCAAACCATTCCGGTGCGGAGTCCTCTTCGTGTGCTATACCCGCCACGCGTTACACACCTGCCTCAATCCCATTGGGCGCCATTTCAATTTGCCAGGAGCGCTCCGGGTGATTTGCTGCTTGACTGAATTCTTAATGAGCAGGCGACTTGCTGTCCGCCGCTGGCTAACTTCGCTCAGCTGTCGATGTTTCGTTTCGATGGGGTAATTAAACATCATGTGGATTTGTAGGTCAACACCTTGTGGATTTATTTTGTTGATTTAATCGTTTCTTGTTGATTTCTATGTTGATTTATTTTTTGGTGGCATAAGTGATATGCTGCAAAAAACATCAAAAAGGGATTGGGTAATGGACTTGGATGAAGAAAGGGTGAACATGATGGCTCATGCCGCCGGGCGCGCGGTGATGGAGTTATCGCTGGCGGATCTGCCTGTAACTCAGCAAGCCATCATCGACAAGCTGGAGCAGTACCGAAAAGAGACCGGTAATGTGATCGGGAAAGGTATTAACAGAGATGCTGCGGAGATCGTAAGGAGTGGCAGGAGAGCGTTAAAGTGAAGACACCCGACCTTAAGGCCGGGCGTTGAAAGTGATGGTTGTTAATCAGCCCATCCTGATTTTGTATTAATCGCTGATTCGGCCATGGTGTATTTCTGGACCTTGTCATCTTTGAAGAGAATGGTCAGCTCTTTCTTGGTGCCATTCGTTCCGTTATGGAAAAGCCCATAGAACGGTATGAAAGTAGTGCCGTTAACTTTCACTTTGGCGAAGGCATACTTCCAAATCTCATTGCCGCCATCAGTGTATGACACGGCATCAGGTGATCCAAAGTAGGATTTAACTTCTGCCTTGGTGGTTTTTCCTTCCTGAATTTTTGTCTGAACACTGGTTTCAGTTTCGTTTTTCAGTTTCTGATTTCCAGAAGATGCGCACCCAACAAGGCCTGTGGCAATAATCACTGCAAGGGCTATTTTTTTCATGTTTCATTTCCATTGATTGCAATCAGAAACATCTTAACATCACATGTAGTTGAGTGAAATATGATTGCTTTTTGTTATCTTCTGTATCGCAAAACAGAATACCAAAATACAAACCCGATTATCTCCACATCGGACTCTTCAGCCTCTTCATCGTCATAATCGCGATTGATGCTTCGTATTAATAGCTTCCCACCAGGCTTTCGATAAAGCTGCTTTATGCGCTTTAAATCGCCCTGGTTAATAGCATAGAGTTCGCCGTCAATAATCCGCTTGTTGCCTGTATCTACTGCTACAGTTGCGCCGTCAGGAATAACTGGCTCCATGCTGTCACCAGACGCGGGAAAGCAAAGTACTCCAGAACCATCACTATTTGCACCCACTCTTCTGAGCGTTGCCTTAGAGAATCTCAGCTTAAATCCATTGTGGTCTTCGCACTGAACTCGACCATCACCACACGCAAATTCAATATCCTTAAGAAATGGCACTTCAACCTCATCAACAGGAAGCGGGGTGTCTTTATCCCATGCATCAACAACTCCCCACTCAGACTCCGGCGGGATGTTGCTCTCCAGATCCTTCTTTGGAGAACCCTCTCCATTTAATAACCAGTCAAGAGAATAACCGAATTTTTCAGATATTTGTTGCGCCGCCTCACGACTTAACGCGTCTCTTTTTATCCAGTTGTTGACGGTCTGTGGGCTAGTCGACAAAGCCTCAGCCAAATCCCGCTGCTTCAAGCCTTCCCTTGCCAGTAAAAATTTAATTCTTTCAGAAATGCTACTCATAAAACCCTCCGCTCCATGCATGGTAAACAACATGTGGATTTTTTCCATCACCATAATGTTGATTTAATCCACGCCATGAATTAACATGGTGTTGATTACACATGAGCGGAGCAAAACATGATCAACAAAAAATCCAACGCCAGCACCCCGCTTGAGAAAGCCATTAATGCAGTGGGCGGCTCTCAAAAGGTGCTTGCTGAAAAGGTCGGCGTAACGCCTCAGGCCATCAATATGCTTAAAAAGCGAGGTGGCAGCCTTCCAGTAACAAAAATGCGTAAATACGAAGAAGTAACGGGACTTCCTCGCGAAGTTCTATATCCAGGTATCTTTGCCGCCTAACCGGCGGCCCTAACCACGAAAGGGAAAGTAATGCATTCACTTGCGTATCAACAAGGTAACAAATTTTCGCCAACGGCGATGATTTACCAGAATCGCCGGGAGCCTGATTCCACGGTGTTAAACATCGATGGGATCCGCGCAGCTGTTCGCGCCTGGGCTGCTGATTGCCGCAGCCGTGAATTTGTCGCTGCGCTGATTGTGGGAGAGTGGCGGGCAACCGGCGGCACCGGTCTGGATATCCCGACTGACTCGCACCGCCAGATGCAGAAAGTGTTTCGCTGGATTGATGGCGACACCGAATACGCCGCCAACAACATTCGCCAGCTGGCGCCAGCAATCATGTCGGTCCTTCCGCTGGAGTACCGCAACCGCATGGCGCCGCAGAACGACACGATGTCTCTGATCGCCTCTGCGATGAAAGAGTGTGCCGAAGCTAAACAGGCTGTGCTGCTGGACGCTCCAGAGCATCAGAAGCTGAAAGAGGTAAGCGAGGGTATAGCGTCGCTGTTCCGCCTCATGCCGGAGCAGGTAGGCCCGCTGATGACGATGGTCACTTCGATGTTGGGGGTCATGTGAGAGGCACCAGAAAAGAAAAAGCCCTTGAAGCGGTCACTTCAAAGGCCTTCCAAACACTGTGTTACGCCAAGTAACGGGAGTAATTATGGCAGAGAAATTGATGCATAACACGATGTTTTTGCCGCTCAGCCTGGAGAAAGAGAAGGTTAAGCATCTTGATATTCCTAGCGGACTCAGATCTCAAGGGTGGATTTACGCGCTCAAAAATCCATACATGCCGGGAATCTTCAAAATAGGAATGACAGTAAATGAGCCTGAAATACGTGCTGCTCAGATTTCACAGGGCACTGGCATACCGGCGCCATTTGAAGTCCATAGCGCCTACTTTTCCGATAACCCGAGAGGCCATGAACAGGAGTTTCATCAATACCTGTCCAACTGCCGAATCAATCCTGGTCGTGAGTTTTTCAGATGCACTGAAGAAGAAATCGCTGAAGCAGCTGATGCAATCGGTTTAATCAGCCGTAGCGCCACGATAGAGGAACTTGCTGATTCTTATGACGTTATTTGCATTGAGCAGAGCGAACCTTTCTCTTTGCAAGAACTGTTTGACGATCTCGATATATCAGTTTTCGGCTGCCAGTACGCGGCGACAAAAAGGTTGGTAGAAATCGGAAGGGAATATCTGCATCTCGTCAATAGGGGTGGTTGCTCGTTAGCGTTTATGGATGGGAGGGGAATACCTGTCGTCCGTGAGTACATTCAACATCGCGAAGCATACATTGCATCCCAAGAAGCTGCGGGTGTGTATGGTCCGCAGAAACCAGGAGGATTTTGATGGCTCGCTCACGAAACATCAAGCCAGGCTTTTTCACTAACGACGAGCTCGCAGAATGTCAGCCACTGGCTCGCATTCTCTTCGCTGGTCTGTGGACTATTGCCGATAAAGAGGGTCGCCTGGATGACCGCCCTAAGAAAATTAAAGCCATGGTGCTGCCGTTCGATGATGTCGATTGTGATGCTTTATTGCAGCAGCTGCATCAGCATAAATTCATCAATCGTTACCAGGTGAAAGGCGATTCCTACATTCAAGTTTCTAACTGGAAAAAGCACCAGAACCCGCACTGCAAAGAAGCGGCAAGTGAGATACCAGAACCGTCTCAGAACCAAAATGGCACCGAACAAGAACAGTGCAATTCAGATGCAAAAGAGGAAAAGGAAGAAGAGGGAAAGCCTCAAGTCATTGAAAATAATGAAGCACAAGAAAAGCACTGTGCTAGTAAGGTGCAAGAACAGGTTCAGAACAGTTTAAATCCTGCTGATTCCCTTAACCTGATTCCTGATTCCCCTATCCCTGATCCTGATTCCTTGGTTAACACCCAAGCCGCTTACGCGTCTTGCGAAGAGGCCAATGCGGATATTCATGAGATATCGAGTCGGTACGCATTCGAGGGCCAAATCGTTCGGCTGAACCACAAGGACTATCAAGCATGGTTAAACCTGTACCCGCTGATAGACCTGAATTACGAACTTCAGAAACTGGATATCGAGTTCACGCATGAGAAGCCAAAAAATTGGTTTATCACTGCCAGCCAGAAACTGAGTTATCAGAACAAGCAAGCGGCAGTACGCGGCAAACCAGCCGCTAAGCCGGATCTGGACTTCAACAACACTGACTGGGCTTATGGGGTGATTCGATGAAATCTCTTGCAGAGCAGATGCGTAACCACGACCGCGAGCAGATGAGTCGCATGGCTCATAACCTGCCAGAGCAGTATCAGGAACGCGCCCCGGTCGAACAGGTAGCGCAGGTATTCAACAAGCTGTTCAACGAGCTGCGTGCCGCGTTCCCGGCCAGCATGGCGAACTTCCGCACCCAGGACGACCTGAACGAATTCCGCCGTCAGTGGCTTCTGGCGTTCCAAGAAAACGGGATCCACTCAATGGCGCAAGTCGATGCCGGTATGCGCATTGCCCGCCGTCAGGAGCGACCATTCCTGCCGTCGCCGGGCCAGTTCGTCGCTTGGTGCAAACAGAGTGGCGGGGCGCTGGGAATCAACGTTGACCAGGTGATCGCCGAATACTGGGACTGGCGTAACCGTTCGTTCGAGTTCACTTCCAGTGAGCAATTCCCCTGGTCGCAGCCGGTCATGTACCACATATGCGTTGAACTGCGCCACCGCAGTACAGAGCGGCAGTTAACTCATGGTGAGCTGGCGCGCGAAGCGGGCGATCTGCTGGACATGTGGGAGAAGCGCCTCACCGAGGGTAAGCCTGTTCCGCCAGTGCGCCGGGCGATTGCAGCACCCGCAGCTGATCACGGGCCGACGCCGATCCAGCTGCTGCTGGCGAAGTACAACCGCAATAAGTCGAACGGGATGGTGTGACATGACCATAACAATCCGTGAGCAGGTCCTGGCAGCCCTGCGTAATAACCCGGGCCTGAACAGCGTGAAGATGGCCGAGCTTATCGGCATGGACACCAAAAAGATATCCGGGACGGTGAGCACGCTGCTGGCCGACGGCCTTATCAGCTGTGAAGGCAAATACGGCCAGCGCCTTTACAGCCTGACCAGCTACGGCATGCGCTTCGCCCCTGACACGATACCGGCCATGCCGAAGGGGAATTCGAAGCTGGTTCAGCGTACAGAGACGAACGTGATCTGTCAGGAGTGCCGCAACAGCGCGGCTATGAAGAGAGTATTGATGGTTTGGGGGAGGGTAGGGGTATGAGCATGATGGATTTCGCAGAAACTAAAAAGGCGATCGACGCTATCACAACCGACTGGTCTATCCGTGGCCCATACCACGAAGACGACGGCAAATATTACGCTTTGCTTCGCGGAGAGTGGGTCGGTGGCGGGCATGTCGGAAAACGGAAAACTCTTGACGCAATTTTCGAAAAGTTAACCAGCGAGGTCGCCCAATGAGCAACATCGACATACGCGCATTACGTGAAGCGGCAGTTCGCGCATGTGGCGTGAAGTGGCAATACATGCGCGCGACGCAACATTCGAAAGCATACATAACGGACGATAAAGGCTCGCCAATCGTCAACTGCACTGATGGTGATGTTCCAGCCAAATGCGCCGGATTTCTCGAGTCCGCCAACCCTGCCGCCGTGCTGGCGCTGCTGGATGAGCTGGAAGCCAAAGACGCGCAAATAGTCAATCTTACAGCCGAGCGCGATGCTCTTCGTGAAGAAGAGATGGGAGAAGCGAAGCACAGTAATACGCGTGCCGCTGCCGATATCTATTTCCAGTTGGTTGAAGAGTGTGAAATCCATCCTGGCGGTTCACTGGTTGAATATGTAAGCGATCTGCGTGAACGCGCCGCCGCAGCCTGTAAAGGAGAGTGAGCATGGAAAAACCACTGAATAAGCGAGAGCGCGAGTTTTTAAAGCCAGCCATAGTTCACCGCTGGGAAATTGAAATATCGCCATACCGAAAAACTGCGCTCTGGGATGGTGACTCTCTCTTTCCTGTCAAAGTGGGAGCAATGGCTGAAGACCTGATAAAGCGCGGATTTCTGGAGCGTGTTTCTATGGGATTTGGTCGAGACATTATCAGGGCAACCAAAAAGGCAGAAAGCTTACATTGTTACCGCTGCCATTACGGAAAATTGATTAACGAAAATGGTCAGCAGGGCGAGGACTGCCCGCATTGCGATGGCGGTGTAATTGTGAAGAGGACTAACCCATGAGCGAACTAACCAAAGAATGGCTCCTCAAGACCATCGCGGAGCTTGAAGAAGAGCGCGATGCGACGCCCGGCGCAGTAAACGAAGATGCTGCGATGTCTCTGGCGGCGATGAAGATTGCGCTGGCATCGCTCGAAGCGGAGCCTGTAACGGAATGGACCAACGAGCAGTGCCTGGAGTTCCTGTCGATCGCTTTCCGGCATGCGAAAATTAAAGGCGACCTTGAGTTTGATGATATCCGCCTGGGTGTGAAGATGGTCAATTGTAGCCGCGCCGCCGTGCTTCAGGGTAAAGCCGAACTTGTTACCGCGCATCCAGAACTAACTGTTTGGTACGGCTCAATGCCTGAAACGAACGGCAAAACAAACTGGACGGCAATGCTGCATCGTAAAGGCCATCACCCGTGGGAAGGCATCACAATAGACCGCTCAGAGTATCCAGAGCGCGTGCGATATGAAGCTGACCGCATGCGCCATCTGATAGGTGAGCTGACTGATGAGCCGGATATTCTGGCTTATGATGCCGACGCACACAGCGGGTATGCCGAACCTGTAAGCCAGCGTGATGAGTTGCCGTATGACCCGCAAATTGCCGCATACGAGAAAATCATGGAGCAGGCTATCCCGGATGGTTACGCACTGGTGCCGGTTGAGCCGACAGAAGACATGATTGTCGCGGGTTTTGAGTCCAGACCGGATGAGTCCTTCAGTAAATCGGAAGAATGGGAGGCCTACCAAAGAATGAGTGGGTGTGAACAGGCAGCGCACCGGGCTAAGTTGTGCTGGGCGGCCATGCTCAAAGCAGCACCGCAGCAGGAGGTGAAGTGATGCCTTGGCACTCACCAGAAACTGACGCCATTCTCGAATCCATGCCGAGAAAACAGAAACGGCAGAAGTTGATCTACAACGTAGCCGAAAACGACGCCGAGTTCTGCATAGGCGCAATCATGGACGGGAAAATAATTCGGCATGGAGCTTACGCAGCATGGATTAACATGCTTCAGCGCTGTTACGGCGAATCATATCGTAGCGCACGTAAGCAATATCTTCAGGTATCACTCGACCCTGCCTGGCATAAGTTTTCTGCTTTCTACGCCTGGTGGAAGCCACGATATAGGACCGGATGGCATCTCGATAAGGATCTCCTTATCCCAGGCAATCAGGTTTATGGGCCATCAACATGCGTCTATATCCCTAAAGAGCTGAATAACTTTACCGTTGGGCGAGACTGTAAACGAGGTGATTTGCCTATAGGGGTAAGCTGGGATAAGCAGCATGGTAAATACATGTCCAGAGCCAATGACAGCAAGGGGAAATATTTATTCCTCGGTCTTTACGATGATCCGATGGAAGCGCATGAAGCATGGTTCTTTAAGAAGCTTGAGATAGCTCTGGAGTATAAAGGGCTATGCGACAGTATACACCCCGATCTTTACCGAGGCGTTCAGAGAAAGTTGCTGTTTATTCACCGGGAACAGTTGGCAGCATAAGCAGTGATTCTTGATAATCATTTTTCAAAAGTGATGTTATAATTAAGTCGCAGTCGGCCTGAACACCCGATTGTGACTTCTGCGCATTTAAGGGGACTTAAATGCGACCACAATCTGAACTCCTCAGCTTGTCACAGATGCAGAAATGCACCTGCGATTTTCTGCGTTCTGCGTTACCTGTCGGAGGTGGCGCATGAAACAGCACTACTGCATCGTTAACGACACCGTTAAAGAGAACCTCATTGCGTACATTCGCACCCTGCCGGTAAACCCTCGCGCGCCGATGGTGGTCGAGGCCCGGGAAGAGACGCGAACCGATAAGCAAAACCGTCTTATGTGGCCGCTGCTGAAGGACCTGTCTGACCAGGTTGTCTGGCACGGCGAAAAGCTGACCCGCGAGGAATGGAAGGACCTCATCACCGTTCTGGTGAATCAGACTCAGGACCAGGAGCAGAAATCCGCGCCGGGCATCAACGGCGGCCGCGTTTATTTCGGCGTCCGCACATCCAAATCCAGCAAGCGCTACATGGTCGACGTCATTGAGGCGATTTACTGGTTCGGCACCGACCGCGGCGTGAAGTTCTCCGAAGCATCCAGTAAGCGCATCGCCTGGGCGCAAGAGTGGAGGGCTTCCCGTGGCTAGTCCTCTCGCACGCGTCATCACAAATCACATCTACAACGTTCCGGCGCGCCGCCAGCGTAAGCCCGCGGTTAAGCCGTCCGAAATCCCGACACTGAAGGGCTACACCGCCCGCCTGGTGGATCAGAAATGGCTGCGTCTCGCGGCGAGGAGGAACCATGCGTAAACCATCC
>OAUX01000179.1_pt1 | contig 38924 bp, 43 predicted proteins | sample 1501311 | NCBI WGS metagenome assembly OAUX01 (sample SAMEA2580066, study PRJEB22360) | human gut metagenome | reverse complement strand
TGTTAGGCGCGATTAAACAGATTATCGGCGCTTTCCTCGGCTTCTATCTGCTGACCCGCTTCCCGGCAGTGCATAACACCGAGCCGGTACAGCAGTTCGTCAGCGTCTTCGATAACCTGGTCCCCGGCTGGCTGGCGCTTACCCTCGCGGTGATACTGGTGGTTATCTCGCAGATTAAAATTAACGTCACCAACGCCTATTCCGGCTCGCTGGCGTGGACCAGCGCCTGGACGCGTACCACCAAGCGCTACCCGGGGCGGATTATTTTCGTCATCGTCAACCTGACCATTGCCCTTGCCCTGATGGAAGGCGACATGTTCAGCGCTCTGGCGTGGATCCTCGGCTTCTATTCCAACTTTGCCATCGCCTGGGTGGTGGTAGTCGCCACCGATATCACCGTCAACAAAGGCCTGCTGAAGCTGGCCCCGACGCAGCCGGAGTATCGTCGCGGGATGATCTATAACGTCAACCCGGTGGGCGTGGTGGCTTTTGCCCTCGCAGCAGGCCTGTCGATTAGCGCCTTCTTCGGCCTGTTGGGCGAAACGCTGGCGCCGTTCTCGCCGCTGATCGCGCTGGCGGTGGCTTTCGTAATGACGCCGGTCATGGGGATCGCCACCCGCGGGCGCTATTACATTAAACAGCGCGATGACGGGATCGCCGAGCCGCGCTACGATACGCAGGGCAACGCGTCGACCACCGTTTACCGCTGCCTGAGCTGCCGGGAGGAGTACGAACGTCCGGACGTAATGCATTCGCACAAGCATCAGGGCGCGATTTGCTCGCTGTGTAAGAGTATGGAATAAGTCAGGAAGGCAGGCCGACAGGACGTCGGCCTGTGAAACATCAGGCGTTATGCCGCCGGGAGTTCAGCCAGCGGCCATCGCGGACGAACGGTCACGCCGAGCTCCGCTTTCGCCCCGGAGCGCAGACGAACCATCCCGGCATAGGCAATCATCGCGCCGTTATCGGTGCAAAATTCAGGACGGGCATAGAAGACTTCCCCGCCGCGCTTTTGCATCATTTCCGCCAGCTTCGCGCGCAGCGTACGGTTAGCGCTGACGCCCCCCGCCATCACCAGCCGTTTAAAGCCGGTTTGCTCCAGTGCGCGGCGGCACTTAATCATCAGCGTATCCACGACCGCGTCTTCAAACGCGCGGGCGATATCGGCGCGGGTCTGGTCGTCATCGCCGTTGTTGCGGATGGTGTTCGCGGCAAAGGTTTTCAGACCAGAGAAGCTGAAATCCAGGCCGGGGCGGTCGGTCATCGGTCGCGGGAAGACAAAGCGCCCTTCGGTGCCCTGAGAAGCCATCTTCGACAGCATCGGGCCGCCGGGATAATCCAGCCCCAGCAGTTTAGCCGTCTTATCGAAGGCTTCGCCCGCCGCGTCGTCAATAGACTCGCCTAACAGCTCGTACTGGCCAATGCCGGTGACGCTGATCAACTGGGTATGACCGCCGGAAACCAGCAGCGCGACAAAAGGGTACTGCGGCGGATTATCTTCCAGCATCGGCGCCAGCAGGTGCCCTTCCATATGGTGTACCGGGATCGCCGGTACGTTCCAGGCGAACGCCAGCGATCGGCCAACCGTGGCGCCGACCAGCAGCGCGCCAACCAGACCCGGGCCCGCCGTATACGCAACGGCATCTATATCCTTTGCCGTCAGCCCGGCTTCCTTGAGCGCCGCCTGAATCAGGGGGACAGTTTTACGCACGTGGTCGCGCGAGGCCAGCTCAGGCACCACGCCGCCGTAGTCAGCGTGCAATTTCACCTGACTATACAGCTGGTTGGCTAACAGACCTTTTTCGTCGTCATAAATGGCGATGCCGGTTTCATCGCAGGATGTTTCAATTCCCAGTACACGCATGGCTAGTTTTACCTCGTTTCAATACCGCGCAGTGTAGGACCAATGCGGGTTGATGTAAAACTTTCCTCACCCCTGGCGTTCACTTCGTGTATACTCCCTGTCCTTATAAAAGTCCCTTTCAAAAATCGCGTCGGTGCTTTACAAAGCAGCAGCAATTGCAGTAAAATTCCGCACCATTTTGAAATAAGCTGGCGTTGATGCCAGCGGCAAACCGAATTTATTAAAGGTGAGAGTTACATGCCGGTAATTAAAGTACGTGAAAACGAGCCGTTCGACGTAGCACTGCGTCGCTTCAAACGTTCATGCGAGAAAGCAGGTGTTCTGGCTGAAGTTCGTCGTCGTGAGTTTTATGAAAAACCAACGACCGAACGTAAGCGCGCTAAAGCTTCCGCTGTGAAACGTCACGCGAAGAAACTGGCTCGCGAAAACGCACGCCGTACTCGTCTGTACTAATCTGTTGAGGGCCACAGCCCTCAATTGACAGACAGAGTTGTAGTCGTAAGGCCGTGCTTCCGGAAGGAATGCGCGGCTTGTTTTCGTTTATAAGTCGCTTAAATTTTTGGGGCATATGGCCGGAAGAATCCCACGCGTTTTCATCAATGACCTGCTTGCCAGAACCGACATCGTCGATCTCATCGACGCGCGGGTGAAGCTAAAAAAGCAGGGCAAGAACTACCATGCGTGCTGTCCGTTCCATAACGAAAAAACCCCCTCTTTCACCGTAAACGGTGAAAAACAGTTCTACCATTGCTTCGGCTGTGGCGCACACGGTAATGCCGTCGATTTTTTGATGAACTACGACAAGCTCGAGTTCGTTGAAACCGTCGAAGAGCTGGCGGCGATGCATAACCTTGAAGTGCCGTATGAAGCAGGCAGTGGGCCAAGTCAGATCGAGCGCCATCAGCGGCAAACGCTGTACCAACTGATGGATGGCCTGAATTCGTTTTACCAACAGTCTCTTAAGCACTCTGCGGCTGAGCCTGCGCGTCAGTATCTGAACAAGCGCGGACTGAGTGACGATGTGATTGCGCGTTTCGCTATTGGTTACGCCCCGCCCGGCTGGGACAACGTGTTAAAGCGTTTTGGCGGCAATAGCGAAGATCGTAAATCCCTCATCGACGCAGGCATGCTGGTCACCAACGACCAGGGACGAAGCTACGACCGCTTCCGTGAACGGGTGATGTTCCCGATCCGCGACAAGCGTGGCCGGGTGATAGGTTTTGGTGGTCGCGTGCTGGGTGATGCCCTGCCGAAATACCTTAACTCCCCGGAAACCGATATTTTCCATAAGGGCCGCCAGCTTTACGGTCTTTATGAGGCACAGCAGGATAATGCGGAACCTCCGCGTCTTCTGGTCGTCGAAGGCTATATGGATGTTGTTGCGCTGGCGCAGTACGACATTAACTATGCCGTTGCGTCGCTGGGAACGTCCACCACGGCGGACCATATCCAGCTGCTGTTCCGCGTCACCAACAACGTGATTTGCTGTTACGACGGTGACCGCGCAGGACGCGACGCCGCCTGGCGAGCGCTGGAAACCGCGTTGCCGTATATGACCGACGGGCGTCAGCTACGCTTTATGTTCCTGCCCGACGGTGAAGACCCGGATACGCTGGTGCGTAAAGAGGGCAAAGCGGCGTTTGAAGCGCGGATGGAGCAGGCTCAGCCGCTCTCCACGTTTCTGTTTAACAGCCTGATGCCGCAGGTTGATTTGAGTACCCCTGACGGGCGCGCGCAGCTCAGCACGCTGGCGCTGCCGTTAATCAGCCAGGTGCCCGGCGAAACGCTGCGCATCTATCTGCGTCAGGAGTTAGGCAACAAGCTCGGCATTCTGGATGACAGCCAGCTTGAACGTTTAATGCCGAAACAGGCTGAAAACGGCACGGTACGCCCCGCGCCTCAGCTAAAACGCACAACCATGCGTATACTGATAGGGTTGCTGGTGCAAAACCCCGAACTTGCTCCGCAAGTGCCGTCGCTGGCGGGTTTGAACCACGAAAAATTGCCCGGGCTTGGCTTATTTTCAGAATTGGTCAACACTTGTTTGTCTCAGCCAGGTCTGACCACCGGACAACTTTTAGAGCATTATCGCGGCACAAAAGAGGCCGCTACCCTTGAAAAACTGTCGATGTGGGACGATATAGCAGATAAGGATATCGCAGAAAAAACGTTCACCGACTCGCTCAACCATATGTTTGATTCGATGCTTGAGTTGCGCCAGGAAGAGTTGATAGCTCGCGAGCGCACCCATGGCCTGAGCAGCGAAGAACGCCGGGAGCTCTGGATGATTAACCAGGAACTGGCGAAGAAATAAAAAATTTAACGGCTTAAGTGCCGAATATCGATCGGGAAGCCCCCGGCAGCCGCACTGAGAGGCAGCGGCAAAAATATAAGTACGCCCTCGCTTTAAAGGTTGGCAGCCCATCGCCGACACCAATCAAACGAATTAAGTGTGGATACCGTCTTATGGAGCAAAACCCGCAGTCACAGCTGAAACTTCTTGTCCAACGCGGTAAGGAGCAAGGCTATCTGACCTATGCCGAGGTCAATGACCATCTGCCGGAAGATATCGTCGACTCCGACCAGATCGAAGACATCATCCAAATGATCAACGACATGGGCATTCAGGTGATGGAAGAAGCACCGGATGCCGATGATCTCTTGCTTGCTGAAACGAACAACAATACCGACGAAGATGCGGAAGAAGCTGCCGCGCAGGTTCTCTCCAGCGTTGAGTCTGAAATCGGACGCACAACCGACCCGGTGCGCATGTACATGCGCGAAATGGGTACCGTCGAACTGCTGACGCGCGAAGGCGAAATTGACATCGCTAAACGCATCGAAGACGGGATTAACCAGGTCCAGTGCTCGGTTGCGGAATACCCGGAAGCGATCACCTATCTGCTGGAGCAGTACGATCGCGTTGAAGCGGAAGAAGCGCGCCTGTCCGATCTGATCACCGGCTTTGTCGACCCGAACGCTGAAGAAGATCTGGCGCCAACCGCCACTCACGTCGGTTCTGAACTCTCTCAGGAAGAGATGGATGACGACGAAGACGAAGATGAAGAAGAAGACGACGACAGCAGCGATGACGACAACAGCATCGACCCTGAGCTGGCGCGCGAGAAATTCGCCGAACTGCGTACGCAGTACGAACTGACCCGCGACACCATCAAAGCGAAAGGTCGTAGCCACGCCGCAGCGCAGGAAGAGATCCTCAAGCTGTCTGAAGTGTTCAAACAGTTCCGTCTGGTGCCGAAGCAGTTTGATTACCTGGTTAACAGCATGCGTGTCATGATGGATCGCGTTCGTACTCAAGAACGTATTATCATGAAGCTGTGCGTTGAACAGTGCAAAATGCCGAAGAAAAACTTCATCACTCTGTTCACCGGCAACGAAACCAGCGAAACCTGGTTCAACGCGGCCATCGCCATGAACAAGCCGTGGTCAGAGAAGCTGCTTGATGTGAAAGAAGACGTCCAGCGCGGCCTGATGAAGCTGCAGCAGATTGAGCAAGAGACCGGCCTGACCATTGAACAGGTAAAAGATATCAACCGTCGCATGTCCATCGGTGAAGCGAAAGCCCGCCGTGCGAAGAAAGAGATGGTTGAAGCGAACTTACGTCTGGTTATCTCTATCGCCAAGAAATACACCAACCGTGGCCTGCAATTCCTGGATCTGATTCAGGAAGGCAACATCGGTCTGATGAAAGCGGTAGATAAGTTTGAATACCGTCGTGGTTACAAGTTCTCCACCTATGCTACCTGGTGGATCCGTCAGGCGATCACCCGCTCTATCGCAGACCAGGCGCGCACCATCCGTATTCCGGTGCATATGATTGAGACCATCAACAAACTCAACCGTATCTCTCGCCAGATGTTGCAGGAGATGGGCCGCGAGCCGACGCCGGAAGAGCTGGCTGAACGCATGCTGATGCCGGAAGACAAGATCCGTAAAGTGCTGAAAATCGCTAAAGAGCCAATCTCCATGGAAACGCCAATCGGTGATGATGAAGATTCGCATCTGGGTGATTTCATCGAGGATACCACCCTCGAGCTGCCGCTGGACTCTGCCACCACCGAGAGCCTGCGTGCCGCTACGCACGACGTGCTGGCTGGCCTGACCGCCCGTGAAGCCAAAGTGCTGCGTATGCGTTTCGGTATCGACATGAACACCGACCACACGCTGGAAGAAGTGGGTAAACAGTTTGACGTTACCCGCGAACGTATCCGTCAGATCGAAGCGAAGGCGCTGCGTAAGCTGCGCCATCCGAGCCGCTCTGAAGTGCTGCGTAGCTTCCTGGACGATTAATCGGTCCTGAAATGAAAAAGCTCCCAATCGGGAGCTTTTTTTTTGTTTATTCCCTCTCCCTGTGGGAGAGGGTCAGGATGAGGGCATCAAGCCGCAGAGGAGCTAAAGCCCCCTCACCACCAGCGCCTCATCCAGTTCCCGATACGCCTCCACCAGCTTGTCCAGCGTCGCCCTGTTCAGCCCGCTCGGGTTTGGCAGCACCCACACCTGCGTTACGCCAATGGTAATGTTCTGCTTACCCCAGCTGGCGCCGCGCTGGCTGAACGCCTGCTCGTAGGCCTGCTTGCCGAGGATCGCCAGCGCCGCGGGCTGATAGTCTTCAATTTTCGCGATCAGCTCACGTCCGCCAGCGCGCAGCTCATGCAGATTCACTTCGCTTGCCTGTACCGTGGGTCGCTCGACCAGCATGGTGATGCCACAGCGCGTATCCAGCAGCTGCTGCTCTTCTTCCGGCTTAAGCTGTTTGTCGGTAAAACCGGCCTGGTGGATCACCTTCCAGAAGCGATTTCCCGGATGAGCAAAGTGAAAACCGGTGTGCGCCGATGACTTACCCGGATTGATACCGCAGAACACCACCCGCAGGCCAGGGGCCAGAATATCGTTGATCATCTCTACTCCTGTCTATGCATCTTAAGGTAAGTATAAAGGATTGATTATGCGTTGTTTATAAAAACAGCAGGCAGGTGTGAATGGCTGGATTGCTGAGGGGAGTTACTTTATAATTCACCGCCACGGCCCCTTAGCTCAGTGGTTAGAGCAGGCGACTCATAATCGCTTGGTCACTGGTTCAAGTCCAGTAGGGGCCACCAAATTTTAGCTTTAAAATCATATAATTAAGCCACTCAAGCGAGTGGCTTTTTTGTTAGCTCATATTTTAATGGCGATGAAATGGCGATGTTTTTCCTACCGCCACTTGCATACAGACATAAAAAAACCGCACATGGCGGGCTTTTAATTTTTATCCCTGAGAAGGGATAAGCCAAGATTTATCCTCGCAAGGGGATAAATGGCAATAAAAAAACCCGCACAAGGCGGGTCCTGTTACATCCATAATTGCCGTTGTCCTGTTGGCAATGGATGAGGCGGGGCAGGATTTATACTGCCGGGAGTAACAATAAATCTCTCCACTGATTCCATTGTCACGAACGTACAACTGCAATTGATGTTCGTGCATTGATGATAACGCTCTTTGGTATTTTCACTTAGATAGCGACTAGTGCGCGCATGTGCCGCGTGCTGGCATTTTGGGCAATGGAACATGTTACGCCTCGCAATTCACTTTTAGTGAATGAATGATACTCACATTTTCACGAATTGAGAATAACTTTATTCAGTGGTTTCATACTCAACATCAGACAACTTAACTTCAAGCTCCAGCCCCGTTGAGTAGCCGTTATTGCTGAGTGAATGCGTCACCTTCGTAATTACCCACACCTGCTCATCTATGACGCGCTTGAACCCTGTCACCCTGACCGGTGTCTCTGGGTAGAGGTCTGCCCGACCCGTTGCAAGACTGATGGAAAACTCTGCAACACCCCGTTGTAACTTATCCCACTTTGCCTGGGCTGCGCGCATAGCCTGTGCTTTGCTGGCAAAAATTGTTGTCAGCGCAAACACATTATCGGCCTCACCGGCCATGTATTCGCCCTCGCGCGCTTCCGGTTCTTTTACGGGTGTTTTCGCTTTAGGGTGAGCTGTGGCTTTGGTTTTCTTTTCCTTCTCCTTGCGCTTGAGCTTCACCTTCTGAGCCTGCGGTTTCGGGTCTTTGGTGTGCAGCCATTTCGCAGTAACACCCGTGTACGCCCCACGGTCGGCTATTGAGAATTGATGCCTGTCGCCATCTTCGCGCGAAATCGTTACCTGCGGGATCGCTTTTCCGCTGGCGGTCACTCCGCGCCCGGCCTTGATAAACAGCAATTTCCCGGCCTTAACCGACACCTCACCGCCGTTGAGTTCTGCAAGGCGTGTCAAAAATTTGGCGTCTGATTCCTGCGACTGGTCAATGTGAGGAATTTTGATTTTTGCCAGCTCCGGCAAAACGCTGGCGGTCAGTTTATTACGTGCCGCGATCGCCTCAATAATGGAGGCAATTGTGGTGTCATGCCATGACTCTTCCCGGCGTGAATTGAGCGTGCCGCGAAAATCTGCACTGCGTGCGCGGATGGTCACGGTGTCGGGCGCGCCCCTGTGCTCCACTTCGTCAACGGTAAAGCTCCCCTTACCCACGAGAGCAAAGCCTTTCCAGCCCAGATACAGGCTGAGAACCGCGCCGCGCAACGGAAGCTCGACCAGCCCGTCTGAATCATCCAGCTCTATATCAAGCTGGTCAGCCTCAAATCCGCGGTTGTCGGTCAGCGTCAGGTTAATGAGCCGGTCACTGATATTGCCGGTAATATCCTTACTGTTAATTGTCAGCATGAAAGCGGGCGTCAGCACACCACCCGCATTATTATTCAGTACATTTAGCATTAACCCATCCCCACCATACCGGGTAATTTCTTCGCCATATCACCCGCCTTGCCGATAAGGGTTTCGGCCTGCTTGCCAATATCCCCGTAAAGTGCAGCAAGTGAAGGGTCTACGCGGGTAAGCGTCAGAGTAAAATCAATTTTCCGCGCCGTTCCGTCAGAGAAAAAAACACTGCCGGTGTCGCTCACGTTGTTGATGACGTACATGCCATAAATCATGCCGGTGCCATCCAGCAGCGGCCACGCGCGCCCCTCCTCAGCCATCAGCCTGATGGTGGTCATCGTCATTCGCCCACCCGTCAGCTCGGGATAAAGCACCCCGGCAAGGGTGATCTTTTCCTCACCCACACCGAGGAACTGAAAGGCGTCACGTTTACCAACGCGACTATTTGACGGCCAGCGGTATTCTGCATCCCTCTGTAGGGTCTGATAGGGCAGCGTCTGGCGCATAAAAACAAACATACCTAATGCAAGCATCATGTCGGGCGTTTCTCCTTATTCGTCATGCATCATGCTGGAACGGCTACGGGCACGCTTGTCACGCTCATATTTTTCGAGCGCATCCTGCAACTGGCGGTCGAGGTTTGTCCCCGAGCCAGCGCCGCCCTGCACCGTGATGTGATAGTCATTTTTGCTCTGGTCAACATAAGACCGTCCCGCCGGTGCTGTCACCGGCTTGTAGCTCTGATACCCTCCGGGGTAGCGACCCTTCCCCGCCGGTGACGCTGGCGGGTTGACCAGCGGCGGGCTGATACGCCTGCCACCCCGGAGCATTTCCCGCCGGAGCAGGGTAAGGCTGGTAGCCTCCATACGTACTGGACGCCGGGACATAACCACCAGACTGAGCCGCCGCGTTTGCTTTCGCTGCCGTCTTATCAAGCGTTCCCGATTCTTTGTTGATGACGCCGAGCTTTTCCAGCACCCAGTCAATCCCGCTACGCAGCTTGTTAAAGGCCGTGAGGGGAAGGGTCAGGGCATCGGCCAGCGCCTGACCGAATAACACACCGGCATCACGGCAACTGTTTAGCGTGTCCTGCGTCGACTTCACCGGGGCAATCAGGTTACTGAACCATTGCCATAACTCCTGGAGCTTTACGCCCAGCCAGTCAAACACCGGCTTAAGTGGTGCAAAAAGCTCTGCGACAGGTGCAAAGGCAGCTTTCAGACCTTCAACCACGCCACCGAAAAAGGCACTTATCGGCTCCCAGTATTTACGGATGAGCAGCGCACCAGCCACAACAGCCGCAACCACGGCCACAATCGGCCAGCTTATTGCACTGATGGCCGCAACTATCGCGCTACCCGCCATACTGAAACCGACACTGAGGAACCCCGCCCCGGCTATCAGCGCATTGATGCCCGTCATAACAGGCCAGACAACCAGACCCAGACCGCCCAGCACTGCGGCCAGCCCTGCAATTGCGCCGGTAATCATGACCAGATTTGAGGCAAGGGCAGGGTTTGCATTCACCCAGGCATTCAGTTTGCCGAGCCAGTTTGTCGCGGTTTGGGTTAGGGTACGCAGCTGCGCATCCATTTGGGTGAAGACCGAAAAACGCAGCCCCTCAAACTGACCGCTCAGACGGGCAACGTCACCGGATAAATTATCCCGCAGGGTTTTCCCCATATTGTCCGCTGCGCCGCTGACATCCCCGAACTGATTTTTAACCCCGGCAAGCGCACCGAGAAACGCGGGGATCTGGTCAATGGATAAATCTTCAATCGGCGTGCCAAACAGTGAAATAGCCGCGTTTGCCCGCTGTGCCGGGTCTTTGATGGCCAGCAATCCCTTTGCCGTTTTCTGCATGGCCATACGGGCTTTTTCACCGCCACTGGCGATGTCGCTGGACATTTTTTTAGCGTTTAACCCAATTTCCTCGTAGGCCGCAACGCTGTTTTTTGACATGTCAGAGCCGCGAATGCTGAATTCCTTAATCGCATCCCCGGTCTTGTCGAGGGCAAATTTACCCTGTTTCGACATGTCGACCAGCAGAGACATGGCCTCAGCCCCACTGAACCCGAGGTTTCGGAAGTGGGTCGAATATTCGTGAAGAATTTCCGGCATTTCACCGCGCATTTCGGCGGATACCCGCTGCATCCCGGAAACAATCAAATCCATTGCTTCATCACTGCTCGCCGCAAGCCCGTTTTTCATCATGATGGCGGCAATCTGAATACTCTCGGTCGTGTCCGTACCGAATGCGGTTTGCATATCCAGCGCCTTGCGGCTGATACGGTCTAACTCTGCCTCACCCACATTTCCCAGCGTTCCGAGGGTACTGCGCACAGCCGACACTGCCTCGGTGATTTTTTCGAGGTCATCACTCACGCCGGAAGCACTGATACGCTGGATCACTTCCGTGTACTGTGTTGATTTTGTGTTGTCCTCTCCCTGACGGGCGGCAATCAGTGCGCCGTTTTTCTGCGTCTGAATTTCCGGGGCAATTAACCGGCTACCGGCATACACCGCAGCCGTTCCCGCGCCGAGTGCTGCGGCGCTGACATTTCGCACGCTCGCCGCAGCGGCTTTGCCGCGCTCGTAACGCTGGCTTACCGCGTTGAGCCTTTCCTGTTGCTTACTGACGCGGGCTAATGCCGCGCGCTGGCGGTCAATGCTTGCGGTAGTTTCACTGATGCTGGCACGCAGAGTGCGCCCGGCATCGGCCAGATTCCGCGTATCAATACCTGACTGTTGCAGCTCGGTACGCTGACGGTGAACGGACTGGCGCAGGCTGTTGTATTTCTCCTGGAGTGCGGCCGCGCTGCGCCTGGCATTTTCAAACGCCCTGACCTGTGCCGCTGTCGGGTTTGCCGTGTTGCGCATCTGGAGTGCCAGCGCCGCCGTATCGTCTTTGGCCTTTTTCAGCGCCGTGCCGGTGACAGCCAGTTGCCCGCTGATGGCGCGAAAACCCTCAATACGCCTGGACTGTGCATTCAGTGCCTTGAGTTCATCCTGCGAGCCACGGATATCACCCGCCAGCGTTTTGCTGGCGGCCTGCACTGCTTTGAAAGGGCGCGTCGCCTGGTCTACAGCCTTGAGTAATACCTGTAACTTAACGTTGTCACTCATTCGTGTTTCCGCTTCGCTTGAGCGCTTTTTCGCGCCATGTGATGAGTTCGGTCAGGCTCAGGGGATAGAGTTCTGATGGCGGCCAGTGGAATATCACTGCGATATCCGCCATCAGGTCATCAACCGACAGGTTTTTGGGGAAATCTAGCGTGCCGAGTTCGGCGAGAAAAAACCAACCACCTGACCGGCCAGCGCCAGAATGTCCGGCAATTCCAGAGCCGCCACTTCCTGCTCGGTCAGCATCGGGGCAGTCATGCGCGGCAGAACCTTAATCAGTGCATCGACATCCGAACTGGCAACCGCAGCCAGACTCACCCCGCGCAGGGTTCCGGCACTGGGTTTAATCAGGGTGATTTGGTCAATCATCTGCTCACCGCGTTTGACCGGATTTTCCAGGGTAACTACGTTTTCTTTTTGCATGGTTTGTCTCGATTAAATGCTGTATCAAAAGACCCGGCCAGCAAGACTGACCGGATGGATATTACAGGCCGATATTGCGGCGGTGCTGCTCCAGACGGTCGACGCCGTTCACCTTCTCAATCATGTTGAGGGTGTCGATTTCAACCAGCTCCTTACCGTCCATCGTCAGCTTAAAGTAGGTACAGGACACGGCAATTTTCGACTCGGTGTCTTCGCCCTGTTTCCCTTCGCCGCTGTCGATTTCCTTCTGACGGCCACGCATGACCACCTCAACGGCCACCGTTGCGCCGGTGTCGTCACGCTGGTACGAACCAGCGAAGCGGATGGGAACAGCATCAATGCCGGTGGCGGCATAGAACGACCAGATCACATCGTCAGGGAAGCCACCCAGTGTCCACTCCATTGAGAGCGCATCGTCATCAAGACCGAGGTCAACAGGCGCAGCGCCATTCATCCCCGCGCCACGATAGCTTTCGAGTTTGCGGGTCAGCTTTGGCAGGGTGATCGCTTTCGCCACTCCCTGATAGCTGTAGCCATCAAGAAAGACGTTCATTAATTTCAGTTTGCGCGGCATTGCCATTTAGTCAGGCTCCTTAATTGCTGTTGACCGAGCTGATGAGGTTCGCCAGATATTTATCAGTAATGCGCTGGCGCAGGGTCAGGTTTTCGAGTGGCGGAACCGGCGTATAGTCATAGTCGATATACAACTTCCCGGCCTTGAGGGTTGCTTCATCGTTGGCCTCTTCATCAAACCAGCAGGTTGCATCCACGATATAGCCGTTGGTTTTCAGCTCGCGGAATTTGGCGTTAATGCCGTCAACGATGTCGCGGATAAGTGTTGCCGTGATGGGTTTATCCACCGCCCACATGTGCGCTTCCGCCATCGTGTCAGCGATAACCTGTGCGGTGCGGGTGTAGTTTTCAAACAGGAACAGCGGGTCATCCGAGCAGGTGCGGTTGCCCCAGAATCGGAAACCATCGCGGCGAATCAGCGTGGTTACACCCGCCTCGTTAAGCAGGTCAGCATCGGTGCCGGGTTCCTGCAAATCCCAGAACACGGATTTACTGATACCGGTGACGCCATTGACCCCGACATTGGACAGCGTTTTGTGCCAGCCCTGCTCCTGGTCGATTTTGGCACGCAGACCCAGAGCACGCGCGGTGGCATAGGCCGTTGCCGTATCGTTGGCGACCGTGTCCCATGCCAGAAAATCAGGCCAGATGACCATCAGCTCGCGCTGACTGAAATTGTCACGGTATTTGATGGCATCAGAGAGGGTCTTACAGCCCCACGCGCTGACGTAACCAAAGGCGCGCAATTTCTGGCAGACCGGTGCAAGAGCTGTTGCCACTTCGAGCGAGTCCAGCCCCGGCACACCGAGAATGCGTGGCTTAACGCCCGTGACGGCTTCGGCAGTAAGCAGGGCTTTGAGGCCGGTGTATTTGCCGTTTTCGTCAGTGGTGCCGATGATATTAGAGACCGTCTGCGCGAGTGCCGTCTCTTCATCTTCGTCGGTGCCTTCTTCAACGCGCACCACAACGGTGACGGGCTTTGACTGGTCAGCAATGGCCTGTAAGGCCGCAGAAAGCGTGCCTTTTTTCCCGGCTTTGGCGATAGCGCTTTGCACGCTGGTGATTAATACCGGTTCGTTGAGGGGGAACATCGTCGCATCAGCATCGCTGGCCGTGCAGACCATGCCGACAATGGCAGTTGAAACTGTGGAAATAACGCGCGTGCCGTCGTTGACTTCAACGACCTGCACGCCATGATGAAAATCGCTCATCCGTTTAACTCCGTGGGTTAAGGGGTGCAACTATTTTCAGTTGTGTCCTCATTCCACGCACTTCATTGCATCCCGCCTGTCGCCAGCACAACAAACAAAAAGCCCTCCGGGTGGAGGGCTTCATTTAAACAGGCAGTTCAGGCCATTCAATGTCGGGGGCTGTTTCTGTATCAACCCGGCTTAACAACACGCGGTATTTTTTCCAGGCAAGCAAAAGCTGTTTTTCTTCATCGGTATCCAGCCCCAAATCGAAAGCATCCTGCAAAGGGAGTATTCTGGCGTTAGCTTCCTTCATCAGCACTGTTTTCGTTTCTTCCGCCAGCGCAACTAACTCCTCGACAGTGGGTTCCGGTTGGGCGGTTAAAATCGGTTTGCCCGCCTCATTTGCGGCGATCACTTTTCCCGTGGATTGTCCCTCCAGCAGAGAAAAATATAATTCTTCACTGATTTCTACTGCATCAGCCGGGATGGATTCATTCACCTCGTCGCAATAGAAACCCAGTTCTGCTTTCGAAAAATAATAATTCATCGTTTTATCGTCCTAATAACCAACTGCAAACCAGCATAACTGGCGATCTGTTGCGGCAGTATTTGACAGGGAATATTGTGATGCCGATTTTATGTAACCTGTCATTGAGTTTTCTCCGGCCGTTCGCTCAATGTTGTTTGATACCGTCAGCGAGGCGCAACCGGTCGGAAACGAAACAGGGAAGCTGAATGTCCGCGTGGTTGCCCCGCTAACGCTCTCAATTCCCCACTGAAAAATCATTCCCGTATTAGAATCTTTAAACCATCCTCGCGAACCTTTGGATGCGGTGTTGGCCTTCTGGAAAGTGCTGTTAGCCAGCGTTTTGGTATAAAACCGGTTGTCGAAATTGGTAAAATCACCCGGCTTAATCTGGCCTTTCGCTTCCACATGTCCGCCACGGGTATCGACAAAGACGGAGACACCTTCACTCCCGGTGAGGGTGCAATAGAACCCGATCCCGTTCCATGATTTCAGCATCAGGTTATTACTGGAAAAACCTACGCTATCCTCGCCCTGATAAATCCCCGTGCTGTTCCTGATTTTTACGCCTTCCGAGAACATAACCTCTTTCTGGAAAGTGCCACCCTTTGACGCTGAAACGGCATCGACTTCATCAGCCGCTGGCGGGTTATTTGAATCGTAAATTTTTATCCAGTCGGATTGCCAGCCTCCATTGATTTTAGTCCTGTGGCGAATCGGCTCATCAGGACGCCCTGCACGCCAGCCAATTTGCCGGCCAGTGTTTTGGTTGTACTGGATATGAATAAACTCATTCACATTATTAGCGACCGGGCCATGAATGCCCTCCGCGCTCATACTGAAAAAGCCGTTATAGTTGACGTTGTTTGCATCTGAAACATATACGGCAGAGATGGCACCCAGACCAAAATCCCCCACCTTCAATACTCGCCCACCAGTGGTATCGATATTGGAGGTTGTCACATCTTTTGTGGCCGCTGTACCCGCATCATCCAGATTCGAGGTTTTCAGGGTGATATCGGATGTACCATCAAAAGCCACTCCGGCAATTTTCCGCGCGGTGGCAAGTTTCCTGGCCGCTTCGGCAGTACCCTTTACTGGCAGCGCCCCCACATCGTCAGCCGTGGGCTTATATCCCTCATGGTAAATAGCCTTGTCGTCATACTTCAGCTCGCCTGTGTGCTTCAGTTGCAGAAACTTATTAGACGTACCGTTAGCAATATAAACATCGGAATTACCCACCCCGAATGACACGTTGCCAATCGTGGTTTTAATTCCAAAACCGCCTGTCAGCCAGCCGCCTGCAATCGGTAAACGGGTATTCGCATTGTCATTGGCCGCTTTCGCATTATCGTTTGCTACCTTCACCGCTTTCGGTGTCGCTGCGAGCACCTCAGACGTGCTGTCGGTTGCGCTACTGAGCTGAATAATGCCTTTCTGCGCTGTGGTAGCGTCCTGAGCTGTGTATTTAGCATTAGCAAGGTCATACACCGTCTTAACCGCTTTCGGCGTTGCTGCGAGCGTCTCAGACGTGCTGTCGGTCGCGCTACTGAGCTGGACGATACCCTTTCGCGCCGTGCTGGCGTCCTGAGCCGTGTATTTAGCATTAGCAAGGTCATACGCCGCCTTAACCGCTTTCGGCGTAGCGGCGAGCGCCTCAGACGTGCTGTCGGTCGCACTGCTTAACTGAGTGAAACCTTTTGCGGTGAGCGAGGCGTCAGGATGGCGGCGTGATTGTTCGTGCTCCGCGAGCCTGTCGTCGACATAATCCTGTGTGGCCATCACCGTTGTGGTGTCAATCGTCAGCTCGACTGATGCAATATCGCTGACCATGATAACCATGCGCACAGTCTGGGCACGCCCGGAACCTTCCGCCAGTGCAGGCTTGTAGCTATCGGCCATATTACCGACTGCAATCAGCGTGCCGGTGTCATCATAAAGCCCCATTTCGCGCAACCAGAAACCGCCGGTTTCCGGGGGGATGACCAGCTCAGCCACAACATAATTTTTGTGTTTATTGTCCTGGTTGATTTTGTTCAGGTCATGACGCCAGACCTCATTGATGAGTTTCGTCTGGTTTGCATTAGGGGTCGGCAGCACACCGCCACCGTCACCCACGGCCATTGCCGTGAAGTTTACTTTTTTCCCGTTCGGGACGGTCGCTGCGGCCAGCTTAATTGCACCGGCTTTGGTGATCACCGTTTTATATTTCACTGCCATTGTGTTCTCACTTATCCGGGGTAAACCGTGATGATGTCGCCGTCATAGGTCAGAGCACCGGTATAGAGATATCCCGGAATGTCCTGAATAATATTGAGGCCGATAAGATGGCGGCTGGCGGGCTTTGCATCCGCAATAAGCCGCTCCATTTCGTAATACATTTCCTCGGTGATGCCGGTTTCCAGCACACCAATATCGAGACGAAACGTGCCGGGTGGGTCATTGGTTTCCCACCACTCAGTGACGTTAATCAGATACCCGAGAGGCTCCACCACTCGACGCACTGCGCCAATCGTTCCCTTATGCGCATGGATAAACCACGCCGCGCGGATCACTTCACGCTTTGTCGTCTCCGGCCAGTTCTCATCCCACCGGTCAACAGAAAATGCCCACGCCAGCCACGGCAGCAGATTTGCCGGGCAGGTGTCTGCGTTCCAGAGCCTGCGTAATGGAATGGGGGTGTTTTCTATCTCCGCACAGGCGCGCGCCGCCGCAACTTCAAGCTGTGACGAACCCACGGGCAACAGTCGGGAATCACTCATCATTACCCCCGATAGTCACGCCGTACTCGCTGCACCATGACGCCTGGGTGTCATCCAGCACGATATCCGCCGCAGGGGATGCCAGCTCGACGCGCTGGACGCCCTCGACATGGAGCGCGGCATAAATGGCAGACTTGCGGATATCACGCCCGAGCCGGTGCTGTGCCGTGATGTAGGTCTGGAGTTTCGCTTTTGCAGCACTGAGCACCGGCTCACTTTCGGGGCCAGGGTAAAGGTAAAGTGATGCGGTGATTTTATAGTCGACAATATTTGCAGACTGGACGGTCACGCGGTCGGAAACCGGCCTCACATCCTCATCGTTCAGCGCATTTCGGACGATAGTGAGCAACTCATCAGAGGCAACACCGTTATTTTCCCGTGAAAGAACGGAAACCGTTACGCAGGCAGGTTGCGGGCTGATAACGGAAATATCGGCAACACGGCCATCAGCACTGCGCCCGTGAAACTGATATGCCCCCGTTGACCCGGCCACACTCAGCCCCTCAGGTGCCTGCTGAATGCGCAGACGAAAATCAGTGTCTGACTCCATAACGGCAGGCGTGGGCGGTAACGTGGAGTCATCAGCAGGCGTAATAACAAGACGCTCAACACCACAGTTTGCGCCTAACTGGTCAAGGTCATTACCGGCGGAATAAGCCAGCATGACTGAACGTGCAGCCTCATTAACCCTCTGACGCCAGATAACTTCACGATAAGCGTTTTCTTCCAGGTACTTGGTTAACGGTTCCGACTCCAGCGCCAGCGTGCGCGCAATGGCCTCCTGCTGCTCTTCGGGAAACAGCGAAATCATCGTTGCCTTTCGTTCGGCAAGGATGGTTTCAAAATCAAGCTCCTCGACCACATCTGGGGCGGGGAGCTGGCTCAGGTCAATAACGGGCATAATTCAGCTCACAGGCAGGGTTAGTGAAAGGGATCCCCCGGTGTCGGTACGCTTGCCGGTCAGATTGACAATCATCTTCCCGTTGAACTGGCGTTCCGTGGTCACAGAGGTCAGGGTGATGCGAGGCTCCCACTTCTGCACGGCCATGTAACAGGCGACCATGTTTTGCAGCTAAAGCGCCGGGGTTGGCGGCTGGTCAATCATGTCAGGCAGGAGCGAGCCATACTCCCGGCGCATCACGCGGGAACCGACAGGCGTTCGCAGGATGTCACTCAGGCTCTGGCTGATATGCTCTTCATCGGTGAGCGACCGGCCATCGGTTCGGCTCATGCCGATATAACGGGCTGTCATTTTGTCCCCTCCGTCCAGCTTCCGCCGCGTTCGACGTTGCCGTGGTCGTGGTCATCCACCTGCACGCCGTTGGAAGTAAATTTCCCGCCGGTGTGTTCGATGTTCCCGGTCATCTTCCCGCCTTTCTTCACTTCCAGCGTGCCCGTGGTCAGCTTGTTGGTACACACCACCTCGGGCGTGTCCAGCGTGATGCGGGTTTCAGCTTTAACCAGTACCAGCGGCACGGTCGCAGTGATGGATCCTGATGCGGTCACGTCAGCGGTTTTAATCCCGGAAACAGTCAGCGCACCGGTTTCAGGTTCATACTCAATGACCGCCCCGTCAGGGAAATCAATACGAAGCGCATCGGCTGAGCTGGAAGGTGCTGGAAAGTCATCAGAGAAGATGGCCGGTAACACAAACGCGGTGTCGAGTTCGCCGCCAATGGCGAGCACAAGCACCTGCTCACCGACAGAAGGTGCCCACCAGACACGCGAGCGCCCGGCGCGGGATGTCATCCAGTTAAGCCAGGTGGTTTTGATTCCGCCGGTCTGGACTCGACACAATCCATCCCTGAGATTGACCTCAGTCACAATGCCGGTGCGGATAAGATTTCGGATCGCGCGAGCGATATCCTGAAGCGTTGAGAGTGTATTCATACAAGGAAGGATGCCGCCGGGAGGAACCGGCGGCAACGGAGGCGGGTTTTGTCAGGAGTGGCACAACGTTAACCGGCCAGATGGTCGATAATAATGCGCTCAACGAGCTGCTGGTCAGTATCAGAAAAGCCCAGTAATTCGCGGGTCGGGTACAACACAGCAGCACTGTTGCGTGTGGGCTTATCCTTAAGCCCTGACTGGTGAACCCGGACAATACGCTGCACTTTCCCGGTAAATTCCACCGCTGCGGCACTGTCATCACCCGAAACTTTCATGTAACGGTTGGTGCGCAGTTTGGCGAACATTTCCCGCTTTACACGGTTTTTCTTACCCCTGACCGGCTGGCGTTTTCGGGGCGTGTACGGTGTCCCGTCCGGGGCTGTCTGGGACTTGATGCGCTGTTGCTGCTGCTGGCGTACCTTTTTCGCTATCTCAGTGGTCAGGCGACGACGGCCAGCAGGGGAAAGGGCAGCTATCAGCGCGGTCAGCCTGTCCTCAAAGGGCGTGAAGTCACTCATTCCACTTACTCACCAGTTCACCGTTGATATACAGCTCCATCGGTCGCGTGACCGGTTCCGGCGGCTCCGGTTCAGGAATATTATCCACATGGAGTGCATCCCCTACAGTCCTGACAAGCGTCCTCTCCGTCAGCAACAGACTGATGCTGATATCGAAACTGCTGTCATTGTTGATATCAGCGTAAAAGGTGAACCCTTTTTTCTGCCCTTCGTCAGTGGTCATGATGTCGGGCTGTTGCTCGCGTAACCATGCCATGACCGGGACAAGCAACAAATCAAAATCCCCCGTGAAATCCGTGACTACCACATTGAGCGTGTACTGTTTTTCGAATGACAGCGAGGCGGCAAGCGTTGCCGCTATTTTGCCGTTATCCACGAACAGACGCAGCATGTCCGGGTTTGTTCGCAGCACCGGCACGGCATCATAGAGCGCGTTGCGCAGACTGGCTGGTTTCAGCATCTAATTCATCCTGGCATTGTTTAACCACGTTGACCTGGAGTGCGCAGCTCTCCAGTGCGCGCTCAAGATGGCGAATGTCGGCGCTCAAATCGCCGTTCATTTGTGGATCACTGCCCGGCATCGGGCAGAGACTGACTTTCGGGCAACCGTTGTAAACAATCACTGGCGTCTGCGCAGGCGGCTCGCCGGTGCAGCCCGCGCACAGGCTCAGGCAAAACAGCGTTATACCAGCGGCGAAAGTCTTCATTTTCATTGAGTAGCCTCACAATCGTTTTTTCCCGCTGCGCTTCTCGCGCTTCGGCGGCATTCAGTTTCTGGCGCAACGCTACCTGCGCCCGCTCGTTTTTATCTGCCCGGATGGCGGCGACACTGAGCTGATTTTTCAGCATCCCAATTGTCGTTTTTTGCTGATTTGCGACCCGGTTTGCTTTATCAAACGATGTGCGCAGATTACCGTTTTCATGGCGCAGCCAGAGCAATCCAAGTACAGCAATCACCAGCATCGTAATCATTGCCTTCATCCCGTCACCCCGCCCGCGTTACGCCATACCGTGACCAGTTTTTCCAGACTGTGCTCCCGCTGGCCGTAACCTGCGCCGGGTAAAGACGCCCAGATGTTACGGCAGCGCGAAATTGCCCGCTCAATCCGCCCGTGACAAATATCGTCAAACGCGCCCCGTTCACGAATTAACTGGATCGCAAGTTTGTCCTGCGACAGCGGGCTGAAATCAGGCAACTGGAGCTGTTGCTGGTAGTGAGGCCAGAACAGATAAAGTTGCTGATATCGACCCGAGGCGGTGGACTTCTCCCCGCGCCGGTTAAACACTTTTGCCGGTCGGCCATGTGCAAAAGGGTGCGCGCTGTAATCGGTAAAAACCTCGGGCTTACCGTCAAGCCCGGTGACAATCACATCGTAACCACGGTTTTTCGTCAGGGGATGTGTCGCGGTTCCCTCTGAATACGCCAGCATGTCGAGAAATGCGGCAATATTCTGGTGTGTGTTAATGACTGGCATCATCTCCCCCCTTAGGTGATTTCATGCGGCGCTGAATGGCGATTTCGACCGCCTGATAACCGGCGATACCCAGCATGGAACCCAGTCCACACACTGCCGTCAGCGGCATATTCGGAAACTGCACAAGCACCACACCGGCCACCATCGAGACAAAACCACCGAGCAGCATTCGCCCGATAAACAGCCTCGGTGTGACGGGTTCGCCTCCCGCAAGGACTTTTCCGACAACAATCATCACGCCGATCACAAACAGTGACAGGACACCTTTTTCACCTTCCGTCATGTACTCACTCCCACAAATTGATAGTTTCGGTAACGGGTGAAGACTGCACATCTGGCAGCTCAACGAGCGTGCCATGCGGTAATACAACACCCAGCTCAGCCAGACCCGGATTAGCGGCGAGCACCGCCTCAAATACCCCCTCAGTACGCCCGTAATAACGGGCGCAAATAGCGTCAAGGGTGTCGCCCTGCTGTGCGCGGGTATTCATCAGATTTGGCCGACAATACAGCGGGCTTTGTCCTGAATACGCGCGACTGACCAGCGCATATCCCGCCACATTTCATCGATAGTGCTGTCGATGCTGTCGGCTTTCTTGTCGCCTTTGGCGCTGGCGTCCACCCCCCTGTAACGCTCGAAAAGTGTTGCAGTCGTCATTGCACACACGGCGTTTAAGTAGTGGAAGACCCGCACACTTTCGCCATCGAGCTTATCGGTCGGTACGTCTTCCAGCCGCGCATAGCCCGTGTCCTGTTGATACTCCCGCCATTCGCTCAGCTCAGCGTTTGTTTCGGCGATAGCGGCTTTAATCGCCCGGCGCAGGCGCACAGGGGAAACGGTCTGCTCAAGGCGCATTTCTTCCCGCACACGCTTCGGGTCAACGTCCGGGAAAAAGGGGGTGTTTTTAATGACCTGCTCATCATCAGGTACAGGCGGTATAACCAGCGGATCGCGCTTCTGCGGCGGGTTATTAATAACAAGTGTCGTCATGACAACCTCGGGTAATAGGTGGGCGGTGGACGCCGGTCGCAGTCAGGGCAACTGATGCCCGCATTGACCGGCGTGCCGCCCGGCTCGGGGAGCGTTCGGTTATCCGGCGACCTTCTTCGGGCGTCCTCGCCCTCGCTTCGCCGGTGAATTTGTGTTTTTAGCCGGTGCCGTTTTCGCTGAGACATTTCGCGTGGTTTTCACCGCTGCGGGATCGGGTTTCGGCTTAAGTGCACGCTCAAGGCGTTCAATATCCTTTTTCACCCCGACCACCCGGTCTAACTGCATCGCGCGTTGCAGTTGCGTCAGTGCTTCACTCAACTGGTCAGCATCGCGCAGCACATAGCCGGTCATTTTGTGCAGCTTCGCGCGCACGACATCCGGCATATCCGCCTGCTCAGTCAGACTGATGGTGTCAAGCAGGTGCGCCAGCTCAACGGGTTGCCCGGCATCACGCAGGCGCTGGACTGAGAGCGCCACCTCTTCTGCCAGCAAACAGGCCGTGCTGCGTTTGCTGGCTGGCATGGTCAGCCCGTGGGGTATTGCGTAGCGGGCAACATCCAGCGCCCCTGCGATGTCGTCAGCATCAAGACGCCACAGCATGACCGTCATCACAATGTCATCCTGAGTGCCTTTCCCCTGCGTCAGCACGCCGCTGACCCACGGGGCATAGAACGGGAGCAGCTCGCGTTTTTTGTCAGCCTTGCGCTCGATGGAGCTGATTTGTTTTAGCGTGCGGGAGTCTGCGGCCAGCTTAACCAGCATCTGCTCGTAGGCAGTTGCATTGCGCAGCGGAGCAGCAGCCCGCCGCGCGGTTTCAGAGGCCGAGACCCGCATCATGTGACGGCGTGCGGGACTCGTCATGGCTTACTCTCCGCCTTCCGGGGCTTTTGCTTCGGCAGGTTTTTCAAACTTACCCAGCTTGATATTTTCAATCACGCAACCGGCCGCGTAGACCTCAACCACATAATCGATATTCATCGACTCGTAGTTTTCGATACGGTCTTTCTTCGGCTCTTCAATGATGGCGCGGCGGTGGCTCTCATCCATGAAGTAAATGGAGAGGTTGTCGAGGCGTGTCACCATCATTGCATCCGCCGGGAAGTACGGCACACGAACGGCTGGCAGGTTGCCGATACGCTTCTGACTGATGATGATGTCAGCCGCCAGCGCTTCGCTGTTTTCCTGCGTTTTGTTGACGATAGGGAAATACTTATCCGCCAGTAGTTGACGCCCGGTAATCACCACCAGTTGCGGGTCATCCTGATAAATTTCATCAATCAGGGTGGTCGCATCCATCACCAGCGCGTCAAGGTTGGTGTAATCACCGTTCTCACCCACGCGGATCACATCGGAAACCACTGCACCATCTTCGGCGGTCACTTTATCCATCACGCGTGCTGGCGCTTCATTGCGGTACTTTTGCAGCCAGCCCACTGCAACATCCTGCAATTTCGGGTTTTGCTTACGGTTGGAGGTCGCCGCACGCTCAACACCGTTAAAGCCCGCCATGATTAAATCCAGCGCCTGACGCTGAACAATGGCGTCACGGATGCGGGTCTGGAAGTCCTGGTAGCGCGCCCAGAGGTCAAGCTGTTTGTAACGGATGTGGAAGTCAAAGTTGACCTGCGCACATTCATATTTGTTGGACTCCAGCGCGGTGAAATCGGCGGTCTTACGCTCGTCATCACCGGCGGTGTCGGCGGTGCTGGCAACCGTGCCATTCACACCCACGCCCACTTTTTCACCCTTCAGCTCATCCACGGGAACCATGTTGATAGAGTTCAGAAACGCGGAGGACGCCTGCACGGTGTTCATCAGGGTCTGGGTGACAGATGGCTCGACGCTGAACTTCTTCGCCACGTCATCCGGGTCGATACCGTTCAGCTCAGCAACGCGGCTCAGGTATTTGTTGAAATTAAAACGAGTTTCTTTACGCATTGTTATTCCTGTTATTTCCAAAAGGGGTATAGCCGGGCACCACCTGCACCCGGCGGGTTATCAGCAGTTCGTCTGGAACTCTTCGCCAGTGCCACCGGTAGAGAACTGGCGGCGTGGCTGTGAAGGATTGCCGGTGCTGTCGAGGGAGGCTTTCAGGGCGGTGAATGCCTGGGTGTTTTGTTCCGCCGTGGCGGTGACATTCTGCTTGAGATTCGCAAAGGCGGTTTCCATCTCACCCAGACGCTTTTCCGTATCAGAAAGAGAGGTCTGCACCTGCCCGGCAACGGTGGTCACGGCTTCGTGCACATCGGCAAAACGTGCGTCATCGCTGGCCTGTTTGCGGCTGAAAATGGCCTTAACCTTGTCGGTCAGGCTGTTGAGCATGGTGTCGGGAATATCTTCAAACTCCAGCTCAGCCAGTGAGGCCACCGAGAAGAGATCGCCCGGCTGGTCTTTTTTACCGGCGAGCGGGTTCTGTGTGGCGCGGCTGCAAAATTCCAGGTATTCCGTGCCGAGGCTTGCCGGGTCATCAGTAACCGCCAGCCCCACGAGATAACTTTTGCCGGTGTTGGCAAAGTTCGGGCGGATTTCCATAGAGGTGTAAACTTTCTGACCGGCACGCACCATGCTCACCAGCTCGTCGAGCGGGGCGATTTTGCCAAACAGCGCTTTTTTGCCGTTCAGTGCAGAGTCATCGCTGATGATTTCGGCTTTCAGCTCGACCACATCGCCGTAACGCTTGAGTACGCTGTCGGGGATGACACTTCGCAGGTGTTCCAGATTGATGCGGCAACCGTAGACACGCGGGTCAAACGTGTCGGCCATATCCTGAATATCCTCGCCGCTGATGACACGGCCATCGCAGGTGTCACCTTCGACGCCAATGCGAAACCATTTAGAAACTTTTTTTGCCATTGTTCAGGTGTCCTGATGTTGGGTTTTCGGTTCGGGGTTAGTTTCCCGACTCCGCCCCGCATCATCCACCTGATGCAGAAGTGCAACCCCTGACACAACAGGCGCTTAGCGATTACGTGCAGCGATTTCCTTAGCCTTGCTTCGTACCGACAAAACGAGGCATTCATGACCATTTCAACTGACCTTTCATTGTTAAATGACCCGCGACGACAGGCGCGCCTGTTGTACTGGCAGGGGTTCGCCGTGCCGCAAATCTGCGAAATGTTGCAGCTCAAGCGCCCGACCGTGCAAAGCTGGAAACAGCGGGATGGATGGGAGGACACAGCGCCGATTAACCGCGTGGAATCGACGTTAGAGGCGCGACTTATCCAGCTCTATGCAAAGCCAGACCTGACGCCGCATGACTTCAAAGTCGCTGATTTTCTGTCGCGCCAGATGGAGCGGCTCGCGCGCGTGAACCGCTACGGCCAGACCGGAAACGAGGTGGATTTAAACCCCAGCATTGCCAGTCGCAACAAAGGGGATCGCAAAAAGCCGAAACGGAATTTCTTCAGTGACGAAGCGATTGAAAAGCTCGAAGAGATTTTCTTCGACCAGTCGTTTGAATATCAGCTCAACTGGCATAAGGCAGGCATCGCGCACCGTATCCGCCACATCCTCAAATCGCGCCAGATTGGCGCAACGTTTTACTTTGCCCGCGAGGCACTCCTGCGCGCCCTCAAAACCGGACAAAACCAGATATTTTTGTCAGCGAGTAAAACGCAGGCTTACGTGTTCCGAAAATACATCATCGCCTTTGCACGTCTGGTCGACGTCGACCTGTCAGGCGACCCGATTGTCATCGGCAATAACGGCGCGGAGCTGATTTTCCTCGGGACGAATTCCAACACCGCGCAGAGTCACAACGGCGACCTGTATGTTGATGAAATTTTCTGGATCCCCAACTTCCAGAAGCTGCGCAAAGTGGCCTCGGGTATGGCCTCACAATCACACCTGCGCACAACCTATTTTTCGACCCCGTCCACGCTGGCGCATGGCGCGTATCCGTTCTGGTCAGGCGAGCTGTTTAACCGTGGCCGCAGTAGCCGCGACGAACGTGTCGACATCGATATCAGTCACAAGGCGCTTGCCGGTGGCGTACTTTGCCCGGACGGCCAGTGGCGGCAGATTGTCACCATTGAGGATGCACTCGCCGGTGGCTGCACCCTGTTTAACCTCGACCAGCTCAAACAGGAAAACAGCGCGGATGACTTCCGTAACCTGTTTATGTGCGAGTTTGTCGACGATAAGGCGTCTGTATTCCCGTTCGAGGAGCTGCAACGCTGCATGGTCGATGCGATGGAAGAATGGGAGGACTTTGAACAATTTGCCGACCGTCCGTTTGACTGGCGCCCGGTCTGGATTGGCTATGACCCGTCACACACCGGTGACAGCGCAGGCTGTGCGGTACTGGCTCCGCCACTGGTTGCCGGTGGTAAGTTCCGCATCCTTGAGCGTCATCAGTGGAAAGGCATGGACTTTGCCGCGCAGGCCGAAGCCATCCGGTCGCTGACAGAAAAATACTGTGTCGACTATATCGGCATCGATGCGACCGGTATCGGCCAGGGTGTTTACCAGCTCGTGCGCTCATTCTTCCCGGCCGCGCGCGCCATCCGCTACACGCCGGAAATGAAAACCGCAATGGTGCTCAAGGCGAAAGACACCATTCGCCGTGGGTGCCTGGAATATGACGCCGGGGCGACCGATATCACGCAGTCATTTATGGCTATCCGCAAAACCATGACCAGCAGCGGCCGCAGCGCCACCTATGAAGCCAGCCGCAGTGAAGAGGCCAGCCACGCGGATATCGCCTGGGCAACTATGCACGCCCTGTTAAACGAGCCGCTTTCCGCCGGTAGCGGAATGCACTCCACCTCAATTCTGGATATTAACTAAGATGAAAAAACGCCAAAAGAAAACCCGCACCATGACCGCCAGCGCGCCGCAAAAAATGGAGGCGTTCACCTTTGGTGAACCCTCCGCCGTTCTGGATCGCCGCGATATTCTGGACTATGTCGAATGTGTGCATAATGGCAGGTGGTACGAGCCGCCGGTCAACTTCTCCGGGCTGGCGAAAAGTCTGCGCTCTGCCGTCCACCACAGCTCCCCGATTTACGTGAAGCGCAATATCATTGTGAGCACCTATATTCCGCACCCGCTGTTGTCCCGTCAGGATTTCAGCCGTCTGGTGCTGGATTACCTGGTATTTGCCAACGGCTATCTCGAAAAGCGCCTCAGTGTGACCAATAAAATCATGAAGCTGGAAACATCCCCGGCCAAATACACGCGCCGGGGTGTGGAGGATGGGGTGTACTGGTATGTGCCGAGTTTTACCACCCCGCACGAATTTGCGCCCGACACGGTGTATCACCTGCTGGAGCCTGATATTAATCAGGAGCTTTACGGGATGCCGGAATACCTGAGCGCACTCAATTCCGCCTGGCTGAATGAATCCGCCACGCTGTTTCGTCGCAAGTATTACCAGAACGGCGCGCACGCGGGGTACATCATGTACGTGACCGACGCGGCGCAAAGCAGCACCGATGTCGAGTCGCTGCGCTCCGCAATGCGTGACTCGAAAGGACTTGGGAATTTTAAAAACCTGTTTTTCTATGCCCCGAACGGGAAACCGGATGGCATCAAGATTGTGCCGCTGAGTGAAGTCGCCACGAAGGATGATTTTTTCAACATCAAAAAGGTGAGCGCCGCCGACCTGCTTGACGCGCACCGCGTGCCGTTTCAGTTGATGGGCGGCAAGCCTGAAAATATCGCATCACTGGGGGATGTCGAGAAGGTGGCGAAGGTGTTTGTACGCAACGAGCTTTCACCATTGCAGGAGCGTTTCAAAGAAATAAACGACTGGTTAGGAATGGAAGTGATCCGCTTTAAGGATTACGACATCGAATCAGGCTCAGAGTAACCCACCGATCCCAAAATGCCGCTATCTGGCGGCATTATCACACGCGCCACCAGACGCGCCCCACGCCATCCATAACAGCGCTCACCCATGACAACGCTTATACAGAAATATCGCCACCATGAAGCGCTGAGAGCGCAAAAATAAATAAATTAAATTACCCCGCCAGCGCGCAATGCTCTCCCCGCCACGCCTGCCCGCTTAATGGGTCGCTTTTAATGCAGGTGCATCAGAAGCCCCGAGCCGCGCCAGCACTGGCGCTCGCTGGCAAAATCTGACGTAAAAAACGAATGCAAACTCATGCACTAAATGCACGCAGCGCTGAAAAACAGAAAAATAGCGGAAAAATAGCATAAAAAAACCGGCATTTTCCGTGCCGGTTTTAGTGTGAAAACTAACGCCCCGCGATGCGGGTTGTTCAATCCCTTCGCCCCGAAAAACCAGTTTTCGATGCGACCGGATTAGCAGTTTATCGCCAGCTCTCATCCTCCCAGACTTCCTGAAGAATACCGTCGAGCCTTTCCCGGTCAGATTCGCTATCAAACCCCATAATCTCGACCCCGGTCATTGAACCTTTTTTGACTGTAATACGAGACGATGGAAACGCATTTTTAACTCTACGGTTCAGCTCATTTTCAAAAGCGTCAACGACCTGCTGTCCAATCTTCTGCTCTTTATCCAACGTGATATTTATTCTCACTTCACTTTCTCTTTTTATTCGTTGGTTAATTGGTTTTGCTGAGAACACAACGGAGAAAGAATTACTTTTCAGCATGTTCTCTTTAGCCAAATCGGCTATTAAATTTAATGCGATTTCACGATCCCTTTCCTGACATACACCCTCAGTTGTCAGACGGGCAATCAGCTCTACTCTTTCAAGCATGACATGCTCGCTCAGTTCTCTATCCACACACCCTCCCACGCGAGATACTGTATAAATACACAGTATAATGAAGTCATAGGAAATGTGAAGAAAAATATCTGACAGGCTAAATCCGTATGTACATGAAATGGATGTGATTTAGTTCCGGTTACAACTTACTTCCAGCCGCCAACCTTGCCACGCGACTAAGAATTTTTTTGGCTCGCTCTTGGTTAGATGGAGCAGCCCTAAAGATTTCACCGCTAGATGACCCCCTGCACCATTTACCACCAATTCGACTTTTTCCGCCCGCCATAAGATGCAGAGCCTCACCCCGACTGATGGTTATACCGGTGCTAATCTGTATTTCATCAATTGTCCTGGCAACCGCCGCCCCCTGCTCGTCAGTTCCATGAACAAATCCACGTCTGGCGACCAGTTTTTTCCCCCTAAGTCGGTTGGTTAATGACCGTTTTTCACTTCGGCTTAACGGTTTTGATAAATCCAGTTCTGGGGGATCACTTTCGCTCCCCGTACAGTTATTGACAGAACTCCGAGAGGGCGCAGGAGCGCCCTTAACGTCAACGGCCAAATCAACGGCACGCTTCGGCACAATTTTCCACTGCGTTAGCCGGGTTAAAATCGGGGTACCAGCACCGACAGCGGAATCGTAAACGCCACGGATGCAGACGGTTTTCTCGCCATACTGATTAAACTCGGCACGCGGTTCATACAGCGTGCGCACCTGCAAATCATCGCGACGGACAAACGGGCCACCCTGCGCATTAACGTAACCAGCCCAGTCACCGGCGTCAGCGGCATCATGAACGGCGGCAAATTCAACGCTCAGACCATGCGCGGTCTCGGTATCGGCGAGACGACGCAATTCACGGTAGACCGTCACCGGCGCACCGCCGATAAACTGAAACTGACGGATGTGCCAGCGCGCCGCCCATGCTGATACAGCGGGGGCTGTCTCTTTCAGCAGCTCACCGCTTTCGTCATCGGTTTCACCATCAAGAGCATAGCCGTCGATATTTTTTGAAATGTATTTAGCAACATAGCCGGTAGCGCTGCCTTTTTCCGGGTCAATGGCCTCGGCATGGAAGCGCGCTTTTTTGGCTTTATCGCTTCTCAGTTCGTTGCGGTCTTCCTCCCACGCATAATCACGAATGATGAGGCGCACGCGCTCGACGTCTTCCGGCAACATGAACATAAGCATGTGCCAGTGCGGCGTCCCGTCGTGATGAGGCTCGGCAACACGTATGCCAAAAATGCGGATTTCTTCCCGGTGCAGCTTGGCGCGAATGCGCGCCCAAAGGCCGGTGAGAAAGCTCTGCGTGTCCGACGGGTTGGCACCGTTCCATTTGCTGTTACGGTATCCCGCTTTAGTCGTGGCGTGATATTTAGACGGTGCAGTCAGGGTGTAAAACTCCCCGACGTATCCGAGCTCATTGCAGATATTTTCAAACCCACGGATGCGGGTCATCAGCTCGCAGCGACGTATCGCTGGGTTGGCGACCGAGCCATCATATTTGTCAATCAGGCTGATGCGGTTGCCGTCTTCGTCTTCGAGATCCAGCCCCTTGAGAAATTCGCGCGTGCGGCGCTTCTGCTCGCGCCAGTCAGTCACGCAGTTTTTACTCGCGTAGGCGTGTCGTTTCTTGCTGACGTTGCCGACTGCAATTTGCAGGTGTTCGCGCCATGCTGCCGCAGTGCGTCGCAAGCGACCACGCCACCAAACCTCATTAAACATGCGTGTTATAGCAGGGGCGATTTCATCCTCACTGACATATTTCTTTGTCACCCGCTCCCAATGCGGCGGGGTAACGTTGAATTGCAGGGAAATGAAACCGGCTCGCATGTACCAGGTGTACAGCGTTTTGAGCTCGCTAAATCCGGTGTCATCAATGTCGGCCAGTTCAGCACGAATAAAATTTGCTATATCAGCGGCCAAAAGGTCGATATCGGCGCGCGACATATCAGGGAGACGGTTATATCTGGCAACCATATTGACCATGCGTGACGCCAGATACTGCATAAGCTCGGTATCAAAATGACCGCCAAAAACAGCAGCTGATACGTTGCTTTTGATACCTGCACACTCGTATTTTTTTGCGACCAGCTCAAGACGTGGCAATGCCTTTTTGCAGAAGCTGATTAAAAAGGCATTGGCTCGTTGACTGCCCTGATTTTGCTCCAGCACCGCAGCGGTGCGATAAACGTCAAAGCGCACGCACCCGGGCTGGAGAGAAAGCACTTTTCTCGCATGCAGCAAAGCCGCGAACATACGATCGCGGCGTTGTTGTTGGTCATAAGTCAGGTATGGGCTTGCTATTGCCTGTTTTGGAAAATTCCATACAAAGGCATAATCAATCTCACCCGTAGCCTTTGCTGAGACAGGAGTGTCTATGACTTTATTCACTGAAGAAGATCCCACCCAAAGCCGCTATGTTGATTTGATTACAGAGGTGACGGCTTTCGAAGCTACGAAAGAACCAATGAAGATCATTTCCGCATCCGACATGCTCGGCATTTGCGATGCTTTTCTTGCTGACACTCAATGCCACATAGCAGACCGGCTACCTCTTTCAATAGCTGGTCGGCGTGAGCTAGGTCGGAAAATTGAGTGGAATTGTCCACATAGCTGGAAACCACGCGAAGAATGGTCAACACATGTTCGGCACGCCTTACAAATTTTAAATCGACGTTATTTGGATACCCCAGTATCTCCACAGGATGACTGGCAGACCTGGGAAGAACTATCGACAGATATTCATGTGTCGGCTCGCTGTGTTCGGCATACTGTTGAGTTTTATCGTTCTGGAAATCCCCAGCATTTACCGATGTCGACTGAGCTTTTTGCTGTTCCCGAAGTTTTTTCAAAATTTGTAGCTTCGATTCTTTCGGGTGACATTCATCCTGTTTGGATGTGGCATGCTGACGCAGCCAAAACGCCGAAATGCTTTGATGGGCTTTATCCCAAATACACGCCGCTTTCTTAAGCTGGCTTAGTGGCCGGGTAGTCATATCGCCCCCCGATAGTGTTTTAATTTAAGTTCGACAATTTGCTGGCAGGTTACGCAAGAGGCCACACCCGGAATCGCAATGCGGCGAGCTTCCGGGATTGGTGCGTCACATTCTTCGCAGAGAAAACGGGAAGGTGCAGCGATACGGCTACGCGCGTTGCTGATGTGGCGTTCGCGGTCTTCCTGCTCGCGCAGTTGTGCTAAATCCATTGCGTCGGCCATTAGTGCAGCTCCTGTGATTCATTCTCAAAGCGAGTGGCTTCACGGCGCAGCAGTTCGGCGGCTTCGATACCGCTCATCCCCTCTTTGGTGATATGTATCGCCAGTGCCTCAAGGCGGATGGAAACAGCGAGCGCGCGGTCTTTACGTTCTTCTTTTTTGGCATCGGTCAGCAATACGGCCAGCGCATCGCTATCTGTATTAAAACTACGGGTTACGATATTACGCATAATTTATTCTCCTGATTTCGGGCAATAAGAAGCCCGGCGGGTTTACGCCATTAAATTTCTGTTTGGATTAATTCGGCATGGTTAGCCGTTTGGGAAATAAACTCACCACTGCACGAAAATGATTCATCGCTGTAATAAGCGCCTTTTTCTCGTCAGTAGTCAGCTCACTTAATTCGAGCTCATGACGAGCCGCAGGGATTTTTGCCAGAAAGAAAATAGCGGCCAGCGCCCGATTATTTTCTTCAAATTGTGGGTCACGTTTATCGCGCATATCATCGACAAAACGTTCAACCTCTTTCCAGCTATCGCCCCAATATCTCGCGCGCAATTCAGCCACATGATTGAGACCGGTCAGACGTTCACCCGCTTTTAGCGGAACAGTCGCGGAAACAGCTTCGATAGCCATGATTCCCCCTGCTTTTGAGTAGAGAGACCAGCCAGTAAATCAGCCTGTGAGTTGCTCGGGTGCCAGCGCTTGCCGTCCTTACCTGCGATCCAGCCGTGGCCGTAGTGCATGCCGGGACTTTGCTTTTTAAGCAGAGACTCGAATGACGGTTCATTATTCAACATAAGCACCTCACATCAGACCGAATGAGGCACCGAGGCCGCTCATGGTGTCTACAACGCTTGTCATTGCCGGGTTAGCCTGAAGCCGCGCATGCAGCGCCAGAGCCGACAATGACAACATGCGAATGCCAGCATTTACGCTTTCAATCATGTTGTGCTTACGTGCAGAGGTCAGGCGCTCATTAGAGACCGCACCGCTTGCCAGCTCGCCGAGTTCACTCATTGCTCGCATGACATAAGACTGCAATTTGTCTTTAGCCAGCTCATTTACCGGCACGCACGGTAGACAATGAATCTGCGCCAGAAAACCATCAACAAGGGTTGAGTCTTCGGTCAGGTCAGTCAGTAGCCACAATTCAGGCGGCGTGAACTGGTGAGGCTGCTCGGGATTGAGCTTGTTACGTAACGTTTGAACATTCATACCCGTACGCACGGCCAGCTTCGTCATATTGTGACGCTTCGCAAAAGCCCGGCACGCTTCGTCATAATGGGGATGTTTGGAAACCTGAAAATCAAACATGTCGCATCCTTAAAATTCACTTAAAGTGAATATGGATTCTCAATAATGAGCTGAAAACGTGCGTGACCCAAAGCTTTACGCAACTGTTCTTCTTTCCAGCGAGCGTAATAAATCCGGATAGGGCCACCTGCTTTCTTACGACCTTTACGGATGACTCGTTTTTCGATTGGAACACGTGGGGTGTCACCTGTCGTCCAGCGATAGGCAGTACGTTCGGAAACACCCTCAAGTTCCGCAAATTGCTGAAGCGTGACTACAGGGGACGGGATTTTGATGATTGCGATTTCAGAAGCCATGTTGCATGATTCCCATTTTGACAATGTTTGCAATCAGTGGCCTCCGTTTGCCAATTTCTGCCACTGATTGCCCGAATTAGCAACGATACTAATACTCGATTGAGCATTAGTAAATACCCAAAGGAATAAATTTTGATACTTGATACTCAGGTGAATAACGACGAGTTACTGGATAGAATTTGTCAAGTATATGGTTTTACTCAAAAAATCCAGCTAGCCCGGCACTTCAATATTGCCGCCAGCTCCCTACAAAACCGCTACACACGAGGCACTGTTTCTTATGATTTCGCCGTGCAGTGCGCACTAGAAACTGGAGCAAGCCTACTATGGCTTCTTACGGGGGAAGGCTCTCAATATGATGGCAAACCGTCCCCAAAGGATCCGAAAATGATAGATACATTCACTCTGAGTGATGGAAAGCTCGAAGAAAATTCACCATTGAGTATTGATGCCGGTTTTTTTAGCAAACAAATGTCAAAAGGTATTGCTGTTCGCGCCGATGGAAAGCTGCACTTCATAGAACAAGATGCCTCACTTTCTGATGGCCTTTGGTTGGTTGATATTGAGGGAGCTACCAGCATCAGAGAATTGACGCTCCTACCTGGCAAAAAGTTACACGTTGCGGGCGGCAAAGTACCATTTGAGTGCGGGATAGATGAGATAAAAACGATTGGCCGTGTAGTGGGTGTATACAGCGAGGTTAATTGATGACTGTCCGTAAAAATCCGGCTGGAGGTTGGATTTGTGAGCTCTACCCAAACGGAGCAAAAGGCAAACGTATCAGAAAAAAATTCGCTACTAAGGGCGAGGCTCTGGCGTTTGAGCAGTACACCGTTCAAAACCCGTGGCAGGAAGAAAAGGAAGACAGACGGACTCTAAAAGACCTAATCGACTCATGGTATAGCGCTCACGGTATTACCCTTAAAGACGGTCTCAAACGCCAGTTAGCGATGCATCATGCTTTTGAGTGTATGGGCGAACCGCTTGCACGCGATTTCGATGCGCAGATGTTTTCCCGCTACCGTGAAAAGAGGCTAAAGGGTGAATATGCCCGTTCAAACAGGGTTAAAGAAGTATCGCCCCGCACGCTTAATCTTGAGTTAGCCTATTTTCGCGCGGTATTCAATGAGCTAAACCGCCTCGGTGAATGGAAAGGCGAAAACCCGCTAAAAAATATGCGCCCTTTCCGCACAGAAGAAATGGAAATGGCCTGGCTAACTCACGACCAAATTTCACAACTGCTCGGAGAGTGCAAACGGCATGACCACCCTGATTTAGAAAGTGTGGTCAGAATCTGCCTAGCAACTGGTGCACGGTGGTCTGAAGCCGAGAGCATGAAAAAAAGCCAGCTAGCGAAATACAAAATCACATACACTAACACGAAAGGCAGAAAAAACCGCACCATTCCAATCAGTAAAGAGCTCTATGAGTTTCTGCCTGATGAAAAAAAGGGTCGGTTATTTAGTGATTGTTATGGCGCGTTCCGATCTGCTCTGGAAAGAACAGGCATCGAACTACCGGCAGGACAACTTACCCACGTTTTGCGCCACACCTTCCCCCAGCCACTTTATGATGAATGGCGGTAACATTCTGGTCTTGCAGCGCGTGCTCGGCCATACCGACATCAAAATGACGATGCGGTATGCGCATTTTGCTCCAGACCACTTAGAAGACGCTGTTAAACTTAATCCATTAAATACATTTAGTTAATCTAATTTATTATTTATTGTTCATTTCTCGTAAATCTTGCTCCCAATGGGTATCGTTGGACTCAACAATACCCTCTCTTTCCAAGAGCATCATTCTCTTCAAAAGATATTTTTGGCTCATACCTCTTAGGTAATACCTAACAGTTTCGGCAAAATCCCAATTATCATCTGAAAACAGTCTTGGCTGGAATGAATGGCAATATACAATTTCAATATCCTTACCCTCGCAATCAAAATTAGCTAACATATTAGTAATTTTCTCATCACGAAGCACTTCTACATGTGGGCCATGTAATGTTTCATATCCAATATGAATAACTGTTTTACCATTATCTGGCGCTTGCCTCACAGCTTTTACAAGCAATCCCTTAACATCTTTAGCTTTTTTTGCAATCGACTCATCTGCTATACATTCCCATTTAGCGCAGAAAGGTCTCTTTATTTCGTCTGCAAAAACGTTAATTGTACTATATTCATCATCGCTATAAGTACAAAGTTTAGCTTGGCAGGCCATTGTATAACTACCATGGGGTTCATAGTTATCATCTAAAAGAGAGTTAAGCTGTGGCGAAGGATATTTTACTATCCATTTAGCGAAATGTTTATTTACTCGATCCATATCAATTAAATTTGCCACCACTGATATTTCATCATTTTCACATGATGCAACACCGCATTGCATTAAATCTCGCGATGCGTATAAACACCTAACAACATTTAAAAAAATATCAGGATGGGTACTATTGACCTCACATTTGAACTTTACATTGAAAAAAACAGGATATGGATAAGAAATCATGTAAGGTAGAGCTTGCTGCCATCTTTTAACCCATTCCGTTCGTTCATTTTCTGAATATTGAGTTACCTTTGCAAGCCTTTTACATTCGACATATAGTTTATCATTTTCTTTCTTCACAAGAAGGTCTGGAGTTTTACCTGCACCGGACTCAGGTAAAAACTCTACTTCCCAGCCATTTTTTATATAACAGGCAGCAACAACCAATTCAAATAATACCGAGTCTGGTTGATTCTCAGGTTTAACAAGTAAATCTTTAAGCTTATTTTCAATACCTTTGGTACACTTCAACTCTTCGCTAAATTCCCCGATTGTAGCAAAAAACGGCCAAATTCTAGAGGATTGCGCAGGTTCATCAACTGTTGGGCGATCTGCAAGTGATTCTGCAAGGTATAAATACCAAGCGATCCAATCTTCATAAAAAGCCATGCGAGAATCTTTTTCATGAAAAGAAACATCAGTTTGGCTGTTATATAACCGTTCAGTGAGAGAGCGAAAATATCTTAGAACATTATCTCTTCGCTCAAACCACTTTTCTTGCCCCATGACTTCAACAAACCATCGATATGTTTTCTTTACGTCTTTGACGAGAGGGTCGTCGTGTCTCGCATTAAAATGCTTCCAAAATTCAGCATACTCATCTTCAGTAGCATTTTTATCATGGCTATTTTCGCTCACTTGATATCCTTAGATGGAAGAAAAGATATGTTTAAGTTACTATTTTTTTACCCATATGTATGCTACTGCATTCACAAACATAGAGCATTTTAGTGGCGATAAAGTGGCGATAGAAATGGCAAATTACAGGTAATCATTGGCAGACAGATGCAAACTATGTCAATGACAAATAACGCAAACCATTGATTTTCGGTTGTTCTTGTAGGAACTCATAATCGCTTGGTCGTTGGTTCAAACCCAACAGGGGCCACCATAAATCAAGGGCTTGCGATGATTCGCAAGCCCTTATTACTTTCCAGGATACCTATAGGATACCGCCACTGAGTATTTATAGGTAATCCTGCATATCTTCAGATAATTTAGTTGCTAAACTATTTTCTCGACAATTTTATCAACCAAGCTATCAAACTGATCCCCAAGAACATCTATGTATTTTTTAATAGCTAGTATTCTCACCACTTCCTCCTCGCATTCCACTTCTTCTGAAATTGTTTTTGTATAGAAGTGATGATCTTCAACGCCTTTTCTTTGTATTAGCCAATCAAAATCAATTCCATATTCTTGCTGTAAAAATTCTTTAACAGCAGCATGTTGGTAAACCTCAACTTCCGGAGGACGATTGCCAGGAAAAGAAAATAAGTTCCCTCTAGGATCCTCACCTACATCAGCATCCCTAACTGCAATAGCATTTAGTCCAGATTTACTCAAAATCTCTACTGCCTTTCTTACGGCAGTTTTATCACCAACATCAGTAATCTGAATGGATTTGAGGATGTCTCGCCTTTTCAGCCTTATTACTTGGCTAAGTAGTACCTTAGCAAAATGATCCTCAACACAAACATGCAGCCCTTTAAAATGACCGTCTGAGAGTATTGATCTTATGTGCGTTGTTGAAATGCCGTCTTTTATATCCACGCCAGTTTCATCACGAATCAATAATTTACGAGCCTCTGGAGGCAATGCATTTAAAATAACACTAGAATGAGTAGAAAGAATAATTTGATGTTTTCTCCGCTCACAAACCTCCATAAGATATTTCGTAAATTCATATTGCGCACTTTCATGAAGAGACGTTTCTGGCTCTTCTAAAACAAATAAGCTCTGTTCCGGGGATGTTTCTAACATATCAACGGTATAAAGCACCCGACCTTCGCCAAAGCCCATGTTATTTTCTGAATATGAATATCCAAGTCTTTCAACCATCCCTATTTCTGTCTCTCGTTTTCTATGCGATATTCCCTGAAATGCAACATCGTCATATGGATGACCGATAATTTTAGCCATCCTTGATATTATCTCTTGGTCAACATTCCTTCTCACTGTCAAATCGAAATCCCTTCCCCCATAGACACTGAGATCACGACGCTCAACTTTTGGAATGTATACAGTAAAACCTATATAATAACAATGTCTCTCCGGCTGACGTTTATATCCAGACCAAGAAGATTTTATACGTGAAACGGTTACATCTTGAGTTCTATTAGGGTCATTGGTTTCATATTTATAAATGACACTTGAATCCATTTTAAATGGACTCGGATCAGCTTTTGATACGGGGAAAAAGTCTTTTATATAAAGCCGTTTATAATCTTGTGCTGTTACCGGTTTTTTATATGCACAAATAGCTAATTGCCCAAGAGTACTTTTACCTGCGCCATTTAAACCAGAAATTGCCGTCACAGGAAAATCCAAGCTCAGAGTAATATCCTCTATACCTCGAAAACCTTTAATATCTATACTTCTCAGAGCCGAGCCAAAATTAGCATATTTATTTCTTGGAGAGTACTTACTTTTCAATTTACTTCTTATATCAGCCATACAAATCCCTATTCTGCTGTGTAATAGCCTAAATTAAAAACATTTTTAGACTATCAGATCCTTTTTAAGCTTTCTATGCTTGATTTTGTAGTATGTAAACCCAAGTAACCTCAAGATGCAGCATGATAGTACTCAAACAAGTTACCCCGGCTGCGGCCCTAAGTACAGGCTCCTGCAACTTGAAGCATCAATGGTTGTTTATCGTCTGGGGTTTTCCGGTTTACGCCACTGATAAGGTGGAGACTTCATGCGTTGGCGGTGCCGCTGTTTAGCGGCCAACACCATAGCTGTTTTAGTGCGGATTACCAGCTTATCCTGCCCGTTAAGTTC
>OAUX01000177.1_pt1 | contig 39357 bp, 49 predicted proteins | sample 1501311 | NCBI WGS metagenome assembly OAUX01 (sample SAMEA2580066, study PRJEB22360) | human gut metagenome | reverse complement strand
GAGGGTTCGTCCAGTAGAACGACTCAACGGCCGCGCGTGCCGTCAGAAAGTCATCGACGGCATTGATGACGTCGTAAGAGCGCGTAAATGTCAGGCTCCACTCTTCTTTGATGCGATTGAGACCTTTGGCCTGGCGCTGTTCGTAATCGTCACCGAAATTCAGAACCGCCACGTTAGGCTTCACGGTCTTTTCCGACTCGTAGTCGGGATACCAGTTAAAAGTCAGTCTTTCCATCTCACATCCTTGTGAGACTGCCCCTTCCGGGGCAGCCGTGGTTAGTTACGTTGAGAGTTAGGGTTGAGCGAACCGCCTGGCCGCTTCTCCTGAGCGATGGTTTCAAGCGCGATCGCCTTCATGCGCTGCGCTGCCTGACTCCATGCGCCTTCGGAATTGCTGTTCTCCGAGACACTGCCGTCGCTGTTGACGTTGATCTCAATGCTGACAGGTGAGAAAACGCCGCCACCGCCGCCTTTAACACCCTCTGCGTTGAGCGTAACCGGGATGGAACGCCCATCCGGAAGCGGAACGTAGGCTTCGTTCATATCCCCTTCACCAAACAGCGCCAGCTGTGGAGAGTCAGCGATGCCACCTTTCTGGTACGCACGCAGCGGAACCACGCCGTCTTTCCCGAAAATGCCGCCTTTGGCGAACTTCGGAATTGCCGGGATGCCGCCAGTACCATCAGATGCCGATCCGGTGAGATTGTTGAACCCGGAGTTAGAGCCGGAGGAACCCGATCCGATGTTGTCGAAGCCACCACCAGCCCAGGCAGACACAAGCCCGGAGGCAATGGTGGCGCCGAAGCTCAACCACTTATTGCCAGAGCCGGACATGTTTGCTCCCAGCATGGCAAACGCGGCAGAAAGCGCCCCCGTGACAGAGCTAAGGTTCTGCATGGAGAAGATGGATGTCTTCACCGCTTTGGTTTCCGCGTCTTTGGCTTCAGTGCTGGTGAACAGTCCATTCACCCAGCTGCCGATCGCGTTGGTTGCAGAGCCAATCGCGCTGGTCGTCTGCTGAGTGGTCTGCCCCAGACCGGAGACCGAGCTGGAGGTCTCTTTCGTCGCCTCACCCACGCTCTTATCGCCGTTGACCGCATTCATCCGGACGCCCTGGTTGGCAACCGCTGATGCGACACCAGAAAGCAGATTGCCGCTCTGAGAGCTGCCCGCTGCCGTCGTTCCCATCCCCAGCATGTTCATGAGAGGCAGGGTGATCTGCGTCTTCACAACCATGTTGGTGATGTCGCGGAGGATGGATTCTGCCAGGCTGGAGAAGTCCATTTTCCCCTTCATGACGAAGTCGGTCAGCGTATCCGTCATGTTGCTGAACAGGTTGCTCCAGCTATTTTCCAGCTGATCGGCCAGATTCTCGTACTCAAGCGCCAGCTTCTGTGTCGCCGTACCCGTCTCTTTGATGAGAGCGGTGTTGCCTGCCGCCACCAGCTGGTTAATCTGCTTGGTGTAAAGCGCCACGATTTTCGGATCAGAAGCCTGGTCACGCAGATCCATCAACGCTTTCAGGTTACGGTTGTAGGTGTCGTTGAAATCGGCCACCTTCTCTTCACGAGACGGCTTGTAACCCGCGCTGATGATGGAATCGGATTCCGGCGCCCAGGTGGAGATCATCTGCTCGACGTTGCGGCGGTTGAACATCTCGCGATAGTCGTCGCTCGCGTTAGCCAGGTCAGCCAGGCGTGACTTGGCTTTGTCGATCATCTCCTGAGTGATGAACTCATTCGGTACGGCGTTGGCCAGTTCGGTCAGCGATTTGGTGGTATCGCGGAGAGACTGATCAAACGACACGGTCGCTTTTGAGCTTTCACCCATCTGCCCCATAAGCTGATCGGCTTTATCCAGGGCTTTCTGGTAGCCGGCCGCCAGCTTACGCTGCGCATTTTCTTCCTTCCTAGCGGCACGCTGAGAAGCATTGGCAGTACGCTGCCCGGCTTTTTCCGCTGCTGCGGCGTCCTGCTCACGCGCTTTGGTCAGTGCGGCGATCGCGGCAGCACGTTCCTCGTCGCTCATTTTCTCCAGAGAGCTGGCGCTGGAGGCTTTCTGCAGGTTCAACTGGGTTTTGAGCTGTTTCGGCCCGATGATCGGCTTGCCTTCGAAGTCCAGCATCGCCGTACCGTCTGGCAGTGTGCGCTGGTAGGTCGCGGAGTCCATCTGGTTCCGCATATACTGCGCCAGTGCTTTCTGAGCCGCTTTATCGGTCGTTCCCAGCCCTAGAACGGTTCCCTGGTTGGACATTACGCCCTTACCGGTTTTCGCCGCGCTATCACGCTCGAACTCCGCCTGAGTCAGCTCCTGAGCAACAGCTTCAAGATGCTCCTGATACCCACGGATGCTGCCTTGTAGCTTCTGAACCTGCTCGGTGTTCCCCTCTTTCTTCGCTTTCTCCAGCATGTCGCTGAAGTGGGCAATTTGCTTCTCGGTTGCGTTTTTGCGAGAAGACAGGTCGTCGACCAGCTTCTGCGCCGGTTCCAGATAGGACTTGTTCACCTTCTCGCGAAGCGGTGCGAGCAGCTTGTTCTTCTCGTCGTCCGAAAGCGATTTGTCGTCGTTGATTTTCTGGATCTTATCCAGAGCCTCCTGACGGGCTTTCACAAACGTTGCAGAGAAGACCTGGTTATCTGCCCGGATTTTCTCAATCTGGGATTCAGCAGCCTCTTTTGCCAGCCGTTTGGCCACCGCGCCATCACCCAGCGCCATCGTGCCTGTGGTTCTTTCGTACTCTTCCTGATTTTTCTTCAGGCGAGCCTCAACAACCTCTTTGGACTCCTTCACGGCGACAGGGCCAGCCGCTGTGGAGTAGTAGTTCACGCTTTCACCGGTTTTAAGCGCCTGCTGGTCTCGCTGGATCTGTTTTTCAAGCTCGGCTGCACGCGCTGCCATCTGCGCACGCTTGGCCGCAGTCATCGCCTCCGGGATTTTGCGGATCTCGTCCACAACTTTGGACGTTTCGCTGCGGAGCATGGTCATATACGTGATAAGACCGGCTACAGCCACGGTAGCTACGGTGAACGCTGCACCAATGGGGTTTGCTGCAATGAACGCAGTTAGCCCAGCAAACGCGCCCTGAAGCCCCGTAATCGCGCCACGGATAGCGAAGATCAGCGATGGGATTGGAGCCAGCCCCATACGAGCCGCACGATTAAAGCGGGTGACCGCTGTCGCGCCCAGATTGAACGGAGCCTGGAGAACGGTCGACATCTTGGTAAATGTGTTAACCATTTGCCCGGCAGTACCGATCACACCTGCAATCCCGGCACGCATCAGCTTGAACGCCACCATCGCAGCAACAACTTTGCCCAGGCTGATAACCAGCTCCTGGTTTTTAGCCAGCCACTGCGCCAGCTCGCGTAAGCCGTCGATCGCCGTGGAGAGTCCGGAACCCAGCGAGTTAGCGAACGAAATGCCTTCAGCGCTGTTCATGATGGAAGCAAGCTCTTTCATCCCCTTTGTGAGAGAATCCAGATAGCCCGCCTGACCGACACGATCGGCAAACAGCGTAAAGGAGGTTTGCAATTGCGCCAGCGCACCAGTGTAGGTTTGCATCATGTCTTTGGCGGCGTTTTCGTTCTCCGCACGCAGACCAACGAACATCAGCGATAGCGCCTGTTTCGCTTCCACAGTACCGGTGGAGACTGCTTTGGTCAGTTCCCCCATAGTGATACCGGCAGCGTCTGCCATCGCTTTCATCGCGTTAGGAACGGCTTCACCTAATTGCTGACGCAGTTCTTCCATCGACACGACGCCCTTACCGGACATCTGCTGGACAGCCACGGCAGCACGTTTAAGCAGTTCGCTATCGCCGCCGAAGCGTGCAACGGAGTCCACCAGTGCTTTCAGCGACCCGTCAGTAGGATCGAGACCTGCCGAGCGGAATTTAACGAAGGAATCGGTCAGAGCCTGCATCGCAAACGGGGCGTTTTGCGCCATATCCACGATGTACTGCATATCCTCTGCGGCTGCTTTGCCAGGGTTGGCCTTGTCCTTGTTCAGCCCGCGCAACATGACACGCATACGCTCCATTTCGGAGGCGGCTTCGATGATTGGCTTCTGCCAGCCGAACAGGATGTCAGTTACCGTTCTTGCCGCATCACCAATCTCGCCAAGCAAGAAAATGTTGCCGCGCAGACCAGAGAACACACCACTTTCAGCACCACGCCCGCCGTGGCCATAGGAACCGCTGTGTCGACCACCACCGCCATCACCGTAGCCGCTGGTGCGTACACGTACCGGCTTGCTGATCAGTTGCTGGCGGCCAATCACGGCATCCATCTGATCGCGGACTTTCTTCAGCCCCTCGGCAGCCTGGCTCGTTGTGACACCCCAATTACTGAGACGCTTCGTCGTGGTGTTAAGGCGCGTATTCATGCCACTCACGGAGGAAGAGGCTTCTTTTACCTCCGTACCGAAGCGGCTGGCGCTCTTGCCAGCGAACGTTGCCCAATCGGAAAACTCGTTGAGTTCAGACTGAACCTTGCGCAGCGATGTGGTGAGCTTATTAACGGATGAGGTGGTTGTGTCGACGCGCTCAATCAGGGTTTTGAGACCTGAGTTGAGGCTGGTAATGTTGCCTCGCGTCTTGCGCGAAACATCAGACACAAGCTCGAAGCCGGCAGCTACATCCTGTAGTTTGTCTGCCGTGGCATCGAGCTTGGACTCCAGAACGCCGATGATGCGGGAGACCGAACCCAACGAGCGTTCCAGATTGTTAATTTTCTGAGCTGGCTTTGTGGCCTGCTCCCCGAATCTGGTAAGTAGCTTACCCGCCCGGTCGATTGACGCTGTAAACTGCTTGTCTTCCAGCGACAGGATAAACTCTACGTTTTGTGACATTCCCTTGTCATCCTCTGCCAAAAATTTGCATCAGTTGCTCTTTGGCGTCAGGGTCTGCCTTATCCTTGCGAGGATCGTAGACTTTATCGGTTACGACTGGTCTTCCAATCCTGAGTTGCAAACCCTCCATGAACGCCTTCACGCCCTCGCCATCTGCCTGAGCAGCGCGAGCGACTTGCAGGTTGCGGACATCCTCTTCCGCACGCAGACGGTCGATGTTGCGGCTGAGCATCCAGAACATCGTTAGAGGGACGCCCAGCAGCTCTAATGGCGACACGGCGTAGTGAGCAACTACACGACTGAAATAGAATCCGAGATCTATCGATACGGTCTTTACCCCGGATTCATCGCGGGAAATTACTTTGCCCCTTCACCAGCCGCTTTTTCGTTCTCTTCATCAATCACTTCCATAGCGAAGGTGAAGATCTGCTGGAGCTGCGGAACAGTCAGTTTTTCCAGTACAGCGTCCGGCACGGATGGGATGACCTTGCGAACCAGGTCGGCGTAAGCAGTAACCTGCTCAACAGGCGACATGTTCTGGAGGTCTTTGCCTTCCATCTGCTTGATGGAGACGAACAGGCCAACAGTCATTTCAACGATGGGATATTCCTGGCCGCCGAACTTGATGCTTTTCTTCGGCGGCAGAATGGAGTCGAGATCGAGTAATTTGGTCATTGGTTAAAGTCCTTTTGAAAGAGAGGCTCTTCCTGAGCCTCTGCTTAGTTACGTCGCGATTATTCGGCAGAATTAACCGTTACTGCTTTGGTCGTTTTCTTGCCGCCGCTATTGCTGGTAAAGGAGATATTTGCCGAACCTTCAGCTACTCCGCGAACCAGACCAGTCTGGTCAACGGTTGCTTTCTCCTGATTGTCGGATTCCCACACACCGGTTTTATCGCCGGCATCTGCAGGGGTGATCTGGGCAGTCAGCTGCACGGTCTCACCGGCTTTAACTTCCGGAGATTCCGGAGAGATAGAGACGGTTTTAACCGGCTTTGGGCCGCTCATTTTCCCCAGCACGCCGTCGTCATCCGGGTAAGCGGTGAACTGAACGGAGAACACGCGAACATCATCAGACTGGTAGGTCATGGTGAAGTTACCTGCGGTCGCAGCTTTCGGGATGGTCAGAACGTAGTCGGTGGTATCCTGCGGGGTCAGAACCAGCTCTTTGGCTACGTCGATCAGGTTGACGCCCTGTGCGGAAGTGATGGTCACAGCGTTATCTTCTTCGCTCAGAGTAGAACCCGGCATCAGATCGACCATATTCTGCAACACAGACTCGGCCAGCGGCGCAGTGATAGTGATGTTACGACCCTGCACCAGCTCGGAGATGGTGGTCTGCCCCAACTGGTCTACGGTGACTTTCAGAGTTTCGGTCGCAACTTCAACCTGAACACCGCCTTTGGTGTAACCCAGATCAACGCCACCAAACGACACTTTGCAGGCGCCAAGTTTGATGTTTTTTACATGGGTATTGGACATTGTTGGAAAACTCCTTTTTCCGTTAAATCAGCACCTTCATGGTGCCAATGGTAAGTATATACTTACTTATTTTATTAATTCAACAAATAGCCCGCAAATTCAATCGGGATACCCGCTTCAATCAGCGAACCTTCGTTTTTGGGATAAGTAATCGGCATCGACATTGGCCGAACCAACCGGAAGTAAACGCCCTCTGACACGGTTTCTTCGACCGGGAACATGTCCATGATCTTATTGGCTTTCGCCACCGCCTTTGTGATCGTCGCATTACGCACGATGACGGTGAAAGAGTCGTGATAGAAGCCTTTTAACTCATGGTCAATGGTGATCCCCGTATTGGGAGTAACCAACAGAACACCGGACTTCACATTGGCTGGCATGTAGTGACAGAAAATGTCAGTGCCGACTGTACCGATCTTCGCCTTCTGCATCAGGCTCGCAAATGCCTCAATAAACACATCAACCTCTCGTAAAACCTGCTTTCCTTGCCGCTTCTGCAATCGTCTGAGTGAACTGTTTCTCACTGATCTGCACGGCTCTCTCAAGGAACAAAGGCCCAACTCGTGGCTTCACACCAGCGACTGGCGGGTTGGTGACGCTCTTCATGCGGGAGAGATAGCCGAGACGATACTTGCCCAACTCCATGTACTCCGCATAATCGCCAACCTCAACGCCCGGATGCCCTTCTCGTGGTTTGGCTCCAGATACCGATAACTCAATACGCAGCCCGGTATAGCCTTCTTTGACCACTCTCGCGAAGATCGCGCTTTCGAGTGAGCCAGTCTCCAGCGGGGCCATTGCCCGCGCCAGACGCTCAACCAGACGCGCCAGCTTCTCCATGTCACGGATGAGATAACGCTTAAAAGCTTTCTGGCTGTTATTGAGCCTGTCGCCAGCACGCTTAAACTGATGCGAGTCGTACTTCAGACCCATATGTTTGCCCCTACTTCCAGGTGCCCAGGGCGCCCACGCAGTCCCCAGCGACGATGCACGCTGGATACCTTCAGCTTTTGCCCCTCCAGAATGAGAACGTCATCAAGCTGCACTGCGGCCTCAAGTGGGATCACCAGAACAGCATCGAACAATTCCAGATTCGCTTTACCGCGACTGCCGGAGCTGTCCGCACGTACCGATGACTTCTCGTTACTTTGCTCAAACTTAACTACGCCGACGTTCGTCTTCCTGACGAACTGCAATTGCGCTTCACCGTAGACGTTCTTCGAACCAAGACGGTAAATCGCAATCTCTGCTTGCCATGAAATGTTCATGCACTCTCCCTGTGGTTGGCGGCCGCACTCATTACCAGGCGAAGGCGCGATTGCTCGTCTTGAGCCTTTCGACCAGAAGTAAATAATGCGACTGGCGTTACGCACGGCGAACAATCATGCGGTTATTGATGTAACTGACCAGCAGTCGCCAGGTACTGCGAGCCACATGCACATTTGCCGCTTTGCCGGTGCGGTACATATTGGTCGTTTCACCAATGGACTCAGACAGAATGCCGTCCTCGCGGGCTGCCGCTACGTCATTACCGTTAGCGATTTCGCAGGCTTCATTAACCACGGCCAGCATTAATGCCAGTTTGAAGTAGTCCGGGAACTCTTCGAATTTATCCGGCGTCATCTGTTCCCAATCGATCTGATCGTGACGATATGCCCCGTCAGCGCCCCACGGAATGTCATAGACGTTCAGCATGTTTTGCGGGCGGTCGTAACGGTCGAAGTCGATACGCAGGACTTTGCGGATTGAGAACGGCAGCGTTTTGACGCGTCTGGTGGCCTCAATGAGACGTTTGCGCATCAGCCCTTCGCCATCAGCTAACAGGGTGTCGCCGTTCAGCATATCGATAGCTTGCATCTGGGCGTCTGCGACCGTTGCGAATGACTGGCCAGGAATTGACAGCTCGAAGCTATTCAGCAGAACGTACATCTTGCGCTCTTCATGCGTCAGCCCGGATGCCACCGCTTTGACAATGACGTGTCGCAGATCGCGCTCTTTATCTGAAAGCAGGTTGTGTTCGGCCGACACGACAACCGGAATGGACATCTGCCCCTCAGTAATATCGAGAGGTTCGTTATCGACGATGATCGCACCTGCGCCATCTCTGACGGTATACGTGGCCGACTCAATATCCAGAACGTTAAATGCAAACGACAGGGAAACTGCTTCCCCGCTACGGTACGTGTCGATCTGCGCCATTACTCACCGCCCTGTGCTTTCAGGATGCCTTCGATCATTTCAACGATACCTTTGGCTTTCACGCCAATCTGGTTGCCGATCTGACGCAGACCCGCAATACCTTCACAGTCCGCAATCGACTCCAGCTCTTCACGAGTGAAGCGTTGTACCGGTTTGGCTTCCACTTCAGCCGTACCACGTTTCATTGGCACAATATCCGGGGCCGCCGTCTCGACAATGTCGTCCGCAGTCAAATCATTGCGGCTGCTGTACGCGGCAGAAGGAGATACATTTTTGCCTTCAACGGTAGTGGCACGCATGGAGGCACAAATTCGCTGCTGATCGATGAATGGCAGTTCAGCAACCGAGATGCCGTCGACAAACTGGATACCGCAGAGAATGCCCGTATACCCCAAAAACTGAGGCTCCAATAAACGAATTTTTGCTGGTTTCATTCTTCTTCTCACTTAATGGGCGTCATCGCCGCCCATGTGTTGGTTACGCAGCCGGTGTAATGGTGACAGACTGAGTGAACGGAATTGCCCGGAAGCAAGCCGCAAGATGGTTCTGCTGGCGCTCGCTCAGAGGCTCGTTGGAGATGGAATTGGTGAATCCGGCACGGCACATATGCCCCGTGAAATCCGCAAACGCCTCTTCCGTGATCTTCATCTTTTGTTCTGGCATTTCTCGCTCCTACAAAAAGGGTGGGCGTATAGCCCACCCTTAAAGGGTAGATAATTACTTACCTACCATACTGATCAAATTTTTACGTTGGTCAGCGCGGCGATAGCCTTGTCGTGCTTGTTCGCCAGAGAGCAGTACCACTTAACGCGGGTACGGGTTGCGTCTTTGTTCTGAACAGTACCGATGTTCTCAACAACGATACCTGCGTTTTCACCGCCATACAGACCAGTCACACCGTTCTCTTCGGACAGGTGCAGGCAGTAGATGCTTGCTTTGCCCGCGTCAGTCGGGATGAAGTCGTTCACGATGAACGGTACACCGTTGTGGCACAGCATCGGACGGCCGAAGTTTTCCATCATGATTTCGGACGGGCCGAGGCTAACGGTACGCAGCAGAGCGCGATAAGCACGCAGGTGCTCGGAACGCATCATGATGCAGTCTGCGCCCAGATCTTTCACCGCGTCGACCAGCTCGTCGAACATGGAGAAGGTCATGGAAGCGCCTTCGATATCGATCTTCTGATCGTCGTGCATCAGCTTCGGAATGCCGTCGAACGCTTTGGTGTTGGTGCTGGAGTCGCCCAGAATCAGGTTGCGGCGGAATGCGCGAGCCAGACCTTTCACCTTCTGACGAACCTGGATTGCCAGCTGGTTGTTGGTGTCGGACATAGTGGTCGCCAGGAATTTGTCGACGTCTACGTCGCCTGCCAGGATACGCAGCTTCGCAACGTGTTCGGTGAAGGTTGCAGCGCCTTCGGTGATGGTGTCGTTCACATCAATGAAGGTTGCTTCGCTCAGGGTAGCTTCGCGGTTGTAGAGGTATGCCTTAGAATTAATCTTCATGAAAGGCAGAACAGCGAACAGGTCATCGCGATCGATGATGGTCTCGATCACACCCTGCTCAAGTTCGTTGTTAGACAGCTTTTCAGCTTCATCACGCAGTAATGGCATCTTTCATTTCCCTATGATTTAAGATGTTACTTGAGTCCGATTTTCCCCAGACCGGAGGTCAACTTATCCATAGTCGACTTGCTCTTCGGCTGGTTTACTTTGTGGGTCGGTTTGCTATTGGAACCAGCACCCTGCTTGGCTTCGCTGCGCAACAGTGCGTCAGCTTCCGGATCTGCACGCAGAATGCGCTCAATCGCGGATTCGAACGGTAACGGTTTGCCTTCACCGTCAACCAGAACTGCACGTTCTTTCTGACCGGCTGGCTTATCAAAGCCCACAACACTACCGTCTTCACCCACTTCGAAATGAGAGCCGTAGATAACGCGAGCCTTAGCCGGAGTCATCAGAACTTTGTCACGCAGGAAGGCAGAGCCGCTGAAGGAAGCGCCAACAGTCATTTCGACCAGTTGAGCCTTCAGTGCGGCGTTCTCGCTCTCCAGAGCGGAGTAGCGTTCGTCGCGCTGTGCCAGTTCAGCCTGGTGCGCTTCGATCATCTGCTTTTTCACAGCGTCGAATTCGCCGCGACGTTCCAGTTCAGCCTGCTCTGCCTCACGGCGTGCGGTTTCTGCGGCTTGTTCAGCTTCGAGAAGCTGGCGAGCACGCGCCGGGTCAATATCGCCGTACTGAGCCAGCTGATCGGCCAATGTGCGCTCTTTCTCCTTGCGCTTCATGTTCTCTTTCAGCAGGTCTGCACCGGTCTTCTTGGACTTTCGTAGTTCTGCCAGCAACTCTTCCTGAGTCATACCGGCATACTCGTCGTCACCCTTCGGTTGCTCTTTTTGCTCGCCCTGTTTGCCTTGGTCTTGCGTACCCTGCTCATTGTCTCCAGCAGGAGCGCCGCCACCAGCGCCGCCGCGCTCATGCGCTTCGGCTGCATCCATCAGGCCACGACGGGCCAAAAGCATTTGCCACAGATTCATAGAAATTCCTTTTCGTTACTTATCACTCGGTCTCTTGAGTAGATGAGTCCCCATTCCCTCGGGGTTGATCTTGCCCGCTTTCTTGGGCTGTATCTCGATCATAAGTAAGTACTGACTTATTTTCAAGGGTGTTTAGATCATTTTTTGGAGGAAATTTCAAGAGATCTTTATCAAATTCCTTTTTCATCGCCTCAGAAATGTTCGGGAACACTTTCTCGATGAGCATTTCCATCTGGTGACGACGAACGGAATCAGGTGCCTGAAGCAGCGAGAGCTTTTCAGCAACTGCAAACTCATCAGTCAGACCGCGGATGTCGAAACTTTCCGGGTACGCGATCAGAGAGTGGTCTTCATCCAGTTCGACACCCATCCACTTCGCTGCCAGCTGCATCATCTGGCGCTCTGCCCTTTCGAGGCGCTCTGCTTTTGTCACCAGCAGACTGTTAACGCGCTGGAAGTCGTACATCTTCGCTGCGCCCGAAGAGTTATCGATGCCCTGTGCGTTATCCTGCTTGGTTCGCTCACCTGCCACGCCAACGGAATGGTAGATCTCGTTAATCACCGTCTTAATCGTGGTGATAATCATCTGGGCCTGTTTCGGGTCCGGAGACAGGTAGAATGGCTGATTACCGCTCTCAGAGTCGAAGGTGAAGACGCGCTTTGTCCCCATTTCAAGCACTTTGGTGTGGTTTTCATCGCCCGGCAGCAATGACTGAACCGGGATCGCCAGCTGGCTGAATGTCTGATCCTGAATAATCGCGTCAAGGTTCGACAGGTAGTTGGCCACGGCGCGATCAAGATAGGCAATATCGTCAATCAACGACGGGCTGAAATACGGAGACTCGCTTTCACCAATGCAATCCACCGGGAACACCGGCACCACGCCCAGATTATGCTGGCCGCTATCCTCCAGAACGACTTTGGCCTGACGGCGACCGCTATTTCCGGAACCCTTCTTCACTTCTTCACGGAACAGATACCACTCGTTTTGCGTCCACAGACGGTAACGCTGGTATTCCTGCCCGGTTGATGTGAACGGATCTTCGTCGTCGCGCGCGATTTCAACAATCAGCGCCCACAACATATTGCCGTCTTCATCCCAGGCAACATCAAGCAGCTGCTGCGGCGAAATCCAGTAAGCGTAGGCACGCGCATCATTTTTCTTCTCGTCTGCAACAGACTCAACATCGACGTTCATGGTGCTGTCCACGACAACCCAGATACGGCCATAAATGGATGATTGCAGATCGATAGCCGCCATAAACGCATCGATGGAGGCGTTCTGGCGCGTGGCTCGCTTCCAGAAATTGCGGATCTGCTCCGGTGCTTCATCAGTGTTGCGGTGAATGACCTCTTTGAAGAGGTATTTGTTGATGAGGTTTACCACTTCGCGCGTATGGTTGAAGCGATAAGCGCGTTCCAGGCGCTCTTTGAACTCCTGATCGCCCTCTTTGAAGTAACGGAAGATATTGTCGTTGAACCAGGCACGCCCGCCAGCGTAGGTGCTGGCGAGGAAGTCCCAATGTTCTTTTTTCTTCTCATATTCAGGGTGGCGTCGTGCCACAAGGTCTTTGATTTGCTTGTCAGTCAATTCCATTTGATTTCCCTTTCCACTTAGGTAAGAACTTACCTATCTAGATCCACCAAGAATAACACGATTTTTCACCGGATACCTACGATGAACCGGATAACCCAACGCATCCGCACTGTGTTCGATGCCGCCAGTCTTATCCATATCGCGTGAGCCTGGCTTGTAGATCACCTTCTCCAGCGAGTCGATGAGGTGTTTGCACTTCGGATCGATGTACAACCGGGTTTCGCCCGAGGCACTCATCAACATGCGGTTCACTGCGTTAACACGGTCTGCGATCGGCGGGTGCTTCTTCGGATAATCGACTCGAAGGAAACCTTTTTCCTTGAAGATATCGACGTCCGATTCGCCGCGTGCGTGCTGGCGATACGCACCTGCCGGGTCAGGGAAGATAGTGACCTGAGACTTCCAGCGCCAGAAACGGCGCTCCAGCTCATCACACACTTCAGCCGTGTTGGAAGAGAACAGCACAACCTCGTCCACGGCCCACAACTCGCCATTTGGCTGCGGCTGCAGGATGACCGATGACATAGGGTCGATGTTGAAGTCCTGACCAACCCAGATCGGCAGTTTCGGATTGAACTGGAGTGGCTTCACATGCACATTGCGGTCGAACGGGTAGTAAACGCGTCCGGACATGTTTTCGAAGCTGGCCAGGTATTCCTGTGCGAACGATTTAGGGTCCATATCGTTCTTCGCTGCTTCGATTTCCGCGCTCGGTACGAACGGAGAATCAGCCGTAACGAACTGCCAGCTCTTCCACTGCCCTTTGCGTTGCAAATCTTTGTTCTGACCGATAGTCCACAGCTTGTGGAACTCGGAGAAGCCTTTTGGCGTACCGATGATCAGCGCACCGCCACGGGTAGAGGACAGTGTCGGACGCAGTACCTTGTACCAGGTGTCCGGCTTCATATCCTGAAATTCATCGAGCACCACAAAGTGCAGTGCCACACCACGAAGCGTATCGGGCTTATCCGCACCTTTCAGCGCGATTTCAGAGCCGTTCTTCAGCACGATGGTCATCGTGGTGTCGTTTTTCTTACGAACCCATTTACGCGGCAGAACTTCCTGCAGGTCATCCCACAAGATCTGGCGAGCCATCTGGTACGTCGGTGCGACGTACCAGACACGTTGCTTCTTCTCTTTGGCTGCCGCGCGGATGATGGTGGAGATCGACAACCGGGATTTACCCCAGCGTCGACCCGCACACACCACTTTGAAACGATGTGGCGACTGAAAGACTTGCATCTGCCCAGAATGCAGCTGTACGAGACTCAGAGACGACGGGATGGCCATAGTTAGACGCTCCCATCACTTTCATCACCAGACGCGTCAGAATCGCCCTCTGCTTCGCTCAGTGCTTCCTCTTCGAGTGACTCAAGCAGATCGTCATCAATCAGATCCGGCTCATCATCTTCCTTACGCAGCTGCGCCACCTGGGAAGGCGTAAGTTCGCCAAATACCAGGTTCGGGATTTCGTCTTCTTCGTTCTCAGCGCGATCCATACCGAGCGCTTTCGAGGATATTTCGAAGCACTTAGCGAGTGTGCCGCTGGCTCGCTGGAGACTTTTAAGGTCATCTTCTATGGCTGCGAGAGGTCTGCCATCCTTTTTGGCAGTGGCAACTTCGTGCATGACCATGCGCCCGAGTGCGAATGCCCAATCGTCGTAACGAGTCCGGCGCTCTTCGATTTTCTCTGCACGCGCCTTCGCACGCAGCTCTGCGTCGGATTTGAGCGACTCGCGCACCATCTTCCCAACGGAGTCCGCGCCTTTCTCTAATCCACGCTTTTTGAAATGTCTGGAGAGCGTTTCACGACGAATGCCGTACTCTTCCTCCAGCTTGGAGAGTGTGTATTCGCCGGAAGTCCACTTTGCTTCGGCTTCTGCCCACTCAGCTGGTGTCAGGCGAGTTTTGCTCTCGTCTTTTTCTACAGTCATAGATCCCTCTAAAACACTCAGAGCGCATCCTTGCGCTCCTAAACAACTTGTTTAATTCAGTGCCTAACCAATTTGTTTTCTGGGTGTTTAAAACCGGGCTGGGGAGTATTCAGAACCTGCTTCCGTATATATTTAATAAGTCACTTAGTATTTATATATACGGAAGCAGGCTCTCAAACTGGCTCCCAGACCGACTTACATCACCAGTAATTTGGCTCGGGCACGACCTAACGTGGTCAGTCCCAGCGTGCGACGGTGGTAGCCGGAATCTCCGCGCTGGCGGCACATTCCTTTCTCCACCAGCCCCTTTTTCACCAGTGCGCGGATAGAGAACTGCATACTCTGTTTGGTCGTTTTGTACGGCAGCACTTCAAGCAGCTCGTCCAGATCGAGCAGATGCCCACGCTCATGGCCTAAATTGATGGTTTTGATGATGTCTTTTTGTTTGTCGGTCAACGTCATGGCAAATCCTTATGCCGGTAATGCAATTTCAAGAGGTTTATTCAAAGGCTGTTTGTCGAATGCCAGCAGTGGCAGCGTGTCCGGCAGCTGACGACCAAAATCCGGGTTGCGGTACACCCCATATAACGGTGAGGTGAAGCTCAGGTTATGAATATCTTTGAGTAGCTTCACGATGCTGGCTTCATCCACCAGGCTGTCGGCAATGTCCTGAATGGTAGTGCCTCGGTTACGCCCGGCTTTGGCCAGTGAACTGTTCTTGTGGTAGTCGGCAACCAGATCACGCAGCGCACGACGGCGGCGAGACTCACTCATGGCGAACAGCTCTTTGACGATCGCTTCGTTGTCGCCAGGGTCGGAACGGAAATGACGCTGGAAGACGCGCAACGCACTCTCATAGCTCTTCGGACGCTCCGGACGGATGAACTGGAACCCTGCTTTCATGGCGAACGGGTTGTATTTGCTCATCGACGACTGGATCTCGATGATTGGCCGGTCGTGCATCCTGCTAACCAGGTTAATCATACGATAGGAGACGCCGACACCGCGGTACTGAGTGTCAACAACGGAACGGCTGATCACCGCAAAGTTGTTGTTCACGTACCGGCCCCAATACTGGTTGGCCACGGTGGTATTGGTGGTTGGCTTCAGCTTAGGAAACATGCGATGGCGAGGCGCCAGCAGCAGTTTCGGGTAAGCCATAACCACGACGCCCACCAGCCGGTCGTCCAGTTCGCAGCGATAATACGTTGGCGCGAACGGCTTACCATCCGTCTTGTAGTGCAGCGACTTCAGCGCGTGCCAGTCTTCAACCGTGCCTTTGGTAACGGTCATACGCTCCAGAAAGTCCAGATGACGCGGGAACTCTTCCGGGCGGTAGCGTTTGATGATGATGTCTGTCATGTCGATCACCTGCGCTCGATATTGGCATTGATGAAGTCCAGGCGAAGCGATTCCATCGCCCCGACCATGACGTATGGACGCCCACCGTTATGCCAGCAATCCAGAACATTGCCGTCGTTGTTGATCATCAGCAGCGCCAGGCTCTGGCTTTTGCCTTCTCTGGCGTACTGGAGTGCTTCTTCCAGCAGGCGGATGACTTCAACGTTGTTGTTGTCAGCCTCTTTCGATGGCTTCAGCTCTACGATCTTCAAATCAGGCATATTCCACCTTCACGCGTTCTTTGTAGTGCTTGGTGATCTGCATATCCGGGCGCAGCGCGTTCTTCAGGTCTTCGTGGGTCGTCGCCACCATTACCGTCGCACCAACCTTACGGGCGGCACGCTGGAGGTTCGACGCCACAACCTGGGCGGTTACACGGTCGAGAACAGCGCCAAATTCGTCGGCTGCCCAGACTTTGGCGCCTGACTCGATCAGCTTGGCGATCTTGAGACGGTATTTCTGGCCGTCAGACATCTCGGATGGCTTGCGCACGAATAGATAGGCGTCATTCAATCCGGCCATAGACAGCAGCCCCAGCGCTTCGCTGGTGGTTTTGCCCAGCTGGTCGATGACGTTAACCTCATTGTCGAAGGTAAAGTCATCGATGGAGGCTACAGAAAGCCCTTCATCCTTCATCTGGCGTTGCAGCTCGCGCAGCACAACGGATTTACCGGAACCGGATTGGCCGGTGATGTACACCACATCGCCCTGCTTCACTTCCAGCTCCAGATTGTCGTAAAGCGTCCACTCTTTTTCGTCCAGGCCAAGACCGAACGATTCGGCAATCTCCAGCGTGCGCGTGGTTTTATTCACGCGGGTCTGAAACGATACGTTGATGGTGTATTTGCTCATGCAGCCAGCTCCCCAGAAGAAACTTTCTCCGCATACGCCACGAAAGCGTCTACCCCGCTCTCTCCCGTGATTTCTTCCATGTGGGCAAGCAAATCCCCAACCACAATGGCAGAGCCAGCAGGGAGCGTTTTAAAGCCCAATACGTCGATGACGCGGACTTCTTCAGAGGCCACTTCGCGACTGATCTCGGTGTGCTCTTCTTTCTGGCGTTCCGTCTCTTCGCCCAGATCGAGCACCAGAGAGCCGGTTTCCATCTCTTCGGTCATGCTGCCGACAAGCACGTTCAGCTCGCGCTCTTCAAAACCGAAGACCTCGACGTCGCCCAGCACCAGGGATTCCAGTTCCTGCTGCAATTTGATGGCGTCGTAGTCAATACTGGCCAGGCGGTTGTCTTCCAGACGCTTCGCCTTCACTTCTTCTTCGCTCAGATCGTCGCGAACGATGACCGGCACACGCTCCAGACCAGCCAGAAGTGCCGCCTCGCGACGACCGTGGCCAGTAATGATGACATCGTGCTTGTCGACCGTGATCGGCTGGTCAAAACCGCGCTTTTTGATGGCGGCCGCCAGATCGCGGATCTGCTGTTCGTCATGTTTTTTGGCGTTCATCTCATACGGGATGAGTTCTGCCGGGTTTCGATAGACGATTTCAAAGTTTTTGGTCATTACATACGCTCCTTGTAGTAGTCGACCAGCCACACCAGGGCTTCCCCGGCGTTCTCCATTTCGTTACCGGTATTGATCCCCTGCTCTTTGATGATGGTTTTGATGGTGTCGGCGACGCGATCTGACGCATCAAACGTCACCTTGAAGCGCATCGTCTGGTGTTCAGCGCCGACTCGCTCGGTTTTCTCGCGTTTGTCCTCATCGACCGACTCGTCATCGCCACGGGAGAGCGCTTCCAGCGCTTCAAGATCGATAACGGACGCTTTGGCGAGTGTTGCCGCCATTTCGTCGTCATACGGGGCGATATCGGACAACCGGTAGTCGATTTCAGACTGGATTTCTTCGATTAAGCGCTGCAAAGCGACCTGATCGTCTTCGCCGTAGCGCTCGTTATCGACCAGGGACATCTGTTTGGCCACCAGGTCGTTAATTTTGCCCACGGAGATGACGGGGACCGTTGAAATGCCCTGCTCCATCGCGGCACGCCAGCGGTGTTCGCCACCGAGGATCTCAAAAACGCCCCCGTCCAGCTCCCGCGCCAGAATTGGCTTAAAAAAGCCCAATTTTTCGATAGAGCCTTTCAGTTTTTCGAAGTTTTGCGCCCCAACGGAGTTGGTATTCCAGGGATTCGGACGCAGGTTCGCGACTTCCACCTGCAGAATCGTAATTTTCACATCCATAATTCTGATACAATCCATTGTATAAGTACTTACTTACTATAATAGCCAATTACCATACAAAAGGCACGAAGGAAAGAGGTTTATGACAGTTCGGATTGTATCGAATGCAGTCAATGCGCTGATTTCTGGCGCTGATGACAACGTGAAACGGCTCGTTCAGGAGATGTTGAGCTATGAAGTGGAGGCTGGTGACTGGAAAGGAACCAGCACGATGTTCAACTGGAGCAAAAACGCGTTCCCGGCTGGGTTTGCGAAGCCAGTAGCGGCCAACCTTCTGAAAGCTGGCATCAAATGCGTGCATGTGCGCAAGGAAAAAGCCCCCGCGCTTGGCAAGCCGAACCCGGTAGTTAACCCATTCCCGTATAACCCGGACTATGCGTATCAGGATCAGACTGTGGAAACACTGGTGCGCGAAGGGATGATGATTGCCCAGATTGCGACGGGTGGCGGTAAATCGAACGTAGCGTGTAAGGCAGCTGCTCGCATTGGTCGTATGACGCTGTTTTTAACCACGCGCTCGGTTCTGATGTTCCAGATGGCAGAGAACTTCCAGAAATCCATCGACTACCGCGCGGAGAATGGCGAGCCGTGGTTGAAAGGTCAGAAAGTTGGGGTGATTGGATCTGGTGAGTTCCAGGTCTCGCGCCATATCAACGTTGCCACGGTGCAGACCCTGGCCAGTTTTCTCGAAGAACCACCGCGCGACGCATCACCGGAGAAAAAACAGTACCACCTGAAGCGCCGGGAACTGGTTAAGCGCTTTCTGTCCAGCGTTTCTCTGCTGATTCTGGAAGAGGCACACGAATCATCTGGTTCAAACTTCTACGATATCGCCAGGTTGTGCATCAATGCCGATTACCGTCTGGCGCTGACAGCTACGCCGTTCATGAAGGACTCGACCGAGGCAAATATGCGTCTCATGGCCGTTGCCGGCCGCATTGAGATAAAGGTAACGGAGAAATATTTGATCGATCGAGGTATTTTAGCGAAACCATACTTTCTATATCATAAAATCGCGTACACTCCAGACGAGGTGCGGATTAGGGCCGAACTTGCTTCGAAACACCTGAACTTTCGGGTTGGAATGAGTACGGCTTACCAGAAAGCCTATCAGTTAGGCATCGTTTACAATCTGGGCCGCAACGAGGCTATTGTGCGCGAAGCGTTAATGTACAAAAGTCACGGTCTGAACTGTATGACGCTGGTTCGTTTGAAGCGTCATGGTCAGATTTTGATGGAAATGATGAAGGAAAGCGGCCTGAAGGTCGATTTCATCTACGGAGAATCAAACCAGACTACCCGACAAGCAAAGCTCAACAGTCTGGCGGCAGGCAAGATAGATGTTCTGATTGGTTCAACCATTCTGGATGTTGGTGTCGACGTTCCAAGCGTAGGGGCAGTGATTCTGGGTGGTGGCGGCAAAGCCGAAGTTGAGATGCGCCAACGTGTTGGTCGCGGTCTTCGAGCCAAAAAGAATCAGGCTAACGTGTGCTTTATCACCGACTTCATCGACGTGAGCAACAAATACCTCATGTCACATTCATATGAGCGGAAGCACATTATCGATACGACGCCTGGGTTTGCCGAGGGCGTTTTGCCGGTGGGTGGCACATTCGATTTCACTGTTTTGAATAGAGAGTAAGCATGAGCGAGAAACGCGCTATACACTGCCAGGTTCAGTTAACCGAAAAAGCAAACGACAAGCTGGAAACCTTTCAGAATCGACTGCGTGAACGCAATATTAAGCTGTCAAAGGCAGACATCATCAATCTGGTGCTGTCCAACATGACGATGGCTGATTTTGATAAGGCAGCTACGTCATTAGAGGCTTCTGCAAAGGCCCGTGAAAAGGTCATGAAGATTTACGAATCCTCTGGCATGACCAAAGAAGATCTGGCCGATATTCTCAAACGTCTCGATTAAGCATTAAGGGCGTCGCAAGACGCCTTGTTCGTTGAAGTGATAAGGATTTAGTTCAAGCCATGAAACACGTTCTACTTCCACTGATTACCATCCCCGTTTTACTCCTGAGTGCATGTTCATCCCGCCCTGTGTCTGTAGCCGATGCAAAACCGGCGCCGCAGGCCAGAGTTTTCAAATACCAGACGTCTGCACCAACCACGCTGGTGGTTATGAGGGACAAAGGTATGATAGGTGCGGGCTGTGACGCGTCCATCTTCATCAATGGTGAGACGGTTGCGAAACTTGAGACCGGTGAAAAAGCGACGTTCCATCTTGATGCCGGGCAATGGATTGTTGGCGCTTCACTGGAAGGCACCGGGCTGTGCGCACTGAACCCTGCTCGTCAGGAACGCGAGACCATCACCAAAGCTGGCGAGACGAAAGTCTTCCGGGTGTTCACCAGCAACGCAGGTGACATCGATATCCTACCAACGACACTGTGACGATATGACGAATATTACTGACATCACCTACGGGATTCCTGCAGAAGTCTGGCCGCGCGATTACACCAACGTGGAGAAGGCGCTGATGTTCTGGCGTAAGTCTCTCATTCCTGTAAGGGTCACGATGGAAGATGGTCAGGTGTTCTGCATGTACGTTCAGGGTCTCATGTCGTCGCGCAACAAAGTCGATCTTTGCCCTGCCCCGTTCGACAAAGAAAATCGTATAAGGCTCCCACTTGAGCGAATCAGTACGATTGAATCAGGTGTGACAGAAGGCATTGCGCACGATTTCACGGGTCGGACAACGGTACACCCAGACTATGTGGACAATCGGCCATCTCGCCGTGATTTCTTCAAAATTTGTCGCCAGGCTCATGAGATGCAGAAGTCTATAAGGGTCTACATGGCGGATGGCCGTGAAATTGAGGGGGTGTCTTCAGGCGTTGACGCTTGCCAGGTCACGCTCAACATGGGGGACGGTCGGAAGACAGTCGTCATGTTCGATTGGGTCGAACGGATTTTACCGTTTTAAATCTATAAGGGTAATAACCGGCTAAGTCCGGTTATTATTTTATGTGTCACTTCCCGTTATATTTATTTCCCCTAATCCCGATTCCGCTTTAAATATATAAGGGTGAATGACCGAATAGGGAATTTATTTAGGCAACACCTTCGAGAAAACGCGATTTATTTCTAAGACTTTGATTTTTATTGAAGAAAAATTTTTTTCGTTCCCGCGTAAAAAACTCTTGATTTTAATTTCTGTATATCGATAATTAGTCACATCGAAAGCGAACACGCTAACGATAAACAAATAACAAATTAAGTTATCAATATTACATAAGGATTAATATCATGTCTAACGTTGCTATCTCTAAAAAATCCATCATCGACGCTGCTGTAGTTATCGCTAATGAATTACAAGTTGCAGCCAATAATGCTACTCAGACTTATAACAATCATTATCAGAATGGTACGCACACAAAAGCAGATAAAGCTAACATGCTTGCAGCGACTACCAAACTTGCATACTTCACCAACAACGTTTTAAACGCTGTTAATGATGAGAAATTAGCTGGTGTCTTTTACTACGCGATTAAAGCAAGCAAACAAGCGCCAGAAGTGTTTTTCCGCGAAGCTATGACCAATAGCTATTCACTCGAAAAATTGGTTTATCTGGTTAAATCTATCAAGTCTGGTAAATGCGTTTATTCCGTCGCTGATATGTCCGGATCTCGCGTATTCGCATTAATCGAAATGATTAATGATGAAATGGAGACATTCACAAATGGCGCTGTTTTCGATTTGATGAATGAAGCCAAAAAAGAAAATGAAATTAAATTAGACGCTGGCTACACTCAAGCCAACCAGCTGATTAATCTTTGTGAACGTCTCGGACTGGTCGAGAAGATCAAAGGAATGGGCGCTGCTAAAAACGGATCTCAGCAATATCGCTTTATCAAGAATGATTTTTATAACTATCTGGCTGATGCTTTCAAAGCGTAATTAGATGGATATAGCGCCCACTATGGGCGCTATTTTTAAGGATAAAAATCATGATTAGTTATGACCAGATCCGCGCGGAATATCGCGCAAAATATCGCGCTTATAAACTTGAATTAATCGACGACTTAAAAGCGCAACGTGACAAATTAAATTTTACGTTTTCTGATTTGCTTAACAGCAAAAGAGACTGTAAGCGCAAGCGTGAATATTTGCGCTTGTCTGAAATGATCGGAAAACTGCAAAACAGCATTTAAGCAATAGCGCCCATAGTGGGCGCTTTTTTCGTTTCAAGATCCGCACATCATAACGTGCCATTGTTGGCGCGTTTTTTATTGTCTGAAGTCAGCCAAAACAGACCAAAAATAAGCGCCATAAACGCGCCAATTTAACGCGTTTTTATGTGTGGTGGTACATACCCATTACCCACAATAAAAAACACGTTATAGCGCGTTTTACAGCGTTTTAGCGCGTGGATTATTTTGTCGTGTCGTGGGCGTGATCGTCTGGCGATAGCTGGCGACGTGATCCGCGCTATCCTTCGGGACGTGTCGGCAATGTTGGCGCTATCCGTGGGCGCTTGCGTATCATTGGCACGTTGGCGCGACGTGTACGCGCTTGCAGTGGTTTACCCACGGATTCACATAATCACATAGCGAAAGCTATCTGGATGGCTCAGGGGCTGAAACTCCACCAGCGTTACCCCAGCGCCGCTACGCAATTTCTGGCGCGATTCTGGGCTTCTCCCGCTCTGTTTTCTACATAAAGGCAAACCCAGCCGTTTCCCGAAAATTTCCTGACCGTTTCCCTTCGGTTCCCCGGACAGCTCTCTGGCCGTTTCTGAAATTCCCTGCGGCAGATGGTGGACGAAAAGAAAGGGGCGTTTCCGGCCCCTCCCCTCTTACTTGCCAGCCATGATGTGAATGCGGTTCTTTCCGTACACCTCTTTCACGTATTCCCCGCACGAGACACTCCACGAGTCGATTCCTGCTTCGTAGGTGACGTTTTTGCACTTGATGGCATTGTTGGCGATGCGCATCCCCTCCCCCACTGCTTCCTGTTCGCTGAAGTCGAACCCGGATTCTGTTTTAACCCATAGCGCGATCTGCGTGGCGAACTCGATGAGTTTTGACTGGCAGAAGCGACCGCTGCGCACCGGGAAGATGAATACGCCAAATCCGGAGGTGGAGACATACGCTTTCTCAAATACGCGCTTATGGCGACGGTTGCAGATTATGTCATTGGTGATCTGCTGTTTCTCTTTCCCGGACAGCTCGATGGTTACATTGTCACGCCAGGCGTCCAGCACGCTTTTCTCGTTCTCAGAGAACGTCACAGAAATATGGCCATGCGCAGGGGTGTTAACAGTAGCGATAAAATTCATGGTGATAATCCTTTAAACAACTTGTTTTCTTGTTGGTTTAATTATCGCTACGCGCATAAGGCGTCCAAGCGCTCTGTTCCGGCAGCTGGTGGCCGGCAGGGAGTCGGAGGGGTGCTCGGTAGCCTGGCGGTAAGAGGTGGATGTTTTTAGCCTGCGGGAAACAGGATGGTCATTTAAGGCCACCAGCATGGGTGGCCTCGTTTTCTTAGTGGAGCAGACCGACGTCGATGGTATCGCCGGAGCCATCCACGCGGATCATCAGCATGGCGAAAGCATTTAATGGGTATCCTGCGTGCCAGTCCGGGAAGCGGTCATCGCGCATGAAGTCGGCAATGTCATAAACGCTGTCTTCAAAGCGGAAGAAGCGGGCATCACATTGTTCGTCCTGTTCAACGTGATCCATTTCCTGCTGCTCTTCCGGCGACAGGTCGAGCCAGGATTCCAGCCATACGTTTTCAGCTTTAGGGGAGATAGTGAAATCGGTCATGTGCATATCCTCCATGCGTAAACATCTTGTTTTCTAGTTGGTGTAATTATCGCAGTGTGGATAAGGCAAAAAACATTTTGTTATCGGGGATAAGAAAATGGCGCGGGATACGCGCCATTGGAAGGGATTATTCAAACACGCTTTCGGGAATAAATTCGTCTACCATCGCGCTGGAAACGATACGCAGACCGTATTGACCCATCCAGGTGCTGTTAGAGTTCAAATCGGAGGTAAACAGCTTATCTACTCTGGTCATCAGCTTATCGAACATCGCCTTGTCCGCGGTGCGGAAGTACGCTTCCAGCTTTAGCAGCAGCGGGTCGGTTGCGTTGCTGATGTTCTGATAACCTACGGTGTATACCGCACTTTCACCTTCCCCCTCGCGCACTAAGGTGCTGGTGTGAACCTCCGTTCCGGTAGTGTTGTCACGCAGAACGACGGTCAGTTTGGCAACTTTCTCGCCGAAGGTGGTTTCGGACGCATAATGTAAATCCAGCACAAGATTTTCGCGTAAAACAGTCATCTTTATCTCCCTGTAGTTGACTAACCTATATTATTGTCATAGGTATGTACTTACAATACAGGTAAGCAAAAAAGCCCCGAAGGATGGACGGGGCTGTCGTAGGGACGACTAATCGCTTTTGCACATGTCAGGCTGTCGCCAGGAGAGAGGCACGCTGGATTTCTTGCTGGGCTACTTTGTTCGCTTCCAGTAGCGCCTGTTCCAGCTCTCCTTCCGGCCAGATGATCTGTTTTGCCATCCACCCTCTTCCACTCTGGCGACGCACACTCATTACGTAACGCGTGCGGGAACCATTGTCGAACGAGACCAGCGTCTCTTTGAACAGGCGAATGGCAGTGCCGTTGGCGATGATATCGAGCAGGGTCAGCTGGCTCATTGCGGTTGGCTTTTCTTTACGTGGCTGGCCCGCACTCAGTTTGGTGATCATCGCGTTTTTCATAATTCACTCCGTAAACAACTTGTTTTCTTGTTGGTGTAAATAATACCAGCGAGAAAACGGCTACAAAGCATAGCGTTACGGCGCTGCGCTGCCCCGGAGGTTGCAAACAGCAAAAAGCCACCGTGCTGGTGGCCTCACGCTTAATCTTCGTCGTCCGGGAACTCGATGTGTACCGCATCCACCAGCTCCCGCTGTTCATCTTCACTGAGCAGGTGCCAGATCTCCTTTCCTTTGGGTGATTCCCCTTCAGCTGGTACGAACGACCACAACTTGCGGTACAACTCCGGCCCCACAGCATCCAGGCACTCAGCCAGGGAATCCACGCTCCACACCTCAACCATCACAGGCATCTTAATCATCTCTTCACCCTCACTTCGTTTCTGACGTCGTGCAGTTCCACGCGACGGACATTGGGTTGTCCTCGATATGGAAATCAAACGTCCCTTCTCTGTATCCTTCAGAGATGAGCGTCGCCACGCGACCAGCGACATCCTGGGAACGGATAACGTCATCGAGGGAGATCTCACACTCGGAGGACGCTTCCTCGCCACAGAGGGTGATGCTGATATTCAGATGCTTGTACATGTGTTTCTCCTTTGTCTAAACACGTTGTTTTCTTGTTGGTGTTATTATCGCAATAAGAAAACGGGGAAAAAGAATTCCTTAAAGGCTGATGTGCTTGTGCTGATTTATTGCTATGTATGTATCTGGCTAACTCAGAGGAAATGTGATGAGCACTAAAGACTACACAGACGGGTACTTCAGCATCGACGCCGAGAGAGGCGAGTTGCTACATGGCGGCATCGCTGTCGGACGCGTCATTTTGGTTAACGGTCAGATTTACACAGAGCTGGACGATACCAGTTCAAGCGCACCTGTCGTCTCCGGCCCCTTCGGGACAAGAGAAGAGGCGCTCGATGATTTGTGGGACAACAGAGACGATGCGAATCAGGGCAGTGAGATTTTCGAATAAACGTCCTCGGCGATTTCACCACCAAAACCCGTAACCCTTTACACTAGATCTGGCTTCCCGACATGAGCGTGCGAAGCTGATCTGGTCTCAATGCTCAACTGCGGGATTCACCAACTCCCGCACTCTTCAGGTGAATGAGGAAAAGGCATACTCCCGCAGCCGTCCCTCGCTCTGTACCGGGATGTACCCGTTTCCCGACCGGCAGCCAGCCTTTTCCCGGTTCGCATAGCGGGATTCCCACCGTTTCCCTGAAAACCTCCAGCCTTTTCCCTACGGCGATGCCCCGTTCCTGAAAAGGGACATGGCCTTTTCCCTGGATGGCCCGAAGGTTGACCGAAGGGGTGGATAGGGACGTTACGGGGGATGAAAACTATGGCTTGAATTTCTACGGAGAAAGTAGCGATACCCCTCTTCCCCTTCCCACTTATACCTCCAGTTAAATCTCTGCGGATTTTCCCTCTTATGGGGGCATATACCCTCCCCCTGATAACGCTCTGTACGGCGAGTATTCCTTTGGGTGAAATGGGCGGTTTGTTCTCTCTACCGGCGTATGTGGTTTCGTTGTTCTTGAGATGGCTCTTCTCTGTGTTTTCGTCTGGGTTGCTCTCGTCGTTTTGGTGAGTGTTCTTCTCCGTGTATGGAGTAATGGCAGGTGCACTTTTCTCTTCATTTACGTGAAATGGTGGAAGTGTGGGTAATGGCAGTAGGGCGCTTTTATTGTTCTCCGCATATGAAGTAATGGCGTTCCCTGCTATTCAGGAATTTGCGCTCTCTTTCGGGGTAATGGTGGGTAAAGGAGATTGCGACGGTTCCTGTTCTGGTCTGGGTTTGTCCGGGGTTTCGTTCTGGCTGTTCTTCTCCGTGTATTGGGTAATGGCATATAGGGGTTTGCGTGCGCGAGCTGCGTTCTCGGTTGCCTGGGGAGATTAGGTGGGTGCTCTGTAGCCTGGGGCAAAGAGGTGGGTCTTTTCGGTAGCCTGACAGGAAGAGGTGGGTGTTTCCGGGATTGTAGGTAATGGCGTCTCTGGGTTTCCTGTGGGTGTGGTTAACTTGTTTTCTTGTGCCTGAAAACAACTTGTTTAGATGTCCAACATAACGCAACGGGAGCGCTTCTGAGCGTGTCTGCTTTTGGGTGGTATCACGAGTCGTTTTTGACGTTTTGGTCGCAGGGAGATGGATTCTGGTGCGCAGGAATTTGGGTATAAGAGATGGCGTGCGAAAACGTCAACTTTTTAGACCAAATCAGGGAAAAGCGTTGACTTTTCGTTGATATGTTATTTATTTGTTTTCTTATGGGTGTAACTTGCTTAAATGCCCTGTCACGCCTGGGTTGGGGTAGGTTGGAGAGGTGGGGAAAGTGGCGATCAACGGACTCTTATAGAAATCCTCAATTTGTGACCGCCAATGTCAACGGATTGATTAAGCTAGTTGTGCTCAAACATCTCCGTTCTTAATCCACTGCCTGATTTCCTCGTCTCGTGCGACTTCTTTCTCGTGTTGGGTAACATACAGGTCGGGTAAAAGAGGTGGAGCGAATTCTGGCTCTGTCGAACACCACTTTTCATATGCCTCACGCATAGATTTTTCTACATCCCAATGTTCCAACTCTTGGTATTCAATCGGCCAGTTATCCTGCAATTTCTTCACAGCTTTAGCCACGTCGTACCGGAAGTAAGGGTTAAGACCAATGAAATTACCAGCCAGCATGTCATCAACCTCCTTCACTCTGGCAATCTTGGAAAACTTACCAATAGCAATGTTGAGATCCCAATCAGACACGAATAACAGCAGTGCGGCAAATGCCAGAAACTTAGCCTCTCCATATGCTCTGTCGCTAACCGTTTTTGTCTTAAACTCAATGTAATTGCTCATCACAAACCCAGTAAGCTTGTAAGTCTTATTTATCTCATCTTCCAAAAGCGATGGGTCGAGAATTGCACGGCCACGATTATTATCTATGTGTTCTAAGATTGCCGAAATGTCTCTATGGGATACTGAAATTTTACGCAATTGCTGGAGAGTCTTGATGTGAACTCTTAGCACCTCTTTGTCAATTGCACGAGACCAAGAAAAACCAGGCACAGTAGCCTGAATGGGTGAGAAAGGCATAATATCCGGGTTTGTCCATGCCAAATATGATTCACGTAACCCGCTAATATAGTCAAGCCAATCCAAATGACCCTTTTCCAGCCATATTTCAAATGTGGAGTCCTTACGCTTATTGAAGAACCATTCCCTCATCTGCCACATTTTTTCTTGCGTAAAAATCCCTTCCTGTATGCCGGCGCATACCAGTTTTCGTATTACCTGCGAATACTTTGTTCGATCTTTCGTGAATGTGACAAGGTGCTGCCTTACCTCAGATGTTAACCTATCTCCGTAGAAGTCACATGATGGATGGTGGCCTTGGCCAGCTTCACCAGTAAATCTGAAATGCGCCTTCTTGTGATAACCATCATTCCTAGAGGCTCTAACAAACGAGCCACCTCCGACTTTGCAAATTGGACAGATGATGTCTTCACGAGCGACAGCATGAACTGAGCTGTCATCTAAATTTTTAAGTGCCAAGTACTGCTCGGGGTCGACTTCCTTTTGTAACGATTTCGAAAAAGCTGTATCCGTCATATTGTCCTCTTAAATGTCTCGTTCCAGTAATCGGTTGACTAAGGGGGCCGATCAACTACTTAGCCAAGATATTATAGCTCTTGTTATTTATTTGTTTTCTTATATGTGTAAACAAATAAACGCTACAATTTCGACAATAACTCAATTCCTATTGTGTCCTACTGAACGAGAAAGCAGTATGCGTTTCCAGTGTGATTCTCGTCGGTTTATCTCGCAGGCGTCACTGTTAATGTCCATGATTTCCAGAATAGAGAACGTGACATTCTTGAGCCTTTCCTCATCGCCGGTTCCAAACGCTTCAATCAGGCCAGCATTCCCGCCGTGACCCGTTTTAAAGTAGGTCTTCCATCTTCCCCATATTCCGCCTTTGCCGTTTGCCTGGCCAACATACAACTTCTCGCCATCAACATCAGTCAGCAGGTAGATGCCTTTGACAATACTCAGTGCAGTTCTCCACGACTTTAACTCCTGCCGAATGATGGTTCCGAGACTGGCTCTGTCCAGAACTACGTCTTTGTAGCCGGGAAACTCGCCAAATGATAGACAGGATGGCGCAATCTCAACGACTCGCAGTTTTCCGGCAAGAGTTTCGCCGTTCAAAATAGATCTGCGAGGACGCTCCGCACTGACATACAAACGTCCACGATATTCACCCAGTTCAGGAACAGGTGTCAGTTGATAGAGATAGTAGTCTTCGTTCCGGCCAGGTACTGCATGTGATGCTGTCAGAGAACACCCAACGTTGAGATAGGTGCCAGCATAGAGAAATCGCGCCTTATCTTCAGTCTGAATAAGAGAGACAACGTAGGTACGATTGAAGCTTTTCAGCTTCTGCAGGCATTGCCAGTCGTCGAACGTCTCTTTCACGAACTCCTGTATCGGGTTTTCTTTATATTCGTTGGTGCTGGCTAAATGAATTTTGCTGTTATTTGGGGTCAGCTGCGGGTATAGCGACTGAAGGTACTGGAATAGTTCCATGCAGAAAATGTCCCTTATGAGATCGGCTCTGATATCTGGTATCTCACATGGAGAGCCGATCTGTCCACGGCAAAAAAAAAGGCTTACCAGTCCCAGCCAGGTAATCCGTCCACCAGCTCGGCGCCGCAATCGAAGTGAACCGCGTCAAAGCCGGCATCCACTATGGTCTGTATGTTAGAGATCGTCTCTTCGGAAATGCCATACTCACGCAGCTCTTCTTTCCAGTCATTCCCTCGCATTCCAGCACGAACAATCCAGCCGTACTTTGTACCGTGTACCCAATTCAACCCGCGATCAGAAAGTGGGTCGAAGCAGGCAATGGGTAGCCGTTCTGAATCCGCTGCCGTTACGTGGGCGGTGCTGATCACCGCCGTCTTATACGATTCGGTGATTTTCAGCATCATGCCTTCTCCTTTGGAAACAGAATGTCGGCCGTGTCAGAAATGACATCCCAATTCACGCCGACGCTGGCGTCATGGCACTCTTTGATTTTTCGCAAAACCTGAACGCACTGTTCGTCAGTCAGGTCTGGTCGCACTTCACCTACATCTTCCTTGTGCCACATCACCATCAGCAGCGGCTCGTCTTCTGGGTAGTTCTCCAGCTTTTCGATGATGTCTTTTGCGGTTCCGAGCATGATTAACCCCTTAAACAATTTGTCTTCTTGTTGGTGTTATTATCTCAAATAACAAAAGGCAGAAAACAAGATGTTTAAGGGATGATTAGGTGAGTTTGAAGTCGTCTATGTCATCAACAAACTCCATATACCTGGCTTCGACACTCGACAATCTGATCAGATACGCAAGCCCGTAACTAAGTGAAGTGGGTTGCTCCAGCACAAATTCGAACCCATCATCATGCGTTTTACCAAGCCAGAATCCCCCACCGTATTCTTTTTCACGTTGGAAGAAAACGAACTGTCCTGGTATCAGGTGTTTGAGTGCTTCGCCTCTATAGACGATCTCATATTTGGAATTTTTGCTGCCCATTTTTCCCGCCCCACAACACTGTATAAATAAACAGTAGTAATTATTGCAGTACCGGTCAACTTTGCTGGTTAAGGGAATAACAAGGTGGTGAAAACAATTTGTTTCGGCACTTGAGATTTTGCAAATCGCACATACATGGAAAACGGCAATTATTGAAACCTGATTTGACCCATGTGAAAGGAGGAAACGATGAAGACCTATGATCGCAACCGTAACGCTATCACTACCGGCAGCCGAGTGATGGTGGCAACGAATGGTGCAACGGGAGTCATCAAGGAAATCTGCGGAGAAGGCAAATCAGAAGAACAATTACGCCGTTCTGACTGCGTATCTATCGAAGGTGTGGAGGGTCTGTTCTGCCCAATGGATTTGGTTCGCTTAGGGTTCCACTAATTTCACCAACCAGAAAACAAATTGTTAAAGGCCACAATAGTGGCCTTCATTTACTCAGCGATAAGCGATCCAATCATCGCCTGTAGCTCTCGTTCTTTTTCTTTGGCTACGCGTAGTAATTCGGCATTTACATGACGTTGCAGCTTATCCATTACACGGAACGACGGACGGCGCATGACGCTCTCGTCGATGGCTTTGGTATTCAAGCTAATAAGATGCCCGAAGTGGTTGAAGCCAGCCCCGACGAACACTTCATATAGCTGGGCATCGCGCTCAAACAGAGCGATCCCATTTCGCACCTCAAGCAGCGTTCCTTCCTCAATAAGCGTATCCAGCGCCTTATCCCAGACCGGACAAAAGCGATAATTGAAACCTTCCAGTAATGCTGTAAAAAACAGCGAAACGGCATTACCCAACTTCATAGTTACTCTTCCTTGCTCCTTGCTCTGTTAGCCTGCACTTCCTTAGCCAGCTCGTAGGTAATTTTGCACGGCACAATCATCGCCCAGCCTTTTTCGTGGCTGTTAATCACCTGCTGAACATGGCCGTCTGTAATGGGCAGATCCGGCAACTGTTTAAAAACTTCCATCTGCTCATGGATATGCAGAAACCACCTTGCCAGCTCCATCTGCTCACCGCGGGTGAGGGGATTATCCAGCGGGGACTTAACAAAAGCGGAGACGCGCTCGACAGGCAGATCATTCATGCCGCGCACCTCTCTGCTTTATCCTGCAATTCGCGGACATACTCGACCAAAGAGCCGCCTGGTGGGATCTGGCATTCCTCCACTAACTGGAAGTAGATGTCTGCGGCCGCGCGTGTGTTCGAGCCTTTGTTTAGCTGCTCTTCGCGCAGCGCATCACGTTCGTTGATCAAACGAACACACTCGCCGTTACGCTGATCAACAACGGCCTCAAGTTCAGCGATACGTTCGCCTGGCGTCTTGCCTTCTTTGCGCTGGATGGTGACGGTAAACTCGCCCATTTCAGGAACGTTGTACCCCAGCTCCAGGTAGTTTCTGGCGCCGCTGCGGACGAACTCACCTGCGAACATGGTGGCGAACATCGCAGAGGCCATTTCTCCTTTGAAAAGCGACTCCAGAGCTAACGGAGTGCCGGCAGACAGAGCCTCTTTTGCTGTGTCCATTGCGTCCATGAACCGGTCGAACTCATTGGCGCGTTTCTCAAGGTCTCTCCACTGCTGGCTCCAACGGCGTGCCAGATGTTCGATAAAAACCTGCGCCGATTCATCAAAGTTACCTTCGAACGTCACACGCTCCTTGTCGATTTTGATGGTTCCGGCAGGCGTTCCTTCGTTCCCCTGTAACACTAAATTAAATGGCAGCTTCGCCTGATTAACGCTGGCGAATGTAATTCTCGATTTTTCGCTCATGTGTTTACCTCTGATAAAGTGGCTCTATTCTTACACAAATTAGGTAAGTATTTACCTATCATTTTACACGCTTGAAAACGTATACGCTGACAGTGATTCCGGTGTCTTCAAACTCGTCAGTAAACGACTTCCCTTTGGCATAAACGTAATTATCCAGCGACATCCAGTTCAGAACTGGCGCATCACCCGGCAGTACAGCCACCAGTCGCCCGCCGACTTTAAGATGCTCCAGCGCGGCCAGCGTATGCTCTCTGTGACGGCCAAGAGAGTAGGGCGGGTTCATGACGATTTTGTCGAACTGATAGCCTGCGTTGTCCTCAGACCACTTCATGAAGTCACAGCAGACCGTATTTGTGTACCCCTTGCCAAGCAGGATATCAGCGAAGAGAGGTGCGACTTCTATGCAGGTAACGTCTTCCGGATTGGCGTCGATGCAGGCCAACAGATCTCCGCGCCCGGCTTCAGGCTCCAGCAGCTTCTCACCTGGCTTCAGCTCGATGACTCTGGCAACGTACTCCGCTATCAAACGTGGGGTAGGGTAGAACTGGTGTGATTTTGTATCCGGTATTAAGCCGGTGGCCACAATCGTATTGAGCGTATGGCCGATCTCATACGGGAACTGCCAGTGCTTTTTCTCCTGCACGCCGCCAATGAAGTTCAGTGTGCGCTCAAGCTCTTCCACCTGTGACTTCTGTAGGTTGGAATCAGAGAAGTACCAGACGCCTTTGTCTTTGCTGAATCGCCCGTCGCGCAGCGCGGTACGAACCGGCTCGGAGATCGTCTTCTGGATTAACCCGAACTCTTTTGGTGCCCGTGTTTTGGGTGCAGTACGGCATGGCGCCGGGATTGCTGCAGGCATACTGTAAGCCAGCACCTCATTCAGCTTCCAGGCCACGTCAGGATGTATTTCAAAGTGAACGTTGCCGTTCTTGAACATCTTCACGCGCATCAGGTTTCCGTCGACATTCATCCAGTCACCGGTCTGGCAGTCGTTTGCCCGGTACGCAGCTGATAGCATCTCAGTTGTGCGGTTGATGGTGATGAACTCTTTGTGTGCGAAGAAATGAAGCATGACGCGCAGGTCGTCGATGTAGTCCTCTTTCCGGTAGTTCACGCTGACGCTGTCCCGCCAGAACTCGGAAATGCAGTTGGCGATGATCAGACGCTCGCTAAAGCCGTTCGTCTTATTGGTCTTGTGGGCAGGACTCAGCGCTTTAAACAAGCCATACACTCGCTCAGAGAGATATTTGTGCCTGTCATTCAGCAGATTGAGCATCGTTGGGATGACCGTTTCTGCTTTAAACTCCGGCACACCAACGAACTCCTTAACCTTCATCTGGTAGCCGGTTCTGTCAGTCCTGATGGTCTCCTGCTTGCCCTCGATAAACTGCTCACGCCACTCGTCGCGGCGGGAAGCTGGCATGATCAGCAGAACGTTTGTCATATCCGTGACCTTCTTCCAGTACTCGGCCCAGATATTCTGTTTCACCCATTCAAGGTCGACCTTGTCCAGCCAGGCTCTGTTAAAGCGTGTGCGCTCGTCATCCGGCCGGTGGTTGAGTCGCAGCAGGCGGTTAATCATGTTGTGGCGTTCGTCGCCATAAACGAAGTCGTGAACCTGATGCATGAATGCGATCTCTTTCTCGCACTCGGCCACAATTTCGTGGATGACGTTCATTTCCTGCCGGTAGTCGATATCAGTGTTTGGGGTGATAGCGTCAATGATGGAAAGGGCTGTATTCATGATTGCACCATTAAACAAATTGTTTTCTTGTTGGTGTTATTTTCCCAAAGTTGAAAAGGCGTAAAAGCAGCATTCACAGGCGTTGCAGCTGATTTAAGGCGTAAAAAAGGGGGCTTTCGCCCCCCCTGTCGGTAGGTGAGAAATTAGTGGTGTACGTGCTGCGTTTTGTGCGGCTGTTTGTTCAGGTCGTGGCGATGGGTCAGCTCGCGCATCATGTCTTCAAGACGGCTCTTGGTGTCGTCAAGCTGGTCGGCCATTGCCCCCAGCAGTTGGCGAACGGCCATCGGATCGTCGCTGTTCAGATCAGGCATTTTGAACCCAGCCTGGGAAGACATCAGTTTGAAGGCGGCCAGCAACATCGCCAGAGAAGACTTCAGTCCGGCGATTTCGCGATCTTTGCTGGCGTTGGTTTCTTCTGCCTTGACTGAATCCGGTGAGCACTTCGGCTTGCTTACCATTTCCAGAGTTGCCTGAAGTTTGTCGGCGCGTTCTTTCTCTTCCAGATACGCTTCGCCGAAATGACGCGCCAGCATCACAATTTCAATCGGATCATCAATCATGCTTGAGAACTTGAGAACGCTGAAAAGGCGGTCGATAGGGGAGGCGTCGTCTTCGTGACCAACCACAAGACCCATGATCTCAACCAGTTCGGCCGCACCAACTTTTTTAATCACGCTTTCAACTTTGGCATTAGTTTTTTTGCATTTTTCGCACATGTGTTTTTTCCTTATGTTTTTAAACAAGTTGTTTTCTCGATTGCGTTATTGTGGCGTGACTGAAAAGGTGGGCAAACGCTACGTAAAGGCGGACACCCACACTGACGGTTAATGAAGACGTTTGGATTCCTTCATTTCACGTTCGACATGCTCACGACACGGCTCATACTCAATGGCGCTGGCGGTAATTTTCCCGGCAGCAATTAGCTTCACGGCAGCAAAGCAAAGTCCTTTAAAGGTGAACTTGGCCTGGTTGCGTCCGTTTCCGATGACAACGTTTTTGCCATATCCGCGGTCAATGAAGATCTTGAGGAACTGGCGGTTAACAGTGATGTATTTGCGCTTAACGTACACATCACCCAGCGAGTCCATCAGCGCACCCAGAACAGCCCCGGACGTTCCGAGAATGCGACCAGCTTCATTCAGCCCATAAAGCTCATCAGCAGTGCCGCAAATGGTGTCCATGAGAATGGCTTTTGGTTTTGCGTTAGATAGTGCAACGCCTAACGCCTCGTTCTCTTTCTCCAGACGCTCGTTTTCCTCGACCTGGTGTAACAAATGAACCAGAGCTTCTTTATAGGTACGTGGAATAGCAGGCGTTCCGCGGTCGGCAAACATGGACTCAAGCTCTCTCCACCGATCAACAAGGCGTGCGGTAAATTCAGGAGAAAGCTGCGCCACGACAACGATGCTGTCGCGTTTACCCTGTTCGGCTTCGAACAAGTAAAACGTAGCCGGACGCCCGGCAGTGGGCTTTTCCACCATTGGTGGAAAAGTAATAACGCCGGATTTAGCGAGTCTTTCAATGGTGCGTTTTACGCTGTCATGGCGACTGCCGACCATTTCGGCGATCTCCTGACTGGTCATCGATGGTTTGGCGTGTAAGCCTGTAGTGGTGGGAGTGTGTGCGGTTGCCTCAAACATACATTCTCCATTCAGTGTAAAAAGGGCCGTCAGTGGCCCTTGTTGTTAACTCTCATTGGTTAATTGGCTAAACAATTTGTTTTAACAGTGCCGAAAATGGATTCGGCATCAAAAGAACCCGAGAATGCTGCCCACCGGAACAACGAAAATTCCCACGACACGCGCAAGTGTCATTCCGGCATCAAACTGAAGATCACCACCGTTCACGAGTTTCACCAGATTCATGATCCAGCCACCAAGTAGAAAAATGGCGAGGCCAACAATCATCGCGGTGACTTTCCGGAAGGTCCATTTCATGCAATAGCCTCAGTCACAGCAGAAGGAAGATCCGGAGTTGCAGGTCGAGTTGGAATCGTGTCCAACAGCATCCCATCCAGAGAGACAGGAGGTCGTTCTGGCAGGGGGGTTGTCTGCAAGGTTGTGGTGGAAGTAGTTGTGTCCGGTATCAACAGACTCTGACCGGCTGGTACGGCTACCGCTGCCAGGGTTGCTAAAATTACTCCGTAGGCCATTGGCTTCAGTCGATTTCGTTGAAAATTTTCCATGAGAACTGTCCTTGTGCGTCTGGGATTCACGCAACACACGAGAGGCGACGGAATCACGCACCTTCTCCATGCCTACTGTCGCACCCAGATTTGCTATGGCGGTAGCTTGCGCATCAATGCGCTTCTCCAGCTCAAACACTCGTTCTTCCAGTTCCGCAAGGCGTGCAGAAACACGACCGCTAAACAGCTCGGTCAGAACCAGGCGAATTGAACGGGGACGTTTATTGAAAGAAGTGAAAGGCGTTTGACGTGCCATTTGGATTCCATTCAGTGTCAGAAAGAGTTGCGGCTGGCCAAGCCAGCCGCCTTTTGGCGTTCCATCCTGGAACAGTACCTAACCGGTACTTCGTCATCCTGACGAACGGTAAGATACCTGATTTAAAATGATAGGTAAATACTTACCTATCATTTTGTGACAAAAATCCAATATCACGCTTGTGAGGCATATCAGCTGCGGAGTAGACGGCGATCTTCGACAGGCGGTCACACATTAAGTCGGCTTTGAGCGAGGTATAGTCATTCGCACCCTGAGAATTACACTTTAAGTGATTCAGGGTATGCGCTTACTGGTTACGAATATTGAGCGAGAATCACGTGATGATCGCCGCTTTTCTTTCGAGCCAGTGGGTGCTCCACGTTCGCTAACGAATACTCAGGGCATGCAGATAAACTGCTGGCTATATTTCTTTCGAAGAGCGTGGAATGCATACCAATCCCCGATAAAAAGGAGTTGGTGATGACTGCGACTAATCAATTTGCTGCGCACGTTGGTCTGGACTGGGCAGATAAAAAGCACGATGTCTGTGTTCAGTTTAAAAACGGTGAACGCACATTCCATGTGATTGAACATACGCCGGAAGCACTTGATGTCTGGCTTACCGAGTTACACCAGAAGGTAAAAGGCAGGATCGCTATCGCCGTTGAGCTGAAGAAAGGTCCCGTGGTGTATGCTCTTCAGAAATATCCATTTATCACCGTTTTCCCCGTCCACGCTTTGTCCCTGGCTCGTTACCGGCAGGCCTTCTCGCCCAGCGGCGCTAAAGATGACCCGCAGGATGCCGAGCTGGCATTAGAGTTAATGCTGCGTTATCCCCAAAAGATAAAAGCCATTGAACCCGACAATGCGGATATCCGGTTACTCCAGCAACTGGTTGAGCAGCGCCGTCAGCTGGTTGAAGATAAACGCCGTTTTGTGAACCGGATAATCAACACACTTAAACAGTATTATCCTCAGCCACTGGAGTGGTTCTCACATCGGGGTAGCTTACTATTGTGTGAGCTGATTATCCGGTGGCCCAGTCTGCAACAACTGAAACGAGCGAGGCGCGACACGATCCGCAACTTTCTGAATGCCAAAGGTGGCCGCGCAATGGCTCTTACCGAGCAACGTGTTGCGAGTATTGATAACGCGATCCCATTGACTACAGACCCGAGCGTTATAGAGGCTAATGCTTTGATGGCAACAGCACTGGCGACACAAATTAAAGTCGTGAGTGAAATCATCAAAACCTATGACGAACGAATCGAAGCGTTGTTTGACACATTGCCAGATGCGGAGCTGTTCAAATCACTTCCGGGCATGGGGCCGTGTATGGGCCCACGAATGCTTGCTGCACTTGGTGATAACCGTGACCGGTTTAACAGCGCTGAAGAAATTCAAAACTACGCAGGTATTGCACCGGTGACAGAACGAAGTGGCCAGAAATCCTGGGTTCACTGGCGATGGCAGTGTGCCAAGTTCGTCAGGCAAACCTTTGTTGAATGGGCTGCCAAGACGGTTAATTCATCATACTGGGCCAGACTGTATTATCAGGGCCTCAGAGAGAAGGGCAAATCTCATCAGTCTGCGATCCGGGCACTGGCGTTCAAATGGATAAGGATCATTTACCGCTGCTGGAAGGCCAGAACCCAGTACGATGAAGCAAAATATTTGCTGGCTCTCGAAGCGCGCCACTCGCCCTTACTGAAGCCATAAAAAGCTTGTCGAATGTCTCAGGGCGTGAAGCGGACATATGATGTTTAGAAACCGCGCGATTTGCAGTTAAGTAATCTAAGTTACTGAGGTACCATAGTTGGAACTGCTGGTCGGTTTGTGTGAAACACCATCATTATCACTATAAGGAAATGAAAGTTGAAATGAATACTAAACTTTTAGCCTATTTAAACAATGAGTTACATGGAGTGTGGATAGATAGTGAAAATCGTAATATCCACATAATACTTAAATCAAGCATTCCAATAATTAAATCCGTCTGGTCAGGAGCACCTATCCATCTTTTGGTAGGTTTATCTACTGAAAAAAATATACTAGTGATCGGGATGTTGATTGAAGATAATGTCGATAATCCATTTTTACTGGCCTATCCACCAAGAGAGGAAGATGAAATCAAAGGGCTGGATTTGTTATTGTCAGGTGATTATGATGGTATTCAATTAACATTTTTTGACTCGCATACAATGCGTGTTATGGATCTGAAAATAAAAGTCTCGGAAAATTTACCGGATAAATATTTAAAAAAATTTCATGCTAATTCCTATTCTCTCAATTCAGGATTTAGGGAAGGCAATGAAGCAATGGATGAATTCTGCAACAATGCTTTGACTGGTAACGAGAAAATAATCAGTCTGCCACTAAGTGTAATTGATAAAAAATCTTACCTTGCAAGTGTTCATGAACCAAACGATACCGAATTAACATATGAATTTAGCACCAGCAAAAACGGCTCTGAGGGATATGAGCAGGAAGCTCTTATAAATCATGCTTTGCGGCAGATTTTTTCACATGAAGAAGTGTTTTTTTCTCCCGATGTTATTGAGGGTAATAAAAAAAGAGAACTAGTTGATATTCTTGTTGTAGAAAATGACTACGTATTATCTATACAGTCTAAAGCATCATCATTGATTGAAATGGGATTAAAATCTCATGAGAAGCTTTGTAGCATGTATAAGAAAAAAGCATTGCAAGGTATCGAACAGATTAAAGGAGTTATCCCAATTCTAAATAATGATGTAGTTATTAATCATGGCGGGATGGAATATTTAATAAATCGAAGAAGGGATATTTATCATTTAGTGATAATCTCAGATCTTGTTTTAGAGAAAGAAGATGCTGAAAAGATTTATGACGAAATTAGCAACCTTAAAGAG
>OAUX01000174.1_pt1 | contig 39735 bp, 36 predicted proteins | sample 1501311 | NCBI WGS metagenome assembly OAUX01 (sample SAMEA2580066, study PRJEB22360) | human gut metagenome | reverse complement strand
GGTACCGTGCTGAACGATGCCAACAACCAGGCGAAAGCCACCTTCGATCTGGCGAAAAACCTGGCCGACGGTAAAGGCGCCGCTGACGGGACTAACTGGAAAATTGACAACAAAATCGTTCGCGTTCCTTACGTGGGCGTAGACCAGTCCAACCTGGCTGAGTTTATCGGTAAATAAGTTATCTGCATTGTCTTCACTGGGCGCAATTCGTTGCGCCCTTTTATAACGCGATATGCGAGGCCAACAAGGTATAATTATGGTCAGCACAACTACTCAGTCGTCCGGTGAATACTTGTTGGAAATGACCGGTGTCAACAAGTCATTCCCCGGTGTTAAGGCGCTCGATAATGTTAATTTAAAAGTTCGTCCACACTCTATTCATGCGTTAATGGGTGAAAACGGTGCGGGTAAATCAACATTATTAAAATGCCTCTTTGGGATCTATCAAAAAGATTCTGGCAGCATTCTTTTTCAGGGAAAAGAGATCGACTTCCATTCAGCGAAAGAAGCGCTGGAGAACGGTATCTCGATGGTACACCAGGAATTAAACCTGGTTCTGCAACGTTCAGTTATGGATAATATGTGGTTGGGTCGTTATCCAACCAAAGGTGTCTTTGTCGATCAGGATAAAATGTATCGCGACACCAAAGCCATTTTTGATGAGCTGGATATTGATATCGACCCGTGCGCACGCGTCGGGACATTATCCGTTTCCCAGATGCAGATGATCGAAATTGCCAAAGCGTTCTCCTATGATGCGAAAATCGTGATCATGGATGAACCGACATCGTCATTAACGGAAAAAGAGGTTAACCACCTTTTTACCATTATTCGTAAGCTGAAAGATCGCGGCTGCGGCATTGTCTATATCTCACATAAAATGGAAGAGATCTTCCAGCTGTGCGATGAAATCACCATCCTGCGCGACGGCCAGTGGATCGCCACCCAGCCGCTGGAAGGGCTGGATATGGACAAGATCATCGCCATGATGGTTGGCCGTTCTCTGAACCAGCGTTTCCCGGATAAAGAAAACAAGCCAGGCGAAGTGATTCTGGAGGTGCGTAACCTGACCTCGCTGCGTCAGCCGTCTATCCGCGATGTCTCTTTCGATCTGCACAAGGGGGAGATCCTTGGCATCGCAGGGCTGGTGGGCGCTAAGCGCACCGATATCGTGGAAACCCTGTTTGGTATCCGTGAGAAAGCCGAAGGCACCATTACGCTGCACGGTAAGAAGATCAACAACCACAACGCCAACGAAGCCATTAATAATGGCTTTGCGCTGGTGACGGAAGAGCGTCGTTCCACCGGTATTTACGCTTATCTGGATATTAACTTTAACTCGTTAATTTCTAATATTCGCAATTATAAAAATAAAGTCGGGCTGCTGGATAATTCCCGCATGAAGAGCGATACCCAGTGGGTGATTGACTCCATGCGCGTGAAAACGCCGGGCCACCGCACGCAAATTGGCTCACTCTCGGGAGGGAACCAGCAGAAAGTCATTATTGGTCGCTGGCTATTAACCCAGCCTGAAATTCTGATGCTGGATGAACCTACGCGTGGTATCGACGTGGGTGCAAAATTTGAGATTTACCAGCTGATCGCCGAGCTGGCGAAAAAAGATAAAGGGATCATTATTATTTCTTCCGAAATGCCGGAATTGTTAGGGATCACAGACCGTATTCTGGTTATGAGCAATGGTCTCGTTGCCGGTATTGTTGAAACCAAAACGACAACGCAAAACGAAATTTTGCGTCTTGCGTCTTTGCACCTTTAAGATCAGGGGCTCCTCATGAGTGCGTTAAATAAAAAAAGTTTTCTCACTTATCTGAAAGAAGGCGGTATTTACGTTGTTCTTTTAGTCTTGCTGGCGATTATTATTTTCCAGGACCCTACGTTCTTAAGTCTGCTGAACTTGAGTAACATTCTGACCCAGTCTTCCGTACGTATTATTATCGCGCTTGGCGTGGCGGGACTTATCGTTACCCAGGGGACTGACCTTTCGGCAGGGCGCCAGGTGGGTCTGGCGGCGGTCATTGCGGCAACCCTGTTGCAGTCGATGGAAAACGCCAACAAGGTGTTCCCGGAGATGGCGACCATGCCGATTTTCGTGGTGATCCTGATCGTGTGCGCCATCGGCGCGGTAATTGGCCTGATTAACGGCATCATCATTGCTTACCTGAACGTGACGCCATTCATCACCACGCTTGGCACGATGATCATCGTTTATGGTATCAACTCCCTGTACTACGATTTCGTCGGCGCGTCTCCAATCTCTGGCTTCGACAGCGGCTTCTCGACCTTCACGCAGGGGTTTGTTGCGCTGGGCAGCTTCCGTCTCTCCTACATCACCTTCTATGCGCTGATTGCGGTGGCGTTCGTCTGGATCCTGTGGAACAAAACCCGCTTCGGTAAAAACATCTTTGCTATCGGCGGTAACCCTGAAGCGGCGAAAGTGTCCGGGGTCAACGTGGCTCTGAACCTGCTGATGATTTACGCCCTGTCCGGGGTCTTCTACGCCTTCGGCGGGATGCTGGAAGCGGGCCGTATCGGCTCTGCAACCAACAACCTCGGCTTTATGTACGAACTGGATGCGATTGCAGCCTGCGTGGTTGGCGGCGTCTCCTTCAGCGGCGGCGTGGGGACCGTGCTGGGCGTGGTGACCGGTGTGATCATCTTCACCGTTATCAACTACGGCCTGACCTACATCGGCGTGAACCCCTACTGGCAGTACATCATCAAGGGCGCCATCATCATCTTCGCGGTTGCGCTGGATTCACTGAAGTACGCGCGTAAGAAGTAAGATCTTCAGAATGAAAAGGCCCGCTCACGTAGCGGGCCTTTTTTTGCCCGATGGCGCGACGCGTACCGGGCCTACAAAATCGCGATCGTAGGTCGGCTAAGGCGAAGCCGCCACCCGACAAAGTTATTACTTCTTCTGAATTTCCAGCAACTGCTCTGGCGTTACCGCCGGGTAACCCTGTGCATTCTCCGGCACTTCGTGCATCGTTGGGATCGGCACCAGCGGGCCTAAAAAGCGCGGTTCACGTTTGAACAGGTACAGGTCAGCCAGCGCACCAAAACGGGCGCCAAACTCACGTACGCGCACGCTCAGCATATCCTTTGGCGATGGCACCGCATAACACTGCGCCTGAATGCCCATATGCAGGGCGATAAACAGCGCCCGCTCGCAGTGGAAACGCTGGGTAATGATGATGAAATCATTGGTGTCGAACACCTTGCGGGTACGCACGATGGAATCAAGCGTGCGGAATCCGGCGTAGTCGAGCACGATATCGGCCGGGTCGACGCCTGCGGCAATCAGATCTTTGCGCATCGTCACCGGCTCGTTATAGCTTTGCAGCGCGTTATCGCCGCTCAGCAGCAGATAGTTCACCTTGCCGCTGTTATAGGCGTTCAGCGCGCCCTGAATACGATACCGGTAATACTGATTTATGACGCCAGTGCGGTAATACTTGGCGGTGCCAAGCACCACACCAACCTGACGGTAGGGGAGATCCTGTAGGTCATCAAAAATGTAGGGGGCTGTTTTCCAGCTCATCCAGCGGTCGAGGCCCAGCACGATCAACAGCAGTATGCCGACCAGGACAGACAGGCTGTAAAACACGCGCTTTAACATGCAGATGGCTCTTACCGATGATGAAATTTCCCTCAGGCTACTGTACCCGCCTGGTTAGCGCAAGAAACAGCGATTCAACTGAGGGGTTTTTCGTCAGACTGGCGGGCAACTCTGCCCGCCGAACAGATTATGCCAGCAGCACGCGGTCTATGGTTGAACAGCCCAGCGCTTTCAGCGTGGCTGCGGTCGCGTCCCACTGGATCAGCGGCGCATCGGCCTTTTCAGCCAGGATTGCGCGCTGAATATCCGGGTAGTCATACCCGTTCAGGCTAAGCAGGTTCAGGGCACCCTGGAGCGGAGGCAGCGTCGGGTTAAATGCGGCGTTCTCTGCATAGCTGCCGGTGAAGATGCGGCCGTCGCGGCACTGAAGGGCGACGCCGCTTGGAGATTTGCTGTAGGGCGTGTGGCTTTTATTGGCGGCGGCAATGGCCGCTTCGCTCAGCTCATCTCCCGAGAGCGCATAACCGTGGTCCTGCTCGTCCATCAGCAGGGTTTTGATCTCAAGATCTTTCGGGCCGAAAGCATCCGGCAGGTAATCACCCAGCGTATGCGGTGCGCGTCCCGGCAGGTTGATACGCAGTTCAAGACCGCTGTTCAGCTCATTCATAAACTGGCGGCAGTGGCCGCAAGGGGTATAGTTGACGGTGATGGCGCGCAGGGCTTTTTCGCCGCGCAGCCAGGCGTGACTGATGGCGCTCTGCTCCGCGTGGACGGTTTGCTGCATGGTCGCACCAAGAAACTCCATGTTTCCGCCGAAGTACCAGGTTCCGCTCACGCCGCGCGCAATTGCGCCTACGTTGAAATGGGAAAGGTCAGCGCGGGCGCAGGCAGCCGCCAGGGGCAGCAGGGCGAAAGCCAGCGCGTCTTCGTCCAGCCCCGTTGCCTGTTTAAGGGTCGTGACCTGATCTGCCGTCAGCAGGGCGGGGAAATGCGCATCCGCCAGAACCGGAGCCAGGGCTGATTGCAAATTCTCTGCAAGCTGAGAGAAAGCAGCTTGAAAACGTGGATGCATGACGTTGCCTCATCAAGGTTAATGGATCGGTAGTGTACGGAGCCGTACGGCCTTTATATGTGATCCAAATCTCATTATGTGTGCAACTTATGAAATGAAAATGAAATTTGCGCGACGCATCGCAAATTTTAGCCCATGACTGCCAGAATAATCGGGAAGATAAACGGCGCGACCAGGGAAGTGATAATCCCGCAGATCACCAGCGCCAGCGAGCTGAATGCCCCTTCCTGATAATCCAGTTCCGCGCAGCGTGCGGTGCCCAGCGCGTGCGAGGCGGTACCCATCGCCAGACCGCGTGCCGCTTTGGTCCGAATTTTCATGATATTCAGCAGCGTATGACCAAACACCGCGCCCAGGATACCGACGAAAATCACGCACACGGCGCTGATGGCCGGAATGCCCCCGATGCTGCCGCCCACGGCCATGGCAATCGGCGTGGTGACGGATTTAGGCAGGATAGAGGCGGCGATCTGCGGCGACGCGCCCATCAATAAGGCCACCGAGGTACCGGTGATCATCGCAACAAGGCTACCCACAAAGCAGATGGTAATGATGGATTTCCAGCGCGCGCGGATCTGATGCAGTTGCTCATATAAAGGAAACGCCAGCGCCACCACGGCAGGCTGCAACAAATCGTTGAGGATCTTGCTCCCGGCGAAGTAACGCTCATAAGGAATGCCGGTGAGCAGCAGAAAAGGAATAATCACCACCATGGCGACCAGCAGCGGATTGAGCAACGGCATTTTGAAACGCACCGCAAGCTTACGCGCAGCAAAGAACACCACCAGGGTTAACGGCAGGGACCACCAGATATTCGCCATCATTTTTTTGTTTTCTCCCCGACGACCTTGCGTTCGCCATGCACAATGTGTGAACTCCAGCTGACGACCAGGAATACCACCAGCGTACTGATGGCGCAGGAGACCACAATCGGGCCGAACTGCGCTTTAAGCACATCGTAATACTGCATCACCCCAACGCCGATAGGCACAAAAAGCAGGGCCATATAGCGAATGAGAACGAAGCACCCCGGATTAACCCATTTCGCGGGCAGCACCTGTAATGCCAGTAGCACAAACAGGATCAGCATGCCGATAATGCTGCCGGGTATCGTAATCGGCAGCAGCGAAGCGATAAAAATGCCGGCGTACAGGCAGGCATAAATGAGGACGAAGGCGCGAAGGTATTGCCAGATAGTATTCAGTGATTTGCTCATGGTGAAAGTCCTTGCTGAGACGTATTCATCATACAATTAAACCTGAAAATGTGCCACGGATCACATCATGAATTTTGGGCATACCAGACATTCCGCAATGGAACGCCGGGCTTTCAACATACATAGAGAGCAGCTACTATAGCGCGTCTTTTTTCACAGGTACTCAGAATGCGTGTTTTACTGGCCCCGATGGAAGGTGTGCTCGACTCTCTCGTGCGCGAGCTGCTTACCGAGGTGAACGATTACGATCTCTGCGTGACGGAGTTTCTGCGCGTGGTCGATATGTTGCTGCCAGAAAAATCATTTTATCGTCTCTGCCCGGAACTGCATCGTCAGAGCCGCACTCCGTCCGGTACGCTGGTGCGCGTCCAGCTGCTCGGCCAGTATCCTGAGTGGCTGGCTGAAAACGCCGCCCGCGCGGTAGCGCTTGGTTCGTACGGCGTCGATCTTAACTGCGGCTGTCCGTCAAAGCTGGTCAACGGCAGCGGCGGGGGGGCGACGCTACTTAAAGATCCGGAGCTGATTTATCGCGGCGCAAAGGCCATGCGTGAGGCGGTTCCATCGCATCTGCCGGTGACGGTCAAAGTGCGTCTGGGATGGGACAGCGACGACAAGCAGTTTGAAATTGCTGACGCGGTGCAGCAGGCGGGCGCCACCGAGCTGGTGGTGCACGGGCGAACCAAAGAGGATGGTTATAAAGCCGAGCGCATTAACTGGCAGGCGATTGGCGAGATCCGCAAACGGCTTACGATCCCGGTGATTGCCAACGGCGAAATCTGGGATTACGAGAGCGCGCAGGCCTGCCTCAAAGAGACCGGCTGTAATGCCGTGATGATTGGCCGCGGTGCGCTGAACGTGCCGAACCTCAGCCGGGTGGTGAAATATAATGAGCCGCGGATGCCGTGGGCGGATGTGGTGAAACTACTGCAAAAATACACGCGGCTGGAAAAGCAGGGCGATACCGGCTTGTATCACGTCGCGCGCATTAAGCAGTGGCTGAGTTATTTGCGTAAAGAGTACGACGACGCGCTGGGATTATTTCAGGAGATCCGTACGCTACAGACGTCTGCGGATATTGCCCGGGTGATCCAGTCAAAATCCTGAGCGAAGTGTGAAGTGTTTGCCCGGCGTGGAGCCGGGCAACAGAATCAGAAAATCATCTTGAATACGCCGGTTACCACCAGCAGCCCTATCAGAAATATAATCAAAATAACCCACAATAATATTTTCATTCGCCTCTCCTGCGTATGTCTGTCGAAGTAAGTGTAGCAGTCAATTCATAATTAGCATGAATACATGAAATTAAATCATTGTCTTGGGGAATAAATTTCCGGATATGAAAATGTATAACAATATGCGGATTGCCACGCGTTACTAAAAAACGGAACGTTAGTAAGCGTAAGTTGCGCCTTTATTTTTTTGAGTTCATGGCGTAATGAAACGTTCTCTTACTTTATCTCTGAGTGCTCCTCTTGTTTTTATGCTGGCCGCCTGCGCGCCGGAACATGCCACGGTGTCTCCAGTAAAAACGCAAGCCGCCGCCGCAGCTGTAAATACCCAACTGCGTCATGCCGACTGGCCAAAAAGCGAATGGTGGAAAGACTTTAACGACCCCCAGCTCAACGCGCTGATCGACAAAGCGCTGGCGGATGCGCCGGATATGCAAATTGCCCGTCAGCGTATTACCCTGGCGGAAGCACAGGCGAAAGCCGCTGTCGCTGCTGAGGGTCCACAGCTGGATTTTTCCGCAGATGTTGAACGGCAAAAAATGTCGGCAGAGGGGCTGATGGGTCCATTTGCGCTGACCGATCCGGCGGCGGGGACAACCGGCCCCTGGTACACCAACGGCACCTTTGGTCTGACGGCGGGTTGGGATTTGGATTTATGGGGTAAAAACCGCGCCCAAATTGAGGCCCGCATCGGTCAGGTGAATGCGCAAAAAGCGGAGCTGGAGCAGACCCGCCAGCTGCTCGCCAGCAGCGTCGCGCGGCTGTACTGGGACTGGCAGACCGAGGCCGCGGTGGGTGACGTACTCGCGCAAATCAAACGGGAGCAGGAAAATATCATCGGTGCCGATCGCGAGCTTTATCAGCACGGCATTACCTCCTCGGTGGAAGGCGTTGAAACGGATATCAATGCCAGCAAAACCGATGAACAGCTCGCTGACGTGCACGGCAAAATGAAGGTCATTGAGGCGCGTCTGAATGCGTTGACCCATACCCCTTCAGTCACGCTCGCCCGGCATGCCTTACCTGATGCAGAGGCGTCGTTGCCATCAACGCTCGGTTATGAACTGCTGGCTCGGCGCCCGGATTTGCAGGAGGCGCACTGGTATATCGAAGCATCCATGAGCGAAGTGGATGCCGCCAGAGCCGCGTTCTACCCTGACATCAATTTGATGGCATTCTTGCAGCAGGATGCATTGCACCTGAGCGACCTGTTCCGCTCATCTGCGCAGCAAATGGGCGTAACCGCCGGGCTGACGCTGCCAATTTTTGACAGCGGTCGGTTGAATGCGAACCTGGATATCGCCCAGGCGCAAAACAACCTCTCCGTGGCGAACTACAACAAGGCCGTGGTGGATGCCGTAAACCAGGTCGCCCGGACGGCCAGCGAAGTGGAAACGCTGACCGCCAAAAATCAGCACCAGCAGCAGATCGAAAAAGATGCGGCGCGCGTCGTTGCGCTGGCAGAGGCGCGTTTCAGCGCCGGGATCATTGCCGGCTCCCGGGTGAGTGAAGCAAAAATTCCGTCGCTCAAAGAGCGTATTACCGGGTTGATGCTGAAAGGTCAGTACGTGGATGCCACGCTCCAGCTCACCTCCGCGCTCGGTGGCGGATATCATCACGGCTAACATTGCGCATTATCTATACTTACCTCTTTGCAGATTATCAGGAGGTGAGTATGACGCGAGTCGCAATTGTTACCGCATCGGATTCAGGAATTGGCAAAACGACGGCCCTGATGCTGGCCGAACGCGGGTTTGATGTCGGAGTAACCTGGCATTCAGATGAGAAAGGGGCGCTGGCAACCTGCCGTGAAATTGAAGCGCGCGGGCAGCGTGCCGAGGCCATTCATCTCGACTTAAGCAATTTGCCGGAAGGCGCAAAGGCCATTGAAACCCTGATTACGCGTTTCGGGCGGCTGGATGTGCTGGTTAACAATGCCGGGGCGATGAATAAAGCGCCATTTCTGGACCTGTCGTTTGACGACTGGCGGCACATATTCACCGTTGACGTGGACGGCGCGTTTCTCTGCTCGCAAATCGCGGCGCGTCAGATGGTGAAGCAGGGGGAAGGGGGGCGGATCGTGAATATCACCTCGGTGCATGAACATACGCCATTGCCGGACGCCAGCGCCTATACGGCGGCCAAACATGCGCTGGGCGGGTTAACAAAGTCGATGGCGCTGGAGCTGGTTAAACATAAGATTCTGGTGAACGCCGTTGCGCCCGGAGCGATCGCCACGCCGATGAATGATATGGACGACAGCGAAGTGAAAGAAGGCGCAATGCCGGAAATCCCGCTGGCACGGCCAGGGCATACCAAAGAAATTGCCAGCCTGGTGGCGTGGCTGTGTGACAGCGACGCCAGCTACACCACCGGGCAGTCGTTTATCGTCGACGGCGGTTTTATGCTGGCGAATCCGCAGTTTAAGCCTGCGGAATAAGCATTCCCCTCACCCCCAAGGGGAGAGGGTGTATAGCGTTTGGGGAGAGGGGGAGGGTGAGGGGCAGCAGGCCGAACTCACTCTTCATCCCGCCGCTTTTCGCGATGCTTGAGCCACAGCCGTACCACAATCACCACTGCAACAACCAGGATCAACCAGGCCCAGTGTTTAAGATGCTGATCGAGATTATGCAGCCACGGACCTATTACTTCGCCACCCACGTAGCCAAGCGTGGTGAAAATCAGCGCCCAGGCAATCGCCCCGAGAATGTTCAGCGGCAGGAAGATTTTCGGCGGTAAGCGGCTCGCGCCAATCAGTATTGGCCCGATGATGCGAAAGCCGTACATAAAGCGGGTACCAATCACAAACAGCCAGGGACGTCGCTGGATAAGCCGCTGAGCACGGCGAATTTTCTTTTGATGCTTAGCAAAACGTTGCAAAAGCGTTGGGCCAAAGCGCAGCCCCAGAAAGTAGAGCAGCTGATCGCCAATCATACCGCCCAACGCGACGGCGGCGACCACCAGCGAGAATTTCAGCAATCCCTGATGTGCGGCCACCCCGCCCAGCAGCGTGATGGTTTCGCCTTCCGCGACGCTGCCGATCACCAGCGCGGCGTATCCATATTGTTCAATAAGACCGTTGATATCCATTACGTAAACGTCATCTCCCTTACAGTGCCTGCGTTAATCATATACCCCATCCATCAACCGCGCGGCAATCAACGGAAATTTCCCACTGTACATAAAATAATCTAAAGCCTGCATTATACTTAAGCTATCGCTGACGGGCCGACAACAAGGGGGCGTTATGAACCATGTCTGGGGACTTTTCTCCCATCCCGATCGTGAAATGCAGGTGATCCGTAACGAGAACGAAACGGTCGCGCATCACTATACCCACCATGTCCTGCTGATGGCAGCGGTGCCGGTGGTCTGCGCGTTTATTGGTACTACGCAGATAGGCTGGAACTTTGGTGACGGCACCGTGGTTCAGCTTTCCTGGTTTACCGGACTGTACCTGGCCATTCTGTTTTATGGCCTGATGCTGGCCGGGGTGGCGGTGATGGGGCGGGTCATCCACTGGATGGCGCGCAACTATCCGCAGCGCCCGTCGCTGGCACACTGTATGGTCTTCGCCGGATACGTCGCGACCCCGCTGTTTTTAAGCGGTATTGTCGCGCTCTATCCACTGGTCTGGCTGTGCGCGCTGATCGGTACGGTTGCCCTCTTTTACACCGGTTATCTGCTGTATGTAGGGGTGCCAACCTTCCTCAATATCAATAAAGAAGAGGGCCTGAGCTTCTCCAGCTCTACGCTTGCCATCGGCGTACTGGTCCTTGAGGCGCTACTGGCCCTGACAGTTATTCTTTGGGGTTATGGATACCGTCTCTTTTAAGTTCCCTGCATTGCTGGCGTAAATGCCAGCAATGCAGCATCTGGTTATGATTCTCCGCTGGCGACAACGCACGGTGACCGCTATGATGCCGAAGCCAGCCTGTGTTTATCCGTTGACACAGGCGGTGTACGTCATAACGTGCGTGAATCATTATCAGAAGTCTCATCATGCTGAAATTTCGAGTGTCACTCCTTAGTCTTGCGCTGCTGCTGGGCGTCTCCGCTACCGCGCCAGCCATCGCCAAAACGACCGCAGTCGCCACCACTGCTGCGCAACCCCAGATTGCGTCCGGCAGCGCGATGATCGTTGACCTGAATACCAACAAGGTGATCTACGCCAGTCATCCGGATCTGGTGCGCCCGATCGCTTCCATAACCAAAGTCATGACCGCGATGGTGGTGCTTGATGCACGACTGCCGCTGGACGAAAAGCTGAAGGTGGATATCAGCCACACGCCAGAGATGAAAGGGATCTACTCTCGCGTGCGTCTGAACAGTGAAATCAGCCGTAAAAATATGCTGCTGCTGGCGCTGATGTCCTCTGAGAACCGCGCGGCGGCAAGCCTTGCCCACCATTATCCTGGTGGTTACGACGCGTTTATCCGCGCGATGAACGCCAAAGCCAAAGCGCTGGGGATGAAAAATACCCATTTCGTAGAGCCAACCGGTCTGTCGATTCATAACGTCTCGACGGCGCGTGATTTAACCAAGCTGCTGATCGCCAGTAAGCAATACCCGCTGATCGGTCAGCTCAGTACCACGCGTGAGGAGATGGCGACATTCTCGAACCCGGCGTATACGCTGCCGTTCCGCAACACTAACCATCTGGTGTATCGCGATAACTGGAATATTCAGTTAACCAAGACCGGATTCACTAATGCGGCAGGGCACTGCCTGGTGATGCGCACCGTGTTTAACGGTAAGCCAGTGGCGCTGGTGGTGATGGATGCCTTCGGCAAATATACCCACTTTGCGGACGCCAGCCGCCTGCGCACCTGGATTGAAACCGGGAAAGTGCAGCCGGTGCCGGCTTCAGCGCTGGCGTATAAAAAGCAGAAAGCGGAACAGATGGCGACGGCGCAGAACGACTGAGCCGCCTGTCTGTGCCGGGTGGCGGCTTCGCCTTACCCGGCCTACGGCCCAAAAGCGGCCCCGATACGTAGGCCAAGCGAAGCGCCACCGGGCGAAAGCGCCTACTCCGGCAGCGTCCAGTCCGCAAAGTGGAGGGGCCGCTCCAGGTACAACGTATCCCGCCAGTCGCCCTTCTTATACCCCACGCTGCGCAGTTGACCGACAACCTCGAAGCCATGTTTTTTATGCAGCCGTAACGATCCCGCATTATTGTTTCCGTCACCAACCACGGCAATCATCTGCCGCCAGGGTCCTTGTTCACAACGGGCGATCAGTGCCTGGAGTAAGGCCGAGCCAAACCCGCGCCCGGTAGTGCTGGCATCCACATAGATGGATTCCTCAAGGGTGTACCGGTAGGCCTGGCGTGGACGATAAAACGTGGCGTAGCAGTAGCCGACAACAATGCCGCGATACAGCGCAACCAGCCACGGTAAACCGCTGTCGGTCACGCTCTTTATCCGCTGACGCATCTCATCGACGGTGGGAGGAACTTCCTCGAAGGACGCACGGCCATGAAGCACATGCCAGGCGTATATCGCCGAGATGGCATGCGCATCGTCAGGAAGGGCGTCGCGCACCTCGATTTCAGTTTCGGGGAAAATTTCTACAGCCGACATGTTCTGCCCGCTCCTTGTTTGGAAAGCCAGAGAAACGTTTCTCTGGCAACAGGCAGATACTCTAGTACGTTTGAGGAGGGCTTAACAATCTCTTAAATTTGGCTATAAGAGTTCATCAGAGGCTTGCGTATTGTGTTCCTCTGTTTCGGCACTCTCTTTCCAGTATTTCTTCCGCGTTGTCTTACCAATGCCCGGGTTCATACTGTTTGTAGGGTCATTTTTGCGATAAAAATGTTTAAGCGTCTCCGGCGCTTTGTACAGGTGTCCTACGTTGTGCTCGGCAGGATATTGCGCGCCACGCTCGTGCAGCAGCGCCAGCATCTGTTCTTTCAGCGCGTGTGCATCAACCCCTTTTTTGACGATGTAATCCTGATGGAAGACATAGCACATAAAGTGGCCGTAATAGAGCTTATGCACCAGCTTGCTGTCGATCTCCGGCGGCAGATGTTCAAACCACTCGGTATCGTTGCGACGCAGGGCGATATCCAGTGCCAGAATATCCTCCACCTCTTCGGAATGCACCGCCTGATAACGGATGGCAGCACCCGCCGCGGCGAAGCGGTGCAGGAAGGCTTTGCTGCCTTCTTCCGGCGTACAGGCAAAGAAATCCCCGTCGGCGGTTTTGAAGAATTCGGTGAGCCAGCTCTGCGCTTCGGCAATTCCGTCCCCGGCCATTTTCAGCAGCAGATGGTGCTCATACTTGTCGCGCCAGGTCTTCATCCGCTCCGGTAAATGCGCCGGGAAGACGTTACCCAGCTTCTGCATAAAGCGGTCGGTGAAGTGCGGTTTGAACAACGATACTTTCTCCAGCATCGCGTCGGTGCGGCCCTTCATAGTGAAGAAGAACGGCATTTTGTCGGTGCCGAGCTTGTCGATCATCAGGAAGGTATCTTTGCCGTAGCGCTCTGCGATGTCGTAAATGTCCCGGTGCATATACTCGCCTGCCACCGGCAGGTGAGTGAACTCGGCCAGAATATGACGACGGATCTCCGTCAGCACCTCCGGCTGATTGGTGCCGATGTAAAACACCTGCTGCTTTTTCTCTGCCGGGAAGGTATCGAGGCGCACCGCAAAAACGGCCAGCTTGCCCGCGCAGCCGGAGGATTCAAACAGGCGATCCGGATCGGCGTTATAGCGCGCCGGCGTATCGGCATTGATATCGCGCACGCGGGTGATGTAATCGTGGTCATGCGCGTGACGGCCATCGTGCTGAACGTCTTCGTCCTTCACGCGGTCATCGTCAAGTTTGCTGAGGATCTGTTCAGGCGTTACGCCCAGATCGATCCCCAGATGGTTAACCAGCGTCAGCTTGCCGTTTTCATCGATACGGGCGAACAGCGACATTTCCGTGTAAGCCGGGCCGCGCTGCACCAGCGAGCCGCCGGAGTTATTGCAGATCCCGCCGATCACCGAGGCGCCAATGCACGATGAGCCGATCACCGAGTGCGGTTCGCGTCCCAGCGGCTTAAGCGCTTTTTCCAGCGAGTAAAGCGTGGTGCCGGGGAAGGCGAGCACCTGTTCGCCCTTGTCCAGCAGGTGCAGTTTGTCGAGGCGCAGGGTGCTGATAATCACGATGTCACGATCGTAATCGTTGCCGTTCGGCGTGGAGCCTTCGGTCAGGCCGGTATTCGCAGCCTGCATTAAAATAATCTTGTCTGCCGCAACGCAGGCGCTGAGCACGCGCCACAGTTCGAGCAACGTACCGGGAAAGACTACCGCCAGCGCGTCGCCCTGGCCGGAGCGAAAGCCCTTCCGATAGCGGGCGGTTTTGGCCGGGTCGGTAAGCAGGTGAGAGTGACCAACCAGGCGAGACAGTTCGTTAATAAATGTAGTGTTATCGTCAGTTCGAACAGAAGACATCTTCCACTCCTTGTGGTGGGGCAAATTTCTCGCTGTAAAGCATAGCGCGATTAGCCGTTGAGCGGTCGGGTATTCATGAGAAAAATCAGAGAATAACCCTGCAAGGTTTTCAGGCTTTATGGCACACTGCGCTTTTCGCACGGTCTGACCGGGTGCTTCCCGCGGTTATTGATGAGAGAGAATAACAACATGAAATGGCTATGTTCTGTAGGTGTCGCCGTCAGCCTGGCGCTGCAACCTGCGCTGGCAGAGGATTTGTTTGGTAATCACCCGCTCACGCCCGAAGCCCGCGACGCCTTTGTCACGGATTTACTCAAAAAGATGACGGTCGATGAGAAAATCGGCCAGCTGCGCCTGATCAGCGTCGGTCCGGATAACCCGAAAGAAGCCATTCGCGAGATGATCAAAGACGGGCAGGTAGGGGCCATTTTTAACACCGTTACCCGCCAGGATATCCGCAAGATGCAGGATCAGGTGATGGAGCTGAGCCGCCTGAAAATTCCACTGTTCTTCGCTTATGACGTGGTGCACGGCCAGCGTACCGTCTTCCCGATTAGCCTCGGCTTAGCCTCCTCTTTTAATCTTGATGCGGTGAAAACCGTCGGGCGCGTTTCGGCATATGAAGCCGCAGACGACGGCCTGAATATGACCTGGGCGCCGATGGTTGACGTCTCCCGCGATCCGCGCTGGGGCCGCGCTTCGGAGGGCTTCGGTGAAGACACGTATTTAACCGCCACGATGGGCAAAACCATGGTGGAAGCGATGCAGGGCAAAAGCCCGGCAGATCGTTACTCGGTCATGACCAGCGTCAAGCACTTCGCCGCCTATGGCGCGGTGGAGGGCGGTAAAGAGTACAACACCGTCGACATGAGCCCACAGCGCCTGTTCAACGACTACATGCCGCCATACAAGGCAGGGCTGGACGCGGGCAGCGGGGCGGTGATGGTAGCGCTGAACTCTCTCAACGGCACGCCTGCCACCTCCGATTCGTGGCTGCTGAAAGACGTGTTGCGCGACCAGTGGGGCTTTAAGGGCATTACCGTCTCTGACCACGGCGCGATTAAAGAGCTGATTAAACACGGCACGGCGTCCGATCCGGAAGACGCGGTACGCGTGGCGCTCAAGTCCGGCATCAACATGAGCATGAGCGACGAGTATTACAGCAAATACCTGCCGGGGCTGGTGAAGAGCGGCAAAGTGACGATGGCAGAGCTGGACGACGCCGCTCGCCACGTGCTGAACGTGAAATATGACATGGGGCTGTTTAACGATCCTTACAGCCATCTGGGGCCGAAGGATTCAGACCCGGCGGACACTAACGCCGAAAGCCGTCTGCACCGTAAAGAAGCCCGAGAAGTAGCGCGCGAAAGCCTGGTGCTGCTGAAAAACCGTCTCGACACGCTGCCGCTGAAAAAATCCGGCACCATTGCCGTGGTCGGTCCGCTGGCCGACAGCAAGCGCGACGTCATGGGCAGCTGGTCCGCCGCAGGCGTGGCGGATCAGTCCGTTACCGTGCTGACCGGCATTAAGAGCGCCGTGGGTGATAATGCAAAAGTGGTTTACGCCAAAGGCGCGAACGTCACCAACGATAAAGACATCGTGACCTTCCTCAACCAGTACGAGGAAGCGGTGAAGGTGGATCCGCGCACGCCGAAAGAGATGATCGACGAAGCGGTGAACGCCGCGAAGCAGTCCGACGTGGTGGTCGCGGTGGTGGGTGAAGCGCAGGGGATGGCGCACGAAGCCTCCAGCCGTACCGACATCACTATCCCGCAGAGCCAGCGCGATCTGATCGCGGCCCTGAAAGCCACCGGCAAGCCGCTGGTGCTGGTGCTGATGAACGGGCGTCCGCTGGCGCTGGTGAAAGAAGACCAGCAGGCTGACGCCATTCTGGAAACCTGGTTCGCCGGTACCGAAGGCGGTAACGCCATTGCCGACGTGCTGTTTGGCGATTACAACCCGTCCGGCAAGCTGCCGATGTCCTTCCCGCGCTCCGTCGGGCAGATCCCGGTTTACTACAGCCACCTGAACACCGGTCGTCCGTATAACGCCGACAAGCCGAACAAGTACACGTCTCGTTATTTCGATGAGGCGAACGGCCCGCTGTATCCGTTTGGCTATGGCCTGAGCTACACCACCTTTAAGGTCTCTGACGTGAAAATGTCAGCGCCGTCCCTGAAGCATGACGGCAAAGTGACCGCCAGCGTGGAGGTGACCAACAGCGGCAAACGCGAAGGCGCGACGGTGATCCAGATGTACATTCAGGATGTCACGGCCTCCATGAGCCGTCCGGTGAAACAGCTGCGCGGCTTCGAGAAGGTCAACCTGAAACCGGGCGAAACCAGAACGGTCAGCTTCCCGATTGACGTGAATGCGCTGAAGTTCTGGAATCAGCAGATGAAATACGATGCCGAGCCTGGCAAATTCAGCGTCTTCATTGGCGTGGATTCCGCCCGCGTGAACAAAGCCGAATTCGAGCTGCAATAATCTTACCTTCCTCCCCATCCCCCGCCTGGCGGGGGATGCCTCTCATCTTGTACGAAAAACGGTTAAATTCGCTGTTTTAAGCTACGCTTTTGTCTCAAGCCTATGAAAAAGGCCACAAAATAATGAGGAAAGCAGAATGACGATTATTAAGGGGATAACAGGATCGGCGGTGCTTCTGGCGGCGCTAAGCCTGCCGCCACCGGGCTTTTTCGTAGGCTCGGCATTCGGGGGTTCTTCGGGCGGCGCTAAGCCTGCCGCTACAGGCCGCAGAGCCGGTTAAGGTGGGTTCCAAAATTGATACCGAGGGCGCGTTGCTCGGCAATATCATTTTGCAGGTACTCGAAAGCCACGGCGTGAAAACGGTCAATAAAGTACAGCTTGGCACCACGCCTGTCGTGCGCGGTGCCATCACGTCCGGCGAGCTGGATATCTACCCGGAATACACCGGCAACGGGGCCTTCTTCTTTAAGGATGAAAACGATCCGGCATGGAAAAATGCCAAAGCCGGGTACGAAAAAGTCAAAAAGCTGGACGCGGAAAAAAATAAGCTGGTCTGGCTGACCCCGGCACCGGCCAACAACACCTGGACCATCGCGGTGCGCAAAGATATCGCCGAGAAAGGCAAGCTCACCTCGCTTGACGATCTCAGCCGCTACCTGAAAGAGAAGGGCGAGTTTAAGCTCGCGGCCTCGGCAGAGTTTATCGAGCGCGCTGATGCCCTGCCAGCGTTTGAAAAAGCCTATGATTTCAAGCTCGATCAGTCCCAGTTGCTCTCGCTGGCGGGCGGCGACACGGCGGTGACCATTAACGCGGCGGCGCAGCAAACCTCCGGCGTCAACGCGGCGATGGCCTACGGCACCGACGGCCCGGTCGCGGCGCTTGGTCTGCAAACCCTGACCGACCCGAAAGGCGTTCAGCCCATTTACGCCCCAACCCCGGTCGTGCGCGAGGCGGTGCTGAAAGCCTACCCGGATATTGCGGAATGGCTCAAACCGGTGTTTGAAAAACTGGATGCGAAAACGCTGCAACAGCTGAATGCCAGCATTGCCGTTGAGGGGCTGGATGCCAAAAAGGTGGCTGCCGACTTCCTGAAACAACAAGGGCTTGTGAAGTAACGGGACAAGGCTGTGCCAATAAAATGTCATAACCGCGTCCTGCTGCTGTTGGCCTGTGTGGCCATTGCGGCGGTCGCGTTACCCTTTGTAAATGTCGCGCCAAACCGTCTGGTGTCGGGCGAACCGCGCGCGCTCTGGCAGATCTGGTCATTTACGCCGCTACTGCTGGGCGCGGCGCTGGCGAGTACTGTAGCCTTAGCCTTCTGGCCAGGGCGATCCGCCCTTTGGCTGACGCTTCTGCTCAGCGAAGCACTGTTTATCGTGCTGTTCTGGAGCGCGGGACAGGCGGCAACGCAGATGGCCTCCGTTGAAAGCCCGCTGGCGCGCACGTCGATTGGCAGCGGGCTGTGGCTGTGGCTGGCCCCTTTGTTTGTTGGCTGTAGCGAGCGGCTGGGCTGTGGCTGGCACTTTGTCTGCTGGTCTGTAGCGATGCCATTCGCCGTCTCACGCCGCTACCCGTCTGGCGCTGGCTGCTGAACGCGCAATTCTGGGTCATCCCTCTGCTGATCCTCTTCAGCGGCGATCTGAATCAACTCTCGCTGTTAAAAGAGTACGCCAACCGCCAGGAGGTGTTTGACAACGCGCTGGCGCAACATCTGACGATCCTGTTCGGGACGCTGATCCCGGCGCTGCTGCTGGGCGTGCCGCTGGGCATCGGGTGCTACCGGCATCCCAGCCGCCAGGGCGCCGTCTTTACCGTGCTCAACGTTATTCAGACCATCCCCTCCGTTGCCCTGTTTGGCCTGCTGATTGCCCCCCTGGCCGGTCTGGTGAAATCCTTCCCTGCGTTGGCCGCGGCAGGCATTGCCGGAACCGGGCTGACGCCTGCCCTTATCGCCCTTGTGCTGTATGCGCTGCTGCCGCTGGTGCGCGGCGTGGTGGCGGGGTTAAGCCAGGTTCCGCCTGACGTGCTGGAAAGCGCCCATGCGATGGGGATGAGTGCGCGCCAGTGTTTCTGGAAAATACAGCTGCCGCTTGCGCTTCCGCTGCTGGTTCGCAGCCTGCGGGTGGTGACGGTGCAAACCGTGGGGATGGCGGTGATTGCCGCGCTGATCGGGGCGGGCGGCTTTGGGGCACTGGTGTTCCAGGGGCTGCTGAGCAGCGCGCTGGATCTGGTGCTGCTGGGCGTTGTGCCCACGATTGCGCTGGCGGTCGTACTGGATGCATTGTTTGCCCTGTGGCTCGCGCTGCTCAGGAGAAGAGCCAATGATTGAATTTCATGATGTGAGTAAAACCTTTGCGGGCCGTCCGGCGGCAAGCCACCTCAATCTGCATTTTGCCGAGGGGGCGTTCTCGGTATTGATCGGGACTTCGGGGTCGGGAAAATCGACGACGCTGAAGATGATCAACCGGCTGGTGGAACATGACAGCGGGACGATTCGCTTTGCCGGAGAGGAGATCCGCAGCCTGCCGGTGCTGGAACTGCGGCGGCGTATGGGCTACGCCATTCAGTCCATCGGCCTGTTTCCCCACTGGACGGTGGCCCAGAACATTGCCACCGTGCTACAGCTGGAAAAATGGTCCCGGGGGAAGATCAATGAGCGTGTCGACGAGCTGATGGCGCTGCTGGGCCTGGACGCGTCGCTTCGCGACCGCTATCCGCACCAGCTTTCCGGCGGACAGCAGCAGCGGGTCGGGGTGGCGCGCGCGCTGGCCGCTAACCCGCAGGTGCTGCTGATGGATGAGCCCTTCGGCGCGCTGGATCCGGTCACCCGCGGCGCACTTCAGGCGGAGATGAGTCGCATCCACCGTATTCTAGGGCGCACCATCGTGCTGGTGACGCATGATATCGACGAAGCGCTGCGGCTGGCCGATCGTCTGATACTGATGGATCACGGCGAAGTCGTCCAGCAGGGTACGCCGCTTGAGCTGTTAACCTCGCCGGCGAATGATTTTGTGCGTGAATTTTTTGGCCGCAGCGAGCTGGGCGTCAGGCTGCTCTCGCTACGCACCGTCAGGGACTATCTGCGTCCGCAGGATGCGCAAATCGGTGGTGAACCGCTGCACGATGGGATGAGCCTGCGCGATGCCCTGTCGGCGTTTGTCGCCCGGCAGTGCGAGGTGTTACCCGTTGCGGACGGGCAGGGGACGCCATGTGGGACGATCCATTTTCGCGATCTGCTGGCGGGGGAGGTGACGCGTGAAGTGGGTCCGTGATCCGTTACTCTGGCTGACAGGGCTGTTTATCGCCTTACTCTACCTGATGCCGCACAGCGCGGCGCTGTTTAATGCGCTTATCCCCGGGCTGCCGCGCCCGGTATACCAGCAGGAGAGCTTTGTTAATCTCACCCTGGCGCACTTCTGGCTGGTGGCGGTGTCAAGCGTGATTGCCATCGTGCTGGGCACAGGCGCCGGGATTGCGGTGACGAGACCCGCGGGCAGGGAGTTTCGTCCGCTGGTGGAGACCATCGCCGCAACGGGGCAGACCTTCCCGCCGGTGGCCGTGCTGGCGATTGCCGTGCCGGCGATTGGTTTTGGGCAGGAGCCTGCCATCATTGCGCTGATTTTGTACGGCGTGTTGCCCATTCTGCAAGGGACGCTGGCGGGGATTGCGGCGGTGCCTGCATCGGTGCTGAGCGTAGCGGAAGGGATGGGGATGAGCGCCTGGCAGCGGCTGGTGAAGGTCGAACTGCCGCTGGCCGCACCGGTGATTATCGCTGGCGTGCGAACGTCCGTGATTATCAACATTGGTACGGCAACCATCGCCTCGACGGTCGGAGCCAATACGCTGGGAACGCCGATCATTATCGGGTTAAGCGGGTTTAATACGGCTTACATTATTCAGGGGGCGGTTCTGGTTGCGCTGGCGGCGATTGTGGTGGATCGCCTGTTTGAACGCCTGGCCGGATACCTCAGCCAACACCGCCGCGAACAATAAATGAATAACCTGCAAGCATAACGCCACCGATACCGCTGATGGCCATCAGTGCAAAGAGGGTAATTACGGCCAGTTTCGTTGCCTTCATCATGTGCTCCTGTTGTTAACGGAACAATTATACGGTGAAGCGCAGCTGTTAATGAACCATTAAATGCCGTTACGACGCATTTGGCCCCAGCGAGTAAACGGGATAACCATGTTCGCGCCATTCCGTCAGGAGCTGCTGCTGGGAAGCGGAGGGGACTTCGCCGCACCAGACCAGCAGCGTCTGTCCCTCAAACAGTTCCGGCCTGAGCTGGGCCAGGGAGTGGGCAAGCACGTCAACGCGCCAGCCCTGCTGGGTGGCAATCCAGGCTTCGAGCCACAGCCGGGTGGTATCGTGTACGTTCCAGCCGATCACCAGCGCATCTTTGCTGTTTTTATTCCGCGCTGAGGCAAGACAGACGGAAATATAGTTAATCAGCACGCCATCAAGCATGCTGAGCAGTGCCTGTAAGGTGGTTTGCTGACACTGAAGCCGACGCCGTAGGGGAATAAAAAGATGGGTGATCAAGGTTTGCGCCGGGTAGTCTCGACCCTGTTCTTTGATCCAGCCGCGCAAACGCTGCAAATTGCCACTCTGCAACAGCCTCAGCAGCGTTTCCTGCTGCTCGCGCCAGAGAAGTTGCGTATCTGGATCGTCCTGGCTCAGAAGCGATTTTACCTTGCCGACCTGTACGCCATTGTCGATCCAGCTTTTGATCTCGCGGATCCGGTCAATATCCGCATCGTTAAACAGGCGGTGCCCGCCGTCCGTTCTTTGCGGCTTAAGCAATCCATACCGTCGCTGCCACGCCCGTAGCGTAACGGGATTGATATCACACAGGAGTGCCACTTCACCTATTGTGTAAAGCGCCATTTTCGCCCCCAGGCTTGCGCGTCCCCAGCTTAACTGTAGACCCACTTTGCGGAACCAGGAAGATTTGATTCTTTTTTGTACAAATTATACGAAAGACAGGTTATCTCCGGCAAAAGGTGTGATGGCGGACACGATTTATCGCTTTTTTGGCACGTTTCAAAGAAAGTTAACCGCTATCAGTGTATGTTACGCGTTTTTAGAATGTGCGGTTTGTGAGTATGTACGAGTTTAATCTGGTGCTGCTGTTGCTTCAGCAGATGTGCGTGTTCCTTGTCATCGCCTGGTTGATGAGCAAAACGCGCCTGTTTATCCCGCTGATGCAGGTCACCGTCCGTCTGCCGCACAAATTCCTCTGCTACGTCGTATTTTCCATATTCTGCATTATGGGGACCTGGTTTGGTCTCCATATCGAAGATTCCATCGCCAATACGCGCGCCATCGGCGCGGTAATGGGCGGGCTGCTCGGAGGCCCGGTCGTCGGCGGTCTGGTGGGGTTAACCGGCGGCCTGCACCGCTATTCGATGGGCGGTATGACGGCGCTGAGCTGCATGATCTCCACCATCGTCGAAGGGTTGCTCGGTGGTCTCGTCCACAGCTATATGATTAAGCGCGGTCGCCCGGATAAAGTGTTCAGTCCCTTTACCGCAGGGGCGATTACCTTCGTGGCGGAAATGGCGCAGATGGCGATCATCCTGCTGATCGCGCGCCCGTTTGACGATGCGTTACATCTGGTCAGCAGCATTGCCGCACCGATGATGGTCACCAATACCGTAGGTGCGGCGCTGTTTATGCGCATTCTGCTCGACAAACGCGCCATGTTCGAAAAATACACCTCGGCATTTTCTGCCACCGCCTTAAAAGTTGCGGCGTCGACGGAAGGGATCCTGCGGCAGGGATTCAACGAGGAGAACAGTATGAAGGTGGCGCAGGTGCTGTATAAAGAGCTGGATATCGGAGCCGTGGCGATTACCGATCGCGAGAAGCTGCTGGCGTTTACCGGTACCGGCGACGACCACCATCTGCCGGGCAAACCGATCTCCTCGGCCTATACCCTGCGCGCTATTGAAACGGGTGAAGTGGTGTATGCCGACGGAAATGAAGTGCCGTACCGCTGTTCCCTGCATCCGCAGTGCAAACTCGGCTCTACGCTGGTCATTCCCCTGCGGGGTGAAAACCAGCGCGTCATGGGCACTATTAAGCTTTACGAAGCCAAAAATCGCCTGTTCAGCTCCATCAACCGCACGCTGGGGGAGGGGATCGCCCAGCTGCTTTCGGCGCAAATCCTGGCGGGGCAGTATGAACGGCAAAAAGCGCTGCTGACGCAGTCAGAAATTAAGCTCCTGCACGCTCAGGTGAACCCGCATTTCCTGTTTAACGCGCTCAACACGCTGAAGGCGGTGATCCGCCGCGACAGCGATCAGGCCGCGCAGCTGGTGCAATTTCTCTCGACCTTTTTCCGCAAAAATCTGAAGCGACCCTCGGAGATCGTCACCCTCGCGGACGAGATTGAGCATGTAAACGCCTATCTGCAAATTGAAAAAGCGCGCTTCCAGTCACGTTTACAGGTGTCGTTATCCGTCCCGGACGATCTGGCGTATCAGCATCTTCCGGCCTTTACCCTGCAACCGATTGTAGAAAATGCCATTAAGCATGGGACGTCGCAGCTGCTGGGAAGTGGAGAGATTATGATTTCCGCTTCCCGTTTTAACCACCATCTGGTGCTGGATATTGAAGACAACGCGGGGCTATATGAAGCTTCCGCGTCAGGCGGTCTGGGCATGAGCCTGGTGGATAAACGCCTGCGCGCGCATTTTGGTGACGACTGCGGTATCACCGTCGCCTGTGAGCCAGACCGCTATACCCGAATTACTTTACGATTGCCGCTGGAGGAGAACGCATGTTAAGAGTGCTGATTGTCGATGATGAGCCGTTAGCACGGGAAAACCTGCGTGTTCTGTTGCAGGAGCAGAGTGATATCGAGGTTGTGGGGGAATGTGCCAATGCGATTGAAGGCATCGGTGCGGTGCATAAACTGCGCCCGGACGTGCTGTTCCTCGATATTCAGATGCCGCGCATCAGCGGGCTGGAGATGGTCGGCATGCTCGACCCGGAGCACCGTCCCTATATCGTCTTTCTGACGGCCTTTGATGAGTACGCGGTAAAGGCGTTTGAAGAGCACGCATTTGATTATCTGCTGAAGCCGATTGAAGAGAAACGCCTTGAAAAGACCCTGACCCGCCTGCATCAGGAGCGTACCGTGCAGGACGTGACGCTGCTGCCGGAGCATCAGCAGCCCCTGAAGTTTATACCCTGTACCGGGCACAGCCGGATTTACCTCCTGCAAATGGACGACGTTGCCTTTGTCAGCAGCCGTCTGAGCGGGGTATACGTCACCAGCGCTGAAGGTAACGAAGGCTTTACCGAGCTGACCCTGCGCACGCTGGAGAGCCGCACGCCGCTAATCCGCTGCCATCGTCAGTATCTGGTGAACATGGCGCACCTGAAAGAGATCCGTCTGGAAGATAACGGCCAGGCCGAGCTGGTGTTACGTGCCGGGCAAACCGTTCCCGTCAGTCGTCGCTACCTGAAAAGTTTGAAAGAGGCGATAGGGCTGTAAAACTGGTACACTGCGCGCCATTGCATCATCGACATTCGAAGGCTCTATGCTAAGTAACGATATTCTTCGTAGCCTGCGCTACACCCTGAAAGCGAACAATAATGACATGGTGCGCATTCTTGCGCTCTCCGACATGGAATCCACGTCCGCCGGGTTCGACACCTGGATGACTAAAGAAGATGAAGAGGGTTTTGTTCGCTGCCCGGACATTATTCTGTCGGGCTTTCTGAATGGCCTGATCTACGACAAGCGCGGCAAAGATGAATCTGCGCCTGAGCTGGCGCTGGAGCGTCGGGTGAATAACAATACGGTGCTGAAAAAGCTGCGTATTGCTTTCTCCCTGAAAACTGACGACATTCTGGCGATCATGACCGAGCAGAAATTTCGCGTGTCGATGCCGGAAATCACCGCCATGATGCGCGCGCCGGATCATAAGAATTACCGCGAGTGTGGGGATCAGTTTCTGCGTTATTTCCTGCGTGGGTTGACGCAGCGGGTGCATAACCAGAAGGGGTGATTTTAGCCGGATGGCGGCTTCGCCTGACCCGGCCTACAAAACCCGTAGGCCCGTGCAAGCGTAGCGCCGCCGGGCAAAAAAAAAGCCGGATTCTCATCCGGCTTTTTTATTACTTCACCTGCTGACCCGGCTTCGCGCCTTCGTCAGGGCTTAACAGGAAGATATCTTTCCCGCCCGGGCCTGCGGCCATCACCATCCCCTCAGAGATGCCGAAGCGCATTTTGCGCGGCGCCAGGTTTGCCACCATCACGGTCTGACGACCAATCAGCACCTGCGGATCAGGATACGCGGAACGAATGCCGGAGAAGACGTTACGCTTCTCGCCGCCCAGATCCAGGGTCAGACGCAGCAGTTTGTCAGAACCTTCCACGAACTCCGCGTTTTCGATCAGCGCCACGCGCAGGTCGACTTTGGCGAAATCATCAAAGGTGATGGTCTCCTGAATCGGATCGTCCGCCAGCGGGCCGGTCACCGGTGCGGCAGCCGCTTTCACCTCTTCTTTGGATGCTTCCACCAGCGCGTCAACCTGCTTCATCTCGATGCGGTTATACAGCGCCTTGAAGGTGTTCACCTTGTGGCCGAGCAGCGGCTGCTGGATGGCATCCCAGGTCAGTTCGGTGTTCAGGAATGCTTCCGCGCGGGCTGCCAGCTGCGGCAGAACCGGCTTCAGCCAGGTCATCAGCACGCGGAACATGTTCAGACCCATGGTGCAGATCGCCTGCAAGTCGGCGTCGCGGCCTTCCTGTTTCGCCACCACCCACGGCGCCTGCTCGTCCACATAGCGGTTGGCCACGTCTGCCAGCGCCATGATTTCGCGAATGGCTTTACCGAATTCACGGCTTTCCCAGGCTTCGCCAACCGCAGCGGCGGCGTCGGTGAAGGTTTTATACAGCTCAGGATCGGCCAGTTCGGCAGAAAGCACGCCGTCAAAGCGTTTGGCGATAAAACCTGCGTTACGGGACGCCAGGTTCACCACCTTGTTGACGATGTCCGCGTTCACGCGCTGCACGAAATCTTCCAGATTCAGGTCGATATCGTCGATGCGGGAAGAGAGCTTCGCGGTGTAGTAGTAGCGCAGGCTGTCCGCGTCAAAGTGGTTTAGCCAGGTGCTGGCCTTAATAAACGTCCCGCGAGATTTAGACATCTTCGCGCCGTTCACCGTTACGTAGCCATGTACGAACAGGTTGGTCGGCTTGCGGAAGTTGCTGCCTTCCAGCATTGCTGGCCAGAACAGGCTGTGGAAGTAAACGATGTCTTTACCGATGAAGTGATACAGCTCGGCATCGGAATCTTTCTTCCAGTATTCGTCGAAGCTTACGGTGTCGCCGCGCTTGTCACACAGATTCTTGAACGACCCCATGTAGCCAATCGGCGCATCCAGCCAGACGTAAAAATATTTGCCCGGCGCGTTCGGGATTTCGAAACCAAAGTAGGGCGCATCGCGGGAGATATCCCACTGTTGCAGCCCGGATTCGAACCACTCCTGCATTTTGTTCGCGACCTGCTCCTGCAACGCACCGCTGCGGGTCCACGCCTTCAGCATTTCGCTGAACGACGGCAGGTCGAAGAAGAAGTGCTCGGAGTCACGCATCACCGGCGTCGCGCCGGAGACCACGGACTTCGGTTCGATAAGCTCGGTCGGGCTGTAGGTTGCGCCGCACACTTCGCAGTTATCGCCGTACTGGTCCGGGGATTTACATTTCGGACAGGTGCCTTTGACGAAACGGTCCGGCAGGAACATGCCTTTTTCCGGATCGTACAGCTGAGAGATGGTGCGGTTTTTAATGAAACCGTTCTCTTTCAGACGGGAGTAGATCAGCTCTGACAGCTCGCGGTTTTCGTCGCTGTGCGTGGAGTGATAGTTGTCATAGCTGATGTCAAAGCCAGCAAAATCGGTCTGATGCTCCTGACTCATTTCGGCGATCATCTGTTCCGGGGAAATGCCCAGCTGCTGCGCTTTCAGCATGATCGGCGTGCCGTGGGCATCGTCCGCACAGATGAAGTTCACCTCGTGGCCGCGCATTCGCTGGTAACGGACCCAGACATCAGCCTGGATATGCTCCAGCATGTGGCCGAGGTGGATTGAGCCGTTGGCGTACGGCAGGGCGCACGTTACCAGAATTTTTTTCGCGACTTGAGTCATAGTAGGCATTACTTCTTTTAACTGTGAAAAGGGTTTTCGATATTACCAAAAGGGGCATTATTAAGTAAGCACAAACCGCGGCCTTTCAGGTAAACTTGTTTGTCTAAGGTCTTATTCACAAGAACAAAGGAGTCGGGATGAGTTCTCAATCCCAGGCCAAATCACCGGAAGCCTTACGAGCAATGGTCGCCGGGACGCTGGCTAATTTTCAGCATCCAACCCTGAAGCACAATCTCACGACGTTGAAAGCGCTTCATCACGTCGCATGGCTGGACGATACGCTGCACATTGAGCTACAGATGCCGTTCGTCTGGACCAGCGCCTTTGATGCCCTGAAAGAGCAAACCAGCTCTGAGCTGCTGCGCATTACCGGCGCAAATGCAATTGACTGGAAGCTAAGCCACAGCATCGCCACGCTCAAGCGCGTGAAAAATCAGCCGGGCGTTAACGGCGTGAAGAACATCATCGCCGTCAGCTCGGGCAAGGGCGGGGTGGGTAAATCGTCGACCGCTGTGAACCTGGCGCTTGCGCTGGCGGCTGAAGGGGCGAAAGTCGGCATTCTGGATGCGGATATCTACGGCCCGTCCATTCCAAACATGCTGGGGGCGGAAAACCAGCGTCCAACTTCGCCGGACGGCACCCACATGGCGCCAATCGTGGCGCACGGTCTGGCGACCAACTCCATTGGTTACCTGGTCACGGACGATAACGCAATGGTCTGGCGTGGCCCGATGGCCAGCAAGGCGCTGCTGCAAATGTTGCAGGAGACAATGTGGCCTGACCTCGATTATCTGGTACTGGACATGCCGCCGGGCACCGGTGATATCCAGCTGACGCTGGCGCAGAACATTCCGGTTACCGGCGCCGTCGTGGTCACCACGCCGCAGGATATCGCGCTGATCGACGCCAAAAAAGGCATCGTCATGTTCGAGAAGGTGGAGGTGCCGGTACTGGGTATCGTCGAGAACATGAGCATGCATATTTGCAGCAACTGCGGGCACCATGAGCCTATCTTTGGTACCGGTGGCGCCGAAAAGCTGGCGGCGCAATACCACACGCAACTGCTGGGGCAACTGCCGCTGCATATCACACTGCGTGAAGATCTGGATAGCGGTAAGCCGACGGTGGTCAGCCGTCCGGATAGCGAATTCACGGAAATCTATCGTCAGCTGGCGGGGCGCGTTGCGGCGCAGCTTTACTGGCAGGGCGAAGTCATTCCGGGTGAAATCGCCTTCCGCGCGGTGTAACGCCTCTGCGCGTTAGTGCCGGGTGGCGGCTTCGCCTTACCCGGCCTGGCTCGATTTTGTAGGTCAGGTAAGCGTAGCGCCACCTGACTTTACCCAAGCCGATAGTGCATCAAATAATACTCTCCGTCCGGAGAATCTCCCGTCGCCTCAATGTGCCAGCCGTGGCGCTGGTAAAACGCAACCGCCCGCTCATTCTTCACCAGACACTTGAGTGAACCCGTGCTGGTAAAGGTCTTCTGTACGTGTTCAAGCAACACATGTCCGACGCCCAGGCTCTGATAGTTCGGATCGACAAACAGGTTGTGCAGAAAATTATCGTTCGTCCAGACTGAGGCAAAGCCAAGTCGGTGCCCATCCTGCTCCGCCACCCAAATCCCTTCGTCCAGGGTTGCCGCGTCAAAATCTTCAAGCTGCCACGCAGAACTGTCCAGCCACGGCCAGGCTTCACGTCGGGCGTGGAGGAAGAGCGTGCGCAGGAAAGGGCGATCGCTCTCCTGCCACGGACGGATTAGGATCGTATCAGCGGTGATAGAAAATATCTCCGTTATAGGCTTTGTAGATTTTGCCATCGGCATCGCCAATCAGTACATAATTCTCACCCATGTAGGTCCAGTGTGTGCCGGCATCGGGCGCGGGAAGGTTACGCAGCTGGTACTGTTTGATGGTGTACTCAGGCGTCTGATACTGCGCGGGCGCGGTGTCGCCGATTTTAAACTTCGTAAAATCGGCAATAAACTCTTGCTCTTCATAGGCCTTGATGCCGGAAGGCGCTGTCGATGTTTGCGGTGCAGCGTGCGCGGCCCCCGCCAGTGACAGTAATACACCCAGAAGCAACAATTTACGCTTAGCCATTTTTTCTCCAGTCATATCGTTACTGATACTTTTTGTGTGCAGATCCGCTAACGGATGGCAGACAGTTCATTTTAAGTATCCTCACAGGGTGAGTTTGCAAAAAATGTAACAAAAGTGCACGGTTTTGTGTAGTCGCAACCGTCATTAATTATTACTTCGACGAATAAATATGAGCTTATACAGATAACATAATTATTGGTTTATTAATTAATTCTGAAAAAACATTTTCAAGGCAAATTTACTAAGATTCAGGCATGCATTCAACAAATAGAACATTTAAGATTGCCTGAAACCCTCTTTCCGAAAGCCTGATTAAGACAATGCAGGGCTGTAAAGTCTGCCCAAAGGAATGTCGTGTGGTTTTATAAATACTCTTTGTGTTTCTGTTAATTCATTGAATAACAGCAACTTGTGCTTGACTGAAATGTTACTGTTTTATCCTGTATACGATAATCACTACTATAAAAGATATTATGTAATAAATGAAAAACACAACAGTTGTATCGATATTATTTTTAATTATTACCCCCTTATCTGGCTGCGTATTTTACCCTGGCCAGCATCTCGATCTCGCTGGGAAAAAGATAATTGCCGCAGAAGATGCAAATGATCGTCTTGAGAAACGGATTGATGTTTATCCTCTTACGCCTTCGTTAATTGAAAAATTGCGGCCATCGGTTTTGAAATCTCAGGCAAATCCTAATCTGGATGAACAGGTCAAAAACTGGGAATACCGTATCGGCGTTGGGGATATTCTGACCGTCACCGTCTGGGATCACCCTGAACTGACAACCCCGGCAGGGCAGTATCGTAGCGCCAGTGACACCGGTAACTGGGTCAATGCCGACGGCACACTTTTCTATCCCTATGTCGGTAAATTGCCGGTGGCTGGCAAAACGGTCGCACGGGTACGCGAGGAGATCACGGCCCGGCTGAACAATGTTATTGAAAGCCCGCAGGTGGATGTCAGCGTCGCCTCTTTTCGCTCACAAAAAGCCTATGTGACGGGCGAGGTGGTGAAGTCAGGGCAGCAGGCTATTACCAATATCCCGTTAACGGTCATGGATGCCGTGAACGCCGCTGGGGGGCTCTCTGCCGACGCGGACTGGCGCAATGTCGTGCTGACGCATAATGGGAAGGACACGCGCCTCTCGCTATATGCGCTGATGCAGCATGGCGATCTCACGCAAAATAAGCTGCTCTATCCCGGCGATATTCTGTTTGTCCCCCGTAACGATGCGCTGAAAGTGTTCGTCATGGGCGAGGTCGTTAAACAGAGCACGCTGAAAATGGATCGCAGCGGCATGACCCTGGCCGAAGCGCTGGGCAATGCCGGTGGGCTGAACCAGAATATGGCCGATGCCACCGGAATTTTTGTCATTCGTTCGCTGCCGAAAAGCGAGCGTTCAGAAAAAATTGCCAACCTCTACCAGCTCAATGCTCAGGACGCATCAGCCATGGTGTTAGGCACCGAGTTTCAGCTTGAGCCCTATGACATTGTCTATGTCACCACTGCACCACTGTCCCGCTGGAATCGCGTGATATCACAGCTTGTTCCGACCATCAGCGGGGTGCATGACCTTACCGAAACGGTTCGTTACATCAGATCGTGGCCGCAATAATGTTCAAATCAATACTCGTGGTTTGCACCGGAAATGTCTGCCGTTCTCCGATTGGGGAGCGGCTTTTGCGCCAGCACCTGCCCGACAGATATATCGCCTCGGCGGGCATATTCGGGCTTGAAGGGTGCCCGGCGGATGACAGCGCCCAGGACGTAGCCTGGCGGCATGGGATTTCCCTCGACGGTCATGTGGCGCGCAGGCTGACACGCAATTTGATGCAGGGATCCGATCTTATCCTGGTTATGGAGCCGGAACATCTTCGCTTCATTGCGGCCATGGCGCCGGAGATTCGAGGAAAGTCGCTGCTTTTTGGGCAATGGCTGGAGCCGCAGGAGATCCCCGATCCCTACCGTCAAAGCCGGGAAGCGTTTGAATATGTGTTTGGGTTATTGGGTAAAGCCAGTCAGGAATGGGCACGTCGTTTAGGTCAGAAAGGAATGAAGCATTAATGTCGTCTTACACAACAGACAATTATGGTGCAGCGGCACCCCAACAACATGAAGTCGATCTCGTTCGTTTGCTCGTCGAGATGATCGACCACCGCACGATGATTCTGTGCGTGACGTTCCTGTTCATCCTGTGCGCCGGTCTCTATGCCTGGATTGCGCCACCTGTTTATCAGGCGGATGCCATGGTGCAAATTGAAAACAAACAGGATAACAACCTGCTCAAAGGTTTGAGCCAGCTGGGCACCGATGTGTCGCCGGATGTTGCCCCTGAAATTTTACTGCTGAAATCCCGCATGATCCTCGGCGAGACCGTTGACAAATTAGCTCTGACACAGCAGGCAAAGCAGCGCGTTTTGCCTGTGGTGGGGCGTCTCTGGCAGCGTCTGCAAGGGCGTGAGCAGGGCAAAATCACGTTAGGCGAACTCCAGATCCCGCAGGTGGAAGGCAAAGCGCAAGAGCTCACGCTGACCGTACAGGAAGCGGGAAAATATCACCTGACGGGCGAAAACATTGAGGCCGACGGCCAGGTTGGGAAAACGCTGGTTACGCAAGGGATCGTTCTGCTGGTGACGTCGATTGAGGCGATGCCAGGCACGCAATTTTCGCTTAAGTCGTTGACGCGGCTTGAGACGATCAACGCGCTGAAGAAGCGTCTCACGGTTGCGGAATCGGAGAAACAGAGCGGTATCGTGACCTTAACCCTGACGGGCGAAGATCCTGACAGCATCGCCCGGGTGCTGAATGCAATTGCTGAAAATTATCTCCAGCAAAATATCGCGCGCCAGGAGGCTCAGGATTCTCGTAGTCTGGATTTTTTACAGGCGCAGTTGCCGAAAATCAGCGCGGACCTTGATCAGGCAGAAGCGCGGCTGAATGCCTACCGGGCGCAGCGAGACTCGGTGGACCTGTCTCTGGAGGCAAAATCTGTCCTGGATCAGGTTGTTAACGTTGAGAATCAGCTAAATGAGCTGACGTTCCGGGAGGCAGAGATCTCCCAGCTCTTTAAAAAAAGTCACCCTACCTATCGTGCATTGCATGAAAAGAGACAGACCCTTGAGCGGGAACGGGAGCGTCTCAATAACCGTGTGTCAGCTATGCCCTCCACGCAGCAGGAGATTTTACGCCTGAGCCGTGATGTTGAGTCGGGTCGCACGATTTATTTACAGCTATTGACGCGCCAGCAGGAGCTGAATATTTCCCGCTCCAGCGCTGTCGGGAACGTGAGGATCATTGATGAGGCTGTTACGCTGCCGGACCCGATAAAGCCGCGTAAAGCGTTAATCATCGTTCTTGGCGCGCTGTTCGGGCTAATGCTCTCAATGGGGACCGTGCTGGTACGTCAGGCGTTCAAACGTGGGATCACGCTTTCCGAACAGCTGGAAGCGCAGGGGATGCCGGTTCTGGCTACGTTGCCACGTTCACAGTGGCTGTGGAGTAAAACGCAGTTGCGCAGAAAAAATCCGTTTTCTCGTCGCTGGAAACACAAAACCTCGGATGTGCCTTTCCTGCCCGTCGATCGCCCTGCTGATATGTTTGTTGAAGCGGTGCGCGGGCTGCGGACCAGTCTGCATTTCACCATGATGGAGGCTGAGAACCGCATTGTGATGATTTCTGGCCCCACGCAGGACTGCGGAAAAACGCTGGTGGCGACGAATCTGGCGGCCATCGCCGGGCAGAGCGGTCAGCGGGTGCTGTTTATTGATGCGGATATGCGCCAGGGCTATGTTCATAATATTTTTGGTCTGGAGAACCGCCACGGATTGTCCTGCCTGCTCGAAGGGAAACGCGACTTAGCGGAGGTCATTCAGCATGCTGAAAAAGGGGGAATTGACGTCATCACCTGCGGCCCGGAACCCCTGCGCCCGTTAGAATTGCTGTTAAGCGAACGATTCCTTTCCGTCATGTCCTGGGTTAACGAGCAATATGACATCGTCATCATTGATACACCGCCGGTCCTGGCCGTCACCGATGCCGCGCTGGTCGCCAGAGCAGCCGGAACAACGCTAATGGTTGCCCGTTTCGATAACACCAGCGTGAAAGAGATGGAGAATACCGTTAAACGGTTACAGCACGTTGGCGTGAAGGTCAGCGGCACAATCCTCAACGATATTGTTAAATCCGCAGCGCTGTATTACAGCTCGGGGTACAGCCAGTATGAATACGGTTATGCTTCGAGGAAAAAAGGGGAAAGGCGTTAGCGCGGGAAAAACAATCCCTCTCCCGGGTGGGAGAGGGATAAGTATTACTTCGCCATCACTTCCTGCGCGGTACGCTCAACCAGGGACAGCAGGATTTTTACGTCCTCCAGCGTCACGGTTGGGTTCAGCAGGGTCAGCTTCAGGCAGGTGATACCGTTATGCTCGGTCACACCGACGTTTGCACGGCCAGACTCCAGCAGCGCATCGCCAATTTTCTGGTTCAGCAGGGCAATACCGGCGTCATCCATCTGCGCCTGCGGACGGAATCGGAACAGCACGCTTGCCAGCTGGGGTTGCATCACCAGTTCCAGAGCAGACTGCTCTTTCACGTAAGCCGCAACCTGCTGTGCCAGCGTCACGCCGTGATCGATGATTGCCGCGTATTGCTCCTGACCCAGCGCTTCCAGGCTCATCCACAGTTTCAGCGCGTCGAAACGGCGCGTGGTTTGCAGAGATTTGGAGACCAGGTTAGGTACACCAGCTTCTTCATCGAATTCAGAGTTCAGATAGGCCGCCTGATAGCGCATCAGTTCATAGTGACGCGCTTCTTTCAGCAGGAACGCACCGCAGCTGATGGTCTGGAAGAACTGCTTGTGGAAGTCCAGGGTGACAGAATCCACCAGCTCGATACCGTCCAGGTAGTGACGATACTGCTCAGACATCAGCAGCGCGCCGCCCCAGGCCGCATCAACGTGCACCCAGATATTCTGTTTCGCAGCCAGCTCAGCAATAGCACGCAGCGGATCGATAGCACCCGCATCGGTCGTACCGGCCGTGGCCACAATCGCCAGGATCTGCTCGCCGTTCGCGTTGCACTGTTCGATTTTCGCCGCCAGATCGGTGAGATCCATGCGGGAGAATTCGTCAGTTTTCACCTGCACCACGGACTGGTAGCCCAGACCCATCAGCGCCATGTTTTTCTGCACGGAGAAGTGGGCATTTTCTGAACACAGCACGCGGATCTTACGCAGATCGCCTGTCAGACCGTCCTGCTGAACCGAGTGGCCCTGACGCGCAAAGAACGCGTCACGCGCCAGCATCAGCCCCATCAGGTTACTCTGGGTGCCGCCGCTGGTGAAGACGCCTGCGTCGCCAGCCTGATAACCCACGCGGGTACGCAGCCATTCGATCAGTTTGATCTCAATGATGGTTGCGGACGGGCTTTGATCCCAGGAGTCCATACTCTGGTTAGTGGCGTTGATCAGCACTTCCGCCGCCTGGCTAACCACCAGGCTTGGGCAGTGCAGGTGCGCCACGCACTGCGGGTGATGAACGGACAAACTGTCTTTCAGGAAGAACTCCACGGCGCGTTCGATCGCCGCTTCGTTGCCCAGCCCTTTCGGGTTGAAATCCAGCTTAATACGGTCGCGCAGCTCCGCGACCGTTTTGCCCTGGTACATCTCAGGCTGTTTCAGCCACTGCATCACAGCCTGAGTGCTTTGTTCAATCGCCTGCTGGTAAGCTTCAATGCTCTGCGCAGAGGAGAACAAAATTGGGTTTGAATCAGACATCGTATTCAACAACTCCGGTTACGCCGGGCTAACGCCCGCAGCAAGCAGTGCCTGCTCGAATTTATCCAGGAAGACTTTCAGCTCGTCATCGCTGATCAGCAGAGAAGGCAGCAGACGCAGAACGATACCGTTACGGCCGCCACGCTCCAGAATCAGGCCGGCTTCGAAGCATTTCTTCTGGATCAGTGCAGACAGCTCGCCATCGCCCGGGAAGCAACCCATGTGATCGGCGGCTTCATGTGGCTTAACGATTTCAATACCGATCATCATGCCCAGACCGCGAACGTGGCCGATCACCGGATAGCGTTTCGCCATCTCTTTCAGCTGGCCTTTCAGCCATTCGCCCTGTGCAGCTACTTTGCCCGCGATGTTCTGGTCTTTCAGGATCTTCAGCGTGGTCAGACCGGTAGCCATCGCCAGCTGGTTGCCGCGGAAAGTACCGGTATGGTGACCTGGCGCCCATGCATCGAACTGCTTTTTGATACCGAGCACGGCCAGCGGCAGACCGCCACCGACTGCTTTAGACATCACGATGATGTCTGGCTCAATGCCAGCGTGTTCGAAGGCAAAGAATTTACCGGTACGGGCAAAGCCAGCCTGGACTTCGTCGAGGATCAGCAGGATACCGTGTTCCTGAGTGACTTTACGGATGCGCTGCAACCACTCAACAGGCGCCGGGTTCACGCCACCTTCACCCTGAACGGCTTCGAGGATCACCGCGGCAGGTTTACGCACGCCGCTTTCGACGTCGTTAATCAGATTTTCGAAGTAGTAGGTCAGCGCCTTCACGCCCGCTTCACCACCGATACCCAGTGGGCAACGGTACTCGTGTGGGTAAGGCATGAACTGGACTTCTGGCATCATACCGTCAACCGCTTCTTTCGGAGACAGGTTGCCGGTGACGGACAGTGCGCCGTGGGTCATACCGTGGTAACCACCAGAGAAACTGATGATACCGCTACGACCGGTCACTTTTTTCGCCAGCTTCAGCGCCGCTTCAACGGCATCAGCCCCGGACGGGCCAGTGAATTGCAGGCAGTGCTCTTTGCCCTGACCAGGCAACAGAGAGAGCAGGTATTCTGAAAACGCGTCTTTCAACGGCGTAGTCAGATCCAGGGTATGTAACGGCAAGCCGCTGGTAATGACATTTTGGATGCTTTTCAGCACATCAGGATGATTGTGTCCAAGCGCGAGGGTGCCTGCGCCTGCTAAACAGTCAAGGTATTCTTTATTATCTGCATCGGTGATCCACACGCCTTCTGCTTTCGTAATCGCTAAAGGCAATTTGCGCGGATAACTCCTGACGTTAGATTCAAATTCGGCCTGACGGGCCAGATAGGTTTCGTTGCTTTTGTGGGCATCTACGGTGTCAATACGGACTTTATCCGTCATCATATCACTCCTACAACCGCCGCTTCGTTATGAGCAACGATTGAATAAAAAGTTAAAAAACAGATGGGGCCTGAAAAAAACGCCGCCAATATAGAGCCTTTTGTCACCGGGCTCAATGGTTAATTTGCTTACTGTTTTGTGACACAGGGCACAGGGCAGGGAAGAACGCCGTTTGTATGGGGGAGATTGCACTTTATGCTAAATAAAAACAGTAGCTTACGTATGATTTATCCGCATTGTAAAATCAGACAAAAGAGTGTGACAAATCGTGCGATTGTCAGGTGAAAAGGAGGCAGTGAGCCTCCTTACGCTGTTTATTTCTGGCTAACGCGTAAAATACCGTGTTCGCGTCCCTTCGTTTTATTCCACGACGCGTCCGTAATACCGTTTTCATCCAGGCTTAGCGATATCACAAAACCATTACCACGGATCTCATAGAAATTCGCATTCAGGCGTTTAACGCTGGCTTTCTTGCCGTTAACGGTGGCGCTAAAAAAGCCGTTAGAAAGCGTGGCGTTAACCGTGTCCGACGAGAACGAGGCTTCACGCAGGGGATCGTGAATGGATGTCGCTGGTTCGTGTTGTGCCGCGTTTTCCGCTTTGGTTTTGCTGATATCACAAGAGCCATCGCCAGCGCTCATTTGCGTGCATCCCGAACGCTCTAATTGAGCGCGATAATGGGCGTTTATGGCGTGCGCCGGCGAGACACAACCTGCAAGCACGGTGGTACTTATAACGAACATCATTACTTTTTTCATTTTATCGCCTTAAAAACGACACAAATACCATGAGACATACATCACGCCGATCCAGATCCCGACCGAAATCAGCATCAGATACAGGGCTACCGAAATAAAAATATATTTAGACATCTTTTTGTATTAACAAAATGCCCATCCGCTAAAATGAGGCATTCTATTTTTCCCGATGATTATTTTACGCGTTAAAAGCCCATTCCAATCCCAACCGAAGCGCCCATATTATTCGCGGTATCATCTGAGAAGCTCACTTTCGCGATGACATGGGAATTAAAGTTAACGGACGCACCGACAGCAAGCGCGCTCTCGCCGTTGTAAGTCGCGCCGCCAGCAGAGAACATGACGCGCTGATTGGTTTGCACTTGTGGCAAACCCGCCATCGCCATCGCCCCTGAAATACCGGCATTGGCCTGCTTCTTATTATTGTCCACTTCATCACGCAGAGATTTAAATTGCTGGCTGGTGGTAGTATTCATTGCCTGTAATGTCTGCCTGGTGGCTTGCAGATCCTGCGTGGCGGCAGTAACAGCCAGGCTATTTTTAGCGACCTTCGCCTGGATAGCCGTATCCAGCTGTCGTTGTGTCACGGTGGTTGTCACACCATCTTTACCGTTATGACCGTCTACACCGTCGCGACCGTTTCTTCCCGCAATGCCTTGTGCGCCAGTATCACCCTTATCACCCTTATCACCTTTCATGCCTGTCGCGCCAGCATCGCCTTTTTCACCCTTCGCGCCGGTTGCACCGATATCCCCTTTTTCACCCTTTGCGCCAGTCGCGCCGGTATCCCCTTTATCGCCCTTTGCGCCAGTCGCACCGGTCTCCCCTTTATCACCTTTCGCTCCATCTGTACCGTTGATGGGTTTAGGTGCATTTTCTAGAGCAGTAAGGCGGCTATCCTGAATATTATCGACGTGTTGAAGGTTGATAATGGCTGCGCCGTTAGTCGCCACACCCTGTAGGGCCGTCTCACTTTTCAGACTGGCGGTATCGGCAAGCGCGCCGGCAAGCAACGCTTTCTGATGTGCGTCGTTAGCCATTTTATCCACGACTAACACGCCTAATTTTGTGGACTGAAGGTCGTCATTAACCTGCGTTAAGCGGTTATCCGTTGCGATATCACGGTTAATGCTATCAGCGTTGTTTTGTGCAATCTGATCCTGATGGTCATTTACAATATTAGTGATTTGCTGATCGTCCCAAACCGTATTCGCGGCTTCAGCCTGGCTCATTGTACCCGCTAAGACAATGCCCATTACAAAAATAGCAATAAAGGTTTTATTCATAGATTTCATTTGAAAAGCTCACATCATTAATTGTCGAAAAATACTGAAGCTGAATCGCTTTGTTTTGTGGATTTAAAAAACGGGTGAACGTTGTCTAAATCTTATTTAGTAACGCGAGTAAACTATCAATTAAACGCAAACCAATGATGTTGATCTAAGTCATAAATATTATGAATAGTTCCGACGGCGTAAAAGTCATTTTGCGGTTGTTATTAATGTAAACATTAAGGTGAAAATGAGGTGGTAAATGAGAGAGTTAAATTAAGTGTTTGACAGAGATAAAATTCTGCAAAATAAATGTTTACATTAATATGTGGGTTTATTTCATACGAAAGAAGGTGGGCTGTCTTATAAAAGCACTCCCGGTGCGTCATTATGGATAAAAATAATATTTCTCAGCACAGTGAGTAAATAATATTTTTCATGTGTTCTTAACAAATCTGGCGGGATAATTAACTGAACAATAATGTATACATATAGAGGGTAGTTAATATCTTGTCGTTTATTGTTCGTTACAGGGGATTAACGGACAGCCCAAAACCCCTTGCACCCGGGTTACCCCCCGGTTACACTACATGACTACGAATTGCTATTTCGTAAATAGCTGTTTTATAAGTAATTTGACTCGGGGTGCCCTTCTTTGTGAAGGCTGAGAAATACCCGTATTACCTGATCTGGATAATGCCAGCGTAGGGAAGTCAGATGCCTGCCCGGTCATCGCTTCTTCACGCACGGCAGGAGCGAAACCATGCAGCCTGACCTGCTCGATTCACACGTTTTACATCAATTCCGAACCCGTTCCCCGCTCACGCACTGTATGACCAACGATGTCGTGCAGACCTTCACCGCCAACGTTTTGCTCGCGCTGGGTGCTTCCCCGGCAATGGTGATCGAAGCCGAGGAAGCGGAACAGTTTGCCGCGCTTGCCGATGCTCTGCTCATCAACGTGGGAACACTCACCGCGCCGCGCGCCCAGTCGATGCGTCGGGCCATTGAGAGCGCGGTAGCCGCGGGTACGCCCTGGGTTCTGGATCCGGTTGCGGTTGGCGCGCTGGCGTATCGCACCCGATTTTGCCAGCAAATATTGTCCCTCAAACCTGCGGCCATTCGTGGAAACGCCTCCGAAATCCTCGCCCTTGCCGGAATGAGTGCGGGCGGGCGCGGGGTTGATTCCACCGATACGGCGGCGAGCGCGTTGACCGCTGCGCAGACGCTCGCCCGCCAGA
>OAUX01000172.1_pt1 | contig 39820 bp, 66 predicted proteins | sample 1501311 | NCBI WGS metagenome assembly OAUX01 (sample SAMEA2580066, study PRJEB22360) | human gut metagenome | reverse complement strand
TCTGCAGGTACATGCGCGACTCGACGAAACGCCAATGATGGCAACGGTTGGAACCGTCAATCAGGCCATCGTGCCCACATTTTGCCCACGTCACGCGGCAAGACTCCGCCCCTCGCCGATCGCCTTGACCAGCAAGCCATTCATCGCCTCGCCCACGGCATCCAGATCATCATCGAACAGGTCGGCGTACACATCCAAGGTCATGGCGGCCGATTTATGGCCAAGCTGCCGCTGCACGGCCTTGACGTTCGCACCGGCGTGCACCAGCAGCGAGGCGCACGTGTGGCGCAGGTCATGCACCGTCATCGACGCGGCGGCATCCTCGTCAAGGACCGCGCGCTTCGCGCGACAGAACCAGTCACCACGGTAACGTCCATGCGCGCGCCGAAGATACGAGCCTGTGCGCCTGTCAGGAAAAAGCAGATCTGACGGCCGACGGCCAGCGCACGCCTCCTCAAGGCATGGTCTGAGCAGACTCGGGAAAATCACCGTGCGCGTCTCGCCGGTCTTCGTGGTGCCGACCACGAAGTGGTCCCTGATCTCGGACACAGTGCGCAGGACGTGGATGCGCTGCCGCTCGAAATCGACGTCACCGACCTGCAATCCAACCAGCTCGCCCCAACGCAATCCACAGAGGCCCAGCGTGAGCACGATGGGCCGATGCCAGCCGGAAGCGTCCGCCAAAGCCAGCAATTGGCCGATGCTTAGATAAATATGCTTTTTCGGAATCATCCTGGGCAAAGCGATATCTTCGCATGGATTGTCGTGGATGCATTTATCGCTCTTGGCTTTTTTGATGAGCGCTTTGAGGGTGAAAAAGGCGCGTCTGGTCAGACTCGCGCTTTTTGTTTCCGCCAGCTCGCTGACCCAGACCTGCACTTCGTCGTGGGTGATCGACTGGACTTCGCGCAATCCCCATTTAGGCTTGACATGGATGCGCCACACGCGGTCGATGAGGTCGATGGTGCCTGCTTTCGATTCGGTCTTCTTCGCCGCTATCCACGGCTCCCAAAAATCCTCGACCAAGCGTCTTCCGGCTTGCGGGTCGATGTACGCGCCGACGCTTTTAGCTGTGGTCACGTTCGCTGCGCCCCAGGCATCGGCGTCCATTTTGCGTTTGAAGCCGCGTTTGCCGGTGTCCGTGCCGTCCGGCTTACGGTATCTGACTTCGTATCTTTTTCCGCTTTTCGTCTGGTATTGGCGGATTGTGTAGGCCATGCTTGCCCCTTCGTTTGCGTGGCATCAAGTCTATCAATCCGTTGATTTTTTTCTCTGTTTTTTGCGTTTCGGCTTGCATTACTTTATTTACTGTGCTAATATAGTTTATATCAAGGAAAGGAGGTGAACATGACACCATCGGAGATAATCACCAGCATCTCGCTTCTCGTCGCGAGCCTCGCGGCCCTCATCAAAGCAGTGACCGGACTCATCAAAGAGATGAGACGGAAACCGAAGAAGAGGAAGTGAGCAAGGGTTCCGGCCAGACCTAGGGGCCGGAACCCCATCTCTCCGATTATGCCATGGAACATCATGAGAACGGAATCGATAGTCAGCGCGGTGTTCGCGCTCGGAACCGCCGCCAGCGCATGGTTCGGCTGGCCGTTCGCGCTCACCGCCGGATGCGCCATCGTCAGCGCCGTCTTCGCGCTCATCGCAGGAAGGAAGGACTGACATGACCATCGAATACCTGAGCGTCACCGACGTGGCCAAGCGCCTCGGCATCAGCACCGCCGCCGTCAGCGCCTACAAGCTCCCCCAGCCGGACGCCACCATCGGACGCACGCGCGGCTGGCTCCCCGAGACCATCGACCAATGGAACGCGCAACGCCCCGGCCGCGGTGTCGGCGGCGGCAGGCCACGCAAACGCAAAACGTCCGAATAAAACGAAAAGACGCCCCTCCCCCGGCCTTGAAAAGCCGGAAGAGGGGCATGTGTTGTTAAAAAACGGGTGTAAAAAATTCCACGGACACTACAGTGCCGCAAATTTTTCCACATCCGAGTTTGAGTCTCACGCCAAAAAAATTAATCACGGCGCAGCGGATTGTAGGCTACTCCGAGACCGCTGGCGATGAAGCCGGCCACGGTCGAAATGTAGCCGCCGATCGCGGCGTCGCCGAAGGTCATGAAACCCAAGCCGACGCATGAAGCGATAAGACCGGCAACGTAGACCACGGTGCGCACGCCCTTGGAAAAGACGGGCGTGTAAGCCGTCGGCTGCTGGTTATCCTGACCATCCTCGCACTCGTTGGTCAGATTATTGACCGTGGTCTCCAAAGTCGTTGGCGCTGCATGTTGAGCCATATTAAACCTCCTTAGAATCGTCCTTGGTTGAGCGCCGACTGCAGGGCGCGTGCGGTGGCGGGGCCGAAGCTCGCGTCCTGAGCCAGACCGTAATGCGCTTGGATGGCGCGAATGGTGGCCGGGCCAAGCAGACCATCAGTGCCACAGCCCAGGCGACGCTGCACGGCGCGGATCAGATCACTGCCGCCAGCACCGTAGCGAACCACGCTCGAATCGATGGCCGGACGCCAGTAGGTGCGTTCGTCGGGCACCTGCTGGCCGCTGATGATGCCATCCACCGCGGTGCCCATCACCTGCTGCCAGCGGCGTACCGTGGCGGGGCCGACGTTGCCGTCCACGGCTAGGGCGCCGGTGGATGCCGAAGAGCCGCCACCGTTGCCGTAGTGGAGGTAGCAGTTCCAGGGATACGAGTAGCAGCTCCTGATGTTGGTTTCGCGGCCGGTCTGGTCCCCGGCCTTGCCGTAGGCCGTGCCACGCTCGGAGATGGACGCCTGCGCGAGCTTGCCGCCGCCAAGGTAGACGGCCACGTGGTGCACGTCGTTGAGCAGGATGTCGCCCGGCTGCGGATTGCCATTCGCGGGGAGCCGCTGCCAGCCGCGCTTGGTCAGATTGTCGCTCAAGTTGCCGGTGTAGGTGGCCGAGCCGGTGTCGAAGCCAGCCTCGCGCAGGCAGTGGATTACCAGGCTGGAACAATCGCAATTACCCCCCGATGGGTTGAAGTTCCAGCGGTCGGACTGGCTGTAGCCGAGATTGGCGACGGCGCACCAGTAGCGCATACGATTGATGAAAGTGCTTACGCTTGCCATATCAGTCCTCCAATCCCTCTACGGCCTTGGCAGCATCCGTTTCGGACACGACCGGGATGTCAGTGGGCGGCATGCTGTCGCCCTGCGGTGTCATTTCCGGCGTCATGGTCACTTCGTCCATGACGGCCTCCCTCCCACCCCCAATAGGGGGCAATAAAAAGGCCACCTCCGAAGAGATGGCCTTGCGGTTGTGAAAATCGATGTCAGCGCATGTGCGCGCCATGGTTGAACATGAAGATGAGCGCGAGGAGGATGATGTAGGCTCCGCCCGCGATGAGCAGTCGTGTCATTGCCGGTCCTCCAAATATTTTTCGGCGGCGTTGACGACCCAGCACTGCGCGTCCAATTTCTCCAATTTCGCCAATTCGTATCGGACGGCCTCGCTGTGGTCGGTGTCCTTGTCGCCGTAGATCAGGCTAATGATCGTGTTTTTGATCGTGTCACGACACAACTCGTCCATGCGGTCGTCGATTTTCGATGTCCGCTCTCCCAGTGTCCTTGTTTTTGCGAAATGCTGGGAAAGTGGACTGTCATAGGGCAACCGTTCCGGCTGCACGTGCGAGTACAGGCCGGTCGCCAGCGCGTCCAAAGCGCCCGGCCAGACTTTCAGGCCGAGCGTGATGAGCGCGCACGCGCCGCCCACACCACCAAAACCCGCTAAAAACGTTTGAAACACATCACATCTCCTTGAAATCGTTTAATCTTTTGGCATGGTGTCGCCATCGAAATAATTGCCCGGCAATCCCAACGAGACGAGCTGCTGCCACTGGTCTTGAGGCACGCACAAGCCCTTGCTCAGATTGACCGTGCAATTGTTCAGCCCGACGAGAATGCCGTGAGTGGTGCTGGCGGCGGTGAAGACGTAATCCACGCGACCATTCGAATTGACCATCCCACTATCGCTGCCATTGGTGGTGAGACGCAAGCGCGGATTGTCGCCACTCGTGGACAGCATGTAACAGACGACGCTCGCATGGTATTTCACGCCCGACGTCAACTCCGTGAAGGTGATGTCCGATGGTGTCGTGTTCGTCGTCTTGACGCTCACACCGTCTTTCGGCATGACGCAGTGATTAACGATGGGAGTCATGCCACCACCCCCATAGGAGTTAGGCGAGCGGCATCGTATCCCCGTCGAAATATCCGATGCCGTCGAGCAGGGTCTTGTTCGACTGATACTCGGCCCACGTGCAGATGAGTATATTTGTCACGGTGACGGTCGGACTGCCTGACTTGACGGAATAATTCACTGATAGCGGACCGGAATTGTCGACGTACGTCATGTAGCTGACACGTTGGCGTGCGCTGAATTCGCCCTGTGTTCCGATAAACGAGACAGTGCCGCCTGTGACGTTCACATCGAAACTGACCCAATATGTCATCCCTCTCACGCTCGGAACGGTCGTGAGATGCACCCAATTGTTGGCTCTCAAGGTGATGGTCGAGGTTGGTCTCGTGCATAGGTTCGTTATCATCATCGGACATCACCCGCCCGACGAATCGCCTTAATCCCTTGGCATCGTGTCCCCCGAGAAGAAGCCCGGAAGCCCCCCCCCCACGGCTTTATCGTAAGTGTCGGCCAATTCCAAAATCGGATTGGCGATATTCGCGGTACTGCCGTTCGGATAGAATTCGACACGAATCCGGCCACTGTCGGTGGAGTTGAATCGCAGGCGCAAATTGTTCGCATTCTGGGAGACGGTGGCAGAAGCGATAGCCTTGTTGTCGCTTGAATCGAGACTGTACACCGTGAGCGGATTCGGATTTTTGTCGTGTTCCGTCCAGAGGAAGCAGGCGAATACGAGTGCCGCGTTTTTCGGCACGGTGAGATTGAAACCATAACCGCCATTTTTGCCATAGATGTTCAGCTGCTTGGTGTCGGCGTTATATGATGTCTTCGCTTCACCGGAAATGGTTACATCGGTGAATGGGCCGGTGAAATTCGGATTGGTGAAATAGTTAATCCTCTGCATTATCCGCCTCCTTGGTCGCGTCGAGCACGTCGGCGGGAATCAGTTTCATGGCCGCGTTGAGCTGACTGGTCAGGATTGCGATTTGCTTGTTGAGAGTGCCGATTTGCGCGGAAAGCTGGTCGATGACCTCGTTCGCGTCGGCTGGAATCTGAGTCAAAATAAGTCTCCTTTTAATGCGAAACCCCCACAATCCGTGTGGATTGCAGGGGTTGAAAAAAATGGTGAAAAGCGGGGTTAGTCGGCGGCGGTCATCGTGTCGATACGAGTCACGGCCTTAAGCTCGTCGAGTGTGAGGGTGCGTCCGAGATTCGTCTTCACGTCCGTCAACGTCACGGACGTGCCCGTATCGTCGAACGTGGCCAGCACGCCACGCTGGTAGTCGCGCCACGATTCGGCGGTGCCGTCAGCGCTGGAAAACTCCAATCCGAGACGGCACAATTCCGCGCGCACCGACTCCTTCGGCGGACGCAAATCAAGCACACCGGACGGCTCAGAGGGCGTCACGGCAGTAGTGGTATCAGCGGTAGTGGTTTCAGTGGTCTCATCGGCCATAATCAATCTCCTTAATTCTGTTGGTTTTGTCTTGGCATGAGCGCTTCGTAAAAGCGTTCCTCGCATTCGTCCAACATGTTTTGGCTGGACTCGTCATCAAGGAAGGCGTCCAATCCGTCGATATCCCGCGTGCAGGCCACATCGATGCCGCTGGACGCTTCCACACCGGAACCGTCAGCAGTCAATGCGGCGCACATCCGCGCGTCGGTCTCATTCGACATGACCGGAAGATTCATGCCCTCACGCGTCCTGTTGCGTGCGGCGGTCAGCGGGTCATTCAACACTTCCCCATCGTCGGACATCATGCTCACGCCGGTCGCGGAATCCGTCAAAGCGGATTCCAACGCTTCGAACGCTCCAGTCCACACGCCCCTGCCGGTGGCATGGTCGTATCGGCTTGTATCCTCCTTGCCCTGCATGATCGCCGCTACCGCCTCACGGGTCGAAGCCAATCCGAGCAGCGCCTTCCACGATGCGATCACCTCAGGCCGGAAGACGAAACTGTCCGACCCGTTCACCGGCGGATCGCAGCGGATGATGCACAAGCCGTTCTCATCCTGTTCGAAAGTCGATGACAAGATTTCCTCCAATCACTTGACCAAATAAGCCAGGAATTCCGCGTAAACATCCACCGGGCAAGGCTGGTCGGCGTTATACAGCTTCAATGTGAAGCCGCTCTGGCCGCCCGTGTTCATCGGGTGCGCGATGATGCCCGCCCATTGTGAATCCGCGTTCGCGACGACGTAATAGTGGCCGTATTTCGTCGGGCTGAACGTGCAATCGACTTGCATGGAAGCGCCGGTCGCAATCTTCGAGCCGGGATTCGGATACCACGCCTTCCACGCAGCCTGGGCCTGGAACGTAAAACGGTTCGTGATGCCGCCAAGATAGCCGCCAAGATACACGTATCCGGTGCCGATGTTCGCGCCGACTCCGACACTGCCGTTCCCGTCTTCGGCTTCGAGCCACACGCTTGACCCCGCATTGGCATCACCAGTCAAATTCAGGAGTGCCCGGCTTTTTTTGCCAATGTCTGGCTCGTCGTAATCCGTGTCGGCAGCGGCGGACACATGGGAGGTGACACCGCCACTGCCGGTGCCGCCCCTCTGCCGTGGCATCGACCGGAGCCGCAGGTAAGAACCCGGATCGTGCTGCGCGATACGTCCGCTCCATAATGTCATTCCGCCCATCTCACCGACCTGGTTGGAACTGATCTGCGATGCGATCGTGGGGGAAGCGAAATATGCAGTCGAACCTTTGTACGCTGGGAATTCCAATCCGTCACCATCAAACGTTTCCGCGCCGCCGATGGTATTCGTTCTGAAATCGGGGCTGATGCGCACCCTGTGCCCGCTGATGCGGGTTTGGAAAGTGCCGGTCAGCAGATTCGACTTGCCCTCACCGTCCAAATAGACGGTCTGGTTATGAGCCGAATCCCACATTTGCAATGCGGTCGAGTTGAGCTTCATGCCGGTGTTCTCGGCCTCGGAGCTTTGGAAGACGGCGCCGGTGAACACGTAGCCTCGGAACTGGCCCGCCGCGATTCTGTCGGACGTGATGGTGCCAGCCGCGATCTTGACGGCCGTCACGGAATTCGCCGCGAGCTTGTCGGCGGTAATCGCACCAGTCACAATCTTGGACGCATTGACCGAATTCGCAGCCAGCTTGTCGGCGTTTACCGCGCCAGCAGCCAAAGCGGCAGTGGTCACGGCATTGGCGGCGATGTCGCCCGCTTGAATCTTGTGGACGTTGAGCAGCGCCACGGTCATGTCTTCCGTGACCTTGAGCTTGCCCGTGGTCACGGAATTGGCTGCAATCTTGTCGGACGTGATGGCCAGTGCGACGATATTGCGCGCCTGCACCGAGTTGGCGGCGAGTTTCGCGGCGGTCACCGCATCAGTCACCAGCTTTTCAGTCGTGACCGAATTGGCAGCCAGCTTGTCCACCGTGATGGCATTGGCCTTGACCTTCTCGGCGGTCACTGAGTCGGCGGCGAGATGCTTCGCGGCCACGGTTCCAGACGCGAGGATGTTGTTCGCCACGAGGTCAAAAGGCTCGAAGCGCGTACCATCCCACGTAAGGACTTCCACCACACGATCGGACAAGGGCACGAGCACGGAAGGGCTGGCGTTTGGCGCACCAGTCCAGTAGGTGTAGAAGTCGGCAAGCATGGACGGCGAATTATTCTTCTCGCCCTTCCAGCGAGTCCAATACTTCTGCGTCCTCCACCACATGTCCCCCGGCTTCAAGCCATCATGATTCGGCTCGTCGGGGCCACGGTAGATCAGATTCTTGCCATCCGCGGTGGTCTGCGCCTTTTTCGCGGCGGCCTGAGCCTGATTCGCCTGAGACGCGGCATTAGCGGCAGCAATATTGGCCTTGTCTGCCGTATCCTGCGCGGTCTTCGCAGCCGTATTGGCCTTGACGGCGGCGTTCGCGGCGTCGGTCGCGGCCTTATCGGTCACAGCCACCCAAGCACTACCATTCCACCTTTTCGGCGTGTTCGCACCATTCGTGGTGTCAATCCAGAGGGTCGAAGCCTTGCGCATCGACGTATCCGGCGCCGTGCTCTGGATCAGCACGTCGGCCTTGCCGTTCGCCACGCCAGCGGCGGCAGCTGCTGCGGTATTGGCCTTCTGGGCTGCATTGGCCGCATCGGTGGCGGACTGGGCCGCGCTATCGGCGGTGGCCTTGGCCTGAGTCGCCACGCTCGACGCATTGGCAGCAGTGGTCTTGGCATTGGCCGCGTCCGTCTTGGCAGCATTGGCCGAAGCGTTGGCGGTGTTAGCCAGCGTCTCCGCATTGCCAGCGGTCTTCTTCGCAGATTCGGCTGCGGTCTGTGCGGCATTGGCGGCATCCTTGGCCTGACCGGCGGTCGCGGTCGCACTTTTCGCAGCAGCAGTAGCAGCATTGGCGGTGTCCTGAGCGGTCTTCGCTGCACCATTGGCCGTGTCAGCCGCGCCCTGCGCGTTTTTCGCTGCGGCAGTGGCATTCTCAGCAGCCTTCTTCGCGTCGGTGGTCTTCGCGGCGTTATCCGCGATGTCGGACTTCGCCTGAGCGATTTCGTCGGCATTGCGCTCCACGTCGGCATAGCCCATGTGGTTCCAAGCGGCACCATCCCAGACAAGCGTGTCAATCACACGATCGGACAAGGGCACGAGCACGGAAGGAGAATTATTGGCTTCGCCCTGCCAGTAGGTGTAGAAGTCGGCCAAGAGGCTCGGTGAGTTGTTCTTCTCGCCTTTCCACCTCGTCCAATATTTCTGCGTCTTGAGCCACAGGTCGCCGACGATCAGCCCTTTGGAGGCGTCCGGCTCGTCGGGGCCACGAAACGTATGATTCTTGCTGTGGGCCTCGGCATACGCCTGGGCGGCGGATTCCTTCGCCTTGCTGATCTCCCCGTTCGCGGTGGTCAGGTCGCTCTTGGTCTGCGCAATATCCTTCCGAGCCTGAGACAGGTCGGTCTGCGCCTGGGCGAGCGACTTGGACGCCGCGTCGAGATTCGACTTGTTGGCTTGGATGTCCTTCTGGGCCTGCGTCAGCTTCGCTGCATTGTCCTTCAACGCCGTCTGATTGTCAGCCAAATCCTTTTGAATCTGCTTGACCTCATCAGGCGAGACGGCGGAAGCCACGGTCACAGTGGCAATCGCAGACCAGTCAGACTTATTGCCCGCATGGTCGACGGAACGCAAGGCATAGCTATGCGGTGAGCCGCCCGTCAAACCGGTGATGACGTAATCGCCCTGCCCCGACTGGGTGGCGCTGATGACCTGCATTCCAGCCGCATTGATGCCCTCGCCCACCTCGATATGGTCGAAGTCAGGCTCCATCTGCGCGCCGGCAGCGGTCTTGCCGTCCCAGTGGATGGTGACCACGCCAAGCTCAGAGGAAAGCAACGGCTTGGATGGTACGGCGCATGGCGTCGTATCCGATTCGACGGTGGCCACGAAAACGCTCGACCATTCACCAAGCTTGTCCGAATACGTCGGCACAGCCCTGACGCGCACCTCGATTTGAGTGCCGCAATCCAAACCGCCGAAGCCAAGCTGCGTCTTATCAGTCGTGCCAGCGGAATGCCAGGGCGCGCCATCCACGTGCTTGCGCCACTCGACGGCGTAATTGCTGATTTCGATGGCGGTGTTATTCGTCGCTTCGGTCACTGCGGACCACATGGCGGTGGCCAAGCCGTGGGCGAAACCGTCGCTGCCGATATACGCATCAGTTTGCACCACAAGGCCGAGCGGCGCTTTCGGCACGCGATGGTCATGGTCAGTGGAGACAGTGGTTCCGCTCTCACTGCCAGCCAATGCCGCGCCACCGGTAATGCCCTTTATCTTCTTCGCCTGACGCACCGAAGCGTCATACTTAATATCATTCAGGGCGATGGAGGCGCTTAAACCCTCATTCTGGCGCATGGACAGGTCGATTTCCTGCACGCGCACCTTCTCGCCGTGAGCCACGGTAGGGGCGGTAATCCAATCGCCCGCATGATAGTCGATGAGCGGAAGATTATCTACGCCGGATGTGATGAGGTCGCGCGTGTACTGACCACGCACACGAGCCGCATCATCCAAAGTGCTCTGCATGAATGCCTGGGCGGTGTCCTTGTCGGACACGCCGCCCTGCGACGAATAGGATTCCCACTTGCCCCACGGTGTCGGCGCGGCCGGATTATCCATGCGGAAGAGGAGGTTATTGTCTCCCTCGACGAGGATGGTGGACGCGAGGTCAGCGATGGACTCCTCGAAGGGTGCTTCGCTGATGTCACGTGCAAGCTGGAGCACGACGCTCTTGCTCAGGTCGCGGCTCAAGGCGGTGCTGTCGGCATTCCACAGCTTGAGCGTCCTGCCGGACGTGCGCCAGTCGCAGCCGCCACCATTGACAAGAGCACTCAGGATGGTCTGCAAATCGGTGCCGAGCGAATAGTACAGAGTGTACTTTTTTGCCCAATTACTGCCGGCAGAGTCCTTGGCCGTGTCGAAGCCCAAGGTCAGGCCGGTGGCCACGCCACCACGCGCCCGGTTTTCGTCCAGCAAGGTCTTGAGAATCGTGCCCGGATTGGAGCTGTAGAATGGCCGCTTACCCTTGTTATCGCCATCGGCGATGAGGTGCGACGAATCATTGTTTTCGGCCTTGGACAGCAGCCAGCCAATCGACTGACCGGAATAAGTGATGGTCTTGGTGCGGTCATCCGTCTTGCCGGAGCGTCCGGTGATGACGAAACGCGCATTGTCCGGCTCACGATAGCCGCTGCCGTCCGACACCTCCACTGCCACTTCGAGGCCGTCCGTCAGCTCACGGTCGAAAGCCTGAGCGTCACCGGACAGCAGGGAGTATTCGAGGGAAAGCGCGCCGTCATCATTGTGGAGCATGGACGCGCTGAAGCTCACCGGCTCCGCCAGCACACCAATTCGGTCACCGAAAGGCCGATAGGCCACGAGTCGAGCGTGCAAAGTCTTTGCCATGAATCACTCCCAGGATTGCAAAAACCGGCAGGTCACCTTGTCGGCGCTGCCGGTCTGTTTGATTGCGATGCGATAATCGCCAGAATCGATCGCGGGCCACACTTGCAGTGGCTCCGTAGTCCAGTCGATGCCATTCGACGCATCCACGCCACCCGACCAAGCGTCTGCGTTGGCCGCCGTCCACGCCTTGCGATTGGCTGTATCGACGAAAAGGTAAGGTCGTGAGGCGTCGCGTTTGCCACCCCACAGCAGATTCGTGCCACTCACCGGGTCACTGATGGTCACACCAGTGACTGCGCCGAAACGCAAGACCAGTATGCCGATTGGCGCATTGGACAGCCAGCCGTCCGGCATGATGTCGAAAAGCTCGGACGGACTGGCGTTAGGCAATCCCTGCCAGCGCGTCCAATACCCCTTGCTACTCGGCTTGGAGACCCCGCCCGGCAGCAGCCTGCCGCCCGACGCGGCCAACGTCGCCTCCTGCCACTGCACGCCACGCCAAAACACGTCAGGCAATTGGAAAACTGCGGTCATGACGCGCAGGTCACTGGACGGCCTCTCATCATCGTCCGGCTCGCAGGACGTGCACACGACGCGAGTGACCATGCTGCGCGACCTGCCGTCCTCCGTGGTCTCCACCCTGCCGAGCGTGAGCTTCGCGGCAGACAGGCACATGGCACGGAAACGCGAGATCAGCGCATCGGAATCCGCACCCCACGCCGCGACCTTGATTGTCAGCTCCGGCGCATCCAGCACCGGAACCGAGGAGCCTACGATGACGCCGCTGCGTCCGCTCACCTGCACCGTGTCAACGATCGGCGACAGCGACGTGTAATGCGTAGTGCCGACGATGACGCGCATCCGCTCGGAGTCGAGCGGCTGGCCGTTGAGCGAATAGCTGACCTTCATTCGGATTCCTCCCGATTACCATTGCGGCATGGCCGCTGTCTGCAGCTTCTGCTGCGTGGAAATGCTCGTCGGCGCGATCGCCGGATAGTTGAACGTCTGCGTGATGTTCGTCACGCTCCCACCATTGCCGTAGGAGGCAGCGTTAACGCCACGCGAGGCGTTGGCGACGCCGACGGAATACGAGGCGTCCTGCGAAGGCAGGATGCCAGTCAATCGTCCGGCCGCCTTCCTCACCTTCGAAGCGCTCTCGTCGATTCCGACCGCCATGCCCTCGCCGATCATCTCACCGACCTGATCGCGGAACACTCGCGACGGAGAATGGATGCCAAGCCTGCGTTTCACCCAATTCAACGCGTTGTCTGCCGCGTTGACAGCGGCAGACACGAGCCTGCCTGCCGCGCCAGCGATGCCGGACACAATACCCGTGATGATATTCAGGCCGACGCTACCCCAGTTAACAGATGTGAAACCGCGCATGATCTGGCCGACCATGCCTGGAATTGAGCCGATAAGCCTCGGCACCGACGCTACGAAGCCATTGGCCAGTGCGACGAGCAGCTGTACGCCAGCCTGCAGAATCTGCGGGAGACGATTGATGATGCCACCGACAAGCTGGCCGATAAGGATCGGAGCCTTGCCTACCAAGTCCGGCATGGCGTTGATGAGGCCCTGAGCCAGTCCGAGGATAAGCTTCAAACCACTGTCGATGATCTGCGGCAGGTTGTTGAGGATGCCTTGCACGAGGTTGAGGACGGCGTTGATGCCGATGGGGATAAGCTGCGGCAATTGGGCCGACAATCCGTCCAGCAGCGTCGTCAGCACGATGACAGCCGTGGACGCGATCTGAGGCAATGCCTGCACGATGCCCTGCAAGAGGTTCGTTATCATCGTCAATCCGGTTTGCAGGAACGACGGCAGGCTCGACGTGACCCACGATTGGAACTGGGCGAGCAGTTGCGGCAGGCTCGTCGTGATCCACGTGGTCGCGCTGGTCAGCAGCATCGTGCCGAGCTGTCCCAACGCTCCGAGCACTGGCGGCAGTATCTGCATGACCAGTGCCGGCAGCGTGCTGCCCAAAGATGAGAACAGTTGTGGCAGTGCGGCGGTGATGCCGGTGATGATCTGCGCGATGCGCGGACCCACGTTCTGGATGACCGTGCCGATCGAGTCGACCAGCTGGGTGGTCAATCCTTTGATGTCGGCATTGTCCTTGCCGAGTTCCGCCAGCCAGTTCTGCCATGCGGCCTTCATCATGCCTACAGAGCCCTCGATGGTTGTCGCGGCCTCCTTGGCGGTGGTGCCGCTGATGCCCATCTGCTCCTGCATGATGTGGATGGCCTGCACCACGTCGGAAAACTTGTCGATGGACAGGTCGCCCATCTCACCGTTGGCCTGCTTGACCTTGTTCGCGTCCTGGATCAGACGCTCCATCTCGGATTTCGTGCCGCCGTAGCCGAGCTTTAGATTGTCGAGCATGGCGTAGTTGCCGCGCGCCAGACTCTGGTAGGTCTGTTGGATGGACTCGATGTCGGTGCCCATCTTGTTGGCGTTGTCCGACATGTCGATCATGGCGGTGTTGCCGAGTTCCGCGGCCTTTGCGGTGTCGCCTCCGAGCGAGCTGATCAGCGAGGCGGAAAAGCTCGTGACCTGCGTCATGTACTCGTTGGCGCTTACGCCGGCGTTCTTGTACGCTTCCGCCGCATACTTCTGCACGGTGCCGGAAGCGTCCTTGAACAGCGTGTCGACGCCGCCGACGGCCTGCTCGTAGGTCGCGTATGCGTCGAGAGCGCTCTTGCCGACGCCTGCCAAAGCCGCGACGGCGGTGCCAACGCCTGCAAGTCCGACAGTGGCAACACCCTTCAACGCGCCGACGGCCTTGCCAGACATGGAGCTGATCGCATTCCATGCGGTGTCGGCTCCGCTTTTGAGCTTGGAGCCTATCGCAGACGCGACACTGCCGGCGGCTCCGGGAATCTGCGACAGTACGCCGCCGACCGCGCCGCCGACGTTGCCGAGATAGCCGCCGATGGCATTGCTGACGTTTTTGAAAGGCGCTGGGATCCTTGCCGCGATGGCCGAGCTCATCGCGGAGAACTTCGCAGACAATGGCGCGGTAAGACGTGACGCGGTGGATTGCATGGCAGCGCCGGCAGCGCTCATGCCGTCGCGGGCTTTCGTGGCGATGCCGAAGAACGCCGACGTTGCCGCGTTTTTGACCCGTCCGAACGCGCCGGAGACCGGCTGGATTATCGCCGAACCAAGATTCTTGAACGCCGATCCAAGCGAACCACTGCTGGAAGCGAGATTGTCCTGCGCGTCCTTGAGCGCCTTCTGCGCATCCTTCAACCGGTTCTCGGCCTGCGTCGCCCGGTCGGTCATGGTGGACAGCTTCAGCCGCGCCTGTTCGAGTCTGATGGTCGCGGCCTCGGCCTGCGTGCTGCCCTCGCCGTGCTTGGCGACGGCATTGGCGACGCTTTCCTCGGCGGCACGCACCTGATTCGCCGCGGCCTTCTGCTGGAGCATGGACTGACGGTATGCGGCCGTGGATTTCGCCACGTCACGCTCATAGGATTTCAGCACGTCCGCGCCGAACGCGTTCGCCGACTGTTTGAACCCGTTTTTGAACGCGCGTCCGAACAGTCCGCCGCTTTTACCGCCGTTCATGCTCGAATCGAAGGTCTTCGACGCGGCCTTGCCGCTCGCGCCGACCTCCTTGTTGACCGTGCTGCGGAAACCCTTCATCGACGGGAACACGCTGATATGCGCGGAACCAAGTTCGCTGCCGAACGCCATGCGGCACCTCCACTATTCAGTTTTTATCCAAATCAGTCCTCGTAGAGCGTCCGGAATGCCGGGCTCATGCCCTTGGTCTGTTCGCGCAGCCGCTCACGCTTGGCCTTCTCCCGTTCGGCCCGCAATCGTTTCGCAAGCGAATCGAAAGGTTTCGGATACTCTTCGCCGCCCAGCGCGTAGATGACCGGCATCTCGCCCCAACGGGCCGGATAGTCCAGGCCGTTGAGCTCCGCGCCTGTGTAGGTTGACGGGTCTCCAATGAGCTGTTCGAGCAGCGCTATCGCGTCGCCGTAGCGGAGCCTGCCGCCAAGGTCGGTTTGCAGGCTCCAGCCACGTGCCGTGAAATCGGCTCGAATCACACTCCCGTGTTCGGCGAGCTGGCGGGCGAACCATTGGATTTTCCCAATGAGGCTCCCTGCGCGCGCACTACCGCGTCGCCGTAGTCGGACAGGAGGTTGAACACCACCTGCACCGGTTCGCCGTTCAGCGCTTTCGCCTGTTTGTCGCCAGCGAAGGCGCTTAGAATGCGTTTGAGCTGTTCGACGCTCTCCGTATCGTCGGACGTGTTCGACAGTTTGGTGAAATCGTCGATGCTCATCGACAGTGGAAGCTTGTACGTGCGTCCGCCGGGCACGAGCGCCCAATAAACATCGCCCTTGATGATGTGGCGCACCTTGTAGTTCTGCGCAATGGAGGCGAACGCCTCCTCATCGTTTTTCTCCGTCCACTGGTCGAAATCCTCGACGGTCGGCTTGAAGTCGGTGGAAGTTGAAGTCATTGTCTTGTCCTATCTGCTTTTCGCCTGCCTGCCGTGAAAAAAGAAGTCCCGGACCGCGCAGACAGGCGAGATGGGCGGTCCGGGAAGATTTTCGTCCGCCGGTCAGGCGGCGCGTGTGGTGACGGTGACCGTCAGATCTGGTGAGGTCACGCCGTCATATGTGGCGTTGAGCCTCGCGCTTCCGGCCTTGACGGCGGTTAGCGTGCCTCCCTCGACGGTCGCCACGCCTGCATCCTTGGATGTGAACGTGGCCTGTCCGGTCACGTCCACGGTGGTCTTGTCCACATGTGTGGCGACGGCCTTGAGCGCGAGCTTCGCGCCTTGGACGACCGACGGCTTCGTGTTGCCGTCAGCCGAGGTCACGGCCACCGCCGTCACGCTTTTGGGTCGTACCAGCTTTCGATCCAGCGGGTGTTCGGATGCTCCGCATCCACATACAGCGGATCCTTCATCCATTCGACGGTGAGCGCGCGGCCGGTGACCGAGCCACGCTCCTGCTGGTCCGGCTCGTTGCCGGTGACCTGCATGACGCCGGCACGACGGTGGACGCGCCCGGTGTCGAACGTCTCCTCTTCGTACACCATCCATTTCGCGTCCTGGATGATGTCGGCCACGTGGTAGACGCCCTGCGTGTCCGGCTCGCCGATGGTGATCTTGCGGGTCAGCGCGTTGTTTTCGGCCGGGCTGAAAGTCTGCGTGAGGCTGGTCGCCAGCGGAAGCTTCTTATACCCGTCCTGCAAAAACTCCAGCGGGTCGTCGCCGTCGCGCGAATCCTGATTGCCGCCGTCGGACTTGACGAGTCCGATGCATGCGGTCGACCGATTGTAGGCGGCCGGAAGTTCCGGCGTCGCATTGCTGGATGCGATCATCTCCGGCGTGATTTTGTTTTCGGTGGAATACGGGACGATCATGATGGCGGCGGTAACGAGCGCCTCCACCTGTCCCAGATCCATGCCCTGACTGTCTTTGGCCATGGCGTTTCCTTTCTTAGGGTTGTCTGATTCCGGCCGTCGAATATTCGACGGTCATGTAGTAGCGGCACCATGCCGCGTCCTCGCCGACCGGGTACGGGCCGTTGCATCCGTCAGACACGACGGAGCAGATGCGGCTGCCTTCGGCGAATCCGATGAGGATGCCGGGCTCGCCGGTCAGCAGCCCGTACACGCGGGCCGCCAGATCACGGCATGGTTTCGTATCGTTGCGCGTCCATCCGAGCACGTTGACGCCTATCGACCTGTCGAACGTCACACGGTCGGCGGATTGCGTGCCGCCGTCATCACGCACGACCACGAGCGGATAGGAACCGTCGTAACCATCCGGAATGCGGTTTCCGACCTGCAGGCCCGCGACGTCCGTGATGTTGGAGCGCAGCCATCCGGTAAGGAACAGCTCAAGGTCTGGTGGAATGACGCTTGCCATCAGACCCTCGCCTTCCTCAACGCCTTGGCCAGATTGCCGGTCTGCGCCTCCACGAGCAGGGTCTTAGAGTCGTGGCCGACGACCATGACGGTCGTTCGGTGCTCCCTTTTAACCTCCTCGATTCCAAGGCCGTCGCGGTACGCGCCGGTATCGACTGGAGCGGACGCCTTCGCGTAGGCGAGTGCCCTGTCCGCAGCCAGCGTGGTAAGCGCCTTGACTCCCGCGCTGTTGAGAATCCCGTCGAAGAATTTCGGGTTGAAGTCGACCGATATCCTGCTTTTCGCCATTGTCAGCCCTTTCTTTCCGTCAGACGGCATTCCAAGGTCGGACGCCACCCCGTGAACGCGTTCACATCCTTCGAGGGGAATCCGTCGACTTCCCACAAGCGCCCGTCGTCGGGGTCTGCGCGGATCCGATCACCGATTCTGATGTCGGCTGTCGGATCCGGGATGGTGAGGTACGCCGTGGATGCGGTCTGAGTGTCGAGCGTGTCAGGCGTGCGCATGCTGGAGCTGGAGGCGAGGGCGCCCATGATGGCGAGCTCGTCCGGAGGCACGCTCCAGTCCGGCTCGTTCTGCGCCGGATTGTACGGGTTGGTCTTGCGTTTGGCACGCAGTCGCATGAAGCGTGTGGCTCCAGCCATGGAGAAAACACCGCCGGCGGGGTTCAGGTCGTCAAGCAGGCTCATGGCAAACCTCCCAGCTTGTAGGGTTTGAGCTTGTCCTTCTCGGACTGCATGAGCGACACCACGTCGAAGCTCGCGCTGCTGCCATTCGTTGACTGCGAGGTGATAAGCCCGAGCGGGCTCATGCCGGCACGCTTCGCGGCGCTGATAAGCACCGACTGCACGTCCGGCGCGTCATCGTATCCCGCGTGAATCTCGTAGCGGATGGCCGCAATGCCAGCGGGAAAGCCGCCAGACAAGGACTCCACAAGACCAGTCTCAGGATCATAGGCATAAGCCAGCTTGTTGCCATCACGGTCGGTCAAGGATTCGATGCTCGTCACATGACGTGCGGGCAGTCGAATCACCGCGCCGCCGCGAGTGTTCAGCGTTCCTGTCAAGGCCGCGTTCGGCATGACATGCCATCCACATTCGCGGCGGATGGCCGCCTGCGCGGCCCTGAGCCGAAACTGCGCGTCATCCTCGAAAGCCGAAGGGTCGGCAATCATGTCAGGAATCACATTCACGTCAATCATGCCGACCTCCACGCTTACTCTGCAGCCATCAGGCCAGCCGCAATCAGAGAATTGACCAGGGCGTCGAATTCGCTCTTGGTTGGTGTGGCGCCGGCGGCCAAAGCCACATGCGTTGCAGGCTTCACTGCAGCGCTGCCAATGTCGGTCGGCTTGCCGTTGGCCCCGACGAAGACCACATCGGCCACGTTGGCATTCGGGTCAAGTTTCGCCGCCGAGGCTGGAATCACTCGAAACTGTCGAGCCATATCACGTCTCCTTACTTAAGGGTCAGCTTGACGAAAGCCTTCGGAATGCGCACGGCCAATGCCACGCGCTCCTTGGCACGAATGGTCACCAGATCGGCAATGAAGTCGGTGTCATTGGAGTTGGTGGCCTCCACGGCGACACCGCCCTTGCGGTAGAAGGTCGCGGCACGCTTGAAAGCACCCACAACGGCGGTGCCCTTGGCAACTGCCGGGGATACGACAGTGTTCATACCCCACAGGGACGGTGTGATGTTCACCGCACCGCCATTGACGCCATAGAACGGGCCACCGCCAAGGTACGCACCGTTGTTGTCCTTCTTTTCACGAAGAGCCTCATAGTCTGCCGGATTGATGACCAGAGCGTCAGGCATCATGTCGGTCTCGGTGGAAATCATGGTCTGCACGTGCAGAATAGCGACATCATTACCGGCGTCGGTAGCCGTGTATGTCTGGATGCCGTCACGCTTAAGCAGGCCCTTGATATTCTTTCCAGTGCCATCACCGTTGAGCAGCTGCTGCTCCTCCTTGATGCTCAAACTGTAAAGCAGACGGCCATCGATGTCGGACTTCAAGAAGGCGAGGTCGGTGATCATGTCACCGGACTCCTTGATGAAGCCAGCGATGGTGGACAATGCGTCGGTGTGCTCGGTCGCATTGGCGTAATGAATCTGGCTGAATTCCTCGCCTTCGCCGACAGTTTCGAAATCGCCTTCCTGAGCACCTTCCACGAAGTAGGTGATGGCCTGTCCACTAATAGCGCCGACACCGAAGAGGTTGGTGATGGTCGGACGGCGGTAACCTTCCACGAAATTCGGGTCAACATATGTCAGCAGAGAGCCATACGCGCCGGACGGACCACCGGTCACCTGAGTGTCGGTGTTGGCCTTGCGGTTCGGCAGCCATTCAGGCGCGGCGATGGAAGCGCCGGACACGCCCTTCATCTTCACCAGCTGCTCGCCGATGCTCTTCACGACGAAATCGCCAAGAGATTGATGGGCGACACCGCTCTTCTGAGTGTCCGTCAGATTATCGGTCAGACCCTCGAAGCGCTTGTGCACGGTGTCCAGCGTCTCGATGGAGTCCTGCAATTCGTGCGCCTCGGCGTTCAGACCCTTCAGCTTCTCGATGTCGGAAGCGTCGAGATTATCCTCGCCCTTGGCCAGCACCGCTTCGATGGCGGCCTTGGTCTTGGCGAGACGATCATTGAAACTCATTTGGTCTCCTTGTTGTCCTTGCCGCCAGTGACCAATTCACGGGCGGATTTGATTACATTCAGGCGCTCGGCCTTCTCGGCCTCAGCGTCCTTGCCCTCATCAGGGTCAAGCTTCTTATCGTCCGGCCTCTCGCCGGTCTTGGAATCATCCGCCTTATCCTCGTCGGAAGCGGAATTATCGGAATCGATGCCGTCAAGCACCTCGTTCAACGAGGCCAGCGCGGCACGCAGCTTCTCCTCGTTGGCGGAGCTGATGGCACGACCCGACTTCACGGCCAGAATCTCGGCCTGCTGGTTCGCGGCCACCGGCACCACGCTGATCTCGAAAAGCTTGATCTGCTGGAATTCGGAATGGCCACCCCACGGACCATCGCCCTTTTCCGCGATCCACGCGGTCTTCGTCGGCACGAAGCCGATGCTCATCTGATGCACCCTGCCATCCTTGAGCAGGTCGTAAGCCTGCTGGGCGGTCGGATTATCCTCGATATCGAGCTGGGCCGAGATGAGAAGGCCCTTCTCATCCTCGACGGCGCTCAGTGTGCGGCCGATGATGTCGGTCGGCTTGCCGTCCTGATGGTTCCAATGGATAGGAATACCGGCACCGCCGTTGTAATCCTTCTCCAATGTCTCCGCGAAAGCGCCCTTGGCGATCACGTCGCCCTGCAGGTCCTTGTTGCCGAAAGTGCTGGCATAGCCGCTGAAAACGCCTTCGCCAGCCGAATCGTCCAAGGACTTCACGTTGAATCTGAGCTGTTTGAGATTCACTGGTCTTCTCCGTTCACTGGATTGTTCTGTTGCGCGTTCTGCGTCCTGCCGCCGTCCTGCGGACTGGGCTGGCCGCCTGTCGCGACGTTCAATGGCGTCACCAGATCGTCACCGCCCTCGACCTTCGGATAGTTCAGGATGCGCCGCGCCTCGTTCGTGGTCATGAAGCTGCGCCCCGTGGCCGTGGAAAGCGCCTGATACTGCTCGGAGAACGTTCCGCGCAGCTTGGCGTCAACGTTCGCCTCGATGTAGGCGTCCGGCTGTCCGAGCGCGTCGGGCAGCAGCAGGTTGAGCGACTGCTCGAAGGCCACGATGTACGGCATGAGCTCCACATTCCACATCTGCTCCTTGAAGGAAGCGATGTTGGAATTCGTGCCGCTGCGGAAGCCTAGATTCTCCGGCGCGATATGGAAGGCGTTGGCCACGTCGATGCGGATCTTGTCCCTCGCGTCGATGTCCTGCATGTCAATCGGCTTGAAGGCGTCCACCGTCTTGATTTCCATGCCATCGTTGAGCAGCGGCCAGCCACCGGCGAGATTGCCGCCAGCCTTGTAATTCCGCATGCCCTGCACGAATTCGTCCTGCGCCTCCTGCGAAGGCCACGGCATCTCCTTCGGACGGGAGATGTACGCTGGAATCTGGCCGCCGTTCTTCGCTATCGCACGACGATATTCGGCCATCTCACGAGCCTCCGCCAAAAGCGGTGCGAGAGTGCCGGACACCGGAGAACCGCCGATGCCGGACGTGCTATAGCCCACATCCAGCAGAATCTGCGGGTCTGGCAGTTTGAAATACTGGCTGCCCTCCGGTTGGCCGGTGCTGATCTGCACGCCGGTGATCTCATCAAGAGTGTTGCCGGAAAGCGTGAAATTCTGCACCGGAATACGCCGCAGCCACAATCTGCCGGACTGCCTGTCGGCATCCAACAGGCAGAGCCAACGGTCATTGAGCAGACCATCGCAGAGCAGCGAGTAGAAGAACCGGTAGCGTGTCATGCCAGGAAGAACGCTCGGCTTGGCCATCAACTGCGCCAAATGGCTTGTCGTGTCCTCCACGCGGCCACCGTCAGGCTGGCGAGTGTAGACCTTGAATGGCATGCTGGCGATATTCCGCGCGATATGGTCGATGACGGTACGCACCGCCGCCTCACGCTCATACACTCCAGCGCCGAACCAGTCGATGGGAATCTGCGCCACCTGTGAAATGTTCACCGGCGATTCGGAGAACTTCTGGGCCACGGATACCGGACTTTTCTTGAGCCATCTGGAAAAGAAACCCATGAAACCTCCTCACTGGGGTCAGACAACGGCGAAATGCGTCACGCTCGGCGAATATTTCGGCGTTTCTGCTTCGACCTGCATGGTCTCAAGCGCGTACAATGCCTCGCTCTCGGCGATGAGGCCGCTGATCTGCAGGGCGCTTTTCGCGCGGTCCCACACCTCGACCTCACCGAGACGCCTTGTCACGGCCACGCTCACCTGCTGTTCGATGGCGGGCTGCGGCAGGTGCCGGAGCTTGCCTTCGCGCACGCGGTCGAGGAAGCGGCCGCAGCACGCGCCAAGGCGGAAACCCTCGATAAGGTGGACGTTCCAGCCTTTTTCGGTCAAGGGGTCGATGAAATCGACGGCCGGACAGCCCTTCGACTGCACGGCGATCTCGCAAATCGACGGCCAGCTCTCACGCAATAGGTCAAGAAAGTGCGGCACCCACAGCATGCCGTCACGACGCGCGATAAGTTCCACATGAGGCAGGCCATCGGCGCGCAGGCCAGCGGCGGCCACATACGTGGTCTGGCGGTCGGCGCTGGTATCGACGGCCAACACCACGCGATTATCAGCCGGAATGCACGACGCATTATCAGTGCCATGCGCCCACAATTTTGGATTGATGTAGGGCACGATGTCGGCCGTCACCCACTGGCATAGGACCTCGGTGCGGAAGGCGGCCTCGGTCATGCCATCAATATCGCTTCGGACACTGGCCACGGTCATAGGGCCATAGCCGAGCGACGGGTTAGCCTGGCGGATCGCGTCGGCAGCATCCACCGGGCACTTGTCCGGAGCGCTCCATTCGAAATATCCGAAGCTGCCGTCCTGTTCGCCGGACATGAACACGTCGGCCGGATTGCCACCGTCGGCGCTCAGACGCGCCCACTCGTCAACAAGCTTACGACCCTTATCGACCTGCTTGCGCAATGCCACGCTGCGATAGTCGCCAGCATTGCTGATGCCCCACAATTGCGAACTCCACACGGCCTTCGTGGTCTGCGAGACAGCGTTCCAGCCATCATCATTATGCTGCTCACGAAGCTCATCGAAAATCACACGAGCCGCACTCTTCGCACGAATGTTCTTGTCAGCGCGGACAATGTATCTCGCCTTCGACTTCAGCACGATGGCTTCCTCGCCGTTGGTGTTCACGAATTTCTGCGTCATGCCCGCAAGCTCGGGCACCACCAGATCGGACTCCTCATCAGTCTCAGGACGCGGATTACACCACTCCTTGACCTGACTGTAAGGCCCCTTCGCATTATCAAGCGTCTGAGCGGCGCCCACCACCAGAAACTTCACCGGCGGCACACGATCAGGATGCTTGTTCGAGTCCACGAAAAGCCACCACGCGGCCAAAACGCCCATCAGCGTGGTCTTGCCATTCTGACGGGCCACAAGCACGATGACCTTGCGGAAACGATACGAGCCGTCCTCCAGCAATTCCAACGCGTGCACGAGCAGCCACTGCTGCCACGGGTAGAGATGCACGTGAAGCATGATCTCGGCGAACGCGATCACAGCGAAGCCATTAGAAGTGTTCTTATCCAAGGGACGAAGCGGCGGAGTATAAATACGCGGCAGGGTCACACCATGCTTCTCATCATCGATGGCGCCGAAAACACTCAAATCTTCCGACGCCATCGAACGCCTCCTAGCCGAAACGCTTCATGAAATCTTCCATCTGCACAACCTTGTCGCTCTTACGCGCCTCCGGCTTAGATTCAACCTTCGGCTTCGCAGGACGACCAACCTTAGCCGGATCATCAACCGTCAAACCCAAGCTCTGGCAATACTTCAGGAACGTCGGCAGCGACACGTTGTCGAGCTTGCCGTTCTCATCGACAAAACCGGAAAACGTCAGATAATCGATACGCTCAGCCAACACGCGAGCCGCAGCGACAACAGCAGAATTCACAGCCTTGAGGTCAGCGTTCTTCAACGAACGCTCCAACGCCTCCGCCACATTCCGACTCGGAAACTTCGCACTCATCGAAAACACCCCCTAATCTGCCATCGCGCGCGACCCGCCAACAATTTCACTCGTCGGGGAGAGGAAGACCAACCACGCGGGACGTCTTGCACCATCGCGTTGGTTTTACGATTTCACCGCCCCTACCCCGTTTGGGTCGGTTTCGAATGCTGTTTGGAATGCGTTGATTGCGTTTTTGAAGCGTTTGATGAGTTCGTTTGTGCTTGGTGGCATCAGCTTGGCGATGGCACGCTCGGAGTCGATGACCTCGTAGCGGTATGTTCTGTTGACGTGCACTGGAATGTTGACCGTGAAGCTGCTGATTGGGAATGTCTTGTCGTTAATTTCTGCGGTGAGCGTTAGGTTGACTGGCTGTTGCATTGCTGTCTCCTTGCTCATGCTGTCTTAATCCATTGCCTGCTTAGTGTTCCGATTGGCGCTGGCGGATCTTGGTTGCCTCTCAAGCGGTTGCAGCTGGTGTGTGATGGTTTGAAGCCTGCTGGGTCGAATTGGAGTTCGGGGTGCTTGCTGACTGGGAACATGTGATCTAGGTTGAATGAGTCATCTGTGGTGTTCTTGACTGCGTTGTAGTCGATTGGCATGCCACACAACCAGCAGACCGCATGCTGTGCCTTGCATTGGTTGAAGAATGCGGCCTTGTCTTTTTCGAATTGGCGGCTTGTCTTGCGCGTTCTTCCTGGCATTGATTCACCGCCTTTGGTGCTTCGGGTGGGAGTCGAACCCACGTCGATGAGGGGCACTGTCTCTTATCACGGGCATTCAAAGAATCATGGAAGCCATGGCCGGTAAGGTATCCGTCCTCTGGTATCTGTGCTATCCCTTGTGCTCTGCCACTGAGCTACCGAAGCTGATATGAATAATGGTCCAACCCTTTCAGGCTGAACCATTTTACTACTGTACGACAGTATAGCATTTTAATTGTGACAGTCAAGCATGGCGGTTATTTCTCCGAGGTTGAACACGTACTCTCCTTTGTGTTTTGTCGGCGTGGCGTGGAGTTTGCCTCTGGTGAGCCATTGGCGGATCTGGTCGCTTGTGCAGTGGATGTCCATTTTGGAGAGGTATCTTGCGACTTCGACTGGTTTTCCGGTGTATTCGAGTTGCCAGAGTTTGTTGTCGCGGGTGGCTTTGATGGCTTGGACTCCGCCTTGCCATTTGCAGTGCGGGCATGTCCATTCGTCGGCCTGTGGCGTGCTGGTGGCTTGGTGGCCGCATTGTGGGCATGTGCCGATGATGACCATTGCCTCTTCTGGTGTCAAGGCCGTCTCGTTGCGTCTGCTGATGTGTTCCAGGGCGGTGTAGTCGTCTGCTGCGGTGCTCATGCTGAGGATGGTGTGTTTGTTGGCCGTGATCTTCTTCCATGCCTTGTCCCACGGGAGATTGCTGTAGCGTGCGTTGATTTTGCCTGCTTGTTCGGCGAGCCACGCTTCGGAATCGGTGATGAGGGCTTGCGCTCTCGTGTCGATTGGCATTGGCGCGCTGCCTCGGCTTGGCGCGTGGCCCGTGGCTCCGATGTGCGCTTGCTTGAGCATGATGGAGCTTAATGCTGGCAGTTGGACGTGTCCGAGCTGTCTGATGAGCGCCCAGTAGTTTTCTCGGCAGCTGGCGCAGAGTAGATTCGCTGCGATCGGCTTCATTGGCTTCTGGCAGTGCTGGCAGTTGGTCAAAGTCGAGTCTCCTTGTCGTGCTGGTGGATGATGGCGGCGATTTCGGCTTTCGGCACCTGCGGCACGAGCGGCGCGATCTCGTCAAGCGCGTAACCGGCCTGATGCCATTTGATGATCATGTCTTCGAGCATTTTCTTCATTTGTATTCCTCCACGGTGTCGCAGCCGATGGTCTTGCCATGGTCGGTCAGACAGACCCATGTCACGTCGCCGGTCTTGACCGTCGTCATGCCGTAATCGGGATGCGTGCCCGCATACCAAGACACGTAGATGCATATTCCCGCCAGCAAGAGCATTGAGGCGACGAATACCACCAGTGCGCCAATAATAATTTTCTCAACCTTGTCCAATCCGCCCATCATTCACCGTCCTTTTCGATTTCGATGATCTCCTTGTATGGGTTTTCGCTTGTATATTGCGGGAAATCGCATTCCTGGTCTTTCCAGCCGGCCGCGTAGCCTTCCTGCCATGCCTTGCGGCGCTCGTGTCTCAACCATTCCAGGCTGTACATTGTTTCCGATTCCAAGCTGCACATGGTTACCGGTTCGTCGTGTTTCATGATTCCTCCTTGTTGAGTCTGTCGGCTAATTCGCAGGCCTTTTCGTCTGCCTGCGCCGTTTCTTCGTCGCGTCCGAGCGCTTCGAGCACGTGAGAGCATTTCCACGTGTGCACGTGGCGTTTCGAGGGTGGGATGCCGCTCATTCTGGCTCGACGTTGGCACCAGCCCTTCCACAGGCGCGTCCAGTCGGCTATCGTGCGGTTTTCGCCATAATGTCGGCTTAAGAACGCGTTCCACGCGTCCGACAAGTCGAGATTCGGATAGTCGCGGATTATGGCGGCATTGGCATGGGCCTTCTCCGTCATTAGCTCGAAATCGCTTACGCCGATTTCTTTGGAGAAAGAAGAAGAATATTCTTCTTTCTCTTTCTTTTCGGGTACGGGTACGGGAACGGGGCATGAGTTTGCCATCGACTTGCCATCGGTTTGCCATGCGTTTGCCATAGGTTTGCTATGGCATTTGCCATCGGTTTTGCCATTTTTGCCATTCTCAGGCTTGCCCCATCGACGGTTGGCTCCACGTTTTCCTGCCTCGCTACGCTTCTTGCGCAGAGCGTCCACTTCCTCACCGTCAGGCTGGTAGTCGCTCCAATCGTGGAACTGGTAGCCGTCCTTCTGCTCGTCGTAGGCCCATAATCCCGCGTCGCACAACTCTCGCACTGAATCGTCGGAGCCACGGAACATCGGCACCATGCGAGCCGGAACGAACCCGCCAGTCAGCTGTTGCGCCGACCATGAGCCTGAACGGAGCCACAATGCGGTGGCCCCGTCCGACAGCATGGCGGTCTTCGGATTCGAGTAGAAGGAATCATCCACCTTGAACCACATCTAACCTGTTCCCTTTCCTTGAATTGCAGGAGCGGCACATGGTTTGAAGATTCTCCATGGTGTCCTCGCCGCCAAGACTCCACGGAATGATGTGGTCCAAGCTCAGGTGGTCAGTTGCTCCACATTCGACGCAACGGTAATGGTCACGCTCGTATACCGCCTTGCGTAGCTTCTTGCTTATCGGCTCCCTTGACCGTGGGTCGAAGCGTCTGAAGCTCTTGATGTGGTAGACGGGTTCTCGAAGACGAACCTTGTCTGTCTTCGTCAGGAAACCCGCGTCGATAATCGCCTGTAATTCATCGTCTTCGCCATCGAGAACGTACCGGATGACAGTGTATGGAATATCACCGTAGCTCCTGTTGTCGGAACACCAGGAAATCATCATCACGTAGAGGCCAATTGATGCCGGACTCTTTCTCATGAGTTCCAACATTGTTTCGTCTCGATACCATGAGACCGGAATCTGGAAATAGCCCATTTCATTCAATCTCCTCTTGTGATGCCGTTGTATTCCATCCAGATTGCTTCCTGACGTGGCGTGGTGCAGGGCAGGTCGGTGTAGTTGGTGTTCTTCCAGCCGCTTCCCACGTGTGGTTTCGCCATCGCGTCCAGGGCTTCGGCGATTTCCACGATGTCGGGTGCCGGGTCGAGCGTCACCATGCCAAGCCATCCATGACCGCCTGCTGAGCGGACACCAGGCGGTATCCGCAGTACGGGCAGGTGACGTAATATGCGCCGACGGTCTCGCCGCAGTGGGCGCATTCCACGTATCTGATCGTATTGCTCATTCGCTTACCGCCTTCCGTGCGATTTCGAGCATTTCCTTGGCCTGTCTGATATATTCCTCCTGGAAGCCGGGAATCTCACCGGCATAATCCCATGCGTCATCTTCGTCCTTCGCCACACAGTCGCTTTCGATGCCATCCCATTCGCAGCTGTTCCAGCAGAGCCGTTTCGCCACGGCCTCCACCTCGGCGTCGGTTGGTGGAGCGGAACGTCCGGCCATGTACGCTGTACCGGCAAGCTCACGAACCGTCTGAAAAGTCAAATCATCATCCATGCCACGCTCGTAAGCGTTGGCCTCGTCAAGCATGATGCTCAATTAGTCCTCTTTCCGTTAGCTTTGACCATGGCCCACAGGATTTCGCTTGCCGGACGCCTCCTGTATGACAGGTCGTTGTAGGACTGCACATAGTCGAGAATCAGTTTCGAGCCGGTCGAATCCGGTGTCAGGATCGCGTTCACTCGCGGCGGCACCATCTTCTGCCATACGATCTCGTCGCACAGTTCCTTCGTGCAGACCAGATAGTTCTGATCGCCGTAGAACGTCAGTCCGTTGCCGCTAGTGAAGTCAGCCATGCATGACTTGACCTCGTAGAACTCGAAGCAGCCTTTCTCGACGCTTGCGGGCACCGGCTCACCGTTGATGTTCCAGGGCTTGAAGCCCACGTAGTCCACGCGCCTTTCGTCGGGCGTGTTACGGTCGAAATTGACCTCGCTCGCCCAAAAAGCGGTCTGATTCCTCAACCTCTTCTCCACCAGCTTGGACAGCATGGCGGTGGTTTCAGCCCTGCTCATTTCTTCCTCCTGAAGTACTTGTATTCATCGTGATGGAACAGGAACAGGTGAAGTCTCCACACCTTGACTGCCAACAGGCCCTTGAGTGTGATCGCATACCCGCCATGGACACGCTTCATGAGCTTCCTATCGGCCAATGATTCAAGTATTCGGGAAAGCTCTTGGTTCCCTCGTTGTTGCCAGATGTAGGTCATCCCCTCAGCGATATACAGGCAACACATGTCCTTGTCGTATTGGCTAATCATCATTAGCCTCCCTCTCAAGGATGTAGACGTTCGTCGCTGTGACGGCGGTATCACGCAATTCCGTTGGTGGCATGGTATCCACCCGCAGAATCTTCCAACCCTCGTTCAGCAACTTTTCAAACACACCCATATTCATCAAGGTGCGCTCATCGCCGTAATCACTCCAAAAAAGTGGGCAAACCTTGTACCGTTTATTCATTTCGCGTCCTCCTTCATGAAGACAATCCAGTGTGTTCCCGTGCGGTTCGGCTGCTTGTTGCCGAAGAGTGGCTTGTGCGCTGTGAGCTTGAGAATCTGCGATACGGGTATCTGTGTCTCATTCCATTTGAAAATCAACACTCCATGCTCTTTCAGGACGCGGAAGCACTCGCTGAACATGGTCTTGAGGTCAGCTTTCCACGTCTCTTGGTCGAGGCAACCGTATTTCTGCGCCATGTAGCTCGTTTCCCCCGCATTGCGCAGGTGGGGCGGGTCGAGCACCACCATGCGGAACGTCCCGTCGGGGAACGGCAGGTCGCGGTAGTCCATCAGCATGTCCGGCTTGACATCGAACCTACGCCCATCGCATAATTCCCAGCTTTCGTCGCGTACATCGCCGAAAAGCACGCGATCATCCGCTTTGTCGAACCAGAACATTCGTCCTCCGCAGGCGGGGTCAAGAACAGGTTGGTACGCGCTCATTTCGCGCCCTCGCTTTGATTCGGCACCTCGGAAGGCATCGAGCCGGAATAGCCGAGCATGGACCGGCAGTGTTCGGCGGTCTTGTGATATGCGTCTATTTGAGCTTTGACCACTGCATAAGCAGCCAAGTCATGCTTCTGCAGCAAAGCATTGGCAAGCCGTAATCCCTCAACCTCGCGCTGATCACACCATTCGATAACCTTGTGCAGTGTCTCGTCTTGCTGACTCACGTTCGTGGCCATGTCAGTGCTCCTCTTCTTCGATTCGGATTGTGATTCGGTACCAGCCTTTTCGGCTGCTTGGCTCTCCGCCGCGGTAGTCGGGGCCGATGAGATGCTTTGAGTCATCGTCGGGCCAGAATCCGGTATCGGTGAGCGCGTCAAGGATGGCCTTGACCATGGGCGCCGCGTTCTCCGGGTCGAAGCGCCCGTGGGTCAATGGGTGAATGACGGCAGTGACGTGCACTGGGAAGTGTTGTGGCCTGTGGTGTCCGTTTTGGAGCCAGAATCTGGCGAATGCCATGGCACGCTGTTTGACTGCGCTTGTGTGCGCGAATTTCACTCGCCAGTGGCCGCGACGGTTTTGCGTCCACCATTCGTCCCGTGGAATGTCCACGACGAATTCCTGCATCATTCCTCCTCTTCCTCGGCTTCTTCTTCGCATAGTGGGCATGGGATGGGGCGCGCCGGATACATCGCGCACCCATGAATCGGACATGTGGGCAGCACGTCCGGCGGCTCAATCCACTCACGCATCAGAAATCAGGCTCTCCAGCCGGAGCGCCCCACGGGTCATCTGCCGGAGCCTGCGCCTGCTGCTGTGCCTGCTGCGGCTGCTGATAGCCGCCACCATTGGCGTTGCCCTGGTATCCGCCTGACTGCATCTTCTGCACCTGCGCCGTCGCATAACGGAGCGACGGTCCTATCTCGTCCACGGTCATTTCGATGACGGTACGGTTGGAACCGTCCTGCGCCTGGTAGGAACGCTGCTGCAGACGGCCTTGCGCGATGACGCGCATGCCCTTGGACAGACTCTGCGCGCAATGTTCGGCCATGTCGCGCCACGCGGAGCAGCGCAGGAACAGGGCCTGACCGTCTTCGAACTGGTTCGTGTTACGGTTCCAGGTGCGCGGGGTGGAGGCGATGCTGAAATTCGCCACCGCGCCGCCATTGCGTGTCGTGCGCAATTCCGGGTCGGCGGTCAGATTGCCGACGATCGTGATAACAGTCTCTCCGGCCATCACTCGGCCTCCTTCACTTCAGTCTGCTGCCCGGCTTCAACGTCCGGCTCCATGACCTCGGCGGTCACGTCATCAGCTCCATCATCGCCATCATCATCAAGCACCGGCTGGAACACGTCGCCGTAATCCGGTGTGGTGTCATCGCTGGCGGCTGCGGTCTGCGCCTGCACCGTCAACGGCAGATAAGGCGCCGCGCGGCGGATGGCGGTCTTCTTGGCCATGGCCTCGTAATCTGTCTTCCACGGGCCGAAATTACCGCTCTTGCTGCGCGCCCTCGCCTGCTCGATCTCCTGACGGTTCAGGACGAGGAAGTAGTGGCCGCCGTCCTTGAAATGCGCGACCATGTACACGTGGGTCAGTTCGCCGGGGTTGGCGCATGGCACGTGGTGCAGATCCTCGTTGAGACCATAGCTGTAGGAGAATTCGTCTCCCTGGTGTACGGCTCGGGCGCTGATGTCCACGAGCTGGCCGCTGCGGCGCGCCAAGTCGATCATGCCACGATAGCCCATGATGAACGTGGCTTCCATGCCGCCGGATTTTTTGTTGTAGAAGGGGAGCACGTAGGCTCGTCCCAGTCCGTCAACGTTGGATGGTTCGAGGCCGAGCGCGCTGCAGGTCATGAAGCAGGAGAGCACGCTTTGCGGCGAGCATTCCGCGAGTTTCGGCGTCTTGTTGATGGCGCTGACGCACATCTGGTAGAGGCGGTCGGGGCTGATGTTGTTGCCGACCACGCTGGCGATGCGCGGCCAGCTCTTCTTCATCAGCATCTGGAGGTTCTTCTTCGGCGTCATTTCGACCATCTGACGGCCCTGCGCCTGCTGTGCGATTGCTCCCATGATTTATTACTCCTTTTCTCCGATGGATTTGAATGTGAATTTGCGGTATGTGGTGGCTTTGACGGTGTATTCCTTGCGGGTTGTCGGCTTGTAGGTGGCTTGGAGGTTGCCGCAGCGGACGCCCGAATGCGAGCCGATGCGCAGAATGATCTGCTCCTGCAATTCCTTCTGAGCGGACTTCATGTCATTCAGCATTCCGGTGGCGCTCTCGTATCTTGCGAGCAGGTCGTACAGGTCGTCATCGTCGCTTTCGTCCACAATGTCCGGCGTGGGCTCGGGGAACGCCTTCTGCACGTCACCTCCGGTCAATTGCGGCGGCGTGCCAGTGGTGACGAAATGCCAGAAGTCGGCTGCGGCCTTGTCTATCGCGGCCATATCCTCCACGTCCGCCTCGAAGGGAATCTCTACCGGCTCGTCGTCCCCGATGGCGGCATACACGTATCCCCACTTCCATCCAGTGACGAGCGCGTAGAATTCGACCTGAGCCAAGTAGTATGGCGGAATTCGGAGGTTGCCATCCTCGTCACGCCAGTCCCCCGCTCGACGGCCGCTCGCCGTTTTGATTTCGAGGATTCCAAAGCTTCCGTCCTCCCCTTGCAGGATGCCGTCAAGTGAAGCGCGCAGATATGGCTTGGCGCGCATGATGAACTGCTTGTCCGTGCCGTCCGTGACGAGCATTTCAGGATGATTGGCACGGAAACGCTTCCTGAGCTCGTTCTCCAACGCGTTGCCTTTGATGACAGCCCACTTGTCGGAGATGTCCTCCGGCTCCACACGGCCGGTCTTCTCAAGCCACAATTCGTAAGGCGTCTTGAAAGCGTTAAGGCCGAGAATCGTGCTCATGTCAGACCCGCCCACACCCGCCTTACGGCTCTTCAGCCACGCGAGATGACGTTCCGTCTTCTTGCACTGCTTGAAACGTTCGATCGTGTAGCGTTCCGTGTCCTTGAGTGGAATACGCTTCACTTCGCGTCCTTCGAGTAGTTGGCCTTAATGTCCATCAATTCGCCGGTGAGCAGTTTCGTGGCGAATCCGTAGACCACCTTGTCGTTGGCTTGGAACGCGGTTCGCTGCAAGGCGCTCACCGCGTCGAAGATGTCGACCAAGGCGTTTGCGATGATGATGCGCGGATCGGCTGTGGCTTGTGGCCCGACGCTGATGGTTCCGACGGGGGTGAGTTTCGTTGCGGTGATTTTGTCCACTGTGAGTTTCGATGTGGTGGTCATGGTTTCTTTCTTCTTTCCGGTCGTGGCGTTTTTCCGTGTTTTGCGGGGTGAATGCTGGTCGAAGGCCGGCAGCAGTCCTTCCTTGCGGAGTTGGCCGATGATGTTGCCTGCCGTTTTCTGGCTTATGCCGAGCGCTTCGGCGGTTTCCTTGCCGTCGAACGGTTGGCCTTGGTCGATGCGGTTTCTGCAATGCGCGAGGATGAGATCGCGTTTCGACGGTTCCGCCGGTTTCTCCGGTAGGCCCTGCGTGAGGAGTCCGGCCTTGCGCAACGCCCGCATTTCGCCGATCTGGAGTCCGGCTTCTCCCGACTCGTCGTAGATTTTCTTCAGTTCGGCGAGCTCGTCGCCCGTGTATTCGTGTTTCAACGTGTTCCTTTCCTTAAGTTTTCGATGAGCGCGTGGTTGTCGCTGATGAACTTGTCCACGTCGATTCCTTGCTGCGTGAGGGTCGGCTTGCCGGTGTCGAAGCGTACTTTCCCATCGCTTTTGACATCTGGGCGGCTTTGGACCCGCGCCGCTGGGACGAACATGCCGTTTTTCATCTCGCCACCGTCCTCGTGTACTGGTGTGCTGTGGCCCAACGCTCGGCCACGTCACGCTCGTAAAGCACCGGGCGCCTGTCCTGCTTGCCAGCTGGTGGTTCAGGGCCGAGCTTCAGATACTTCGGCCCCCTGCCATTGCTCCGCCAATTGGCGAGAGTGCGGGGACTCAAGCCGATCATCGCCGCGAACTCCTCCGGCCGAAGCAGGTCAGTCATTCGGCTTCTTCTCCGGGCAGTAGCGGGCGATGAAATAGCGCTGTCCCTTGCCGGTGACCTTTGGTGTGCGGCTGATGGTCACGTGGCCGTCCGAATGCGTCACCGCCGTCTCCTTGATGCGGAACAAGCCCAAGTCCATCGCCTTCTGCGTCGGCACGTTGCGGTTCGAGCCGGACTTGCCGAAGAACCCATCATCGCGAAGAAGCTGAAAAAGCCGATTCTGGCCGATGTTCAAGCCATTCTGGCGCAGCATCTTCGCCAATTCGCCGACAAGGCACGTGCCGTCGGACGCAGCCACCGCGTCAGCGAACAGGGCTTTAGGCTCCAACACCTTGATTTGCGCGTCTTTTTCCGCGATCTGCCGATTCTTATGCTCGATGGTCTTCTGTGCGACGAGCACCGCACGGGCCATGATGTCCTCGTCCGAATCAGCATCGGAAACACGGATTGCACCACCCTCGTTGAAATACTTGTCAAGGGCTTCTGCGGCTTCCTGCTGGTAGACGGTCACGTTACGGCGGGCATGTTCATCCTTGAGACGGCTCGTGTCGATGGTCGCAAGCCACATCGTCAGCGTCTTCCGGCTGACAGCCATCATGTCGTACCGTTTACCGTCAGCACCAGTTGTGCGTATCATACGCACAACTGCCCAAGGCGTTCTGTTAAGCCGTTCCCTCTGGCCGTTGAATGCAATCCCGATGTTTTCGCAGATCGGCTTCAACGCCGCATAGATCTCCCCGTCATCCAACTTCTGCGCGATCATCACGCTCCCGTTGAACGGGACTTCGACGATATCATTGCTCATTTGGTTGCCTCCGCGTAGAGAATGTCGATCATGTCGGTGGTGTTGTATTTGGCTTGGAGTTCCTTGGAGCCTCTGCGCATGGCTTTCACCAAATCTTCTGAAAGAATCGCGTTTCCAGTATCTCCGTTCTTCGCATCCTTTGGGATGATGGCGGTGAACATGTCCTCTGGCAGTTTTGTGAGGAGGCTTAGCGTTTTAGTGGACATGCCTAACTCTCCTCGCAGATTGTGCAGGTAGCCGTTGTCGGTGAGGTATTCAAGCTTCTGTTGTCTGGTTTCATTCATTTGGAGCCTCCTTAGTATTCGGCTGCTTCGATGCGGGTGATGAAGAAGTGGATGCCTGGAGCGCATTCGTTCCACCGGTTGGTGTCGAAGTTTTCGACGTGCACGGTTTCGCCTTTTTTGTACGTGAAGTCTGTGTCGTATCTGCTGTATGCCGTGGTGTCCGGTGGGAGGCTGTTGCCTTGCTTGTCTTGCAGGTCAAGCACCCGCGCTGTGCTGGCGCGGCATTTGCGCCCAGTGCCGTTGGAGCGTTGCGCGTCGGCCGGAATGAGGAGCTTTACGATGACTGGTCTCGGTGGCATTGTGTCGTCTACGTATGCTTTTTTCCAGCCGATGATGTCGCCTTCGTCCGGGAGGATGCTGGTTTTGGCGATGCTGAGTTTTACATGGTTGGCACCGCTCAGGTTGGCCTGGCTCAGGTCTGCACCACTCAAGTTGACGCCACGCAGGTCGGCACCGTTTAGGTCTGCGCGGTTTAGGTTGGCACCGCTCAGGTCGGCGTAGCTCAGGTCTGCACTCCGCAGGTTTGCACTCCACAGGTCGGCACCGCGCAGGTCGGCACTACGCAGGTCGATATGACTCAGGCTGGCACCGCGCAGGTCGGCACCGCACAGGCAGTCATATCCATGTTCTTTGAGGATGGCTTCGATGTTTTCGCCTTTGAGAGTGCCGTGTGGTGTGGTGATTTTCATTGTGGCTCCTTGACGTGTTGACGTTGCGTGCCCCACCCTGACGAGTGGATGGGGCTGAGTGGCTGGCGTCGGAGTCGAACCGATGCCGTCCGTGGATTCCGAACGCCCCTTTGACTGTTGGAGCATGACCTGAACATGCTGGCGGCCGGTGGCACGGCCGACGGCGACTGAAGCCGTCAGGCGGACTTGAAAGGGTTTGCAGGCACCGGAGTGCCTGCGTGGTTGATAGAGAGAGAAGAGATTGGAATCCGTGGACGGGCGAACCGTCGCCCAGCCAAATGCGCCGACAGTGCATGTAAGGCAGGTATCGTCGGCGCGTGGATAATAATCGATATTCAGTTATATGTGTCCCCGCCAGCCGACATGAGTGAACGTGGATGCCCGCGAAAACATCCCGGATTTGGTTTGTTTTGTTTGGACTGCCGGCCAGTGGGAAGTCTTTTAGTCGCGTGGCGCGAATCTGACGATCAGCCACAATGCGGTGGCGATGTACACGCCTTCCACCATGAGCGCGGCGTTCATGCTGCCGCCATGCCATGTGAGCATGATGGTCAGGCTGGAGATGAGGCCGATGCTGGCGACGGCGAAGAGGATGCGGCGGAGCGGGTAGTTCGGCTTCTTCCGCTTCTTCATTGCTTGCATGTCTTCAAGCCAGTAATCATGGTCAGTCATCGTCGCTCCCAGTGTTCACTCGCTTGAGTGGGAAGGCTTCAGGCGGGAGCGTTTCGCAGACAGTCGGCCACTTCGCATACTGTCTATTGCCATTCCACATGTGATTAGCCGAGCAGTCATCCCATGTGCGCGCCGACCAGTCATCATCGATGTCCTTAAGCAGGAGCCGACCATCATTCGCGGTGACATAGAAGCCCCGCTCCTTCGGTTCTTCAGGCAGTGGCTTCTGTTCGGCTGACTTGTCGAGTTCCGTGAGTTGGCTGAGCAGGTGGTTGGTTTTCTCTTCGTCGTGTTCCTTGCATGCCGCGATGAGGTCTTCGATGATTTTTTCTCGCTGTTGGAAGATGTTCATTTCTTGTCCTTCTTCTGGTTGAGTTCTTTGAGTGTTAGTCCGATTTCGCGGCGGAGGTTCATGAGGTCGGTTTTGTTGAGCATGTGTTCCTGGTATCCGTCTGCCATGTCGAATCTGAGTCCGATGAGGCAGCTGTGGTCACTGCTGTGCGTGCCGTCCTCGATGATTCGCAGTTCGAATGATTGGCTCATCGCATGTTCCCTAGGTCGTCGTTGAGCGCGTAGGCGAAGTTGTCGAGGGTGCTTTCGGGGATGTCCGCGAGGACTTCTTCACGGTCCGCGTGGAGTTCGATGAGTTGGCCGCTCTTGTCTTCCTGGATGCGGATGGCGTAGCCGGTGGTGCCGATGAGTTCGATTCTTGGTTTCATGGTTTTCCTCGATTCCGGTGGCTTCGGCGGGTTAAGCAACTGGCTCATGTTCGGTTTCCTTAGGCTTTGAATTGTTTGATGCTGTCAATCGGCTGGATGAGGAGCATGACGAGGGTTTCCGATTCCATGTCGAGCATGGATGCCGCTTTTTCGATTTCGTCCGTCGAGAGTGGCGTGTGGCCTTTGAGCCTGTTGTTTACGGCTCTGATTTCGAGGCCCCATGCTTTTGCTAGGTCTTTCGGTGTCTTGTCGTGTCTTGCGAGTTCCGCTTTGAGGTTTCTGCTGGCTGTTTCCGTCAGACCGGCCATTCATCCTCCTCGATTCCCTGCTTGGTGAGGCAGGCGCGCCAGTCGTGCCAGCCGGGGCCGCGCATGTGGCCGCACGGGTAGTGGTCGGGGGTCTTGGTCTTCTTGGTGCTCAACATCTCGTTTTTCCTTTCGACGGTTTTTAATATACGTAATTACGAAGTTTCTTGTATTCGTAATTACGTAGTCTTCACGATTTATACACATATGACTACGCAATTAGCTATAATTTGAACCATGGGAAGAAAAGCACAGGAGGTCACGCATTTCGCCAAGCAGGTCATGGACGAATGCGTCAGGCTCCAAAAGCAAAGCGGCATGACCATCAAGGAATTCGCCAAGGCGTGCGGCTTCGGCGAGGTCTACTGGTACACGAGGGCAAACTACAGCCTCCCGCTCAATCTGAGTGACCTGGAACGCATCAGCGAAGTAACCGGCGTATCCATCGGAGACATCGTGATGGACTCCAAACGTCATGCGGTCGAAGCCGCCGAAAGGAAGGCGCAGGCAGGCGGCTACGGTCTTGCGGCGTATCGGGCCGCTGGCAAGCAGGAGGCCATCAATGGAGAGGCTGGGCCGGATTACGACGAGCCTGCCTGACCTGCCGATCGACCGGCGCATGACCTACGGTGCCATGCGCCGCGCCATTGTCGGACTGCCTGTCACCGTGTCCAGCGCCATCCTGCCGGACGGATTATGGGGCTGCTACGACGCCTCCACAGACGTAATCCTCATCGACCGGCGACTCACGTATACCGCGAAAAGATGCGTGCTCACGCATGAGCTGCTGCACTGGAAGCATGGCGACACCGGCTGTTCAAACGATCGTTCGAAGCAGGAGCGACGGGCGCGAACGCAGACCGCCCTCACGCTCGTCGATCCTGCTGAGCTTGCATTGCTCGAACACATGTACGACGATGACCTATGGTCGATAGCAGACGAGCTGAACGTGACCATGCAGGTGCTTGCGGACTACCAAGCCACGCTCAACACCTCACCTAACGGACGAATCACCTTTAGCGATACCAAAGAAAAGGTTTTCAATGCGTAAAAAAATCATTGCCATCACAGCTGCGACGCTTCTCCTGGCGACGGCCTGTAGCTGCGGAAGCCAGCAGGAGCCGGATTCCACGACGGCCAAGACGCCGGACGTCAGCACGCAGCAGTCGAAGCCACAACAACAGGAAGACGAGAAGACGGCGCAGAGCTTTGTGGACGAGTTCAACGCGAACTCCTCGACGCAGATAACCGACGTCGAGAAATTCACGCCGAGCGATTCGACCGGCCCCTATTATCGGACGGAGTATCGCACCGGCGCTTTCTCCACCGCAGACGCTCTCCACGGGAGACTGGGCCAATCGTCAGTGGACGTGCTGGTCTACGGGGCAGTGCTCGGATACGGGGAGAACGATATGATCCGCGTCTACGTCGATGGGCCACATGATGAGATCGACAGCGTATTCCCCATCATGGCGAAGATTCTTGACCCGTCGCTTTCCGATCAGGACATCCAAAGTCAGATGGCGAAGGAGTATCCGTCCAACGATCTGCTTTACGCCGATACGCATGAGTTGATCGAGCGGGCTTATGTCGATGGCGATCATGCGTTTCTCGATGCAAAAATCGGCTAGGCGCTCTTGAAAAGAATGTACAGATGATTCCGTGCCAACATGATGAACTCGACATAACGACACAAGTCCTCGGAGACTTCCGGCAAGTCATGGCCGAGCGTGTCAGCATCATCTGAGCGAGATAGAATCAAGGCAAAAAAGAGAAGGGAGTAATCATGGCGAAACGACCACAGCCCGCGCCGGGCGCTATCTATGAGTGCGATAGGCTCGCCCACCCACTGTTCTTAGCTATCCGGCTTTATGCGAATCGCTTGGAAGTGGATATGGGCACCACGTATCTGCACCGGTACAAGAAGACCGAAGCCTACAAGGTGAGCGACCTGCAAGGGGTGACGATCAAGAAGCGCACCGTCACATGGAAGTACAGCGCGCTGCGCTCACTACCTTTGGAATTCAAGAAGGCCGAGGACGCGCAGGAATTCTACAACGCAGTGAACAGCCTCTGAGAACAGCAAAGCCCCACGATTGTGGGGCTTTTATATTGCCTTATAAGTCTTTATAAGTCTTTATATTCTTTCATTTCGGCACATTGGCGCTGTATGAAAGAATGAAAATTGTTACATATGTATATATGTATATTTCATGTTTGCAAGTTAGTATTTTCCGCTTGCAAGGTTAATATGCGCCCTTGTTTACAACACGCCATACACACATGTTTGCAAGTTAGCGTATAATGTGTTTCAGAACAAAAAACCTCCGCAGTGTTAACGGCACCGCGGAGGTAAAACATGAAGCCTCACTCAAAGACTTCCAAAACCATTGTAACGCATAGCTTGGAGGTCGGAAATGGACCGTGAAATGGGATACCGCAACATGCTGGCAGTCGAAGAACTCGCAAGCCAAGGAAAACTCACCGTCACCCACAAGGGCGCACGCAGTTTCGACTTCGCGCAATACGCCCTGCTCAGCCGCATGGCATGGCTCACCGCCGACTGGCCGCTGGACAAGGCAGCAAAGGAGAAGCACATGATGCCGCGCACCTACGCTTCCGGCTGGCTCAAAATCGCTATCGATTGGGGCATGACGCTCCCACAGTCAATGGATGAGCTCGTGGCGATCGGCAATGAGCCGCGCAATCCGAAGCGCGAGCAGCTGGCCTACAACCGCATCGGCAAAATCGCCAAGAAGCTCGAAGCCGCAGGACTCATCAAATGCCTTCGCAAGGGCAACGTGCAGCGCAAGAACAATGCCGTCTGGCTTCTGACCATCGGCACTCCAGAGGAAAACGCTGAGGTCGAAGCATACGTGCGACAGCACATGTACCTTTGATTCCGTGCCCACATTTTGCCCACGTTTTATAGAGAAATGACGTGATTTGGAGTGAATTGGAGTGATATGCGAACCATGCGGGAACCGTTGGAAACACTGGGAAAACGGCGGAATCATGCGGAAGCTGGAAAACGCTACATGTAATCTGCAG
>OAUX01000170.1_pt1 | contig 40223 bp, 20 predicted proteins | sample 1501311 | NCBI WGS metagenome assembly OAUX01 (sample SAMEA2580066, study PRJEB22360) | human gut metagenome | reverse complement strand
TGGCAAAGACTTTGGCCCGGGCCGGTGGGGGCCCCCCAAGCCCCTGCCATATCGTATTGGGATTTTGAGAGTCCTCCTATCAAGGCTATCTTCCTCGTCTGCGCCGTCAACGGAAGTACGGATTCCCTATTCTCCAGCAATACAACGGAACGCTCGGCCATACGGAGCGAAGCATTGCGGACTTCGGGTGCATTGAGTATTCTGGCTGCTCTTTCCGGATTACAGTAGCGAAAAGGGTCCTCAAACAATCCCAACTCATATTTCTTCTCCAAAATACGCCGTACTGCATCATCAAGCACACTCTCCTTTACTTTCCCTTCTTGAACAAGCTCCTTCAGATAAGTCAAGTAGCAGGTACTTACCATCTCCATGTCCAGACCAGCATTCAGCGCTTTGGCTGCGGCATCTTTCTTGTCAGCAGCATAACGGTGGTTCACCAATTCCTCTACCGAATTATAATCGGACACAACAAATCCCTTAAATCCCCACTGCTCTCTCAATAGCCGATTGAGCAAGAAATCATTGGCAGTACAAGGAATATTATTAAAATCATTGAAAGCACTCATCACGGTAGCTGCTCCTGCCTTTATGGCCGCCTTATAGGGAGGCATATAAAAATTGGCAAAGTGGCCCATTGACATATCCACACTATTATACTCCTTTCCTGCTATCGGTGCACCATATCCGGCAAAATGTTTCATACATGCCATGACAGTCATCGTGTCCGCCAAATCGTCTCCTTGCAAGCCTCTGACACGCGCCTCCGCTACCCGAGAACCATAATAAGGGTCCTCACCGGCCCCTTCCATGACGCGTCCCCAACGTGCGTCCCACGAAATATCCACCATCGGGGCAAAAACCCAGTTCAAACCATCGGCGGCACTTTCCAAAGCATTGTAGCGTGCAGCTTCCTCAATCATGGCCAAATCAAAACTTGCAGCCTCGGCAAGAGGAAGCGGAAACCCGGTACGATAGCCGTGGATAACATCCAGTCCAAAAATTAAAGGAATACGCAAACGCGACTGCAGAGCAAGTTCTTGATAACGGCGTATGTCCTTTACTCCTATCACATTCAGCATAGAGCCCATTCTGCCCTGCCGTACGTATTCTTCCTTAGGAATATTTCCACCGTCGGGTCCGGTAAAATTCCCCCGGTAGGTGCATTGTGCAAGCTGGCCTATCTTTTCGTCCAGCGTCATCTGTTTCATCAAACCGGAGATAAATTTCTCCTTCTCCGTAGTCTGTGCCGAGGTAAAGGTGTTACCAAGTCCCCACAGACAAACCATCAATATTATTATCTTTTTCATAGCGCTATTCTTGTTTTGATATTTATTCTATCATAAGACAACAGTTGCCTTCAACGGCAAGTCAGCCGAAGAAGGACCTGCCAGAATCTCAAAAGCCCCCTTTTCCACTACAAACCGATGTGATTCCACATCATAGTAGGCAAAGGCTTCCTCATCCAGCAATATCCGGATGCGCTTGGTTTCCCCCTTCTTCAAGTAAACCTTATCGTAGCCTTTCAACTCCTTCAATGGACGCGGAACAGAACATTCCACATCCCGCACATATACCTGAGCCGCTTCTGCAGCATCCATCTTTCCGGTATTCTTGATGTCAAAGCTTACCGTAACCCGGTTTCCACCCGTCTTCTCAACACTCAGATTACTGTATTCAAAACTACTGTATGACAGTCCATACCCGAAAGGATAGAGCGACTGCTTTCCGTTCCGGTCATATCCCCTATAACCTACGAAAACACCTTCGGCATACTGCACCCGTTTATGAGGTACATTGCGATTGTCATAATAATTACCATATACCGGATTATCTTCCCATTTTTCCTCGATGCTGACTGGCAGTTTGCCACTTGGCGAAAGCTTGCCCGTAATGATTTCGGCAAGGGCCTTTCCACCCTCCTGCCCCGGATACCATGCCATCAAAATAGCTTGTACATTCTGCCCCCAATTGCGGAAATCTATTCCACCTCCGGCATTCACCACCACAGTCACATTATCATGAAGTGAAGCCACTTTATTAATGAGATATTCCTGCCCGTATGACAATGCAAACGGACGGTCGAACCCTTCACCTTCTGTACTGCTGTTGAACCCAGCACATACAATAACATTCCTGGCATGCTTCAGTGAAGAGGCCAAACGCTCCTCATCCATCATTCCTGCCTGGAAACTGACAGTCGCCTCACCCACATTATCAAAATATTCAATACGCAGCCGGTATATCTCCCCTGCACTGACCTGCATAAATGCACTGCGGGTACTGAATGAATGGTTCCCCCAATCTCCGGTAATCAGCTTATCGTTTACAAACAGACGGTATCCGTCATCGCCAGCCAGCTGGAACTTGACAGTTCCATCCTTGTCAGCCTTGTAAACTCCCGTCCAACGGGCAGAAAACTGATCTACCGGCATGCCGTCGAACGGTGCACCGTATTTCCAGGCATAGTCTATGGCAGGCTCTATAGCAGCTTGAAAGAGTTCTCCGGTAAGATTACGAGTATTATAATATTCGCTCTTAAAACCGTTTTGCGTAAAACTGTCATCCGTATAAATCTGTTGGGACATATCCTTATAAAGAAGGCTGTCAGACAGCAGTTCTATCTGTCTGCCGCCCTTCAACTGAACCATACCGTCATAGAGCGACACTACCGAATAAGGAGTGACAAATCCGCTTCCTCCTCCTGTGGGAATAATATCGGCATTAGGCCCGATTACCAATGTTCTACCGTTCCGGTAAGGCAACGTACCGTTGTCATTTTTCAATAACACTACTCCTTCCCTCGCCAAGTCAAGTGCAATTTCTTTAGACTGTGCATTGTCTTTATCGATAGATTTATCTTCTCTCGGAGTATCAAGTGCTCCAAAAGCAATCAATGTCTGGAGTATATGCCGGACTTTGGCGTCAATGGTCTCTTCCTTCACGATACCATTCTCTATTGCCGGAATAAGAATCTCCCTGGTCATGAATTTACCGACGGGCATTTCCAAATCCAACCCTCCATTAGCGGCTCCCACACCGGAATATACAGATGTCCAGTCGGACATCAAGATACCTTTAAATCCCCACTGCTTGCGTAATACATCAATGTTCAGCCAGCTGTTTTCGGTGGCATGCACCCCGTTCAGCGGATTATAGCTATCCATGACCGCTCCTACTCCTGCTTCCTGCACAGCTTTTCGGAACGCGGGAAAATAAATTTCCTGCAACGTGCGTTCATCCACATCCGAGCTGGCATGATGCCTGCTCCACTCCTGGTTATTGGCTGCAAAATGCTTCACCGTAGCCATGACTCCCTCTTCCTGCACTCCCAGAATATATTCTTTGGCTGTTTCGCCCGTCAGATAAGGGTCTTCACCAAAATACTCATAGTTTCGCCCGCATAGAGGAGAACGGTAGATATTGACTCCGGGCCCCAACAGAATACTTACCCCACGGGCCTTTGCATCCCGGGCCAAACCATGTCCCAGTTCTCTAGCCAACTTACGGTTCCATGTCGAAGCCGACAAGATACCACAAGGATACAGGGTACTTTGAGTATTGTTACGTATGCCTTGCGGACCATCGGCCATCCTGATTTCGGGTATGCCAAGCCGGGGCACAGCCCGGATATAAAAAGATTTGGGACCGGAAATGTAATCGATTTTTTCTTCCAGAGTCATTTGAGAAACCAACTCCCTGGCACGCTGCTCCGCCTGGGGAGTAATGCACACTTGTGCTTTTGCCGTGATTGCACAACAAAGCAATAGCCCGCTTAAGGCTACTTTCTTTTTAATCTTCATTTTGTCTATTTTACTACGTGTTTGTTATATTGCCGGGCATGTCCCGACCTACTTTCTTTCTTCTCAACCAATAAAAAACCGTGTCCCTTCATCCACCAACGAAGAAACACGGCCGAAAGTTATTAAGAAAATTCTGAATCTACAAGAAAGTGGACAAAAACATGTCTGTCCTGCCATCAATAAGTAAGACGTATGCCGGCCTGCAACGTAAAGTTACACGGGTTCTCCTTGCGTATAGTCTGTATCGACGAACCGTCATCAAAGAAATAGGATACTCCCGGTTCCACATACAAGCCAACCCTATTGCTTATGTTATACTGGGCACCGACAGCACCCATGACAGAAAGCTGTACCGGTTTCACAGTCTCACTCTCAGTACCAATCTTGCCATACACACATTTTTCAATGGCACCCCCCGCCGAAACATACATCGTAAAGTTCTTTGTATCCACAAAGTTCCAGTTGGCCCGTACCGGAATGCCAATATAATGCAGCTTCTGGCTTATCTTTTCCGAGCTGCCCTCATACCTTACGTCAGAAGCAAGATAGGTATACGTCAGCCCGCTTTCCACAGAGAAACCCTTCGCCAAGTTTTTCCGCACCGAAACACCGAAACTGAGCGGTTGTTTATGGTCTATATCCGCAATTTTCTTTTCGCGTCTTTGCAGATAGGGCATACCATCCTTAAAAACCAGTTCCTGCCCGTCGGGAATAGTAACAATGCCATTGGCCGTAGAGGATAAATCTACGTTACCGCCATAAATAGGACTTCCAGGCATGTAGCCCGACATGACATTCGCTTCCCCTTCATTCGCCAATGAAAAACCTCCCGTATTTCCTACGGACAAGCCAACCGCCCATCCTTTAGTATCCCTACCAGAACTGTTTTTTCCCGGAAGATGCAGTTTGTCCCGGCCTGACGGACGATAGCGGTCTTCCCTTGTTCTCTCCGGTTCCTCTGCCTGCATTGTAGTTTCATGGTCTGTATCTTCCACTACCGGTTCTTCCGCCTGCTGCCCAATACCGACAGCCTCATCTGCAGTTTCAACTGGCAGCATTTCCTCCTGCTGTTCATCGCCAACCGATATTCTGATATGTTGTGCAACCAAAGGGCGACTTGCCTCCTTATTGGGCGCCGATGCATTTCCATGTGCCCGATAAGCAGGCTCTATGGAATTAGTCCGTATGGCAGGTACTGTCTGTTCCGGCAAGACGTCCGGAGCCACAGCCAAAGCGGGCACTGACGTATGCCGCATTTCATTCCCTACCGGACTCTGCAACAGCCACAGACTGACGGACGAAACCGCCACCAGCAACACAGCTGCCGCGGCCACCGCCCAGCGACGGAAAGGTATCATCCTATGCAGTCCGGTTATCGGAGTTCCGGAAACGGACAATTCCTTCTCCAACCGCTCCCATCCGGCAACCGGCAGCGGTTCGGAATAGTCTTCCAGCTTGTCCTTTATCTTTTTCAACCACAATTCATCTTCCATACGTTCCTTCATTTAATCATTTCTTTTCATCCACTCACGTACTTTTGCCGCTAAAGTCGCTTTAGCACGCGTCAACTGCGAGGCAGAGGATTTTTCATTAATTCCCAATAGTCGAGCAATCTCCTTATGGGATTTCTCTTCAAAAATATATAAGTTGAATACGGTACGATAGCCGGCAGGCAATTCACTGATAAACTGCATCAGTACTTTTTGAGGAATGACATCTATTGACGAACCTTCCGGTTCCTCATAAGCTTCGGGTGCATTCTCCAAGGCCGATGACTGATTCATCACATCATTTTTCCGCAAATACTGCAACACCGTATTCACCATTACGCGTTCCATCCATGCCCGCAGAGAACCCTCTCCCCGCCAAGTGAACTTATCGAAAGAATCAAAAAGCTTCAGAAAACCGTCATGCATCAGGTCTTGGGCAGTCTCCCGGTCACCTGCATAACGGAGGCATACGCTGAGCATGCGTCCCGCATAGCGCTCATACAGTTCTTTGCGGGCAAGATTGTCTCCTTGCCTACAGCGTTCTGCCAATTCCTGTTCTTCCATTCTCTCTTTTAACACGTGTTTACCCTATAAATGCAATCGGCGCAAAAATACTGCATCAGGCAGAGAAGAAAATCATACTTTCATTTCTTTAACAGTATACTACGCAGTATTTAGCTTTTCACCGCATTTTCTGAATACAAAAATAAGTTTTAAACAGAAAAGAGCTAAAACCTACCACTTATGAAGAAACTGAGAATGACATTGGCAGCATCCATGCTTTTATTCCTGACTGCCATTGTATTGCAATCATGCCTGGACGATTGGGATGACAAATATGACACTTTGTTCGCCGTAGGTACGGTAAAGGTCATCGAAGGAAAAGACTACTATTTCTCACTGGACGAAGGCAGTAAACTATATCCCAGTGACACAACCTATGTTCACGACTATGCCGTAATAGACGGCCAGAGGGCTTTCATCTACTTCCGCGAACTGGAAGAGAAACTTCCAGGCTACGAATACAATGCCCAAATAAAGCACATCGAAAACATTCTGACCAAAGACATCTACTCCATGCCTGCCGAAAAGGCAGACAGTATCGGAGACGACAACATCAACGCCACGGATTTATGGATTACGGGCGAGTATCTGAACATCAAATATCAATTCTACCACAGCAACAACGAAGATAAGAAGCACATGCTGAACCTGGTCATCAATGAAGCATCCACCGGCGAAAACGACAAACCGGATTACGTCAATCTCGAATTCCGCCACAATGCCTACAATGACAGCCAGCTCACGCTGGGCACCGGACTGGCCTCCTTCAAGCTGGACAATATAGCGGAACAGCTGAAAGAGAAAAAAGGACTGAACATCCGTGTCAAAAGTCTATATGACGGTGAACGGTTCATGACCATAGACATTAAAAAAGAAAACAACTAAATCTCCTGAAAACACATCTTTCAACATCTCAATGAGAAGCGGAGTGACATTGCAATATGTTGCTCCGCTTTATTTTTCCATATCCCGCTTAAATTCATCTTTTTCTTTGTCTATCCACCGGGAAACCCCTACATTTGTAAGAATTTTCACAATAGCAAACATTAAAAACGGTCCAAAGGATATGAAATACATACTGGGAGCAGTAATTGCAATACTCTGCTCGTTCACCTGCACAGACACCCTATATGGAAAATCTCCCGCAACAGACGTCGACGATATTCTGATAATCAACACTTATACAGAAGCCAATCCCTGGAGTAATGATTTCATCACCTCCATTGTGAACATGGCATCACAGAACAGCCACATCGGAGTATACACCGCACACATGAAAATGCTGACACTTGACGAGGAAAATAAACTGGAGACATTCAAAGAGAGCTTGTTCAAGAGTTACAAGAACCCTAAACTTATCGTGCTTATCGGATGCGGAAGTTTCATCATGTGCGATGAACTGAACCGGCAGTGGCCCGATATCCCCATGATATTATGTGGTGAGAGGGATTATACCGGTCCTAAGGAAACAATGATACGCGAGCACGCCCTGCCCCGCACAGAGCGTATTCCCATCAGTGACCTACAGAAGAAGTACAATCTGACCTTAATGCAATCCAGTGTATACCTGAACGAGAACCTGCAACTCATGAAGCAACTCATCCCCAAAATGGATAAGGTCATGTATATAGGGGATGAAACATACATCTGCCAGCAGAACGACTATGACTTGTCCGAGATTATCCGTGAAAAGTATCCGGAGTTGGATTACCAGTTCCTTAGTGCGAAAGACATCCGAACGGACAGCCTTTTCAATATACTGAACCACGTGAATCCCCATACTACCGGAGTCATCTTTTCATCCTGGCTGTACAAGAGCTCTCCCCATGACAATATCATGAGGAGTAATTCCCACCGGGTCATCTCTACCGCCCCCATCCCTTTGTTTTCGCTAAGGGCCATCGGTATTGAAGAAGAAGGGGGGATTGTAGGCGGCTACATTTACAACAAAGAGAAATATAATGCCCGGCTACTGGAAACCATCCACAAGATATTGGATGGTACCCCGGCACGCAACATCCCGTTATACTATCCCGACGACGGAGCCCCCGTATTCAACTATAAATCCCTTCTGCAGCGTGACCTGAATCCGAAGCTATGCCCCAAGGGTACCATATTCTACAACATGCCTCCCACCTTCTGGGAGAAGTACGAATATGTCATTATCAGTATCACTGCCGCAATCATAACTCTGCTGTTCTTTTTCCAATATCTCCGCCTACAGTCACTGAGTAGAATCAAAAGATTACAACAGCAACAACTGGACAGCAATCTCAAATACCGAAATCTGATAAACAACATGCCCATCCTATACATGTATGAGAAACTTATAAAAGATGAAAAAGGGCGCATTACTGACACCTTATATATAGATGTCAACAATTTCTTCGAAGACAGATTTATCATGCGCAAAGAGGCTGTCGGCAAGCGGGGAAGCGAATTATTTCCCGAATCCATGAACGAGTTCCTCCATTTCATGAATATTGCATTGAAGGAGAAACGTTCCGTAACTTTCCCCTATTATTACAAGAAGATAGACACTTTCTACGACATTGTAGTCAAGGCAAGCGACAATGGCGAATACATGCACGTCTTCTGCGTTGACAGCACCGAGTTGCACCACACCCAAATACAGTTGAGGTCGACAAACCGGAAACTTTCCATGGCACTCGACGTTGCCAACATCGTACCATGGAAATGGAACCTCCGGACACACACCATACTCTGCGATGTCAACAAGCCGATAGAGCTCAGCAATAATGCCGGTATCATGGACGATGAACAGCTGTCCGTACCCGACAGCCAGTATTTCTCCAAAATACACAAGGAAGACCTGGAAAAAGTGAAACAAGCCTATACAGACCTGATTGAGGGACGTATCCAGAAAGTCAAGGAGGAATACCGCGTCATCAATCATGCCGACGGACACAAACACTTCGACTGGGTGGAGGCCCAGGCCGCCGTAGAAACCTACGACGAGAACAATAAGCCGCTGACCCTGGTGGGCTCTTCGCTGGTTATCACCGAACGGAAAAAGATGGAGACGGAACTGGTTTCCGCCAAGAACCGTGCGGAAGAGTCGAATAAACTGAAATCCGCATTCCTCGCCAACATGAGCCATGAAATCCGTACGCCGCTCAATGCCATTGTGGGATTCTCCGGAATATTGGCTTCCACCGAAGAGGAGGAAGAAAAACAAGAATACGTCAGCATCATTGAGAACAACAATACTTTGCTGCTGCAACTCATCAGTGACATTCTGGACTTGTCAAAGATAGAAGCAGGCACAATGGAATTCATTGATACGGATTTTGAATTGAACAAAGTGATGAGAGAGCTGGAAAGTTCGCTCTGCCTGAAGCTATCGCCCGAAAAGAATGTCACCCTCTCCTTTGAGCCCGGACTGCCCGAATGCCACATTCATTCCGAGCGTAACCGCTTGTCTCAACTCGTCATCAATCTGGTGACCAATGCCATCAAGTTTACCCAAGAAGGCAGTATCCGTTTTGGCTACAAGCTGCAAGACGACAAGATGCTTTATTTCTACGTATCCGATACGGGATGCGGTATCCCCGAAGACAAACAAGAGAGCATATTCGGCCGCTTTGTCAAGCTCAACAATTTTGCCCAAGGCACCGGACTGGGATTATCCATCTGCCAGATGTTGGTACAGCACATGGGAGGCAATATCGGACTGACTTCCAAGCCCGGCGAAGGCTCTACCTTCTGGTTCACCCTCCCCTATGTGCCGGCAAGCCGCATCCGGCAGGCAGAAAGCAAGACCGAACCTATAAAAGTAAAAAAGCAGAAAATCACCGTCTTGGTTGCCGAAGACCATGACAGCAACTTCCGGTTGATTGAGTCCATCCTACGAAAAGACTACAATCTGATACATGCGTGGAATGGTCAGGAAGCCGTGAATATGTTCAGGGAATACGACCCGCAGCTTATTTTGATGGACATCAACATGCCGGTGATGAATGGTTACGAAGCGACCAGGGAAATACGCAAATACTCTACACAAGTCCCCATCATAGCCGTCACCGCCTTTGCCTATGCTTCTGATGAACAGCAGGTCATGGAAAACGGCTTCGACGCATATATGGCTAAACCTATCAATGCCAATCAGCTGAGGACACAAATATCAGCTATACTGAAGCAGCATATTATCTTTATGTAAAAAACATCCGGACGGAAGAAGCATGCCAACGTCCGGATGGCGAGTATCAGAATTCATTGTTCAGGCAAGTCAGCCTCAACGAACCGTTGAACGCTTCGGCAGACAATCGCGTCCTGACCTGCACCTGCACGCTGCTCTTCGGCTGGACATCAAAATAATTGTCGCTATACACACTTTCATTGTCAGCAACGGACAAGCATACAGCACGGGCAAACTTGTCTGCCGATACCGTCACTTCATATCCGCCTTCAATGGAACGGACTTCAGTCTGCAAATCCACCTTCGGATAATCCATATCCTTCTGCTTGCCCAGACAGTAGTTATTATGGTACACCCTGCCCGATTTGTCCGTATAGTCTACGCGGACATATACTGTTCCTCTATTCGCCCCCTCCAGCAGCTTGGCAAGCGGTGCGGAAAAACAGACACGGCTGTCATTACCGGAGATGCCGACAGACTTGCCCCAGTGATGAACCACGGTTCCGTCGAACTGGCAGACCTGGAGTTGCAGCCGGCCGGAAGTATTCTCCAAGCGGTCGGACACTGCATATACTTTCAAATCATCCCCCTCCACTACCGGAGAAATCAAGATGTCATCATAGGCCTTGCGGACATAATAGTGCTGCGCCTTCCAGCGTCCGTAATAGTCACGGCTCGCCCAGGAAGCTACGGGCCAACAGTCATTGTGCTGCCAGAAAAGTGTCCCCATATTATACGGCATCTGGCGGCGGTGCGACTCGATGGCCGTCTTGATGGCATCTCCCTGCAGCACATGATTCATATAAAGGAATGCCCGGAAATCACGCGGTTTTTTATATTCATTCAACAGGTAAGTCTCAATCAGCCCGTTGGCATGGTCGCCACCACGCTGATGGGACATCATCACCTCGGAACGTATATCCCAGTCTTCGGGGTAAGGAGCATAGCGCTTGACGGACTCGAACTCTGGAAAAGACTGAAAACCGTACTCGCTGAAAAAGCGGGATTTCTCGCTGTCATAATCAGAAATGGGTGCTTTACCATGCCAGACACTCCAATAGTGACGGTCCCCGTCAGTAGTACCGGACATCTCTCTCTCGAATGCGAACGGAGAAGAAGGCCAATAGAAGGTTCCGGGTGCATACTCCTTGACCACCCCGGGTAAGGTGACATGATACTGCTGCCGGTACTGTGCCCAAATCTTGTCGGCATATTCCTTATTCTGCCGTTCTATCTCGCACTTCCAGCCCCAGCCCAGCCAGGCATCCTGGCATTCATTATTTCCACACCACAAAGCAATGCAGGCATGATTGCGCAAACGTTTCACATTGTCCACCGCCTCCTGGTGGATATTATCGAGTAGGGCGCCTTCTGCCGGATACATACTGCAGGCAAACATGAAGTCCTGCCAAATCATGATTCCATACTCATCACACAAATCATAGAAGACATCGTTCTCATAGATACCTCCACCCCAGACGCGCAACATATTCATGTTTACACCGGCGGCATCGAGAATCGTCCTTTTATAATTCTCGGGAGTGACGCGCGGCAGGAAGTTATCCGAAGGGATGTAATTGGCTCCTTTGGCAAAAACCGGACGCCCGTTCAGCTCTATATAGAAAGTATGCCCGTCCTTATCCGGCTGATGCACCACCTTCAAAGAGCGTATGCCCACCCTTTCGGTTTTAGAGTCCAACAATTCCCCACCTGCAATGATATCCGTACGGAAACGATAAAGAAAAGGCTCCCCCAGTCCATTACTCCACCACAGCTTCGGCTTGTGAAGGACAAAATCAACGGTCACCCGATTGGTGCCTCGCTTCAAATCCGCTTGCCACTCGCCAAGCACTCTTCCAGTAACCTCATCCGTTATTGTGACCAACACTCCATTCATATCCTTATCGGCATCCAGCTCCACATGTCCGGCAATCACGGCCCTGCCTGCACCGACTTCCTTCTGCTCGATAAACACATCGTTGATTCTCAAATCGCTCCAAGCCCTGATATACACCGGACGCCAGATGCCGGAGGTAACCAGACGTGGGCCCCAATCCCAGCCATAATGATAACCCGCCTTACGGGCAAAAATGCTTATCTTCTTGTTGAACAAGCCCCCGTTTTCAGACTGGTCATTGGATGCCGGATACTGGTAGGGAAGTGCATCCCATTTGGGGACGTCTATCTTTACCGGCGAATGGAAGTACACCTTCAGTATATTATTCTCCTCCCTGATGTACTGCCTAACGGGGATAGACCAGCGGCGAAACATATTGTCCGCTTTCAGTATACATTCATCATTCAAATAAACGTCAGCGTAAGTATCCAGCCCCTCGAACACAAGCTCCATATTCTCTTTCCGCATCATGTCGGCAGCAAGGGTAAAGCAAGTTTCATAAACCCAGTCTTCCTTGTCAATCCATTGTAATCCCCGTTCGTTCAACCGGAAAAACGGGTCTTCAATAATCTTGTTCTGCAGTAAGTCCGTGTGGACTACTCCCGGAACTGTAGCCGGATACCAATTGGTCAGTCTCGCCTGCCGGAATTTCCAGCCTTCATGAAGGTTCTTTACCACTGTTTTTAGTTTCATACGAGTGTGTTTCATAGCTTTCTTTGACTACTCTAAATTACGGATAGACAAAAATACGACATTCAAAGGATACTTTATAATATCTTCTTAACGAAACATGATACAATCCCGTACACACCTACCGGGTCAGCGTCGCTGCACATCTGCTGCAGTGTGACTGCAAACGTGTTGCAGCGCTACTGCATATATGCTGCAGTGACACTGCATATGTGTTGCAGCGCCACTGCAAAGCTGAATGCAGTAGCACTGCAAAAAGCATGCACTTGCTTTGCAGTGGCAATGCATTATCCCATCGCCTTATTCGGGCTTTCGATAATCCTCGCTTCTTCGCTGTGCCCATCAGTAGGCAGCCTCAGCAACGGGAGATTGATGACACAAATTATACTTCACTGGGCGGAACACCAAACTGCCGCTTGAAGCTGCGCGAGAAGTTGGCCAGCGAAGAAGCTCCCACCTTGTAACACACTTCGCTCACAGTGTATTTGCCCGTCTGCAGCAGTTGCATAGCCGTGTTCATGCGATAAGTGATAAGAAAGTTCTGCGGTGTTTGTCCCGTCAACGACTTGACTCGGGCATACAAGCTGCTGTAGCTCATCAGCATTTCCTTTGCCAGCGAGGTAATGCCGAATGCCTCGTCATCCAAGTGCTTGTCCAGCAACGTGTGCAAATTCTCCAAAAACTGACGGTCTTGTTCATTAAGTATCGCTTCTCGCGCCTCTCCCCTCGGTAGGCTTTCCGAGGTGAGGTTTTGCACAATCCATTGCATCCGTTTACGGTTTTCCAACAGATTGTTTATGACGGCTTTCAGATAGAAGGGGTCGAAGGGCTTGCCCACGTAGGCATCAGCACCACAATCCAGTCCTTTGATACTGCTGTCCATATCGTTCTTTGCCGTTAGCAGAATAACGGGAATACGCCCCCAATCGGCACTTGTCTTGATAGTCTTGCACAACTCGTAGCCGTCTTTCCGAGGCATGACCACATCACTCACAATCAGTTCAGGCAACTCCATCTCTAATCTGTCTATGGCTTCCTCTCCATTTTCCACGACAACGATATTGTAATCTGGCGACAACAGCACTCGCAGGTATTCGCGCACCTCCTGATCGTCTTCTACAATGAACAGCGTGTTCTCCTTAGAGACTACTTTTTCTACGGCATTCGTCTCGACTGCCGGTATGGGTATCTTGTACTCATTGTCTTGTGCCCGTTCCTCGGAACTATATGCTGTCAGCGATTGTGGGATACTAAGAGTGAAGCAAGCCCCCTGAGGGTGCTTGGAAGTGTAGTCTATGTTTCCCTTATGCAGGTGTGCCAAATATTGCGCATAATTCAGACCGATGCCCTTACCATTCACATTGGGGTATTTCTTATCAGCTCCCAACCGTTCAAAGCGATCAAACAGTTGTTTCTGTTTTTCGGGTAAAATACCTTGTCCCGTATCGGCCACGCATATTTGTACGTTTTTCCCGTCGCTTTCCACAGTAATGTCGATACTCCCCCCTTCAGGTGTGTACTTAATGGCGTTACTGAGCAAGTTATAAAATATCTTTTCCACCTTCTCCGTATCAAAACAAGCCACCGTATCCTGCTTCTGTTCAGCGTGCATGTTTATCGTCAGCCCTTTTTCGTGGGCAATAAACCGGAAGTTCGCTATCTGTGCCTGAACGAAAGCTACCGGGTCTACCACGGCAACCCGGAGTTGCTTCTCGTCCTTCTCACCTTCCTTGGGGTCAAGCAACTGCTTCACAAGCCGCAACAAGCGGTCGGCATTGCGCAACATGATATCCACCAAGCCACGCTCATGTTCATTCAGATTGTTTTCTTTCGCCAGTTCTTTCAACGGGGCATATACCATGGCTAGCGGTGTACGTACTTCGTGCGAAATGTTGGTCACAAAGTCTATGTGTGCCTGATTTATCTCCCTTTGGTACTTGACCAATGCCAGTCTCTCCTCTTGTGTCCGCCAACGTATAATTAGCCGGATGACCAGTAGCACCAGCCCGATACCGACCAGCCAGTATAACACAATAACCAAGGGCGTAGCCCATGGTGCAGGGTGAACAACCACCTCCTTGGTCAGCTCGTTCTTGCACCACTCTCCGCTCAGTATGCGAGCTTTCACCTTGAACGTATATTTTCCGGTAGGCAGGTTGGAATAGGCCACCCGCTTGTTGGAACCAGCGTCAATCCAGTTCTTGTCGAAGCCCTCTAGCATATAGGCATAGTTCAGCAGAGAACCCGCCTCTAACTTTAATGCCGAATAGTAGAACGTAACTGTATTCTCCCGATAAGACAACGATAGTTTTTCCTCGCTCTTATTATGTATTCCCCCGTTCACCAATATCATGTCCAGATTCAGCGGGATATCCGGTTCTTTCTCGATGGGTACATCCGGATAAATGACTGTAATGCCACCCGAGCCTCCGAAAAACAAGGTACCGTCTGGTGCCACTGCCGCACAATTCAGCGCATACAGCTTCCCCTTGCAGAAGTAGTTATCATATAAATAAGAAAATGTTTTTTCCTGCACATCATACTTTCCTATATGCGTAGACGAACTAAACCAGATGTTCCCTTCCTTGTCTTCGATTACTGCCTTCAAGCTGTTGTCTATCAGTCCCGACGATAAATCAAACCGCTCCAGCCATTGTGTGCGTGGGTCGTAATGCACCAGCCCGGTATTGTAAGTCCCTATCCAGTACGTATTGTTCCTATCGATAATAAGTGAATTCGGGTTGGGCAAATAAAGAGAATCCAACGGGATGAACTGTTGGTCTTCACCAAATTTATAGATACCGTTGGCCACCGTATAGAGAATCATTGTACCCGATGGGCGCAATGTCTGCAACTGCGAAAACGAAATGCTGCCCGGTGCATACCGGTAAGTGAACTTCCCGTCGGCCGCCAGCGTGGCAAATCTATCAGCCAGCGTAACCCAAATACGTCCTTCCTTGTCTTCACTGATGGAAAACACATTGGCCGGGAAGGTATAATGGTTCTCTTCCCGTACGATTTTCCCCTCCCGGATAGCATACTGCCGCACCTCCGAACGGTTCCGGATGACCCACAACCTATTCTTCGAGTCAATAAAAATATGCCCGTAAAGGCCACCATCTGCCAAGTGGAAAGCTATCTTATCACCACCTATATCATAACTGGCAATATCGTGCGAGGAGCGCATCCACAAATAGCCCTCATAGTCGAACAAAAGATTTTTCACGAAGGGGTCTTCCAAGCGTTCGAAGATGGACGACAAATTGTTAAAGGCTGCCTTTTCGGGATAATAGTGAAAGTCGTTCTCTTGATCAGACAGCCATATTCCGTTGTTTGTATCGATGAAACAGACATATCTATCCCCCTTCAACTGTTGCTGCACATGGATACGTGTCAACACCCGTCGAGCCACATCGTAACGGTACATTCCCTCACCCGAAATACCTATCAGCAGGAAGTTTTGCCAATAAGGAAGCACGAAGTGTATTTTTTTGTTCTGTGTAGCCTCCATAAAGTCAGTAGGTAAAAGCAGTTCTTCCCACGTCTTTGCGTCATAACACAATAATCCTTTACTTGTAGTCACCCACATGTGGTGGCTGGCGTCTTCCACAATACTTTCTATATAGGTATCCTTAGAGCCATTCAGCGTCCGCAACAAGTTCAAGTCTCTGTCCAATATATAAATATCTGTGGCATGGTGCCTAGCGTTGGCCGTCCACACTTGCTTTTGACTGGAAATGGTAATAGCACCGACTATGCTCATGCCTGGTTGTAGATAATATTTTTCCTCTTTCAGCGTCTGCTTGTTCACCTTGGCCACCCCCTTACGATCAGTAATAATGAGCCACTCGTTATCCAGATCCAGCACACGCCCTATGGGATTGAAGCCTACCTGTTGCGGATGTCTGAATATACCATCCTCCCACACGCACAATCCGCATTCATTTGACATCCACAAACGGTTATTGGCATCAAACATTAAATTATCCACATAGTCGCTATTGAGCGCTGTGGACTCTTCTTGCGCATAATATACAGTATAATTCGAACCGCTGAAACGGTTCAACCCGTGATTGGTCCCTATCCAGATGTAGCCTTTGGGATCTTCGGCAAACGAAGTAATGAAGTTACTTGATATCTGTTCTACCAGCGGAAACTGGGCTGGCAGGGGTACAGACCACAACATCAGTAATAAGGCATAAATACCTTTCCATTGCAGTTTGAGTTTTTTCATACAAGTAGTATGTCATTTAAGGTTCACGTGAAACATCAGTATTCTTTTTCTCTGTACAAAATTATATAAAACGAGCGATAATCAAAATATATCCTTGCTTTTGTCAAAAAGTACATGAGCAATAAATGGGGTTCCAACTTAGAGATTAGCGGTTAGTGATGGGTGGATACAAGTAAGAAAGGCTTATTAGGAATATATAGGCAAAGACTTGTCTCAATGTTGAAATCATACGCTTTAAACAACATTAAGTAGATTTTGATAAATCAATTAAAGATTTTGATAACATTATACAAACGATTTTCACCACATTTGGGGCGATAAAAGACCAAATGTTATGCGAATAAGTAAATCTGGTATTATGAAGTTGAAGACGGTTTCCTTACTATGTGTAGGAAGCGTTTTGCTGTGCGGCATTTTAGCTTGCTCCAACCAGGCCAAGCAGAGCACAGAGGAAAACAATGATGAACAACAATTGTTCATTGGTGATAACATTGCCGTAGCTCAGACCCAATACGGCAAAGTGAAGGGCTTTATATTAAAGGGTATCTACAATTTCCGTGGAGTGCCTTACGGGGCAAGCACGGCGGGTGAGAACCGCTTCATGCCTCCTCGAGAACCCGAACCGTGGGAAGGCATTCGACCTGCTGTATTCTGGGGTGACACAGCCCCACAAAAGACCAAGGGGAAGTATCGCAACAGTTACAGCACGCTTGTAGACCATTGGAACTATTATGATGTAAGCGAAGACTGCCTTATGTTAAATATTTGGACGCCCGGACTGACGGATAACAAGAAGCGTCCCGTGCTGGTGTGGCTACATGGAGGCGGCTTTACCAACGGTAATGGTATTGAACAAGATGGTTATAATGGCGAAAATATCAGCCGTTATGGTGACATCGTGTTCGTATCCATCAATCATCGTTTGGGGCCTATCGGGTTTTCCGATCTTTCGGTGGCCGGTAAGGGATTCGAAGCATCGGGCAATGTGGGCATTCTCGACCTGGTCGCCGGCTTGAAATGGGTACACAACAATATCGGGCAATTTGGCGGAGACCCCGACAATGTCACTATCATTGGCCAATCGGGCGGTGGTTCCAAAGTGTGTACTCTGGTGGCCATGCCCGAAACGCAAGGGCTTATCCACAAGGCCATAGCTTTGAGCGGAAACTCTGCTGATGCCATTGACAAGAATTACAGTGCAGCCGTAGGCAAAGTAATCTTGCAGGAAGCCGGCTTGAAGCCTTCCGAAGCAAATAAATTACAGCAGATGCCGTGGCTCGACTATATTGAGTTAGCAAACCGTGCTATGGCCAAGTATAACGAACAAGCTGGTATTACCGGTCGCCGCAGCAACTTCGGTCCTATCGCCGACGGTACACATATTCCTATGGGCGGATTTTTTACCAATCCCTCAGCCCCCTCGGCCAACATCCCAATGATTTTCTGCACTACCAATTGCGAATTTTCCCTGAGTCGTGACAACTCCACTTTGGAGCAGATAGACAAGAAACAATTAGTTGAAATGATAAACCAGATGAAAGGTGGGAACGGTGACAAGATAGTCGACGCTTATGCCAAAGCCTTCCCAGACAAAAAGCCTATCGAGTTGCTTGGTTTAATATTGAGTTCACGTGAAAATGTCATTGCTACAGCCAACCAGAAGCTGACACAAAAGGCCCCGGTCTATTTGGCATGGTTCGGTTGGAATCCTCCCTTGTTCGACGGCCGCATGCGCGCCTTCCATTGTCTGGACATCTGCTTCTGGCTGAAGAACACCGACTTAATGATTACCCATACAGGCGGTGGTAAGCGTCCGCGCGACCTTTCTATGAAAATGACCGATGCTTTGTTGAACTTCATGCGCATCGGCAATCCCAATTGTGCAGGCCTGCCCGAATGGCCACAGTACACAGCTGAGAAGGGTGCCACGATGATGCTCAACGATGTCTGTGAGGTGGTTTACGATCCCGATAGGGAAGCACGTGAATCCTTAAAATAAAGCTCTTCATTTTTTCTCTAAAGATTGTTGCACTATACAACGTGAGAGATATGTTGAAAAGTAGTTTTGTGTGAACCCTAAAACACGAAAGAGAATGTATTATCCTTAATATTAACCTTATAATTAAAATGTGAGAAATGCATATGAAAAAAAGTGTAATTTTATGTTTTTGCAACGTAGTTTTGTCACTCGTACTAACACTTGCTTGTATACAAGCAGTTCCGGTACAAGCATCTCCTCTGCAGTCAAAGACGATTACGGGAGTAATAACATCGGGTACGGACGGTTTTCCCTTGATTGGAGTAAGTGTCCAAGTACAAGAAAATTCTACCGGTAGTATCACTGACCTTGATGGTCGATACTCAGTGCAAGCCAGCGAAGGGCAGACCTTGGTCTTCTCTTACATTGGCTTTAAGTCGCAAACCATCAAGATAGGCACATCTTCTATCATTAATGTGGTACTGATAGAAGACAATGAAATGTTGGACGAAGTCGTGGTTGTGGGCTATGGTGTCCAAAAGAAAAAGTTAGTGACAGGTGCCACCGTCCAGGTAAAAGGCGACAAAATCGCCGAGCTGAACACCACCAATCCTTTGCAGGCCATGCAGGGACAGACACCTGGTGTAAACATCACTTCTATTTCCGGCCAACCGGGTGAAAGCCTCAAGGTTAGCATCCGTGGTTTGGGTACCATAGGTAATGCTGAACCATTGTATCTGATTGATGGCGTTCGCGGTGACATCTCCAACCTGAACCCTGCCGACATCGAAAGTATCGACATCTTGAAGGATGCCGCTTCCGCTGCCATCTACGGTGCGCAGGCAGCCAACGGTGTAGTGTTGGTGACGACCAAGAACGGTAAGGAAGGTAAGGCTGTAGTGTCATTCGACGGTTACTTCGGTGTACAGAACGTGGCAAAAGAAGTGAACTTATTGAATACCGAACAGTACATGATGATTATGGACGAGTCGCACCGCAACTCTACCGGTTCTGGATATAATTGGAGCGGCTATAAGTCTATTTATGATGCAAACGGTAATCTCTATGATGTAGATTGGCTGGACAAAATGTTTGAAGACAATGCTCAAATGCAGAGTTATACCCTTGGTATTACGGGTGGTTCAACGGTTTCCCAATATGCCATTTCGTTGGGTTACATGTCACAGGAAGGTATTGTTGGCGGTAAGGACGTGTCTAACTTCTCCCGTTACAACTTCCGCATCAACTCTGAGCACAAGTTATTCAAAAATCTACTGAAGGTGGGAGAACAAGTTAGCTTCGTTTACCGTGATAAGACTGGTGTCGGCGTAGGCGGCCAATACGATAACTCGTTGCGTGGCGCTTACGAAATTGCTCCATTTGTTCCCATTTACAGCGATAACAACATTTACGACATGCCCTACAATGATACCTCCAATTCCGATTGGAATCAGGAAAGCGGTAACCCTTATGGTTTAATGATGATGCGCCATAATCAAAACAAAAACGTCTTCTTCTCCGGCAACGCTTATGCCGAATTGCAGCCCATCAAGAACCTGAAAATTCGTACTGTATTCGGTGCTAACTACAGTACCAATGAATACCGCAACTTCAACCCGATATACCAATTCGGTTCTACAAGCCGTAATACTAATACCAGTGTTACCCAAAATATGCAGCATGTATTGGAACTTACATGGACCAATACGGCTACTTATGACTGGAAAGTTAATGACCATGCCTTCAATGCCTTGATCGGTATGGAGTCCTACCAATACAATGGCACTTACTTAAGTGGTAGCAATTCTTCCTTGAAAGAAGGATTCGACGATTGGGAACATGCTTACATCAGCAATGGTACAGCTTCTTCTACTGCCAGTGGTTTAGGTGTCAGCGGTTATCCATTGGATGAAAACCGTACGGTCTCTTACTTCGTCCGCTTTGGTTGGAACTGGAAAGAGACCTACATGCTGAACGCTACGGTACGTGCCGACGGTTCTTCCAAGTTTGCCCGTGGCCATCGTTACGGTTATTTCCCATCCATCTCCGCAGGCTGGATCATGACCAACGAGAAATTCATGGAAAGTACCCGTAGCTGGCTCGACTACTTTAAGCTACGTGTCAGCTGGGGACAAGTAGGTAACCAAAACATTGATAACTACCAATACTTAGCACCTATCACGTCGCAATATATATATTACTATTTCGGTAACTCGCATCAAAATTCGTCTACCGAAGCTGCGGCATTAGGTAACAACTGGGGCGCTTATCCCAGCCGTTTGGCCAATGAAAAGTTGACATGGGAAACTTCTGAACAGACCAATATCGGCTTCGACGCTCGCTTCTTCGACAGCCGTTTTGGTGTGAACTTTGATTTCTATATGAAGACAACAAAGGATTGGTTACTCACAGCTCCTATTCTGAATACGGCTGGTACAGGCGCACCTTACATCAATGGTGGCGATGTAAAGAACACCGGTGTGGAACTGGCTTTGACTTGGGATGACACGTTAGGTAAGGACTTTAAATATAACATCTCACTGAACGGTTCCTACAACAAGAATGAGGTAGGTAACATTCCTACCAGCGATGGTATCATCCATGGTGCAGGCGATGAGTTGTACAACAATGCCAGCGAATTCTACCGTGCAGAAAATGGCCAACCTATCGGTTATTTCTGGGGCTATAAAACTGCCGGTATCTTTCAAAATACACAGGAAATAGATGAATGGCGTGCCGCAGGCAACGGTATCCTGCAGTCTAATGTACAGCCGGGCGATGTGCGCTTTGTGGACCGAAACCATGACGGTCAAATCAACGACAAAGATAAGGTGAACTTAGGCAACGGTACTCCTGATTTCACGTTGGGTTTGAACTTGGGCTTCGTTTACAAAGGCTTCGATTTCTCCATCGTGGCAAACGGCGCCTTTGGCCAGCAGATTGTGCAGTCTTACCGTAACCACACCCGTCCTACACCAAACTACACCACAGCTATCCTTGACCGGTGGCACGGTGAAGGCACCAGTAACCGGATTCCGCGCGTTACAGATAGCAACATCAACTATCAGTTCTCTGACCTATTTATACAAAATGGTGACTACCTGCGCCTAAGTACCCTTACGTTGGGTTATGATTTCGCCAAATTATTCAAGGGCAAAGCAGTCAGCCAAGCTCGCCTATACTTTCAGGTACAAAACCTATTCACCATTACCGGGTACGACGGTATGGATCCAGAAATCGGTTTCGGTTCTTCCAACAATTCTTGGGTATCGGGCCTAGATTATGGTTATTATCCGCGCCCCCGTACTGTTCTTGTAGGTGTAAATCTTAAATTCTAATTTATAAAAATACGTATGAATATGAAAAATATTAGGTCTAACATAATTGCAGCAGGCATTTTATGCCTGAGTTTGGGAATGACTTCTTGCACTAAGGGCTTCTTGGATGTGGAATCAAAGACCGAATCTACGACAGGAAATTTTTATAAAACAGAGCAAGATGCCTATCGTGCCTTGTTGGGCTGCTACGATGGTTATAGACGTGCAACATGTGGTAGCGCTGTCAATTTCTTGGTTAGCGCCGAAGTAATGGGGTATGAATGTTTCGGCGGTTCCGGTGCTTCCGATGGTAACGGTATGCGTGTGACCGATCGCTTTGACCTCTCAGAAATGCCTTCTTCTACAGGTTCCAGTTGGTCTGGTTATTATGCAGGCATTTATCGTTGCAACGAATTAATCACACGCGAAAATAGCATTCAATGGAACGAAACGGGTAGCATGCATACTCAGTATATGGCCGAGTGCCATGCCATCCGTGCCTTCTTATATTTCGATGTGGTACGTCAGTTTGGTAACATTCCTTTGCTTACCAAACCTACTGATGAAAATATACCGCAGGCAGATCCCGCTGACGTGTATAAGCTGATTTTCGATGACCTGAAGTTTGCCATCGAAAATATTCCGGCAAACGCTTATCCCAAAGCTGAATCGGAAACAAACGATGGCAAGATTACCAAATATGCTTGCGAGGCCATCTTGGCACGTGCTTATTTGTACTACACCGGTTATTATGGTCAAGAGCCTGAAGGCGTGACCAAGGCTGATGCGTTAGCCGCTGTGGAAGACATTATTTCTTCAGGTCAATACGCTTTGATACCCGAATACCGGCGTTTGTGGCCTGCCGCTTGTGCCCAAAAAGCAGAAGTAGGTGATATGACTACCCTATATGGCGATTATGCCGGTGATGGTAATAACGAGACAGTATTAACCGTAAAATGTACAGCCAGTGTTAACTGGTCTGGTTTGGACGGTAACCGTTGGCAAGTAAACATTGCTTTGCGTACCTCAACAGGTGTGGCTCCTTATGCACAAGGTTGGGGATATGCTACAGTAAATCCTAAATTCGTTGAGGAATATGAGGATGGCGATACTCGGCGTACAGCTTCTGTGATTGATATAAAAGGCGAGGGATTGGAAGACAATCAGTTGGTTCAAACTTGTATTGTCCAATCGCAGGAATACACCGGTTACTATATCAAGAAGTATGCTCCATTGGCCTTTGCCGATGGTACACATGCTGGTATGGAAAACGGTACGGGTAACTTGATGATTTCAAACCACCAGGATTATGTTCAAGTTCGCTATGCCGACGTGTTACTAATGGCAGCTGAGTTGGGTAGCCCTAATGCGCAACAGTATTTCAACATGGTTCGCGAACGTGCCTTTAAGGATAAAGATGGCAACACCTCTCCGTTATACACCGAAAAACAAGCTACGAAAGAAAACATAATGCGCGAACGTCAGTTTGAATTTGCTTTCGAAGGCATTAACTATTACGACTTGCTACGCCAAGGCATAGACTATGCGGCTGCCCAATTAGCCAAACAAAACGGCGTTGAAGTGATGACAGCGGGTGCTCCTGCTACCATCTCGTTCAATCCTCAGAACTTTATAAACAAGGCAGGTTTGATGATGGTCAACACGAACCAGATTCTATTATCTGACGGTGTTTTGAAACAAAATCCTGGTTGGTGATAAGAGCCATATGCTTATAATATGAAATTTAATGAGAGTGTAAAAAAACAGGAATGCCGTTTGCGACTGGTTGTCATTTTGACACCTTCATCAAGACTATCCGTTTCTGTACATTTTTAAAGTGAGAAAACAAAATTTGCTACATATTAAGGTTTACAAACTCAATTTATGTAATCATGAAAATGAAATCTTTATTTGTTGTGTTGTGCCTCACGATGGCTTATCTATCGGTCGGAGCGCAGAAAATTTACAAATTTCAGAACACGAAACTATCGGACGAAAAGCGTATTGACGCCTTGCTGGAAGAACTTATGCTGGAGGAAAAAATTGCTTTACTCGGCAGCGACCTAGCGGTGCCCCGTTTGGGCATACTTTCTTGCCGCCACCACGAGGGCCTACATGGATTGGCCTTGGGTGGTCCTGCTGCTTGGGGAGGACGTAAGAAAGGTGAAGATGGAAAAATAATTCCTACTGATAGACCTACGACTATTTTCCCACAATCATATGGACTGGGCGCTACGTGGGATGTGGACTTAGTGAAAAAAGTAGGTGAGCAGGCTTCCCTTGAAGCGCGCTACTACATGCAACGTCCTGAAGACAAGCGTACAGCCTTGGTAATGCGTGCTCCGAATGCCGACTTGGCACGCGATCCGCGCTGGGGACGCACGGAAGAAAGCTACGGAGAGGATGCCTTCCTTACTGCCAGACTGACAGTAGCCAATATCAAAGGCTTGCAAGGTGATAACCCACGCTATTGGCGTACTGCCGCCCTGATGAAACATTTCCTGGCCAACAGTAACGAAGATCGCAGAGACAGCACATCAAGCAACTTCGATATGCGCCTATTCTACGAATATTATGCTTATCCCTTCTACAAAGGCATTACCGAAGGCGAAAGCCATGCTTTTATGGCTGCCTATAACGGATGGAACGGCCCGGCCATGTGCGTACATCCTTGCTTGAAAGAAATTACTCGCGACAAATGGGGCAACAACGGCATTATCTGCACGGATGGCGGAGCACTGAAGCTGCTAGTCAATGCCCACCATGCCTATCCCACTATGGCCGAAGGAGCGGCTGCGGTGGTAAAGGCTACTACAGGACAATTCTTGGATGTTTATAAGCCCTATATTGAGGAAGCTTTAGAAAAGGGTTTACTGACTGAGAAAGACATTGACAAAGCTATTCGTGGCAACCTATACGTAGCCTTAAGGCTAGGATTGCTGGACGGAAAAGATTCTGCAGACCCTTATAAGAACATCGGTACCATCCCCAACGAAGTGCCTCCTTATGAACGTGAGGAAGCCAAACAATTAGCACGCGAGGTGACGGCCAAGTCGGTGGTGCTGCTGAAGAACAGTAAGAATCTTCTGCCCCTCAATGCCTCCAAGCTGAAGAAGATAGCCGTAATAGGCCCTTATGCCGATAAGATTGTGCAAGACTGGTATAGCGGCACACCGGCATATGAGATTACTATCTTAGAGGGCATTCGCAACGCCATGAAAGATGGACAAACAGAAGTGATTTATGCTACCAACAATGCAATAGATGAAGCCGTAAATGCGGCCCGGGAGGCTGATGTAGCTGTGGTATGCGTAGGAAACCATCCGTATGGCACACGTCCTGACTGGTTCTTCTGCCCCGTGCCGAGCGACGGACGAGAAGCTGTGGATAGAAAGTCGCTGATGCTGCCCGATGAAGACTTGCTGAAGCAGGTGTACAAGGCCAATCCCAACACTATCTTGGTACTAGTTAGCAGCTTCCCATACACCATCAACTGGAGTCAAGAAAATCTGCCAGCCATTTTGCACATTACGCATTGCAGTCAAGAACAAGGCAACGGTTTGGCCGATGTCTTGTTTGGTAAGGTCAACCCCTCTGGACATACCACTCAAACATGGGTGAAGGACATTACCGACCTACCCGACATGATGGATTATGACATTCGTAACGGACGTACCTACATGTACTACAAGGATGATGTGCTTTATCCCTTCGGCTATGGCTTGAGTTATACTACATTCGACTACCAGCAAATCAAGTCTGTCAAGCAGGACAAGGATAAGGTTACCGTAACCGTGTTGGTAAAGAATTCGGGTAGCCGCGACGGTGAGGAAGTGGTGCAGCTGTATGCCAGCTATCCGGAATCAAAGGTAGAACGCCCGATGAAGCAACTGAGGGCATTCAGTAAGGTGCCTATCGCAGCCGGTGATACAAAGGAAGTGGTGCTTGATATTCCCAAGGAGGATTTCGCTTATTGGGATGAAATTCAAGATAAGTTCGTTGTGGAGCCCGGTAAGGTAAAACTACTTATCGGTGCCTCTTCAGCAGATATCCGTCTGGAAGGTGAAGTTACTTTATAGAACAGTTATTAGAGTTGAGTAAAAAGATTGTGATAGACAATGCAGAATCCGCACGCAGTCTGTCCTTTGCATAACTGTGTGTGGATTCTTTTCTATGCCTGCCTTTGAATATACAGACAACCTGAATGAAGAAACAGACAAGTATCAAGTGAACCATTGACAAAAACAACGAAGCTGGTGAAAAGCAGCTTTGCCGACAAATGTTCATCTTTGTAATAAAAAAATTCATTGCGTATGAAAACAGTTAAGTTGAAAATCAGGAAAGGCATCTCCCTGCTTTACGCGGGTATTTTCGTGTATACCTTTTCCGCTTGCTCTGCCGGAAGGACGGAGCAACAACCGAATAGTGTTTCGCAAGACGAACAACAGTTATATATAGGAGATTCCATTGCCGTAGCACAGACTCAGTATGGCAAAGTGCGCGGCTATCTATTAAGAGATATATACACCTTCTGTGGCATACCGTATGGGGCAAGCACGGCGGGCGAAAACCGTTTCATGCCTCCCCGCGAACCCGAGCCTTGGGAGGGCATCCGTCCAGCGGTCTTTTGGGGCGATACGGCTCCGCAGATTACGACAGGCAAGTACCGCAACACATACACTACATTTACCGACCATTGGAATTACTATGGCGTCAGCGAGGACTGTCTGATGCTAAACATTTGGACGCCCGCCTTGGCCGACACGAAGAAACGCCCTGTGCTGGTATGGATTCATGGAGGCGGTTTTACAAATGGCAATAGCATTGAGCAAGACAGCTATCGGGGCGAGAATCTTAGCCGCTACGGAGACATTGTATTTGTTTCATTAAACCATCGACTGGGCCCTATCGGCTTCAGTGACTTTTCAGAGGTGGATGAGAAGAAGTTTGCCGAGTCGGGCAATGTTGGTATCCTCGATTTGGTGGCCGGCCTGAAGTGGGTACACAACAACATCGCACAATTCGGAGGTGATCCGAGCAACGTCACCATCATGGGCCAGTCGGGCGGCGGAGCTAAAGTGTGCACGCTGGTAGCCATGGCCGAGACAAAGGGGTTGTTGCACAAGGCCGTAGCCTTGAGTGGAAACATCACGGGGGCAATAGATAACAATTACAGTACCGAACTGGGTAAATACATCCTAAAAGAGGCAGGTTTACCACCTTCGCAAATAAACAAATTGCAAGAAATACCTTGGCTCGACTACATCGTCCTGGCCAACCGAGCAGCCGCTAAGTATGACAAGCAACTAGGCGGCAATGGCATGATGCGTGGTTCTTTTGGGCCTGTGGGTGATGGCTTCCACATCCCGATGGATACATTTTATACCGATCCGGAAGCTCCCTCGGCCCATGTCCCCATGCTATTCAGCACCACTACATGCGAGTTCTCCATAAGCCGCGACAATACTACCCTCGAAAAAATGAATAGAACGCAACTGGTGGAAATGGTGGACAAAATGAAAGGTAAAAACGGTGAGAATATTGTATTGGCTTATGAAAAAGCATTTCCCGACAAGAAACCTATTGAATTGCTCGGCTTGATAATGAGCTCCCGTGAGAAAGTGATTGAAGCCATCAATGCCAAGGCACAACAAAGCGCACCGGTCTATTTAGCATGGTTCGGCTGGGAGCCACCCTTATTCGACGGGCGCATGCGTTCCTTCCATTGTCTGGACATCAGTTTCTGGCTGAAGAATACCGACGTTATGCTTACCCATACGGGGGGAGGCAAGCGTCCGCGCGACCTCTCCACGAAGATGACCGACGCTTTACTGAGCTTCATGCGTACGGGTAGCCCCAATTGCACAAGCCTGCCTGAATGGCCGCAATATACACCGGACAAGGGAGCCACGATGATGTTGAACGACCAGTGCGAAGTAGTCTACGACCCTGACCGCGAAGCACGCAAAGTGTTAACAGAGTAAACCAAGCATTTTTCCTATTGTTCTATTAGAGTAGGACAATAGGAAAGGCAATACATATCGGCTACCATCCGGTTGCTTCCGCACCATGAGATAGCTGTCTTATTTATAATCTTAAAATTAATTCCAATGAAGAGTAAATTCATTTTAACAGCATTTTTTTGTGTTTGCGGCATAATGCCTATGGCAGCACAATGGCAACGTACGCCTACCCCTAACGACACGCTCCAATCAGTCAAAGTGCTGAGTGACGGCAGGATAGCATTGAATATCTACGCACCCCAAGCCAAGAAAGTAGACATCGAGGGTGACATTATTCCTTGGGGAAAGAAGCCAGATGTGATGAAATCGGTCTCTGGTGTATGGACGGTGACCGTACCTCCAGTAAAAGCTGGAGCCTACCGCTACCACTTTATAGTAGATGGTGTGAAAGTGTTCGATCCCAAGTCTCCCGAGGCACATGAAATCTCAGCCGTACTGAAAGTGGAGGCAAAAGATGGCGATTTTTTCTCCATGAAGGAAGATGTTGCCCATGGTGCAATAGCTCAACGTTATTATCACTCAAAGACTCTGAAGACTACCCGTCGCCTGCACGTATGGACGCCAGCGGGTTATGAGAAAAGTGTGGAAAAATTGCCGGTGCTCTACCTGATACATGGCGGAGGTGATACTGACCTTGCTTGGCCTACGGTAGGCTGCGCAGGCAACATACTCGACAATTTACTAGCCGAGAACAAAATGCAACCCATGATTGTGGTGATGCCCAACGGCTCCATTGCCACAGAAAACCTAATGGACGAAGTACCTCTATTTGCCAAAGACCTGATGAATGACATCATCCCTTACATCGAAGCCAACTACCGTGTACTGACCGACAAAGACCATCGTGCCTTAGCAGGCCTCTCCATGGGCGGCATGGAAACTTTGGAAGCAGGCTTGAATCACTACAAAGAATTCGGCTACTTATGGGTATTGAGCTCTGGATGGTTTGAGACGAACAAGAAAATGTACGCCGAACGCAGCACCTACCTCAAGACCATCGCTCAAGACTTCAACCACACAGTGCACGCCTTGCATTTCACGCAAGGTGGTCCAGAGGACATCGCTTACAACAATTGTAAAGCCATGCTGAAACTGTTTGACGCAGCAGGTATCAACTACAAGTACAGCGAAGCCCCCGGTGGACACACGTGGTACACGTGGCGCAATGACTTGTACAACTTGGCACAACAGTTATTTAAGTATTAAACATGACAATTATCATTGCAAAATACCGAATTACATCCTATTATTAACTTTAATCCCTCCCAGCAGTTCTCCATCCCAAGCTATAAAATTAAGTTTGGAAAATTATATCGTATATATACACATCACGTCACTTACTTACGCAACTACGCACTCCATTCAGATACATTATTAATAAATGAGAAAATAATTTCTAACATAAGTAACTTGAAACACTAATTCTTTCTTCTTTTTACAGAACTCCTAAAGTCTTCTGCTATGAGGTATCCTAAAAAAGAGGGAGTAACAGAAAAAAGAAAGTCCCTGAACCATTAAAATTCAGAGACTTACGATTTTAATTTTTCTATTTTAGCGGAGAGAGGGGTTTGTGAACCAACCTCTCCTATATCATTGTATTTTAGTCCGATACCAATTCTAACAATCAGTTGTATAGCATTTTTGTAGCAGTATTTTGACTGCCTTTTGACTACTCTTCTGACTACCGATTGAAAGCACACTCGCTCTCTTTTGGTGGGTACGAAGGTATAGAAAAACGGACGAACCGCCAAACGTTTGAGCCTTAAATATTTATATTTTTTTCTGCTACATATCCCAGTGCACGGTGCAAGCCCTTATATATAAGGGGACTTGCACCGTGCACTGGAGTCCTATGGGCGAGGCAGATTTATGTCAGTTTTTACTCTTGCTTCTAAAATCTCTACGTTATATTAAGCAGCACTCGTATGCATCGCTACTTATTTTCAACCTTGCACCAAATGCAAGACGGATTGTATAGAGTGCAAACATTTGTGTGTAGCGGGTTGCTCTTGCGGCGGTGTCCTAATAACTTTACAGTTATGAATAAATTGCTAAAAATACTGAGATCAGCAAGAGAAGAAAAAGGGTTCTCGCAAGAGTATCTGTCTTATCAACTGGATGTTAGCTCCAGTACTATCTCTCGTTGGGAGATGGGCAAAACAGAGATGACCATACAACAGATAGAGCGTTACGCCACTGCTATAGAGGTCAATCTGCCACACCTATTTGCATCCCTTGCAAATGAAGACTCCTCTCCTTCTCCATTAGCAGAGATTCATGTTCTCGTGTTCTCCAAGGAAGCCTTTGACAAAATTGCAGAGATAATCTGTTCATTAGGATTTGAGAATGCGACCATGACAACCAAACGATTATGACTATGGAAATAATTGCAATGGAAAGCCAAGCCTATCAGGATTTGATAGACAGGCTCAATCGTATTGAGCAGTATGTGGCACGAACCTCTCATCTGATTCAAGACATAGATGATGAGCTAGAAATGACCACAAAAGACCTCGTTGAAACCTTGAATGTTTCAGAGTCCACCCTATACCGTTGGCGGAAGAAACAACTTATACGCTATCGTTACACCGAAGGCGGCGATGTCCGTTACTTCTTCAAATCCCTTGTAATCGCCACAAAGTGTAATAGGCTCCGCATTTCAGGGATGAGAAGTGATGAGGTTCTTGGACGACTCAATCGTTTCAAAGACAATCTTATCATGAGTTCCTGCGTCAATACTAAAAACCGATAACTATGATAGAAAAGGAACAAATCTTACTGCTTACCCAAGGAGGCTTGAATGTATTCTCTCACTTCTTGGGTTTTGAGGTGAATTTGCACCGAAACTTCCGCAGTCCATTCTATGAAGACAGACGTGCTTCCTGCCACATCTATTATGACAGGAAAAGTTCTTCCTACAAGTTTTACGACCATGGCGATACCGCTTACTCCGGGGACTGCTTTTGGTTTGTGGCTACCTTACGAGGCTTAAACCTAAAAACAGACTTCCCTGAAGTGTTGCAAACCATTGTAGAGGAACTTAGGCTTCACTCTCTGTATGATGATGGAAAGCGAACTGCTTGTTCTTCTTTCCGTGTTGAGCCACCAGCCCAACCAAAGCCAAGGAAAGATGCTCCTTCCGAAGAGGAAGAGCGTCCGTATGATTTTGAGATATTGCCATTTGATGATGCCTTGCTGAACTATTGGGCTCATTATGGTATTGACGAGGATACACTCCGTCTTTTCCGAGTACGAAGTCTTAAACGCTACGAGAGTGTTTCGGCAGAAGGCAAGAAATTTGAAATCTTCAGTTCTCCCACCGATCCGATATTTGCCTATCTCGGGAACGGCTATGTGAAGATATACCGCCCACACAGCACCAAGGTTCGCTTCCTTTACGGCGGACGTATGCCTGCCACCTATTGCTTTGGTATGGAGCAGATACCGTCCAAAGGGGATATCCTTTTCATTACCGGAGGCGAAAAAGATGTCCTCTCCTTGCATGCACATGGCTTCAATGCTATCTGTTTTAACAGTGAAACAGCACAGATACCCGAAAGTATCATTGAAAGCCTGCAACTCCGCTTCCGTCACATCATATTATTGTACGATGCTGATGATACGGGTGTTCGGGAAGCTCGCCGACAAGTGGAACATTTGGAAAAATACAAGGTATTGAACCTCTCCCTGCCACTAAGCGGCACAAAGAGTGAAAAGGACATCTCGGACTTCTTCGCTTTAGGAAATGGAGCAAATGACCTGAAAGATTTGCTTGCCAAGATGTTCTCCGACATGTACAGTCAAACGATGATGATGCTTCGCTCGTGTGAGATAGATTATGACAATCCTCCTGATGCTTCAAAATCGGTTGTGGCAGTCAATGGCGTTCCTCTTGGAACGCAGGATAACCTCTTTTGCATCACTGGAGGCGAGGGGACGGGAAAAAGCAATTACATTTCCGCAATCCTCTCCGGCACGTTAAGAGAGGAGAGGCTGTCTGCTGAACAAACCTTGGGATTGGAGATTACTGCCAATCCCAACGGCTTAGCCGTCCTGCATTACGATACAGAGCAATCGGAGGCGCAATTACACAAGAACTTGGGACGGACACTTCGCCGTGCTTCACTTACGGCAGTCCCCGAGTTTTACCACTCTCTGTATCTGGCGTCACTTTCCCGAAAAGACCGACTCCGGCTTATCCGTGAAAGTATGGACTTGTTCCATCATAAGCATGGAGGAATTCACCTGATGATCATTGACGGAATAGCAGACTTGATACGCTCGGCCAACGATGAAAGCGAAAGCATAGCCATCGTGGATGAGATGTACCGCTTGGCAGGCATCTATAACACCTGCATTATCTGTGTATTGCATTTTGTCCCGAATGGGATTAAACTCCGTGGACATATTGGCTCAGAGTTGCAACGCAAGGCTGCGGGAATACTCTCGATAGAAACGGATGACAATCCCGAATACTCTGTTGTCAAGGCAATAAAGGTACGTGACGGCAGCCCTCTCGATGTGCCGATGATGCTTTTCGGCTGGGATAAGGAGGCAGACATGCACGTCTATCGTGGCGAAAAGTCGAAAGAAGACAAGGAGAAACGAAAGACCGATGAACTGATTGCCGTTGTCAAGGAAGCGTTCCGAAACAAAATTAAACTCTCGTACCAAGAACTTTGTGGAGTTTTGATGCGAGAAATGGAAATCAAGGATCGCACGGCAAAGAAGTACATCGCCTATATGAAAGAACAACGTATCTTGGCACAAGATACCAATGGTAACTACCAAAAAGGGGAACTATGCCATACTTAGACTTTAATCCTGACGATGTCTGGCAGAAACATCTGTTTGAGCGTCTGATGTGTGTGGAGGAGAAACTTGATCAAATGCTTGTTTTACAGGAACAAGTGATAAACACCTCTGTTCGACCTCCATTGAAGCCTGAATACTTGGACATCATAGATGTTTCTAAAATCCTAAAGGTGGAGCAGAAGACCATTTACAACTGGGTTTGGGCAGGGAAGATTCCCTATCTCAAAGCCAACGGACGCTTGCTGTTTCTGCGTGAAGAGATTGATGAGATGCTGCGAAAACGTGATGAATGGTAATTGCTCTTCTTTCTGCTTAGGCTATTTTGTTGTGTAAATACTTGCATTTACACAACAAAATGACTACCTTTGCAAAAAGAAGTATCGCATGACAAGTAAGAGCATTAAAAACAAGATTGCAAGTTTTGAGATGGGGAAAGTTTTCCGACTGGAAGACTTAGGACTTTCTCGTGCAGAGCAAAATGCGGCTGTAGTTGCTTTAGGAAGACTGGTTCAAGAAGGAGAGATCGAACGACTCAGCCCGGGGAACTATTACAAACCTAAGCAAACTCGATTTGGTGTTGTCGGTCCATCTATGGAAGAACGATTCCGTGACTTATTATATGACAACGATACCCCCATAGGCTATCTGACAGGATTCTATGCATTCAACTTGCTCGGATTGACAACCCAGCAGTCTGCAACTCTTGAAGTAGGAACCAACTTTCCTAAACGAAACGGAAAGCGAGGGATATATGCTATCCGTTTTGTATTACAGAAAAATCCTATTAGTCGGGATAATATCGAAATGTTACGTCTACTGGACTGCTTGAAATGGATTAAGAAGATACCGGATACGACTACCGACAAGTCGTATATTCTCCTAAAAAAGAAAGTCAATGAATATGCGAAGGTGGAGCAAAAGCAGCTGGTTGAACTTGCATTGAAATACTCTCCACTCACGCGAGCTTTGTTGGGATCTATGCTAACTGACGAATTACTTGCGACTACATTATATCAAACATTAAGTCCGCTTACACGATTTAGAATCGGACTATCACCAAATTTAGTTTCTAATCAATGGAACATACAATAAAAGAGTACCTACATTTAGATCCTGAATCATTCATGGATCTTGTACAGACCTCTTCCGAGGATTTGAAAATTCCTGTACAGTTAATAGAGAAAGACTATTATATCTCAGAAATACTTCGTGCATTATCCAAGAGCTCTTATAGTCAGCAAATCGTATTTAAGGGCGGAACGTCCTTATCCAAGGCATATCTATTGATAGATCGGTTTTCTGAGGATGTGGACTTTGCTGTCATCAGTGAGAATATGAGTGGCAATCAAGTTAAGATGCTTTTATCCAACTTGATGAAAGAGGTAACAGCCGGCTTGACGGAGGATAAGTCCTTTTCAGATATATCCAAAGGCTCAAAATATAGGAAGCAAGCCTTCTCCTATGATGCTCAGGTGGGTTTAGATGTGTCTGTAAATCCAATTCCTTCGAGAATTATTGTGGAAATCAGCGCATTTGCCAACCCTTTCCCTTATGAAAAAAGAATGATAGAGCCATTTGTAACCACATACCTGAAAAAGCGAAATATGGAGGATGTGGTGACTCAATACCACCTTGAACCTTTTGAGTTGAATGTGTTGTCTCTCAGACAAACCTTGTGCGAGAAAACTGTTTCTCTCATTCGATTCTCTATAAGCGAGGATCCGTTGGCATCCTTATCGTCTAAAATCCGCCATTTCTATGATTTGAACGCATTGTTAGCTATCAAAGAATTGGAGGAGTATGTTTGTAGTGAAGAGTTTGTGAATGATGTGGAAACCTTGGTCAAACATGATCAAGAAGCCTTTGACGAGCCTGCCGGATGGAAAGACCTAAAAGATTTGAACCAATCTCCATTAGTGAAGGATTTTGATAAGTTATGGGATTCTCTGGCTCCCAAATATGAAGAGAATTTATCGGCAATAGCTTATAGAGAAATTCCGTCTTCAGAAACCATAAAGGCTTCATTCTTGAAAATATTGAAATCTCTACGAGGGATTGACCTGACAAAAGAGTAGTAAGGGTTATTTTACTATTGAAAGCTCATAAGTTAGACTCTCTGAACAGAAATATGGATTGGGGATTTTGGCAATAAAAGTGATTTGCTGCCAAAATCCCCAACCATCTATCCTATCTCCATTTGGGTTTCGATATAACCACCCGGTTCATTACTCCTCGGTTGTCTTGTGAGGTTTGAGTGACTTGCTCTGATGGAGGAGTATTTTCAGTTTGTTTATGTGAAATCGGGTCGACAGAGGATCTTGTTTCTTGTGTTGGCTCTTTTCCCGAAACACCATATTCTTGCTCCTGCTTTTCCTCTTCCGTTTCTTTCTCTTCCTCCGGTGGTGCGAGCGTGAGTGCAATTTTTCTATCCAGTTCGGCAGCCTGCCCTTTGAGAGAGCGAAGCTCGTCCTCTTTCTTCCACGCCCCACTTGCAATGGTCGTATAGACCTCCTTGTTTGCAGAAACCTTTTCCATTTCCTTCTCGTGTGATTCAATCACCTTTGGAATACGCTCCAGAGCATTGATAAAGTTCTGGCAAGCAAGTTTGGGATCAGAAGCCAACTTCCCGTTATTATAGGTATAGTAGATACTTTCCTGTCCCTTAACAAAGAAACGGTTCACCGAGCAATCAAACAAGTCTTTTGAGGTGCTTTCTGTCTTAACCATGACGGAAAAGCCGTAAATCTCACCGACTTTGTTGTACTCACCCTTGGTGCGTGCTTTCTCGTCAATCTCATGCAATCGGGCAGCAATAACCTCGATGTCTGTACTTCCTTCTACACCCTTAATTGTGAGTTTGTTGATTGGAAGTCCCTCTGTATCACGATCCACACGCTTTTCAAAGCACTCCAAATCCGCCTTAGCCTCCTTAATCTTATCTGAATGGAAAGACACGGAACTATCAATCTCCGCCAACTTGCCTGTTGCGGTGTCCCGCTCTCGGAGGAAGTTCTTTCTCTCAGACTCTAAGGTGGCTATCTTTTTATCCAGTTTGGCTTTATCCAGTAAGTCGGTGTTGCCAGAAAGTACTGCTACATATTCAGAGAAGTTCATACCGCTATCCTCGTCCATTGAACCCTCGTCGATGGTACGGCTACCAAGGGTGTTTGTTTTGAGCTGATTGATGAACAACTGCTTGTTGTGAAGCAAATTGAACTTGTAGCTGTCCAGCGACCGCTCCACGGCATAGATGATGACATCGACCTTGTTATCCGCAAACTCCTTGGCGATAAGATTTCCCTTACGCACGGCTCGTCCGTTTCGCTGCTCCAAATCTGATGGTCGCCAAGGTGTATCCAAATGATGGATAGCCACAGCACGTTGCTGGGCATTGACACCCGTTCCCAACATCGAGGTAGAACCGAAGATGATGCGGATGTCGCCACGGTTCATGGCATCCACCATTGCTTTCTTTGCCTTCTCGTTCTTGCATTCCTGAATGAAGCGTATTTCATGCGATGGGATGTGATAGTCTTCTACCAACTTACGTTTGATTTCGCTGTAAACGTTCCATTCGCCCGGCTTGTAAGTGCCTAAATCAGAGAAAACAAACTGTGTTCCCTTCTGTGCATCGAACTTCCGGTAATAGTCGTTGAGCATCTTGGCACAGTGGCTCGCTTTGTTGTCGATATGATCCGAGTACCCCTCCAAATCAATCATGCGTAAATCTAAGCTCATCTTCCTCGCGTAGTCTGTTGCGATAAGCATCTTCGCTTTTTCTTCTTTCTCGCTCAGTGGCGCACGCCCCAAGAGCGTGGCATCTCCGGACTTCGCAAACTCCATCAGTTTGCCGATAAAGACCTCCTGTTCGGACGTGGGCGGAATGTTGTGCAGTATCTCGTTCTTTTCGGGACGGTCTATGCCGATGTCCTTTGCTGTGCGGAAATCGCAAATCTCCGCATAAAACGAAGCCAGTTCGGGCACCTTAATGAAGGTTCTGAAGCGTTCCTTTTGAATGATGTCATTCGTGATGGAAAACTCATAATCGGTGGACTTTTTCGCGAACACGGCTGCCCATGCGTCGAAGCTGTTGATACCCTGCTTTTCCAATGCCTGTGGACGAAGGTATTTGAAAAGGAGATACAACTCCGTGAGTGAATTGCTGATGGTTGTTCCCGAAAGGAAAGTCGCTCCCAAATCCTTACCTGACCGCTCCTGAATGGTGCGGATGGCAAAAAGCATATTGAGGGCACGCTGAGAACCATCGGGATTACCTAATCCTGAAACTCTATCATGGCGTGTGTTGAACATCAGGTTCTTGAATTGGTGCGACTCATCCACGAAGAGATGGTCGATGCCCATCATCTTGAAGTCCACCACATCGTCCTTGCGATCTGCGATGCTGTCTTGAATATCCAAAAGTTTGGCTTCAAGCGTCTGCTTGCGTTTCTCCAGCCCTTTGAGCATGGCACGAGAAATGTCTGCCCCCTGCTGACGAAGCACTTCGAGGTTTTCCTCTACAGAGTCCATCTCCTTCTGCAAGATAGCCTCCTGTATCTCCAAGGCTTGCGGTATCATACCGAACTGCTCGTGTGTCAAGATGATGCAGTCCCAATCGTTATTTTTGATGTCATTGAAGATGCGTTGTCTGTTCTGCTTGGTAAAATCATCTTTACCCGGATAGAGTATCTTGGCATTAGGATAAGCCTTGCGAAAGGTATCGGCAATATCAAAGACGTTTGCCTTCAGTCCGATAATCATCGTTTTGTTAGCTAAGCCTAACCGTTTCATCTCGTATGCTGCCGTACACATGATAAGCGTCTTGCCCGCACCCACCTCGTGGTCGCAGATCCCACCTCCATTCGTCTTCAGCATCCAAACGGCATCTTTTTGGCTCTTGTAGAGGTCGGGAATGCCCAACCGTTTCAAGTCAAGGTCGGGGAATGACTGGTGCGTGCCGTCAAAGTTCGGTCGCACAAAACAGTTGAACAGGCGATTATATCTATCCGAGAGTTGCTGTTTGAATGTATCGGGCGTGCGTCCAAGCCAATCGACAAAGCCCTGCCTTATCTCTTCAATCTTCGCATTCGCCATCTGTATGGCGTGTCCGTCCCGCACCTTAATCGTCTTGGTCTCTCCTGTTACGGAATCCCTTACCTCCTTGCTCTTGTTGATGTCGGGAATAGTATTGTGCAAGGCGTGCTTCAGCAGATTGATACCATCGTATCGACGGAACTCACCCCGCACGGCATACTTGTGCCAGATATTGGCATTCTTGCGGTCACAGACAATGGAATACTCATCCATATTGGCATGATAAGTAATCCCCACGTCCGTTCCGAAGAACTCTGAGGCAAACTCCCCATAGACCTTGGAAGGGATCCAGCGTTCCCCAAAATTGAAGTCAAGGTCGGCAAAAGGGATGGGAGTCGGACGAGCTGCCATTAGAGCAGCGAGACTTTGCTTGGCTTCTTCGTGTTCGGGGTGATCTAAAAGCCAAGATGCTATTCGCTCTTCCTTCTCAATGATATTGCCCGATATGAACTTATCCGCCACTTCATAGGCATCTTCTTCGGGATTGTAGTAAATGCGTCCCTCCAAAGCCGAAATGATGTCACTTTCTTCCATATCGGGAAGCAGGGAACTCATATAGGAGAGTTCCACCGTTCCGTACTTGTTGAGCGATGCACCCAAAGCCTCCATCGGGTCTGCGGCAACGGTCAGTTCGGTGGAAGAAAATGCCGTCGGGTGGTCAAAGATGTCCGCTTTGATGTACTTGCCATTCTCGGAGCGTTCCAAGAAAAGCATCTCCAATCCTGTGGCATCCATCTTGATGACATCGGTATTCGCCTTTTGGTTGAAATACCCCCAGCGACCGACATAGCCGTCATAAAGGCGGTTAAGCTTTTCACGTTCCTCCTTGTCCTCAGTTTGGTTGTTCGCCTCATAGTCATATAGACGATGATAGCACTCCCGTATCTCTACATACGATTTCAACCGTGAGATTTGGGCAAAGGGCAGATCCATCGGATTGAAGGTCGCCTGTCGTTTCAAATCGGAAAGGAAACCTATCTGACCATTTTGAAAAACGATGGAGCCATCTCTCAAATGCGAGGTTGGCGAGGAGAGAAAGGGACGTGGTGAAGCATCAAACTCTTTCTTGACCTGTTGTATGGGCTGTGGCACTCTCTTCTGCTCCACCTCTTCCATCATATCAAAAAGAGTGGTTTGATAATACCCCGTTTCAGCCTTCTTCTTGTTTCCTTGCGTGCGTTTTCCACCGGGAACTTTGTTGGATGAAGCCGTTGAAGCGGTTTGTGGAAGGACTTCTTGGGTGGTTTTCTTCGGGCGTTCCCCCTGTTCTTTTATCTCTTGATTAACTCGAGTTACTTCCTGATTCCAGAGATTGTACTCTTCGGGAGCAAACAGAAGGGGTTCGGTGGGACTGTTATCCGCTCTTGCATCCATCACGGGCACGGGATGATGGTCATCGTCAAAGAAGACCATCTGTCCGTTCATCTTGCGAGGGGCTTCTAAATCGGTACGTATTACAGGCTCTTCCGCTTTGTATTGACGATGGAGTATCAGTGTGGGGACACCTTCAGGAACAGACTCTGGGAAGGAAGGTGTTTGTTCCTGCTTGGGCTCTTCCGACACGACTATTTCCTCTTTAGTAGGAGGTACGTCCGAAAGAGATTTTTCCAAAGCCTCTTTCTCTTGAACTACTGTTTGAAGTGTTTCTACAACCGTAACTTCAGGAACTTCTGCAACCACCGCTTTAGTATATCGTCCTTGGACTATCTCTTCCAATTCGGCTATCTCATGCAGCTTGGTGGGAGAGAAGTACAGATCTCGCTCAATGCCCAAACCATGTATTTTGACTTCCTCCATTTCGTCCAAGGAGATATAACCGAGTTCCCACCCATAACCCATAGTCACGGCTCCGAAGCCAAGACGTTCCTTGGGGTCATATTCCAAGAGATAAGCGGTGTAAGCTCCTAACGGGAAAAAGTAACGGGCGTATGCCGTCTTATCGCCGATAAGTTGATTTTCTGTCGCGTAGAGTTTGGGCAGCTGCTTGCGGATACTATCGGGCATCAGGTTATAGGCATTATCCGCCTCTTTATCCACTTTTGGCTCCTCCTCGGGCAAATCAACCATTACGCCCAATTTGCGTAGTTGCTTCTCCGCTTCCGCCTGCTGTAGCTAACACTTGAAAAGGGACCCGGGTAGCATTTGAAACGTGTACCACCCGA
>OAUX01000163.1_pt1 | contig 41863 bp, 40 predicted proteins | sample 1501311 | NCBI WGS metagenome assembly OAUX01 (sample SAMEA2580066, study PRJEB22360) | human gut metagenome | reverse complement strand
TATCTCCCGTTTACTTGATTATCTCGACGACCTCATCACCCTTCATCAGCGTAAGCGGCAGTGGTTGAAATGGTTAGATGAGGGTGGAGAGGGCACGCATCACGATATCGACATCCTTGTTTTCAAGTTCGCGGATGACATGAAGATAAGTGTCCTGTGTGGTGTTCATGCTTGCATGACCAAGTCGCTTGGACACACTGGCAATCGATACGCCGGCAAACAACAACAGCGAGGCATGGGTGTGCCTTAACCCATGAATCGAAATCACGGGAACGTTGGCCCGTTCGCAATGCCTGGCGAGGATGTTATTCGCGGTGGAGTTATACACCTTGCCATTCACGAAAATGGGGTCGCTCGCAGGCATATCTTTCAGAAGCGTTGAGAGCTGCATGATAAGCTGCCAATCGAGCTGCACCTTTCGTACGGAGGATGCGTTCTTGGTGGGGACGAATCCTCCGCCGTTCTTGTAATCCCATGTTTTACTGACCGAAAGGGTCTGATGCACGAAATCAAAGTCGTCGGGTGTGAGTCCCAAAGCTTCCGAGAACCGTAACCCGGTTTTCGCCACCAACAGTATCAGCCAATCCCAGCTTGGTCCCTTGCCGAGTTCGAGATCCGCAAGGACCGCATGAAGCTCGAACTGATTGAGATACTTCGTTTTCTTTGAGCATGGCGGCTTGCCCTTGATGATTGCCTTACGAGTCGGGTCGCGCTGAATCAGCCCTTCGTCGACCGCGTCAAGAATGGCTCCTTTCAATTGATGATGGAAATCCATCGTCGTCTGGCGTTCGTGATGTTCGGCGTAGCCGTTGATGAGCTTCTGATAGTTCACGCGATCCATGTCGGCGAGTTTGAGATCGGGAATGAGCCGGCCCAACCATGCCTGCGTGAGCCGGTATTTCTTCATGGTCACTTCACGAATTGCACCTTCCTTGTATACGCTGATCCATTGCTCGTAGTAATCGCAAAACAACGTTTCGGCGTTGGTATTGCCTTCGGTCATACGGTCTTCTCTTTCTGGTTGATATGCGCTTACGCCGATGCCGGATATATCACCAGCTAACCATATGAATGAGCGCACGCGGATGATGCGGCTTTCGCGCTTACGCTGATGAAGGGTGATGAGGTTATCAAGGTGGGAGAAGAATGAGCCGATAACCTGCTGCTCTTTCTGCTGAGGCAATGCAAAAGACAATTCTTTTACGATAGACCCCGACAGATTACCTTGACCTCCTTGAAGATATGTATCAACAATTCGGGCTTTTTCGCGACGCAGCCAGCTTGCAAGGAAAAGAGGATCATTCCCCGTATGAGGGGAGAGAGCGAGAATCGCCTGATTGATCGCGCCTTTTATTGCAGCGATTCCTACTTCCCCACTGGTTGCTCCATATAGTGCATACAGCACGGTGCCACGTTCAACAATCTTTGCTGAAGAATTATCTAGGCCTTTCTCGGTCAAGAACAATTCTGTCTTGTCTGAGTTAATCTCAGCGGACCGGATGAACGGAATCGAACCTCCATAATAAGAGGCATGGCTCCCGTCAGGGGTCCCTCCGGAAAAAGAATCCGTCACATCGCCCAACTTACGCTGTTCCCAAGCGGGTGTAACCCTGTCATGTCAGTTGTCCTCAAGTAAGGCAAAAGGCTCCCCTGCGCATATGCGCAAAAGAGCCTTGCAAATCAGCGGGAGCCGTTCGACGATATTACTCGACGGTGTTCTTCGGCACCTCGATGCCGTTGCCGAACTTGACGTCGCGGGCGGCGGCCACGCGGGACGGCAGGCCGTAGATGTCGATGAAGCCGTTGGAGGACTTCTGGTCGAAGCTGTCGCCGGAGTCGTAGGTGGCGAGGTTGTAGTCGTACAGCGAGCTGTCGGAGCGACGGCCGGTGACGACGGCGCGACCGCCGTGCAGCACCATGCGAATCTCGCCGGAGACGTACTTCTGGGTGTCCTCGATGAAGGCGTTGAGCGACTGGGTGGCGGGGCTGAACCACTGCGCATCGTACACCAGCTCACCCCAGCGCTTGTCGATGTCACGCTTGATGCGGTGCTGTTCGCGCTCCAGGCAGCAGTTCTCCAGCTCCTGGTGTGCGGTAATCAGAGCAACGGCGCCCGGGGCCTCGTACAGCTCGCGGGACTTGATGCCGACCAGACGATCCTCGATCAGGTCGATACGGCCGATGCCCTGGGCGCCGGCGCGGCGGTTCATCTCCTCGATGGCCTGCAGCGGGGTGACGTCGCGGCCGTCGATCTTGACGGGAATGCCTTCCTTGAACTCGATGACCACTTCGTCCTCGACGGGCGGGAACGCCGGGTCGTCGGTGTAGGAGTAGCAGTCCTTGGTCGGGCCGTTCCACGGATCCTCAAGGAAGCCGGTCTCGATGGCGCGGCCCCACACGTTCTGGTCGATGGAGTACGGGGACTTCTCGGTCTGGGTAATCGGCAGCTTGTGCTCCTTGGCGAACGCGATCTCGACGTCACGGGTCAGCGACAGGTCGCGAATCGGGCTGATTGCCCTCAGGGTCGGGTCGATGGACGAGATGGAAACCTCGAAACGCACCTGGTCGTTACCCTTGCCGGTGCAGCCGTGAGAGATGGTGTCGGCGCCGAACTGGTGGGCGGCGCGCACGAGGTGCTTGGAGATCAGCGGACGGGAGATGGCGGAGACCAGCGGGTACACGCCCTCGTACATGGCGTTGGCCTTCAGGGCCTTCATGCAGTACTCGTTGGCGAACTCGTTTCGGGCGTCGACCACATACGCCTCGACGGCACCGCAGGCGAGCGCACGGTTCTTGATGGTCTCCAGGCTTTCGCCGCCCTGGCCGACATCGAGGGACACCGCGACGACGTCCTTGCCGGTACGATCCTTGAGGTACGGGATGGCCACGGAGGTGTCAAGGCCACCGGAATATGCGAGTACGATTCGGTTGTTGTCTGCCATGGGATGCCTTTCTACAAAAACGAACTGCTGCAAGTATATACGAATGTCTGTATATTTATGCAATCGGTGTGGCGAATACTGAACCGGGCCCCTTCCCGAGCGATTCAGTTCTTCGACGCGAGCGTCAGCAGCCACTGCGAGCGCTCGAAGGCGATGTCGTCTTCGGCGCATATCACCATCACCGTGTCATCGCCCGCGATGGTGCCGAGCACGCCGTCGATGGGTTGCTTGTCGATGACGCTCGCCACATACTGGGCCGCGCCCGAAGGCGTGTGGATGACGACCAGGTTCTTGGCCGACGCGACCGATGTGACCAAGCCGCTGAGCACGCGGGACATCTGCTGCTCGGCCTTGGACCCGATGCCGCTGCCGACCGACTCCCTGAGCGGACGGTCGCCGATCGTATAGGCGATGCTGCCGTTGGACAGTCGCGTCTTCATCGCGTTGATCTCGTCCAGATCTCGGCTGAGCGTCGCCTGCGTCACCTCGATGCCCTCCTGGGAGAGCAGATCCGACAGTTGCGACTGGGACGTGACGATGTGCTTGAGCAGCACCTGTTCGATGGCGCTCAATCGCGCGGCACGTGTGGCCGGCCGCTGCACGGGAGGTGTCGATTCACTCATTTATGCCCTTTCCGGTGGTTTGCCGAACGTCTGCGCACCCTGCAAGCCACCCGCATACTACGGCATCGAGCATTAGGCCAGCAGCGATTCGTCGCCCCGCTGCTGCCCGATCAACCAGGTCAACAGCGCCTTCTGCGCATGCAGACGGTTCTCGGCCTCATCCCACACCACGGACTGCGGGCCGTCGATCACCGACGCGGTGACCTCCTTGCCGCGGTATGCCGGCAGGCAGTGCTGGAACAGCGCGTCGGGCTTGGCCAGAGCCATGAGCTCATCGTTCACCTGATAATCCCAGAACGGCTTGGAGCGGATGGCGTACTCTGCTTCCTCTCCCATCGACACCCACGTGTCGGTGAAGATGCAGTCGGCGTCGGCGACCGCCTCCCGCGGATCGGTGGTGACCAGGATGGAGCCGCCGTTCTCGGCGGCGATCCGCTCCGCGTCGGCGACGATGGCGGGATCGGGAAGATACCCGAACGGACCGGCGATGCGGACGTTCATGCCTGCGGTGGCACCGCTCAGCAGATACGAGTTGGCCATGTTGTTGGCCGAATCGCCGAGATAGGCGATGGTCTTGCCCGGCAAAGCATCCACACCGCCACGGTGCTGCGCGATGGTGAGCAGGTCGGCGAGCACCTGACAGGGGTGGAACTGGTCGGTCAGCGCGTTGACGACCGGGCAGGTGGCGTATTTCGCCATCTCTTCGACGCGGTCCTGACCGAACGTGCGCCAGACGATGCTGTAGGCCATGCTGGTGAGCACTCGCGCAGTGTCGGCGACCGGCTCGCCGCGGCCCAGCTGGGAACCGGACTTGTCGATGACCAGCGGATACCCGCCGAGTTCCGCCACGCCGATGGAGAAGCTGGAACGGGTGCGGGTGGAGGGCTTGTCGAACAGCACGGCGACGGCCTGGGGGCCGGCGAACGGCTGACGGTAGAAGCGGTTCTCGCGGAATTTCATGCCGAGTTCCAGAATCTGCTTCTGTTCGGCATGGTTGATGTCGTCGTCACGCAGCATATGGCGAAGTTGACCGGCCATGAGGTGCTCCTTCTGTGGTTCGGGATGGGTGCGGATGTTGTATCGGCTTGGGCGTGCGGGGCGGGCTGGTTGTCGCGGCCCGTCCCGTAATCGTCGTGGAGGTCAGTCGTTGGGCAGGTCGGCGGGGATCTTCGCGAGGATGGACACGGCTTCGTCGATTTCCTGCTCGGAGACGATCAGCGGCGGTGCCAGGCGCAGTGCGTCGGGTGCGACCGCGTTGACGATCAGGCCATGTTCCAGAGCCCAGTTCATCGCCGCATGCGAGCAGCGGTGGGACAGGAGGATGGCGTTGAGCAGACCGCGGCCGCGCACGGAGGTGAACAGCGGGTTGCCGGATGCCATGATGCCCTGGCGCAGTTGCTCGCCGCGCTCTTCGGCGTTCTCGACCAGATGCTCGTTCTCGATGGTGTCCAGCGTGGCGAGAGCCGCCGCCGCGCCCAAGGGGTTGCCCGCGAAGGTGGAGCCGTGGGATCCCGGCGTGAACAGCGCGGACAGCTTGCCTCCGAATGAGATCATGCCGCCCATGGGGAATCCTCCGGCGACGCCCTTGGCGAACGTCACGATGTCGGGAGTGATGCCGCCCGTCAGGTCCTCGCGCTGGAACGCGAACCACGAGCCTGTGCGACCGATGCCGGTCTGGACCTCGTCGATGATGAGCAGGGCGTGGTTGATGTCGCACAACTCCCGCACCTTCTTCACATATGCGACGTCCAGCGGACGCACGCCGGCCTCGCCCTGAATGAGTTCGAGGATGACCGCGGCCACAGGACCCTTGCCGTACTGGCCGAGTCCGGTGGCAGAGAACGCCTCATACATCGCGATGGGGTCGCCTGCACGCACGAATTCGATGTTCGGCACCAGCGGCTCGAACGGCTTGCGAATCACGGGCTTCCACGTGGCGGACAGAGCGCCCATGGTACGTCCGTGGAATCCGTGGGTGAGCGCCAGGATGCGCGCCGGCTTGCCGCCGATGCTCGGGCTCGCGCCCGGCAGCGTGCGACCGTACAGCTTGGCGAGCTTCAGCGCAGCCTCATTGCCTTCGGCACCGGAGTTGCCGAAGTAGACGTGGGAGCCTTCCGGGGCCCCGGCGAGCTCAATCAGTCGCGACGCGAGCCTGATCTGCGGCTCGGTCGCGAAATAGTTGCTCACGTGGGCGCATTTCGCGGCCTGCTCGGACACCGCCTTCACCCATGCGGGGTGCGCGTAGCCCAGCGAATTGACGGCGATGCCCGCGAGGAAGTCAAGGTATTCGTTGCCGTCCACGTCCCATATGCGCACGCCTTCGCCGTGGTCCATCACGCGCAGCGGCGTGCCGAACACGTTCATGTGGACCTGGCTGTACTGTCCCAGCCATTGCGAGTCGGTGGGGCCGAGCGTTTCCTTAGTAGGCATAGGAACTCCTCATTTCGATGCCATCATCGGGCACAACCATGGTGCCGATGCCGGCGGTGGTGAAAATCTCATTCAGGATGGAATGCGGCTTGCGGCCGTCGATGATGTGCGCCTGCGGCACGCCGCCATCGAGGGCGCGGACGCAGGCCTCCATCTTCGGGCGCATCCCGGATTCGAGGTCGGGAAGCATGTCACGCAGGTTCTCCACACCGATGCGGCCGATCAGCGAGTTCTTGTCGGGCCAATCGGCGTACAGGCCGTCGACGTCGGTCAGGATGATCAGCTTCCTGGCGCCGAGTGCCGCGGCCAGCGCGGCGGCGGCCGAATCAGCGTTGACGTTCAGCACTTCCGTGGCGTCGTCCTCATCGGGGGCGACCGAGGAAACGACGGGGATGCGGCCGGCCGAAATCAGGTCCTCCACCGCGGAGGCGTCGACGCTCACCACGTCACCCACCAGCCCGATGTCGGTAGGCTTGCCGTCGATGATGGGTTTGCGCTGCATGGCGGAGAACAGGGCGCCGTCCTCACCGGACAGTCCCACGGCGAACGGCCCATGCGCGTTGATCAGTCCGACCAGTTCCCTGGACACCTTGCCGGTGAGCACCATGCGCACCACGTCCATGGCCTCCGGAGTGGTGACGCGCAAGCCGCCCTTGAACTCCGACTTGATGCCCAATGCCTTGAGCATGTGCGAGATCTGCGGGCCGCCGCCATGGACGACGACCGGATGCAGGCCCACCTGCCGCAGAAACACCATGTCTTCGGCGAAGCAACGCTTGAGATGCTCGTCGACCATGGCGTTGCCGCCGTATTTCACCACGATGCGCTGCCCGGCGAACTCCTCCAGCCACGGCAGCGCATCGATCAGCACCTCCGCTTTCTGGTCGGCGCGCAGGTCGGTGTGCACGTCGAAATGGAACCCTGGTCCCTTCAGTTCAGTAGCCATATTCTCCTCTATCGCATCCCGCTTCTCCGGCCGGCATGTGCCGGGGAGGAACCGGGAGACTAGCTTTCGTAATCGGCATTGATATGAACGTACTCGTGGGTGAGGTCATCGGTCCACACCGTGGCCTGTTCGTCACCGGCGTTGAGATCGATGTCGATGTGCACCTCGCGGGGGGTCATGTCGACTTCGGAGCGGTCGCGTCCCGCGCCCCCATTCTCGCAGATCCTCACGCCGTTGACGTCCACGGTGACCTTCTGCGAATCGTAGGGCGCCTCTTCGACGGGCACGGTGCCCAGCGAGGATACGATGCGTCCCCAGTTCGGGTCGTTGCCCGCAATGGCGCATTTGAGCAGGTTCGAGGCCGCGACCGCGCGGGCGCAGGCCAGGGCGGCGCTCTCCGTGGTGGCGCCGGTGACGGTGATGCGCACGTCGTGGCTCGCTCCCTCGCCGTCGCCGATGATCTGCCGGGCCAGCGATGCGCATGCCTTGGCGACCAGGGCGTTGAACTCGTCCGGATCGGGCTCAACGCCGGACGCGCCGGATGCGAGCAGCAGCACCGTGTCGTTCGTGGACATGCACCCGTCCACGTCGATGCGGTTGAACGAATGGTCCACCGCGGCGTTCAGCGCAGCCTGCAGCTGACCGGCGCCGACGGCGGCGTCCGTGGTGATGACGCACAGCATCGTGGCGAGCTGGGGGGCGATCATGCCCGATCCCTTGACCATGCCGCCGATGCGATATCCGTCGCCTTCCAGCGATACGGTCTTCGGCTTCGTGTCCGTCGTCATGATGGCGTGGGACGCGTCGCTTCCCGCCTGGTCGTCGTCCGACAGGGCCGCGTACGCGCTCTCCACTCCCGACAGCACATGATCCAGCGGCAGCAGCTCGCCGATCAGGCCTGTGGAGCATACGGCGATCTCGTCGGGCTGCGTCCCGACGAGCTCTGCGACCTTCTTGGCCGTCGCCGCCGATTGCTCGTATCCCGCCTGGCCGGTGCATGCGTTGGCTCCACCGGAGTTGAGGATCACCGCCTTGATATGGCCGTCGGCGACCGTCTTGCGGGACCACTGCACCGGTGCCGCGCAGAATCGGTTGAACGTGAACACGCCGGCCGCGCTGTCGAGCGGCCCCTGATTGACGACCAGGGCGAGATCCTTCTTGCCCTCGACGGAGGAGATGCCCGCCGCGACGCCCGCGGCGCTGAATCCTTTGGCGAATGTGACACTCACGGTGCTACTCCAATCTTCGTAAGTCCCTTGTCTTCGGGAAGTCCAAGTGCGACGTTCAGCGACTGCACGGCCTGGCCCGCGGTGCCGCGGTTCAGGTTGTCGATGGCGGCGAAGGCGATGAGACGCCCGGCGTGCCGGTCGGTGACCACCTGCACGTGGGCGGCGTTCGATCCGACGACGTTCGCCGTGGCCGGGAGCGTGCCCGGCTCCAGCAGCACGATGAACTCCTGGCCGGCGTATGCCTTGGCCCACACGTCGTGGATTTCCTCGTCGCTCATGGAAAGCGCCTTGTCGGTCATCTTCGCGCTGACCGTGGCGAGGATGCCACGCGCCATCGGCGCGAGTATCGGCGTGAATCCGAGCGTGAACTCCTCGGCCCGGGCGGCGTCCAAACCTGCCGCATGGGCGAAGTTCTGCAGAATCTCGGGGATATGGCGATGCGTGCCGCCCACGCCGTAGGGCACGGCGGAGCCGAACGCCTCGGCGGCGAGCAGGTTCGCGCGCTTGAGGTTCTTGCCCGCGCCCGAATACCCCACCACCAGATCGGCGACGAGGTCACGACGTTCCACGAGTCCTTCGGCGATGGCCGGCTGCATGGCGAGCGTAGTCGCAGTCACGTTGCAGCCCGGCCCGGCAATGCGCTTGGCGCCGGGGAGCAGGTCGCGCTGACGCGTGTACTCTCCGTCTGCGCTCTTGCCGGTGATCAGCTCGGGCATGCCGTACGTCCAATGGTCGAAGAACTCGCCTCCGTAGAACGCGTCCCACGCGGAGCGCTCCTCAAGACGATGGTCCGCACCCAGGTCGACGACCACGGCACCGGGGTCAAGCTGCGCGGCCAACGCCCCGGACGCGCCGTGGGGCAGCGCCAGGATGATCACGTCATGGCCGTTCAGCACTTCGGCGGTGGTGTCCTCCACCGTCAGATCCGCCAGCTGGGGAATATGCGGCATATGCCGTCCGAGTTTCTGCCCCACCGAGGAATGGCCCGCCACGCAGGTCACCTCGAAGTCCGGGTGGGCGGCAAGGATGCGCAACGCCTCCCCACCCGCGTATCCGGTGGCGCCAGCCACAGCTACCGTATATCTCGCCATATCACGCTCTTTTCATCGAAGACGAACTACGGCGAGTATACATGTTATGCAGTACATTGCATATATTCATTCATCGGCTTGCGTGTCGCAGCACACGGCCCATCACACCGAAACGGAGTCCCCCGACCCGCTTCCGCCCGTGCCGGGCGCCAGCATGTTGAGCATGGCCTGGTACATGTCGTCCATCGATATGCCGTGCATCGTCATCCATATGACGATGATGGTGGTCAGCACGTTGATGACGACGGCCGCGATGGCCAGTCCGCGGCCCCGCGTATGGAAACGACGGGTGCGCCAGATGGCCAGGCAGCCGATCAGTGCGGGCAGCACCGGGAACGAGGACACCAGGGCGAAGATGAACGAGAATATGGCGTAGAAATCCCAATGCCCGTAAATAGGGTTCTGCTGCGGGTCGTTGAGGTCGATGCCGTTGAAATATCGGGGAGGCTCCCGTCGGGGACCGCCCTGAGCGGGCCCACCCTGAGCCGGAGCCGCATTGGGAGCGGAACCGCCCTGAGCGGGAGCCGGCCCGGCTCCGAACACGGAGGCCGGCTGAGACGGCGACGGCTGCGCCTGCAGAGCCGGCTGCTCGGGCTGGCCTCCATATACGTAAGGGTTGTAATTCGGCGGAAACTCATCCGCCCTGGCACCATATTCAGGCTCGATGCGCTGACCGTATTGCGGCTGGGCCGCAACATGCCGGGACTCGCCCGAACTATCGTCAGACGATTGCGGCTGTTGTTGCGGCTCTGTCATATGCATGTCCTCCATGGTGCCTTTTCGTCGGCGGTCAGGCGCGCAGCTGCGCGCCGATGGCCTCCGCCTTGTCGACGATGGACTTGCGAATGGCCTCGCTGTCCTCCGCGGACAGTGTCTTGGACGAGGAGCGGAAGGTCACCGCGAAGGCGAGCGACTTCTTGCCCTCTCCCACCTGCTCGCCGGTGAACACGTCGAACAGCTCGATGGATTCGAGGTTGGCGCCGGCCGCCTCGCGGACCACGGCCTCAAGCTGGGCCGCGGTCACCGACTGGTCGACGGTGAAGGCGAGGTCCTGCTTGACGGGCGGGAACGTGGCGATGGGCTTCGCCTGCACGGGCTTGCCGTCAAGCGTGCCGAACAGCGCGGTAAGGTTCAGCTCGAACGCCGCGGAGTGCGCCGGCAGTCCCAGCGCCTCGTTGACACGCGGGTGCAGCTCTCCGACCATGCCGACGACCTGTTCGCCCGCGACGATCTGCGCGGCGCGGCCGGGATGCCACTGCGCGGGCACATCCTGCGCGGCGGGCTGCCGCAGCTCGTAACGCGCACCCAAACGGTCGCAGACACGGCGAACGGCCTCGACGGCGTCGCTCCAATCGACGGCGCGACGATCGCCGAGCCATCCGGAGTCGACCGCGTTGCCGGTCAGCAGGCCGGCGACGTGCAGCGGCTGATCGGGAAGGCCCGCATCCAGCGCGGCAAGCTGCTCATCGCTGGGGCGTACGCCTCCCGGAAGAGCCGGGATGGCGGGCGCGTTCGGATCCCACAGGTACACGTGGCCGATCTCGTACAGGCGGATGTCTTCGAGGCCTCGGCGCAGGTTGCGCTGCACGGTGGTGGCGAGCGTGGGGAGCACATCACGACGCAGGTACGGGCGGTCGCCGGCCAGCGGGTTGGCGATCTCGACGCTCACCGGCTTGATGACCGCCGGATCATAGGAGAACGCCTTGAAGTCCTCATCGCCGACGAACGGGTAGCTCAGCGACTCGACCATGCCGTATTCGGCAAGCGTGTCTGCGACCCAGCGCTGGCGACGCTGGTCGGGGGTCAGCCCGACCGTGCCCTTGACCGGGGCCGGAGGCACGGTGACGGGGATCTCGTCGTAGCCGACCAGTCGGGCGACTTCTTCGACCAGGTCGCACGGCTCGTTCAGATCGGGGCGCCAGGTCGGCGCGGACACGGAGAACTCGCCGTTGCCGCCGCCAGCGACACGGCATCCGACATCGGTGAGGATGTCGCTGATGCGGTTGACGTCCACGTCAAGCCCGGCGACGCGGGCGACCTCGGTGGCCTTGAAGGGGATCGGACGGCGATACATCGTCGTGTTCACGTCGGTCGGGTGCTCGGACGGCTCGCCGTTGCCGAACTTGGTGAGCAGTTCGGCCGCCATCTGCGCGGCCGCGGGCTGCAGCTGCGTGTCGACGCCGCGCTCGAACCGGCGGGACGCCTCGGAGGGGATCTTGTGGCGTCGTGCGGAACGTGCGATGGAGACGCTGTCGAAATGCGCGGCCTCCAGCAGGATGTTCTTGGTGTCCGCAGTGACCTCACCGTACAGGCCGCCCATGACGCCGGCGATGCCGAGAATGCGCGAGCCACGCTTGCCGTCGGGCGAATCGGTGATCAGCAGGTCCTCGACACTCAGGTCGTGTTCCTTGCCGTCGAGCGTGGTGAGCTTCTCGCCTTCGGCCGCGCGACGCACCACGATCGGCCCTTCGATCTTGTCAAGGTCGTAGGCGTGCATCGGCTGGCCAAGGTCCAGCATCACGTAGTTCGTCACATCCACGGCGAGGGAGATCGAACGCATGCCCGCGCGGATAAGACGGCGGCGCATCCAGTTCGGCGTGTGATTCGTCGGGTCGAACCCGTGGATGGCGCGGGCGACGTAGCGGTCGCAGCCGGTGACGCCGTGAATCGGGTTGTTGTCGTCGACGATGACCTCGATGTCGCTGGAGACGCCGGACTCCGCCGCGGGAGCGGCGGGGGCGCGCTTGTTGAGCTCGGTCACCGGATCGACGAACTTCGCGCCGGTGGAATGATGGTATTCGCGGGCCACGCCGCGGTACGAGAACGCATAGCCGCGATCCGGGGTGATGTTGATTTCCAGGATCGGCTGGTCGAGGTGCAGCAGGTGCATCGCGTCGTCGCCGGGCTTGAGCGCCTTGTATTCCTGAGGCGTGAAGCCGTAGTCGCGCAGCAGGATGATGCCTTCGTGGCTGTCGCCCAGGCCGAGCTCGCGCTCCGAGGCGCACATGCCGTCGGAAACGTGGCCGTAGGTCTTGCGCGGTTCGATCTTGAAATCGCCGGGCAGCACTGCGCCCGGCAAGGTCACGACGACCTTCTCGCCGGCGGCCATGTTCGGGGCGCCGCAGATGATGCCACGCGGCACCTTCTTGCCGTTCTCGTCGACCGCGTTGTACGCGGGGCCGACGTCGACATGACACCAGTTGATGGTCTTGCCGTTCTTCTGCGGTTCCGGCGTCGCGTCGACGACATATCCGACGACGATCGGACCGGTGACCTGGGAGGCATGGATCTCCTCCTCCTCAAGACCGACCCTGACCAGGTCCTTGGCCAGCTGCTCGTAGGTGAGGTCAGACGGAACCTCGACGTGCTCCTTGAGCCAATCAATGTCAACCATAGGCATGGGCTTCTCACTCCCCCATCACAAACTGTTCGCTGAATCGCACGTCGCCCTCAACGAGGTCGTGCATGTCGTTGATATCGGAACGCAGCAGCAGCGTGCGCTCCATGCCCACACCGAACGCGAAACCGGTGTACTCCTCGGGGTCGATGCCCGCGGACTTCAGCACGTTCGGGTTCACCATGCCACAGCCACCCCATTCGAGCCAGCCCGCGCCGCCCTTCTTGTCGGGGAACCACAGGTCGAGTTCGGCGCTCGGCTCGGTGAACGGGAAGTAGCTCGGGCGCAGACGCGTCTTCGCCTCGGGGCCGAACATGGCCACGGCGAGCTTGTCGAGCACGCCCTTCAGGTCGGCCATCGTCAGGTGCTTGTCGACGGCCAGAGCCTCGCACTGGTGGAACACGGGGGTGTGCGTCGCGTCGAGCTCGTCGGTGCGGAACACACGGCCCGGGCTGGCGATGTACAGCGGGACGCCGCGGGTCAGCAGGGCACGCACCTGATCGGAGGAGGTCTGCGTGCGCAGCACCATGTTGGAGCCGACGAAGCCGGCCGCGTCATGGGCCTGGTTGCCCTTGACATAGAAGGTGTCCTGCATCTGGCGGGCGGGATGATCCGGGCCGAAGTTCAGGGCGTCGAAGTCATACCATTCGGTCTCCACCTCGGGGCCGGCGGAGATCTGCCATCCCATGGAGATGAACAGGTCCTCGACGTCCTCCATGAGCTTGGCCAGCGGGTGGCGGGCGCCGAGCGGGCGACGGTTGACCGGCAGCGTCATGTCGACGGTCTCGGCCTCCAGCGCGCGCTGCTCCTCCTGCGCCTTGAGCTCGGCCTCCTTGGGGCCGAACGCGCGGCCGAAGTCGGCGCGGAGCTTGCCCATAAGCTTGCCGGCTTCCTTCTTCTGATCGACCGGCAGCGACCCGATGGCCTTGCTGGCCTTGGTCATCGCCGATTCGGCACCGGCGTATTGCGTTTTGATGGCTTTGAGCTCCTCCAAGCTGGAGGCGTTCTGAATCTTGCTGATGCCCTCGGCGACCGCATCGGTCACTGACTGGGCATCGAAGAGAGCATTGTCTGCCACGAGAACCCTTTCGTCCTACCTACAACTACCGAAACTACCGGTTTATCTGCGCCAAAAATCAAATAATCCAAGCGTTTACCGAGTTCACATTGTCCCTATATGGCTCGACATAGCCATACTCATGAGCATGATCGCGGCGCTGGTCGCCAGATTCAGCGACTCGGCCTTGCCATAGAGCGGAATGCGCACGATGTCGTCGCACCTACCCAGCAGACCCGGCTCAAGTCCGCGGGCCTCGTTGCCGAAGATCACGGCCTTGCCCACCCCGGAGAGATCCTGGTCCCTCAGCGCCTCGGGCAGCTCCCTTGGCTCGCGCCCGTCCGTCCCGTAGACGTCGGCGGCGACGGTGCGGAGCACCTTCTCGCCGGCCCATCCGAAGAACTCGTCCACGCCCATCGTCATCACGGGGATATGGAACAGCGAGCCCGCGGTCGCGCGGATCACCTTGGGATTGAGCATGTCGACGCAATCGTCGACGAACACCACGGCATCGCATCCGGCCGCGTCCGCCGCACGGATAACCGTGCCCGCGTTGCCGGGGTCGCGCACCTGCCAGAACGCCGCGACGAACGGCTTTTCGGGCAATTGCGTCCCCTGCGCCGTCGCGCGCACCGCATCGGCGTCGCCGACCGCCGCAATGCCCTGGCAATCGGGGCTGATGCGGCACATCACCGCCTCACTCGCCGGATGCACATATATACGGTGTTCCTGGGATCGCTCGACGATGGACGTCAGCGTCTCGCCTGCGATCCGCGGCCCGTCCGGCCCGTCCGCGGCCTGCACATAAAGGTCACGGACGGCGTCGGGCATCCACGTCACCGCCTCGCGAACCGACTGGGGGCCCTCTATCAGGAAACGACCGAAACGCTCCCGGGTGCGGCGGTTGGCAAGATCGGCCACCTTGCGCACGCGGTCGGCCTTCATGTTGTCTATCATTCTGGAATCGATCGGCATGACTGCAACTGTACGCGCCAAGCGATACAGCGGTGCCGGGCGCCACGATTCGGCCGGCTCGCCGCGTGCGTCTCTAACACTGGACTAAGAAACGCTGTCAAACATCGACTATGGCCGGCGAACGGGTAACGTTGCCACTATGCAAATGTTGTTCACAGCCCGTAGGGTCTCCTGCGTCGTGCCTTCTGCGCAGTCAGACCGCACCATCTTCGAGGATCTGTCGTTCGACGTCGATCGCGGCCAGATCGTCGATCTGGCCGGCCCGTCCGGTTCCGGCAAGAGCAGCCTGCTGACCGCCTTCGCGCTGCTCAACCCCCATGCCGACGGCACGTTCACGCTGGACGGCGCGGACAGCTCATCGTTCTCGCTGCAGCAGTGGCGGAGGAACGTCGCGTATCTGCCGCAGAAGCCCATGCTGATGGGAGACAGCGTCGCCGACACGATTCGGCTTCCCTGGACGCTGGCCGTGCGCAGAGCGGACGAGGCGAGTGCGCCCGACGACCATGCGGCCACCGGCAAGAAGACCTCCGCGAGACGCGGCAGGTTCAGCCGGCTATTCCGCTCCGAACAGTCGCAGGCGAAGCTGGCGCTGCCCGACCAGCTCATTCGCGATACGTTGGACGCCATGGGATGCGAGGATATCGACCTGGCCCGTGCGCCGCACGACCTTTCCGGCGGTCAGGCGGCCCGCGTCAGCCTCGCGAGGACGCTGCTGACCCGCCCGGCCGTGCTGCTGGCCGACGAGGTGGACGCAGGCCTCGACGACGACAACGCGGACAAGGTCGCCTCGATCATGGCCAGCGCGGCCGCCAGGGGCATGGCCATCGTGCGCATACGGCACCGTCCGCCCGACGGCCGAGCCACACGCATCGTCACACTGTCCTCGGGGAGGCTGTCATGAGCGGCAACGGTTACGTGATCGATAATTGGGGCCTTCTGGTCGCGCTGCTGATGGTGGCGGTCGCGGCGCTCGTCTCCGAGCTCATGTGCATCAGCATCGGCAAGACGCTGATGTGGTCGGCGATACGCGCGCTGGTGCAGCTGTGCGTGATGGGCGTGATCATCGGGTACGTGATCCGCTCCAACAACCCGTGGCTGGTGTTCGGCGTCATCGCGGTGATGCTGGTCGCGGCCGTGCAGATCACACTCTCCCGCGCCAAGGGCATCCCGAAGGGGCTCGCCGGCCCGGTACTGCTCAGTCTGGTCATAACCATGCTGCTGATGATCTCGCTGGTGACCGAGCTGGTGGTGCGCCCGCACCCCTGGTATGCGCCGCAGCTGGTGGTACCGCTTACCGGCATGCTGCTGGGCAACACCGTGTCGGCGCTCGCCGTCGGCCTGAGCCGGTTCTATGAGAGCATGAACGAGCGCCGCGACGAGGTGGACACGCTGCTCGCCTTGGGCGCCACCCCGTGGGAGGCCGCCCGTCCTTCGATCGTCTCGTCCATACGGCTGGGATTGCTACCCACCACCGCCTCGCTGGCGTCGTGCGGCATCGTGACCATCCCCGGCATGATGGCCGGCCAGGTCATCGCCGGCGGAGACCCGCTGAACGCGGCGAAATACCAGTTCGTCGTGTTAGCCGCCATCGCCGCGCTCACCCTCGTGGCCGACGCGCTCATCATGACGATGACCTATCGGACCTGCTTCACCGACAAGGACCAGTACAAGACGCCCGAGGATCGCTGAGACGACGGGTGCGCAGAAGCGCGACTTGCATTGCCGCTGAGCCGGCGGAACCCATCCGGCTCAGCGGTAATTGCGTTCTATGAGGATGTCGGAGACGGTCAGGTTCGCGTCGTTGACCAGATTGAACAGGATCACTCGGGCCAGTTCGCCCGGATCCATGAAGGTGTGCTGTTTCTCCTCCGACACGTAGCCGCGACTGTCGCGGTAGAACGCGGTGTCGATGCCGGCCACGAACCAGCCGTCGGCGATCAGCTGTTTGGTCAGCCCGTATCCCAATCCCAGTGCACTACCAGTGACGATAGCGATGTTGCGGCCGTTCGAGTTCGTCATATCATGCTCCGGTCTCCCATGCAATGCATGGTCAGAGTATCGGACCTTTCAGACCCCCGCCGCACCGGCCACCCGATTGGTCCCGCGCAGATCCCCGTCAGCCGGCGAACTGCGCGGCGGATGCCGGGCACCACCGCGCGAACGACGCGATGTTCTCCTCGCCGTCCCCTTGCGCCGCGGCACGGACCGAAGCCAGCCGGACGGCCATCCGGGCACGGACGACGGCATAATACCGGGCGAGCCATCCATTGATCAGTTCCATCATGCGAGTCATCACACTCACCTTGCCTTTCCATCAGGGTGTTTCAAGGATGCAGACGGTCACATGAACGACAAAATACTAATATCGTCATTCTCGCGATGTCCGAATCATCGATTGAGTCCCTCTCCTGCAGCAAGAAGAACTGATATCTACGATAGGGATGGAATGTAACGACGACACCGGCGCAATGATACTTTTGCGCATCAAAAGAAATATAGTATTTTCATATATGTTACATCACGCAAGGAGCGGCAATGGGGCACTTCGGTGCACAGGCGGCGCGACCGGGCCCGGAACCTGGCAGGGCGGGCAGGAAGTCATTGTCTCGTCGGATCTTTCGGAGCGGATCGACTACAACATCCCAGACCTGCCCATATATGCCAGACGGGACGCATTGTCGTCGTTCCCGGACTACCGCTGCCCATGTCACTGGCATCGCGATCTGGAATTCATCCATGTCATCAGCGGTCAGATGCAGTATTTCGTCAACGGCGCCATAGTGACGCTGGAAGCCGGCAACGGATTGGTCGTCAATTCGAGCCGGCTGCATTACGGGTTCTCGCCGCAGCAGAGGCAATGCTGGTTCACCTGCGTGGTGGTCGACCCAGAACTGCTTGAGCGGCTCGGCGCGGACGAGCGGGTTTTCGACGGCGAGCTACTTCATCAACGTGTTCCGACGGCGGCGAGGCGTCACTCCGCGCGTCTGGCGTGAGTCACGCTGCGTGGGTCGCGTCACCGTGCGAGGGGGCACGCACAGTGACGTAACCCTCGCACGGTGACACGACCCACGCACAGTGACATACCTGACAGCGGCCACGAACCCTCTACAGAATGTCGGGGTCGTCCTTGTCGATGGTGCCCGTGGCCTTACCGATGGCCTTGAGCCCGTGATAGGCAACGAGGATGACGACCGTGCCGATGGCGATGCCATTGAACTGCACGCCCTGGAACGCGAACGTGAAATCGGCGATGCCGATGATCATCACGATCGCGGCGACCATGATGTTGAGCGGCTTGTCGAAGTTGACCTTGTTCTCCACCCAGATGCGCACACCGATCATGCCGATCATGCCGTACAGCAGCGTGGTCACGCCGCCGAGCACGCCGCCGGGAATCGTGTTGATGACCGCGCCGAACTTCGGGCACAGGCTCAGCAGCAGGGCGAATGCGGCCGCGCACCAGTAGGCGGCGGTCGAATACACCTTGGTCGCGGCCATCACGCCGATGTTCTCGCCGTACGTGGTGGTGCCGGAGCCGCCGCCGAAGCCGGCGATTGCGGTACCGAGGCCGTCCGCGAACAGCGCGGTGCCCATATGCCCGTCATAATCGCGCCCAGTCATCTGCGCCACAGACTTGACGTGGCCGACGTTCTCGGCGACCAGCACCAGCACGACGGGGATGAACATCGGCAGGATCGAGAAGTCGACCTGCGGAAGATGGAATTTCGGAAAGCCGATCCACGCCGCGTCGCCGATGGCCGAAAAGTCGACCTGACCGCGGAAGCATGCGTACACATAGCCGACGATCACACCGAGCAGGATGTTCAGACGTCCGACAAGACCGCGGAACAGCACGGCGATGAGCAGCACGGCGAGCAGCGTCACCAGGGCGGTGTCCCAGCCCTTCTGCCAGTTCGACCACACACTGGGAGCCAGATTGAAGCCGATGATCGCGACGATGGCGCCGTTGACGACCGGCGGCATGATGATGTCAATCCACTTCGCGCCGGCGAAGTGGACGGCCACGCCCACCAGGGCGATCAGCAGGCCTGTGACCATGATGCCGAAGCTGGCGGCCGGAATGCCCTTGCCCGCGGAGGCGACGGCGGCGATCGGGGCGATGAACCCGAACGACGACCCCAGGTAGCTCGGCAGCACGTTCTTGTTGATGAGCAGGAACAGCGCGGTCGACATCGCGGTGAAGAACAGCGTCGTCGACGGGTCGAAATGCGTCAGGATCGGCACCAGGAACGTCGCGCCGAACATGGCGATGACGTGCTGGGCGCCGATGCCGATGGTACGGGTCCAGGTCAGTCGCTCATCGGGCTCCACGACCTCGCCGGGCGCGAGCGTCTTGCCGTCGCCATGCAGTTTCCATGTGAACAGGTTTCCCATCACGAACTCCTTCGGTTCTCTCAGGTGGCACATCCATGCAGCCATGTGCCGCGTTGAGGCCATTGTAACCCGTTCGCCCACCGTTGTGATGACGAGCCACGCGCGGCGCGCGACTCGTCATGCGCGGCCCGTGAGCGCCGTGAGGCGCCTCGTGCCGTCACAGGTGCGGGTCGACCGAATGCACCACGTCGACGAGGTCGCCGTTCGAGAGCAACGGGCGCTGGAATTCGCGCCACGGATCGACGCGCACCTCCCAGCGTCCGGTCGACTCGTCGAACACCGGGCGCGCGGTCTGCTCCCAGCGCACGCGCGACGACGTGCGGCCGGTGGCCGGGTCTCGCCGCGAATAATGCAGGCACGTGCAGTTGGTGATCGCCCATGCCGGGTCGTCGGCGCGGCGCATGAACTCCTCGTCCGACAGGTCCTCCAGGGTGAGCATCAGCGCGAGCATGAAGTCGCCGTGTGTGACGGCGACGACGGATTCCGCCTCAGCACGCCGGTTGAGCGACGTGAGCAGGTTATGCACGCGGTTCTCCGACACGTCGGCAATAGACTCGCCTGCCGGCGGACGCCAGTACAGCGGGTCGGTGCGCTTGAACATCCAGTTGCGCGCGTAGTTCGTGCGGAAATCGTCCTGCGTGATGGTGTTGATCTCACCCCAGGAGCGTTCGCGTAGCACGCGCGTCTCCTCCCACTTGGCTTTCGGCAGCGCCATCGTCGCGGCGGTTTCGCGCGTGCGTACGTATGGCGAGACCAGATACCGGTCGAACAGCTGCTGTTGCGCGACGAGCCAGCGGCCGATGCAGTCGGCCTGCTTGCGCCCGGTGGCAGTGAGTCGCCACGACCGGTCGGGCACGGTCACGTTGTCCTGCGTGTACAGGGAGTTATCGCCCTGCTCCCCCGCATTGATGATGACGTTCGCCTCCGACTCTCCGTGTCGGATGACATATAGGTCCAATGGCATTCCCATGAATGCGTTTCCTCATTTCGTTATCTTGCTATGTTGCTGTGTTTGCTGTCTTGTTGCGTTGTGTTTCGTTGTCTTCTGTCGCCGCCGTCTTCCGCCGTTTCCTGCCGTGCTGTCCCCTCGTCTCGCCGTTTCCGTCATCGTCAGAGCGGCCCTGCCGTCTGCCGCGCCCTGCGGGAATCGTACCGCTTCGATTCAAGTTCGCGGCATGGCTTCGCGATTCCTCCAGATTGCTCCAGCCTTCCCCCACGGTACACGCAATCATGCCGCTTCGCAGCCGCGCTCATGCCCACAGCGCAACAATTCACGCACATGTCACCGGTGATTCAACTGTTACCCGGTGCCCGTCGTTCCGTGGCGAGCAGGATGCTGAGGCGGACTGCGGAACGCGCTTCCTTCTGGCATATGGCGACCAGGACCGCACGATACCCGTCGAGGATCAGGATACGGCCCGACGGGTGATATCCGGAACCCGCGGCGCGCGGCTGTGCACGTACCCAGGCATGGCGCATGCGATCTGCGACCGCGAGATCGACGACATCCGTGATTTCCTGAGATAGGGGCTCCATGCCCTCAAATACGCCAGCGGGCTGAAACGGAGGCTCCCAGGCCGGGAGCGCCCATTTCAGCCCGCTGGCAACGCGATGCCGGGAATCAGAAGAACAGCACGGCGACGCCGGCAGCGAACAGCATCAGCAGGATCGACACGAGGAAGCTCGCGAGGAACGGCTTGCGGCCCTTGACCGCGATGGCCTTGAAGTTCACGTTGATGCCGAGCGCGGCCATGGCCATGCCGAGCACGATGTACGCGAAGTCCACGAGCTGCGGGGTGATGGTGGCGATGAACGGCACGAAGGTGCCGATCACGGACGCGCCGATGAAGCCGAGCATGAACCAGGGGAACGCGACGGAGCGTTTGCCGGTGGGCGCGGCCTCGGAATGCTTCTTCTCCCACCAGATGGCGATGATGATGGCGGCGAACACGAGCATCAGTACGCGCGACAGCTTCATGATGGTGGCGATGTTGACCGCGTTGAAGGCGTCGCCGGCGGCGACCGCGTGGGCGATCTCGTGCAGGGACGCGCCGGCGGTGATGCCGAGCTGGTCCTGCGTCATGCCGGTCAGGGGGCCGAGCGCGATCTCAAGCAACGCGAAGATCGTGCCCATGATGGCGACGATGGCGACGGCCATGGTCACGTCGTCGTCCTTCTCCTGCTCCTTCTCGGGCGGCACCTTGATGGAGCCGGACAGGCCCATGACGGCGGCGGCGCCGCAGATGCCCGTGCCGCCGGCGGTCAGGATCGCGAGCATCGGGTCGACGCCCATCTTGCGCGCCACCCAGTAGGTCACGACGATAGTGAGCGTCACCACGACCGCGGCGATGGGCAGGCACTTGATGCCCTGCGTGAACAGCATTTGCAGGTTGAGCTTGAAGCCGAGCAGGATGATGCCGAGGCGCAGCAGCTTGTTGGAGATCAGCCCGGCCGCGTCCTTGACGCCGGCCTTGCGCTTGTCGCTGGCACCGACGTACCACTTGCGGATCGGGAACTGGATGATCATGCCGATCAGCAGCGCGATGATCAGCGCGCCGAACAGTTTGAATCCGGGGTATTGCTTGAGCCATGAGCCGATCAGTGAAGCGATCAGGGTCAGGACGGCGATGAACAGCATATCGACGGTGGCGATGCGTTTCCACCATTTCGTACAGAACTCTCTCATGATGTCCATTGAACTACCGTCATATGCCATCGGTCAAATCAGTGATAGTGATGGATGGTATTGATATTTTTGATGCCAGATTGCAGCGAATCGTTCTCAATAAGAAAGGTGCGAGCCAGACGCGGGCGGAAACGAACATAAACACCGCCGAAAGCCCGGAATTCTGGGCTTCGTCGGCTTGTTCACTTGTGCGAAAATGTGAGGAATCCTCGCACGTTTCTTATTGAGAACCATTCGCTGCGACACAGTCAGCCGCGCAGGGCCGCAATGACTCTGCCGGCAAGTTCCCGCTGCCCCGGCGTCAGACCGGAACGCGGCACCAACGCATAGAACCGCCGCACGAACTCGTCGCCCAGCTCCCGTGTCGGCACGCCGGCCGGCACGGCGGCCGCCGACACCAGGGAGCAGCCGAAACCGGCCGCGAGCGCCGCGCCGATGGCCGCGTTATTGGCGACCTCGATCATGCGAGACGGCATGAAGCCGACCGTCTTGAAGTACAGATCCGTGTAATAGCGCACGCCGGAGCCGTGCTCGCGCACCATCCACACGCCATGCGGATCACCGGCCAGCACCAGCCTGTCCTCGCGCAGCGTGACACGATCGACCGAGTCGTTGACGATGGGCTTCTCCACCACACCCAACTGCACGGCTTTCATACCGGTCTGTTCCAGGATCGCGTCGGAATTGAGCACCCGAATCGAGCAGTCGAAGCCGCTCAGCACCTCGGCCATCACCGGCAGTGCGACCGGCAGCAGCACGGCCGCCGTGGTGTGCGAGAATGCGACGGACAACGGCTCACGGCTCTCGCGCATGCGGGCGATCTGCTCGCAGGCGTCGCGCCACGTGCCATCGATGCCGGTCGCCGCACGGTACAGCAACCGCCCAGCCTCGGTCGGCGTCACATCACTTTTGGCATTGCGGACGAACAGCGGCGCCCCGACCATGCGCTCCAGTTGGGCGATGCGCGACGACACCGTGGACTGCGAGACCTTGAGCTCGTCGGCGGCCAACGTGAACTGGCCGATCTCGTAGACCGCGACCAGAGTGTCCAGCAAGGGGAACATGAACCGCTCCTTTCCGTCGTGTTCGGCAACGCCTGCCGGAACGTCAGTGCGTCCGTTCCGGCAGGCGTTGCCGATCGGCTTGCATCATTTGACCTGCGTGATCCGGTTGCCTCTGACCATGAACGCCGTTCTCGCCATGTCGATCATCGGCTGGTCGAACCGGCTGTCGGTGTAGAACTCGTCGATGACCGTGTCCGGGCCGACGACTTCGCGGAACCGTCTCGGCTTGTTCGTATTGAAATTCAGACAGGTGACCCGCATCGTCCGCGGATCCACGGTGGATGAGACCAGACGGTTCAATCCGAGACGCCGGCATGCCTCCCCCACGGTCACGTCGAACGACGCCGTCAGGATCACGTCATCCGGACGCGGCTCATACCACGGCTTGATGCGGTCCATATGCCGGTTCCAGAACTCGTTCACCAACGCGGATACGCCCTCTGCGATCGCGGCCTCCCCGGCGAGACCGGCATCGGGAGCCGCGCCGCCCAGTCGCAGTATCCGTCGGGAAGCCGCGACATCGTGCAGGTAATCGCACGTCACGCCGCCCACGCCGCGTTCCATTTGCGCAAGCGTGGCCCGCCCCATCTTGTACTGCACCGCGTATCGCAGCACCTGAGCCAGATGCCGCAGCACCTTCGGCTCGTATCGGGCACTGAACATATACAGGTCGAACAGACTTTCGCCGTCATATATCGTGCCGTCGAAATCGAACACCCTCATCGCGTCTCGTTCCCTCTCACCCTCGCGCCGCTCCCGGCCCGTCAGAACTGCGCATAGTCCGCATCCTTATGTTCCCCCGTCTCAAGGTACCGTGCAAGATCGTCGGACGACGAGAACACAGCGCGCACCGACTGGGCGATCATCAGGTTGATGCTGTCGCCGTCGCGCAAGCCCTCGCGATATGCGTACACGGGGATGCCAAGAGAGTGGGCGAATCCGATCTCGAACATCGTGCCGGAATCCTCGTCCATCAGATTGGCTATCACCGCCTTGGAAGCGCAGATGCCGTTCACGTCGTCGTCGAAGCAGCCCGCGGGACCGACCTCGGCGATGTCACTGGCGAACCGCGGCCTGAACATCGTCTTGCCGTGGGTGTCGAGCACATGTTCCAAGCGTTCCATCGACGCGACCTGCTCGGGATTGAAGAACGGGCCAGCGACGTAGAAATCGTAGCGGCGGCGTTTGCGCGAATAGGCTTTCTCGCGCTTGCGGCCGGGCTCGCGATCGGGCTCTCGCCCGTCCGCCGCTTGGCCCGCCTCTGCGCCCACATCCGGCTCCACCATCTCGGCGAGCGTCTGCTTCATCGTATCCAGCAGCGACTGCGTGCTTTCCGGAACCTCGTCGCCCGCTCCGGCGACGTCCTTGGTGAGTCCCTCGATGCGGCGACGAATCCGGTCGGCGTCCTGCGGGTCGATGCTGAACTTCGCCACGAGCGACTGCCGTATCGTCTCATAATCAAGGTTGACGAAGAAGATAAGCTGCTGCAGCTTCATGAAGTTCTTCAGCTCGGGGAACCGCTCAACGATGTACGTCTCGCGATCATCCGTGGCCCGCACCCAGTCGCGGGTCAGCTGCATGCTCCAGTCGCCGGTGATGGATCCGCGGCGCATGCGGTAATGGTACAGCGCTTCGGGAATGCGCACGACGCGATGCGACTCGCCGATCACATTGCAGATACGGGCCATGTCCTCGATCTTGCGCCCGACGGGGAAGGAGAACCCGTGATTACGGTAGATCGACGCCGCCGCGACGAACGACCAGAAATACCCGTCGATCTCGGCCTTGACCTGCGCCTTGATCGCCTCGATCGGGGTCATGATGATCACGTCGTCATAATGGTTGTGCTTGTACGAGGATGTCAGCGGCTTGCCATCTTCGCTGATCGTGTCGAACTGGAACATCACCAAATCGGCGTCGTAGTCGCGCATCGTCGCCATCGCACGTTCAATGAGATTGCGCTCGACCATGTCATCGGAATCGACGAAGTAGATATAGTCGCCAGTGGCCTTCGCCAGTCCGACATTGCGCGCATCGGACAGGCCGCCATTGGCCTTGTGGATCACGCGGATCCGCTCATCCCTCGCCGTCCACGCATCGCACATCGCAGGGCAGCGGTCGGGCGACCCGTCGTCGACGAGCAGGATCTCAAGATTGCGGTACGTCTGGCCGACCAGTCCCTCCACGCACGCGTCGAGATACCGCTCGACTCCGTACACCGGCACGATGACCGACACGAGCGGCGTGGCCCCGTCACCATTCATGGCCTCCGCCATCACATTCGACGATGTTTCCGATTCCGCTGACATGCCCCTCCTCGATGCTCCCCGATCCGTTCGGCTCCACTCACTGCTGACGCACAGCGGCACGTGCGTCGCCCTCCATTGTCCATGATAGGCCAGGGCTTGCGCAGGGCGGACGACTCCATCCTGTTGTTTGCCATATCTTAACCGCGCCGCTCAACCGTGCCTTTTACCCGCGCGGAAACGGCGGCAGAACGCCATGCCGGTGTGCGTCGGCCACCGGATTTTCCATCCGCCCTGAGGTCGCGTAGACCCCTCCCGTCAGTCTTTTGACACCATGCAGCATTTTGCCGAACCCTGCAACCGATCACCGTGGCGGGATGCTTTTTGCCGTATATGGCCGTCAGCGGCGACAGCGCGGCGATCAAGCAGATGCTCAACAACATGTCCAGCGAAGAGCTCCTCAAATACTATGACGGGGACAGCTCGATCAGCGCATCGCTGTTCAGCGATCGCACATTCCCGTTCTGGGCGTTCCTCGTGCTGGCGGCGTTCATCCTGTTGTTCGCGCTGCTTCGTCTGCACGCCGCCACGCTGACGTTCTCCATCCTCAACCTGCTCTTATGCGCTTTGTACGCGGGAATACTCATCTTCATTCTCGTCTCCGCCTCCCACGAGATGGATGTCGTACGCTCGACGGCATCTCAGCCTGGGCTGAATCTCGCCAATGACCTGTCCTTTTCACTCGTTCCGTCGTATGGGATGTATGCGATCATCGCGGGAACGTTGTTCATGTTCGTGGGAGCCATCGTTTCCGTGGTGAATCGCAGCCATGCGCGCAGGGCGGCATTCGCCAGTCCGGCTCCGGCGAATCCGCCCGCAGTCGCGTACGGTGGCATGCCGGCGCAAAACTACGGAGCCGCGCCGGACGCCGGAGCGGCGTATCAGCAGCCTGCCGTGCCATATAGCGCGCAACCACAGAATCCGGCTGGAGGAACGCCGAACACAATGCGTCCCATGCCACTGCCGCCGCAACACTAATCCGCACAACCCGCAGACTCCGCTGACATCCACACCGAATCAGCGGAGTTCTTTTATGCCGCCAGACGCCGACTGGCGCAACGGCGCGACTCGCCGAACTATGGTTCCGCTACGGGCCGCACTGGAATATCATGGTGTTTATAGCAACGCTGCGAGAGAGGTGGGAGATCATGGAATATTGTCCGCATTGTGGTGCCCCATATGACGAGGGCAGTCGGTTCTGCTTCCAGTGCGGCGCTCCGCGGCAATCCGCCGCTGGAGCGCCGGGTGCTCCTGCGATACCGACCTCTCCGATACCCGTGTCGGGCTATGGCAACATGGCGGCGCAGCCACCGGTTCCATCGCCTCCGAGAGCATCCGAGACGGCATCCGACGATGGTTTTGCCGCATTCGCAGCGAATGCGGGCGATGCCGGCACACCTCCGACCGTCCCCGCCGGAAACTCCGCCACGCCACCGGCCAATCCCACCGGATCCGCCGCCGCGCAGCCGTCCGCCAAGCGCCCACGCATGAAACTCATCGCGGCGATCATCGCCGTACTGGTGGTTCTCGCTGGAACCGGGTTCGGTCTCGCCGCGAGGAAACTGGAATGGATCGGCCCGCGCACCGTGCCGACGGTCCGATACCGCACGGCAGCCGAAGTGTCACGTGAGCTGGAGACCAAAGGCTTTCTCGTCAAGAAGAAGCAGACGTTCAACGCCCTGGGCAAGGGCAAGTGCCTCGGTCTGGTAGGAGTCAAGGCGGGCGACCGTCTGCCCAAGGGCACGACGGTGACGGTCATCGAATCGATGGGACCCGGTGTACCCGAAGGCACAGTCGGCTCTGAACCGAGCAAGGCCGAAACCGCGCTACTGAAAATGGGCGTCAAAGTCGTCGAGCACGAAGTCGTCTCGGAGCACCCCGGCAAAGTCGCCGTCACCATGCCCGCGGACGGTGAGCCGGTGCGCGACACCGACGACGGCATCCATATCGGAGTCGGGATCACAGGTGACGGCATACCCGTCGAAATCGCCGGAATGGACAAGGACGAGGCGAAAACAAAGCTCCAGCAACAGGGCTTCGACGTCACGCTCAAGCCGCGTTTCTCCAGCCGAAAGAATCTCGGCAAGATCGTCCGAGCCGATCCCGGCATCGGCGTGCGGACCAGCGAGACCAACGTGACCCTGTATTACGGCGTGGATGCCAGCAAACGCTACGACGTGGTCGGCACGTCCATTCCCGACAGGGGATCGGACAAGATCATGACGAACACCGTGGCTCTGGCAGGGAAGTATTGCACCGATGGCGGCAACTGCCTGACATTGGAACCCGGTCAGACCGATCCAAACCCGAGTGGTCTGGTGCTCGACGGCAAAGGTTCCTCGGATTTCTTCGACCAGCTGACCCTCTGCACGTATTCGCAGGACATCAGCGGCTGCAACCCGTCCTCCGGCGGCTACTACAACGCAATGAAGGACTTCCTGATTCAGGGCGATACCGGCGCCATGGAGCTGTACGCAGGCTTCGGACTGCCCGTATGCGGCACCACGTCTTACGTGGGCGACGGGCCGACATACTGTGACGGCACGTCGGAGAAACAAGTCGAGGATGGCTCGGATGGAACCGCCGAACAGGCCATGAGCGAAAAATATCTCAAATACGTGGCTCGTGATTTCTTCGTGGTGATGCCGGTCGGAGCCAACCTCGACCAGCTGGAATCCAACGGATATTTCGACGGCCCGACTACGTACAAGCCCTATGCGGACCGCCCGTATCTCATCCGCCGCGACAACTCCGCATACCCGGAAATCAAGGCGACGAATGACACCTTCCACCGGAAGCCCAACCCGTACGCGCCCGGCACCAACATGCAGCCGTTCAAGAAGGCGCCCAACGCCCACAACGTGTACTATCTGGTCGAGCAGCCGGTCGATTTCAGCCAGTTCGAGGAGGCCACTGTATCCGGCGGGCGGCAGGGAGATGGCTCCGACTCGTCGCCTGACGACGGCATCTCTTCCGACGGCAACGGCGATGATACCACTGAATCCGATGACTCATCGCAATCCCAGTCATCGCAATCCGGTGCGAGAACCTACACGAACGCGCGGTTCTCGTACCGTGTCGACGTGCCTGCCGGTTACAAGTGGCAGCAGGAGTCCGACAACGGCGACGGTCGCAAGTTCGACGCGACGTCCGGCTCCACGCAGATCAGCGTGTGGGGCAGCAACAACGCGCTGTCTCACTCCCCGCAGGAGGAGCTCGACTGGCTCAAGGAGAATCTCGGCGGCAACGCGAACATATCGCTCGCGCAGGTGGCCGGCCAATCGGTGTACCTCAGCTATGAGCAGAACGGAACCATCACGTATATCCGCGAAGTCGTCACCGGAGGGAAGATCGCGGCCATCGAAATCACGTATCCGACCAGCGAACGCTCGAGCGGAGACAAACTCGCGGAGACGGTTCCGCTGACCTTGAAGTTCGTGGGGTGATGGGGCTATCGTCACCAGAGGCGAGGCCGCACGAAACCGTTGTGTTCCAAGAACGCGGCGACGTCACGCAGCTCCGGCATGTTGATGCTGTGCGTCATGCCGGGGTAGATTTTCTCGGTGAGCGTGGTGTGCGAGGCATAGAACGCGCTCATCGCGTCGAGTTCGGACTTGGGGAAGATGTCGTCCGCAGAGCCGTGGCCGTAGAACATTGGCGGCTTCAGTCGCGCAAGCTCGTCGTCGCCAGGCAACTCGCCATGTGCGAGGAAGCCGGAGAAACTGACTGCGGCGGCGTACCGTTTCGGGTTGACGCGCAGCATCTCGCCGGCGAGTAGACCGCCTTGGGAGAAGCCCATGACCACGATGGGGCGCTCCGGGGCGATGCTGTCGGCCACCCATGCGTCGATGGCCTCGCCGGCTTGGCGTGATTGCCGATCGAGCGATTCGCCGGTCGGGACGCCTTCGTAATCCCATGAGCCGAACCACGTGTAGCCCGGGCCGTACGAAATCGGCGCACGCAACGACGCGTAATCGGCGCCGGGCGCACAATAATCCAGCAATCCCGGCAGGTCATGCTCGTTCGACCCCCAGCCGTGCAACAGCAAGAACACCGGGCCGCTTCCATTGGCCGGCAGACTGGCCACCGCATGTTCGATCCTCATCGCACTCACTCCCCTCTTGTGTGTTCGTGTTTTGCGTTCGCCACCGGCTTCAGAGCGGCCGGCGAATCACGTTTCAATGTCATGTTCCGTCACCCATGGTAGTCGCACGGGCGCCGGCAGTCACACCATCGCGCATCCGCCCCCCTCTCATCCCGCCAAAGTCCCATCTCAAGGTCGTCACATGGGACTTTCGCCGGATGAGGGGTCACGCCGCGGCACGGACATCCGCTCATAGTCCCGCGGGAAAAGTCAGCCAATGGGACTACGCGCGGAATGGAGGCTGCGGGATTGCATGGCGTACCATATAACTCGACATCGAATCCGGCGCCGCAACACCGGCATCCACCGACGACACGGGAGTATCAATGCAACAACCGATCATGACCTCCGTCGCTTTTCTGTCGCAGGCATCGGCCCCTGCCGACCCGTCGAACGACGAGGACCGCGCCACCGCGACCGACCTGCGTGACACGCTGGCGGCGCATCGCGGCGAATGTGTGGGCATGGCCGCGAACATGATAGGCGTGGCAAAGCGGATCATCGTGTTCCAAGACAAGGAAAACAACCGCAACGCAATCATGTTCAACCCGCGCATCATTGCTGGGAGCGACCCATTCGATACCGCCGAAGGATGTCTGTCACTGGATGGCGAACGTCCGACAACACGCTACCAGAGCATCACCGTCACCTATCAGGCTCGCAGCGGGCGCGAATACACGACTGCCTTCGACGGATTCACCGCGCAAATCATCCAACACGAAATCGATCACGTCAACGGCATCATCATCTGACGAATAATGACGGTCATCGCGTCATATCGCCGAAATCGACAATGTGACGCGTCACAAAGCACACCACACACTCAGCCCAACTGGTCCTTGATGTCGGACGGCAGATGCGTGGTGACTTCCTGCTGAATGCGGTCAAACGCGCTGGACAGCAGCAGATTACCCGGAACCGTACTGATCAGGAATGCCAGAATCGCGGCGATGACCGCCGTCACCAGACCTTTGACAAGACGGGCGACGATCTTGAACACCAGATAGGCGACAATCGCGCCGACGACGACGGTGATCGCGGTTTGAGCCAGCTGCGGCAGATCGCCATACCACAGGACGAACTGGTCGAATCCGGACCGCACGGTCTGTGATGTTTGAGAGATCTGCGAGTTTTGAGCAATATGCAAGGACAACACGGCGTGCACGAACTGCATGTGCAAGGTCAGTCTCCTTTGCCGGTGAGTATGGTGGTTGTTTGATGATATCAGCCTGATCTTAGAGGCCTCCCGTCATGTGCCGGCCCCCGATCGGGCCGGGATGCGGGAGGTCCCCTATGCCGTCATGACGTCAGCCGACGAGGAAGTCGAGGACGTTCATGCCGGTGCCGGTCTGCGCGCGATACAACTCGGTGTATCCGCACTGGCGGCAGGAGATGGTGACGAACTTCTTGTTCTGCACGTTGAACAGTTTGGCGAAATCGCCGCCGGTCGCCTGGAACTGGTCGCTGTCGTATGACCGGCATCCGCATTTGACGCAAACGTACTGAATCTGCTGCATAATGAATTCCTTTCATCGGAACCTAACATCCCCCGATAGTGGTTCACCCTATCAGACAGGATTCGCCCGATTGCCGGTTATCCCATATCCGCACGTAACGCGCATACAATCAACAGAATCGTCCGCGCTCCTTCGCGATGCGGGCGCCCCATATCGGCATCAGTGCGCATCGGAGAAGAAATCACGCTGAAAAACGCCAACAGCCGACAAATCCAGAGGCTATCTTCGTTTCGAGGGGTTGATTCGGATGCGTCAAAACATCTATCTGCGTTTCGAGGGGGTGGTGCTCAAGTATAAACGCTCCCAAAACCGCATGATTCCAGCAACATACAGCTTCGAATACCCTGCATATCGTGTTTTGGCAACCCCTTGAAACGCAGATAGATGTTCGGAGAGCCCCGAATCAACCCCCCAAAGTTCATATACCGTACAAATCGGCGGGTCGGATGTCCTCAGTAGCCGTGCGCGTGCAGATAATCGTCGTCAAAACCGAAATAATGGCCGAGCTCATGCAGCACTGTCTTGCGAATCTGCCGGCGCAGGTCGTCGCGCGTGGCGCAGACGCGCTCGTGCGGGCCCTTGTATATGGTGATGATATCGGGCATGACGCCACTGTATCCGGTGAAGCGCCGCGTGATTGGCACACCTTCGTACAGGCCGAGCAGCTCATCGCACTGGCGCTGCATCGTCGCCCGCTCACGCTCGTTCGGCTCGTCGGCGACCGCGATACCGACATTGTCCAGCGCGCGTTTGAACCGGTCCGGAAGACTGTCGATGGCCGTTTCGACCTCGTGCTCGAACTCCTCGTCGCTGATGCGCATTCCACAGCCTTCCTTGTCATTGAACAGTCGCCTTGCCCGCCACGATCAGGCGGATGCCCCGGCACAATCGGGAGCAGTCTGACTCCATGTTCCAAGCATAGGACGGCGTGGACCGATGCGCCACATAGACCGTACGTCACACGACCGGTATACGCTTCAGTCATTCGTAACGTACACTAGTGACTGTGCGAAAGGAGGTGCGCATTGGCGACGTCGGAAATCGAACAGTTGTGGATCAGCCAGTTTCAGGAGAATCTGGGGGCGCTTCGCAAAGTGGCGGGATGGACCACCCAGCAGTTGGCCAACGAGCTAGGAGTCGCACGGCAGACCATCTCCAATCTGGAGACCGGCCGAAGTCCCATGACCAAATTGCAGTACCTCGCCCTGCGCACCGTGTTCAGCGCCGAAATCGCCGAATGCGGCAACCGCGAACTGGCGAAGATCATCAAGACCCTTGTTGACGATCCGATTGAACTGCGCATCAAGGAGCTTGGGACGGCCGACAATACCAAAGCAAACAGCGCTACCGAGCCTGACGCTCCCAGCGAAGCAGACGATGCACGGCCGGTCGCACCGGCGTCCAAGCCTGCTGCCGGCAGACGGGCACGCAAAAACAAGGAACGACCGCTGAGCACGGCCATGCAGGCACTTGCCGTCATCACCGCGGCTCTGGCCAGCGGCACCGCCGCCGGCGTTCTCACCTATCTGCTGTTTCCCAACGGCAAGCCCGGCAAAAACGGCAGACGTTGACAGAGCGGACCGCGCTGCAGACCGCAACAAGGCCGATCATCGACAGTCGTACTGATTCGGCATGACGATTCGTGTCTATTTCCGTTGCCACGAACAATGCCTCATCTCGATCAACTTCCGGAAAAGTCCGGGATTCTCTTCGCGCATCAGCGCGGCTGCGACTGCATCATGTGGCGGCGCGTTTGAACAGGGAAATATAAATCTCCCGGCATATGAAGGCAAGGCTCTTCATGCACCGGGAGATTTGACGATTCGTTACGGCAGAAAAAACGTTACAGGCCTAGGACTTCATGCTTCTTCATGTCGAACTCCTCTTGGGAGAGGATGCCGATGTCGACGAGTTCCTTGAGCTTCTTCAACGTTTCCACCTGTTCTGCGACGCTCATGGAGGCGGCGTGCGAGGGCGCTGCCGCGCCGGTTCCGGAGGTTGCCGTATCGGCACCGCCCGTGCTTTCGGCTGCAAGTGCGGCTTGAGGCTGCGGCTGCTGCGGTTGCGGCTGCGCGGCCATCGGCATCGGCGCTGCCGGCGCCGCGGTCATCGGATTGATGGCCTGAGCCATGTTCATGCCGAAGAGCATGCCGCCGCCATCACCGAAACCGTTGTTCTGGATGCCTTGGGCGATCTGCTGCTGCGCGGCCATGTTGCCGGCCGCCTGCGAGACGCCCTCGTACGCAGAGACATTCATCTTGTTCGAAGCGAATTGGCGCACGAGCTGGCGAGACTCCTCATCGAACTCGATGCTCTCGATGCCGACGCCGGACACCTCGAATCCGAAGCGATTCCTCCACGTCCCCGCATTCGTCTCATCGTTGCGCACGCGTATGGCGATATCGTTCGCATGGGCCGGCAGCTGCGAAATTCGATACTGATCGGACAACGAGTTGATGGCGACGATGAACGACTGGACGAATTCGGAAAGAATCTGTTCCCTAGCCTTGGGATTGTCGAACGCGTACGACGTTACGTTGGCGGGAACGTAATTGCGCACGAAGCGAACCGGGTCGGTGACTTTCAGTGACATCGTGCCCCGCGCCCGTATCTCCAAATCCACGCCATAGAATTTGTCATTGTAGACCAGCGGCGCTGGAGTGCCGAACTTAATGCCGCGGATCTCACGCAGGTTGACGAACGCCACATACTTCGTCTCCACCGGCTGCCCGCCGAATGTGAATCGACTGGCGACCGAACTGAACAGCGATCCGATGCCGTCACCGGCGAGCACGCTTTTCTCGCCGTCGCGGTACTCGTAACCGCCCGGCTCGGTAATCACGTTCTCGATGCCGGATTCGGAGAAGATGAAGGCCGCCGTGTTTTCGGGCACATAAATGTGGGAACCGTTGCTGATGACGCCTTCGGAACCGTACTCGTTCGACCCGCGTCCGTTGTTCGTGCCTCTTGGGACTCCCGGTGCGACCACTACATACTCGTCGAACCGACCGGCAGTGATGATGTCTTTCCATAGATCCGCGAACGTTCCGCCGAGCGCGCCCGCGAACGCCTTGATGATTGCCATGTGCTTTCTCCTCGTCTTCTCGCGCAAGCGCGGATGCGCCGCCATGCGTGTTGCCTGCATGACGGCGCATCCGCCCAGCGCACAGGTTCGGTCGGTTAGTTCAGCTGCGTCTCGCGATTGCAGTATTCGCAGCGAACCGCCTCGCGCTTATGGCCGGACAGCGGCGCGCCGCATCCCTCACAGGTTCCCGACGACCGCGTCTCGGCGATGCCAAGCCCGTTGCGAAACGCGCCGAACGTGTCCTTCAACGTACCGGCCAGCGCCTCCGTGCCGGGTATGGCCTTGCTGAACGCCTGTTGCTTGTTTTGGATCTGATCGAGAAAACCCATTGCTGTCCTTCTTCCTTATGTGGATTGGCGGAGTGCCGAATACCGCGTCACTGGCTGACGGACGCAAGTTTCTGCGTGCATCGAGCCATGACCTCGTTGTAGTACGCGAGATCGCTGGCGCTGAGCGAGCCGGAATCGATGGAAAATTACTTGAATTACTCGCAGATGTATCAGAGCTTGTGCTGATATCTGATGTAGATGAATCATCAGGACCGCGCAGGCTTATCGACATGATGTCCTTATTCGACTCATCATGTGAAATCCTTACGGAATAGCCATCCTTGGTCTCACCTCTAAACCATCCGCCCCTGCGTCTGTAATCTACAGTGAAGCCCTTCTCAAGAACAGCATCATTATACGCGGCATACTGTTCATCATTGGTATCACACACATCAATAGAGAGCATGTCATCATGTTCAATGAGATTGCCACCAGTCGTAGATTTCGGGGTTGGAAGTTTGGTGCCAATATTGGTTTTTGGCCAAGAGAAAGCTTCGCGCTCAATTTCCGGCGCGGCGGCCGGAGCGGCCTTTTCGAGAGCTCCGGAGACAACAATGCCTACACTGCCAATGACAAAACCCAACACTGTAAGTACTGCGGCAATCCAAGCAAACAGCTGACCAGTCGCCTTGCCGCCGGGACGTGTTACATACAACGCAGCAAATGTCAGCAACAAGGATATGAACGCCATGGAGAACAACATTCCCCATTCCAATGCCGCCGGCGCGAACGTGCTCAGCACCATCAGGATGCTGTATGCAAGTGCCGCAATGGCGAGTTTAGAGCGGTTACCGGAAGCACCGGTGAACTGAGGATTATTCAAAATCTTCCAGGCCTTGTTCTCCTTCTTCGGGGCATTCGCCGCATCGGCGGGTGCCGCTGTGGGCAGAGCAAGTGCCGGATCAAGAACAGACAGGAATTCAGCGGTCCGAGTGCCACCATCATCACCGGTCACGTCCAGTTTGATGGCCGTCCCGTCAGCACCCTGAGCGCTGGCCTTCAGCGTGAATTGTGCTCCGTCATATGCGTGGAATGTCACCGTTCCCTCAGCGACGTTCTCTTCATCCGCGGTGAACGTGGCGCTGGTGGACAGCTGGTCGTGGACGGCCTGCATTACCTGCTGCAGACTGGTCGCATACACACGATCGTTGTACGACGGAGTCTGGGCGGGAACATCTTGAACTGGCGGCATTGTCTGCGTCGGCGGCACAGACTGTTCGGTCGGAGGAATGAATTGGGTGGGCGCATCATTACTGCCCGAAGTCGTTGGCTGATTGCCGCCGGCGGGGAAGGGTGCCGGCTGTTGACTATCGTTTGTCATGATTTCCTTTTTCCTCTTTCTTTGCCAGCGACATCGCCAGCGCGCAAACGGCGAGACATGTGAGCATGACCGCCAGTCCGACCTCGATGGCAAACCGGCTGCGTTCGTTCATTGTCACATCCTTCTCTCGTCAGCCACTTGATGTCGCTGTACTCATCACTTAGTGTATGTCGCTGTGAATATGTACGCAAATTAGCATTATGTAATTAGTTTAGCTAGTCAAACTGAGTTGAATCCACCCTTTCCGCCACGTGCCCTTACGGCAGTGGCAACGTCAATTTTCAGGATGGCGACATGGCCCCGCATCAGTTGCCAACTGATTTTTTCTCCGGCGTTTCGCCGGGCGAGTCTCGCTACGCTGAATCATCAGAATCACACGACATAGCAAGAGGAGCGCAACATGGCAGACACCCCCGAAGAGCATCTGACCGAAGAGCTGCTTGACCGGCTGCTCCACAGTGCCAAGATCGAAACGTATCTCGACGAGGAGCACATCACAGATCGTGCGTTGCCCGATTATCTGAACGAACTGCTCGACAGAAGCGGAATCAAGCGCAACCCTCTCGCAGAAAAACAGGCATGAATCAGACGTTCATCTACGATATTTTCGCCGGCAAATCCCGGCCGGGAAGGAACAACGCCATCAGACTCGCGTTCGGGCTCGGGTGCGACCTGCGCGAGACCCAGCGGCTGCTGCGGCTTGCCGGCGTGAGCGAGCTCTACTGCAAGCAGCGGCGCGACGCAATCATCATCTGGTGCATTCAGAACGGCCGGGACCTTCCCGCTACCGACGATGAACTGTATCGGATGGGCGAGGATACCTTGGTGCCGAAGGACTAGTGCGGGGAGGTAGCTGGCGACGCCCCCACCCGCTTCGCGGGAGTCCCCGCCAGCGGGGGCGAGATTCTTAGCACATCACTCGTGCGCTTGTCTCCGCCAGCGGGGGCGGAATCTTAGGCCATAGAGCATGTCGATCGGGAACGGGTTAGGATAGCGGGTAACGACCAGGACTGGGGAGCAAGATGGACGATAAGCAGACCGCGCACGCGATGGGGATCGACGACACCTACCGCGTCGAGCGCACGCTCGCTCGCGGTCAGGGCGGCGTCACCGAACTGGTCAGCATCGACGGCATCGGTCCGTTCGTGCGCAAGAAGATCCCATCCCAGCTGGCCCAACGCAACGTATGGGCGGCTCTCAGCGCCTGCACGAACCCACGCCTGCCACACGTCGAGGCAACATACGAGTTGCCCGATCATTTCGTGGTGGTGTATGACTACGTATCGGGGCGGCCTCTGGAGCACGTCGTTCAGCAACAGGGAAAACTTCCTGAGCGCACGGCGACACAACTGATCTGCCAACTGTGCGATGCCGTGACCGAGCTGCACCGGCATGGCATCATCCATCGGGACATCACCCCATCCAACGTGATTGTCGCCGACGACGGAGCGCATCTGGTCGACTTCGGCATCGCCAGGACCGTCGCGGCGAATGCGACGCACGACACCACGGCATTGGGCACCTACGGCTTCGCTTCCCCAGAGCAGTTCGGATTCGCACAGACCGACGCCCGATCGGACGTGTACTCGCTGGGACGGCTGCTTGGATACATGCTGACCGGCGTCTACCCTGACGACAAGCGATACGGCCAGCTGCTCGCCGACCCCCATGTGGTGCCATCCCAGCTGAAGTCGGTCATCGACCGGGCGTGCTCATTCGAACCGAGCGCCCGTATTCAAAGCGCCGACGAACTGCGCCGCGCGATACTGGGACAGCCTGCACAGCAAAATGAGAACATCGCCAGGCCCGCCATCGTGAACGTCGCGCCGCAATCGGCCCGGAAGCGCTCCAAGCGCAAGGCGATTATCATCGGTGCCATCTCTGCGATTCTGATCGCCACGCTCATAGCCGGCATGCTGGTTCTCGGCAATGTGTTCAAAACCGGCAAACAGTCCACGCCGAACAGCAGCACTACGTCATCATCTCACAGCAATACGTCAGACGCACAACAGCCAGGCAAGGATGGCACAAACGACAGCAATCAGTTCAACGGCTCCGCGAACGGGCAGACAACGGATGGAAACAGCACTGACAATACGCAGAGCGATACAACGGAGAACCCGCTGAAAATCACGGAATCAGGGTGGTCGGCGGACAGTGCCGGCTATATCCATTATGCCGTCGCGGTAAAGAACACCAGCAGCACCTTGCAGGTCGAGTTTCCTGCGATTAGCATCACCGGGCGCGCGAAAGACGGCTCGATACTGTTCGCTGAGGATAACCTCAGGGCAGTATCGTTCCCGAAGCAGACCATATATCTTATCGGACAAGCTGGCAATGGCCCCGGAAGCGAAACTCCGGAAAGTGTGGAATTCTCCATAAACCAACGTGGCGGCACCGATATCCGGCAATCACATGGTGTCGTCACCTTCACAACGTCAAATCTCTCGGTGTCGCATGATAGTTTTAGCAATACCTTATTCAATGGAGAGATCAAAGCCAAAAACACCGGCTACGATTCCATTCTAAATGGGGCGTATGTGACAGTCGTGCTACGCAACAAGAAAGGCGACATCATCTACGGGGATGGCCAGCCTATCGATTCGATTTTTGACGGAAAAACGCATTCCTTCTCAATCCCTATAGACGATTGTCCCGATTATGCCTCGTATGAGATTCATGCGTCAATTTGATTTTTGATTTGCCGGAAATTCGACGCCGCCCATTGCGTATCACGGTCATCTCACCACTATGCCGCTTGCCGCTCCGGCGATGTAATCGGAGCGGCAAGCGGCTACGCAACAATACAGGTGGCCCGAATTATCCTCAGCCGCGGTTGTCGAACATCGACAGGAGCATCTTGCTGGGTTCGACGGCGTAGACGGTGTGCGGCAGGCGGGCGCTCAGGTAGACGACGCCGCCGGGTACGAGTTCGACCTCGCGGCCTTCGCCGCCGACGCGCAGTTTGCCCTCAAGCACCTGAATGGTCACCGGCATGGCGGCCGTATGCTCGCTCAGCGCCTGATCCTTGTCGAAACCGAACAGCACGACACGCAGGCCGTCCTCACGCATCACCACGCGCGAGACGGTGGATTCCGGCTGGATCTCGATCAGCGATGCAAGATCGGCCACATAGCCCAGGTGTGGTTCCGTGGAAATGGCGTGGCCTTCGGCATCGTGCTTGCACGCGCAGTGCTTGGGCTGCTCATCACCGGCTTCCGCGGCGCCGTCGTGCTTGCACTTGCAATGGTGGGCGGCCGGCTGCTGAGCGGCCGAAGCGTTCTCTGCGGCTGCCTCGGCCGCGGCCCTGCGCTGACGGCACTTGCAGTGCTGCTCGTCACGTCCCGCCTCACATGCGGACTGCTGTTCGTTCTCATCTGCCATGATGTTCTCCTTCGTTACGTTGCCGTATCTTTTTGTTGCGCGTTCGCGCCGCATATTGCTGCGCGGACGCGCATCCACGTATATCAGTGCATATCAATGTCGGACGCCGTACCGGGCATCGAACCGCGGCTGATCTTCCGACACCATCCACCATCATTATCTGCCAGCACGGCCGCCGGCGGAATCATCCGCCCGGCTGTCGGCCGGCACATCGTCACTTCGCAGGCTTGCGCACCACGAACGCAATGCCGTTGAGCTCCTTGCTGTACTTGTGGAACGTGGATTTCATGTTCATCACGCGGGCGCGGATGTCCTTGTTTCCCAACATATTACGCAGGATGCGCAGCACGCCGCCAAGCCCCTCATCGGCGAGATTGCGGCGCATATCCAGCAGCGCCATCGGCTCCTTGCCGCTCCACAGCACTTCAAAGCCCTCGGATTCCAGCAGCTCGCGCCACTCTTTCTCGGTGAGAGGACGAGCGTTGACCTTGATGCTGCGGGCGAGTGCCTTGCGCACCTCGTCCTTGACCGGCTCAGGCAGATCGTCCGGCTGCAGCCCAAGCTCGTGAATCGAATAGGTGCCACCAGCGCGCAGCAGACGGTAGGCTTCTGCGATGATGGCCCGCTTGCCGCGCTCAGTCTGCATGGTGAGCATCGCCTCACCGATCACGGCGTCGGCGCTTTCGGATTCCAACCCCGTGTCCGCTGCGTCGTGCAGAGCACAGCTCGTCGGAATAGACGGTGCATTCTCGGCCGTCAGCTTGGTGATGATGTCCACCACCTGCGGGTCGCGGTCGACGCCGCGATAGCTTTTCGGCTTGCGCTCAAGAATGAGCTGCGTGGTACGGCCAAGGCCGGGCGCGAATTCGACGACGTCCTTGCCTTCCAACTCGGTTTTCGCCAGCATGAGCCCGGTCAGCTTCTTGCCGCCAGGGCGCAGAACGCGCTTACCTATGCGGGCGAGCAGCCAGTGTCCCTGCAGATGCTCCACATCACGATCTGACTGAGGCAGCGGAAGGCTACCGTTCCCCTGCGCATTGGTCGTGGATTGTGGCGCTGTATTCGTAGTCTGAGTTCCCATATCACGCGACACTATCGGCGATGCGCCCCATGCACAAGGGTTTTCGGTCTTTTATCAGCGTAATGTGATTGAACTCACTCCGACCGACGGAATCGGCCGAGCAGCATTTCCGACATGCCGACGGATACGTCTTGTGTGAAGAACCGGTCATACAGGCACTCGTCAGTGAGCCATCCTGTTGACAATATGCCACAATGAAACCAGTGCGACGATGCGCGGCAGATCATTCACCAGTCACGTCATCCGCGCACCGCACGACAACAATCGGAGACAATCGAGGACAGGAAGAATGAGAGTTATCAGCAATATTCTGTGGATTATCCTAGGCGGTCTGATCATCGCCATCGGCTGGGCGCTGATCGGGCTCGTGCTGTGCGTGACGATCATCGGCATTCCGCTGGGCCTCCAGGCATTCAAGATGGCGGGGCTCACTCTGACGCCGTTCGGCAAAACCGTCCGCTACGGCGGCGGTGTCGGCTCGACGCTGGCCAACATCATCTGGGTCGTGCTCGTCGGCTTTTGGATGGCGCTCAGTTACGTGGGCGCCGGCCTGCTGAACTGCATCACGATCATCGGCATCCCGTTCGGCATCCAGTCGTTCAAGATGGCGAAACTGGCGCTCTGGCCGTTCGGCGCGGACATCGTCAGCCTGTGAGCGTCCGGCTCGCAGGCCTCATACGGCGGTCTGCCTATACCGTTCCTTCCTCAAGATAAAAAACGGTCGAGCCGCCGTCATCCCATTCGACCTTCTCCTCGCGCCTGTGCGTCAGGCCGCGACACGTATAAAAACCGACATTGCAGCCGGTGTCGGTAAACAAATAGTACCGCCGGACGCCAACGCGGCGGAACCGTTCCAGCAGATCATCGAACAGGAAGCCGCCCACTCCCCCGCCACGGATTCGCTCGTCAACCAGGAAGAGCGTCACCTCGGCGTCGTATCGGTTCTTTGCCCCTCGTATCAGCCGTCTGTCGACACGGTTGATACGCAGCATTTCAGCAATGCCGGAGCGACCTGCGGTCGAAAACAGCAACGGGAACAATGCCCTGATGATATGACGATGGTGCCGGTTCGGCAGGAGGCACAATCGTTTCGGAACATTGATGTCGACCCGCGCCAATATCACGCCCACCGGCCGGCCGTGCAGCACCGCGACGGTCGCCTCGGAAGAGCGCGCCAGACATGAATGGAAGTCCGCCTCCGCCAGCCGACGGGAACAATCGCTGTCCGCTTTTTGGCCGCCTGACCATTCGCCGTACCATGTACGCCGCAGAATCTCGATCAGCGCAGGATAATCGTCGCGCCGCAGGGTGCGCAGACGCACTGCGGGGCGACGCGGGGTCGCTGCTGTCGATGACGATGCTGTCGAAACCGCGGCGACCGAGGTCACATCCGCAATCGTGCTCGAGGAATCGTTCATACCGCAATGGTGACGTGGCACCGAGACGTTGACGGAGCAAAGTAAGACACGGCGAGGCGGGACGGACGGAAACGCAGCACAACGACTCTCCTGCCGAGACACGCCTGGATGTGTCACAAAGCCGTCAGAGCCAATCGCCAAGAATGACGGAACAGAGCCCCGTTCTTTCAAAAGTCACACGACAAGCTTGCGACTACGCCTCCGTAAAGGTCATCGATGCCCTAATCCGACGCAGCGGATACGGAAACAGAGAAATCGACCGTCTCTGCGATGGAACGATCACATACGGACGCATCCGAGACATTCGCAATGGCCTTAAGGCTCCGGTGCGTTTGTCTGAGTTTCTGCTGATCTGCGAGGTGGATTGGCTACAATGTGTTAGACAGTTCGATGGGGGTCGATTGACATGAGGTTGGAGGCCGATGATGGCCGGCCCGAGGCAT